>Ga0307278_10001582_pt1 | contig 11280 bp, 10 predicted proteins | sample ER_DNA_117_FD_194482 | JGI IMG/M metagenome (GOLD analysis project Ga0307278, IMG submission 194482) | Bulk soil microbial communities from the East River watershed near Crested Butte, Colorado, United States - ER_DNA_117 | ecosystem: Environmental > Terrestrial > Soil > Floodplain | place...
CTCGTTCACGCAAATTCAACCTAAAGCGCCAACTGCAGACGCCAATTGCCGACCTGAACGCGAGCGTCGGATCACGCTCATCACCCTAGCCGAGCTGGAGGCCAGTGCATCCCAGAGCCTTTGCGCCCGGCTCGAGCGGGTCGGCCACCGCCTGACGGACAGGAGGCGCGGTTTCGTCATGTCAGACAAAACGGTACATGGCAGGTACCGACGTGCATACAGGAGCGCCTAGGTCGCCTCGATCTTGCGACGCGGCTGCTCCACTTCACCCGACAGGATTCTTCGCGGCCAGGTCAGCTGGCGTTACCCCACGGTGGCGTCTCCGGCCGGTCCCACTCTTAACGATCCCGGCCGAGCCGCCTCCTCAGCTCGCCTATCTGCCACACCAGAAAATCGCGCTCCTCCGTCAGCCCTCCCCGACGCTCCTGATCCGATAACCGCTCCAGGTCCTGCTGGAGTGCGCCAAGCCCTCGCTCGAGCAGATGCAGCCGCTCCTCGCGCTGCTGCTCCGTCATCTGGTCCAGGCTGCGCAGAAGCTCCTGGCGCTGCTGCTCCTGGATCTGCTGCTCCTCCTCCAGGGGCTGCTGCTCCCTGATCTGCTCTTGGAGGGGCTGCTGCTCCTGGAGGGGCTGCTCCTCCAGCCGCTCTTGCCTAGGCAACCTGCGCCGCTCTCGCCAGCGCCGGAACCACGTCGCACTAGCAGTGATGCCCACGCTGCCGACGGCCGCGAGACTGGCGCCGGCGACCGCCACGGCTACGACCCTCCAGGGGGGCCGGGCGAAATAAACCAACACGACCGTAAAGACGGCGGTCGCAACCGTCAGGCGAAGAAGCGAGCGACGATTGTCCGGCGAAGGAGGAGGCGACAACATGTGGCACTCAGCTCTACACGTGAGTGAAGAAGTACGTCACGGAGAAGATCCACGCACCACAGGCGTTGGCCCACCGCGCTTCCTCTTCCGTGAAGGGGGGCCGGTGGTCTGGATCGTAGGCGTCCTTCACCAGTCTGCCGACGAGTGGAAGCAGCCCGATGCCGATGAGCAGGGTGGCAGCCCCAGCGACCCCGCGGGTCTTCATGCTGCGCGCATCGTTGTCGTTTGCCCAGATGGCAATCGTGAGGCTGAGCGTGGCGATCAACAGTTCAAGAACCACGAGACGGTCCTCGGCGCTCAGCTGGCCTTTCAGAAGCTCCTTCCAGTAGACGCCGAGGACCACGCCCGCGAGCGGCAGGGCCGCGCTGATCACGAACTCCTTCCCCATGGCCGGACAGTAACGGGTGGCCGGCCGCCATGCCAGGCCAAACGGCACAAACTGCCTGCCCTCGATGCCGTAGCTCTCTGGGGTGCAGGCAGGTCAAGCCAAGCCTCGTTCAACCGTTCCGGCCGCGTCCCGGCAGGCCGGCCGCGGCCGCCAGCAGCGCCCTTGCCTCCGCCCCGGGTCCGCCGACCACAGACAGCACGCACCAGGCGGCGCCGGCGTCGGCGAGCTCGCGCAGCCGGGCAAGGACCGTCGCCGGCGCTCCGGCGACGACCCGGGCCGCCTCGGCCGGCGGTCGGTCGGCTCCCCAGCGGGCCAGCCGGCCGGCGGCCTCGCTCCGGTCGGGGGCCACCAGCACCTGCCCGCCCCAGGTGGCGGCGACCGTGGCCGGGTCGCGGCCGGCCCGCTCGGCCTCGCGGCGCACCCCGGCCAGGCCGGCGGCCAGCTCCTCGGGGGTGCGGGCCCAGCCGTTCCAGGCGTCGGCCAGCCGGCCCGCCATCGCCAGCGCCTCCGGGCCGGTGCCGCCGAGCCAGACCTCGGGCCGCGGCGTCCCGGCCTGGGGGCCGCGGAGGGCGGCCACGGTCGCCTCCAGGACCCGGGCCCGCTCGGCGGCCGTGCCGAAGGGCAGCCCGAAGGCCAGGTTCTCGGCCCGGTTGGCCAGGTCGCCGCGGCCGACCCCGACGATCGCGCCGGCCCCCGCCACCTGGCCGACGGTGGCGGCCATCCGGGCCACCAGCGCCGGGGCCCGCAGCCCCGCCCGGGTGACCAGGGTCCCGACCCGGAAGCCGCCGGGGTCCCGATGCACCGGGGCACCCCCTTGGGGTTCCCCGGACCCCTCCGCCTCCTCCCGGCCGGCGGCGGCGGCCAACGCGGCCAGCAGCGTCCAGCATTCCAGCGCCGGGCGGGTCCGGGGTCCGCCGAGGGGCCAGAGGTGGTCGAACACGAACGCCCCGCCGAAGCCCAGGGCCCGGGCGTCCAGGCAGGCGTCCACGGCAGGACCGGGGTCGGTGGAGAACTGCGGCAGCGTGACCCCGAGCAGGGGCAGGCCGGCGGCCATCAGCGGCGGCCCAGGGCCAGGGTGGCGGCGCCCACGAGGCCGGCGTCGTCGCCGAGGCCGGACTGGACCACCGGGGGCAGGTCGCGGTGGGCGCGGCCGTGGACGTAGCGCTCGAAGCTGGCCCTGGCCGGGGCCAGCAGCAGCTCCCCGGTGGCCGCGACCCCGCCCGCGACCACCACCAGGTCGGGGTCGAAGATGGTCACCAGCGAGGCGATCCCGACCCCGAGCCAGTACCCGACCCGCTCGAACAGGGCAAGGGCCACCTTGTCGCCCTCGGCGGCGGCGGCGAACACGACCTCGCCGGTGACCAGGCCAGGCGCACCGGCCAGGGCGGCCAGCCGGCCCCCGAGGTCGCCGGCGGCCGCCTCCCGGCCCAGCCGGCCGAGGGTCGAACCCGAGGCCATCGCCTCGAGGCAGCCGCGGTTGCCGCAGGCGCAGCGGTCGCCGTCGGGGGCCACGATCAGGTGCCCGAGCTCGCCAGCGAACCCGTGCCGGCCGTGGTAGAGGTGGCCCCCCAGCACCAGCCCCCCGCCGATCCCGGTCCCGACAGTGACCAGGACCAGGTCGCCGCCGCCGGCGCCGGCCCCGAAGCGCGACTCGGCCCAGGCGGCGGCGTTGGCGTCGTTGTCGACGGTGGTCGGCAGGCCGGTGCGCTGGTGCAGCAGGCGACGCAGCTCCAGACGGCGGTAGCTGTTGTGCGGAGCCCAGCGGGCGCGGCCGCCGGGCCACTCGACCAGCCCCGCCGCCCCGACCCCGATCGCGGCCACCTGCCGGTGGCGGGCCAGCAGCTCGTCCACGGCCGCGAACAACGCCGCCAGGGTGGCCGACTCGTCGTCGGGCGGGGTCGGGACCCTGGTCCGGTCGAGGATCTGCCCGGCTTCGGTGACCACGCCGCCGGCGATCTTGGTCCCGCCGATGTCGATACCGATGGCCTTGGGCAGGGCCTGGCCGGGTGGCGGCACGCCGCTAGCCGATGTCGATGCGCTGGAGGCCGTTGCCGGAGGCGTCGCCGCGGCCCGCCGGGCGGGTGCGGCGCCCACGCCGGGCTGGGCCGGCCCCGGCTCCGGCCTCCGGGTCGGCGGCGCCCTCGAGCAGGGCCCTTGCCGCCAGCAGCAGCTCGGCCCCGGCCTTGACCAGGTGCTCGACCGCCTCCGGCCTGGCTCCGCGGAGCGCGGCCAGCCCGGCGCAGATCGGGCAGAGCTGGCACTCGGGGGCCTGGCCGGCCGCGTCGGCGTGCGCGTCGGGCATCGGCGTCCCTCCGGTCGGCGGCATCAGGCGCCCCTGGCCCCGGCCGACGACCCCGCGCGGGCGTCGAACCGGACCGTCAGGGTGCCGCCGCGCAGGTTGGCGGCGGTGATCTCCAGCGGCTGCAGGGCCTGGGGCAGCAGCACGTTGCGCTTGTAGCCGCCCACCTTGATCAGCAGCTCGTCGCCCTTGCGGTGCACGTCCAGGTCGCCCCGCTCGGCGAACGGCAGGTCCATGCGCAGGGCGTAGCCGCCGCCGCGCTGCTTGGTGACCCGCAGCGGTCGTGACTCGGCCAGGACGTCGGCCGGGTCGCGGGCGCCGTAGACCGCGGCCGCCACCTCCGACAGCCGCTCCAGCCCGACCATCTCGTCGTCGAACAGCCGGCAGGTGAGGATGGGCAGGGGCGCGAACGACTCGGTGATGGTGCGGAAGTGGTCGGCCTGGATCTCCTTCCACTTGCCGAAGTAGGGGTCGGTGACGTCGTCGGGCAGCATCCGGTTGACCACCACCGCGTCCACCCGGTAGCCGAACAGCGACAGGTAGGTGTAGGTGCGCCTGGCCTCGGCGACCACCATCTTCTCGGGGTTGAGGACGAGCCGGACCGTGGAGGTCTCGGGCTCGGCCAGCAGCACCCGGACCCGCTCCAGGTTGCGGTACAGCCGCTCCACGGCCCCGAACACCGCGTCCGAGGCGATCGGGGGCAGGTTGCCGAGGCGGCCCAGCAGCGGCCGGGCCACGGTCGCGATCCGCCGCGAGGACGGGAACAGCCGGTCGATGTACCAGCCGAGGGCCTCGGGCAGCGACAGCAGCCGCAGCGTCTCGGCGGTCGGGGCGCAGTCGACCACCAGCAGGTCGTAGTCGCCGGCCTGCTGGTAGCGGTTGATGTCGATCAGGCTGAACAGCTCGTCCAGGCCGGGGATGACCGACAGCTCCTCGGCCTCGACGGCGTCGACCCCGCCCCAGTTGAGCAGGTTGACGACGTACTCCTGGATCTCGCGCCAGTTGGCCTCCAGGCGGGCCTGGCTGTCGATCTGCTCGGCCCAGAGCCGCTCGGCGACCTGGCGGGGCCGGGCGCCCAGCTCGACGTCGAAGCTGTCGGCCAGCGAGTGGGCCGGGTCGGTCGACATCACCAGGGTGCGGTGCCCGCGTGCCGCCGCCCGGGCCGCGGTGGCCGCCGCCACGGTGGTCTTGCCTACGCCGCCCTTGCCGGTGAACAGGAGGATGCGCACGGTGCTGGCAGCCTACATGGACTCGACCCGGCGCTTCAGGTCGGCCAGGGCCGACCGCACCACCTGCCTGGCCGCCTGCCGCCTGACCAGGCCGGGCAGGGGCATGCCGAGGTCGACCTCCAGCCGGTAGGTGACCCTGGTGGCGCCGTCGGCGGCCGGCTCCAGGCTGTAGGAGCCGGCCAGGTCCTGGAGGGTCCCCTCGACGTAGGTCCAGTCGACCCCGGCGTCCCTTGGCCGGTAGCGGTAGGCGAGGGTGTAGGCCTGCTCCCCCAGCGGGGTGCGCAGCCGGAACGCGACCCGGGTCCCCCGCCCCCGGCGGTCGCGGTGAAGCACCTCGACCCGCTCGATGCCGGCCACCCAGTCGGGGTAGGCCTCGAAGTCGGCCACCACCGCCATGACCTCGGCGGGGGTGGCGACCACCTCGGCGGCGCCGTCGGCGTGCTCGGCCATGGCTGGATGCTACGCCGGGTGGTCGAGCATGCGGCCGGTGGCCCGGAAGTAGCCGACGTTGACCAGCCAGGTCCGCCCGACCCGCAGGCGGCTGCGGCGCGGCTGGTGGACGTGGCCGAAGTACAGGTAGTCGGGCTGGTGCTCCTCGACGTAGTCGAGCAGGGCCTGGCTGCCCGGCTCGGGCCGGCCGGCGACCACGTCGAAGCGCAGGTCGTCGACTGCCGGCGGCATGTGCGAGCAGAGCACGTCGACCGGGCCGAGGGCGGCCACCTTGGCCGCGAACCGCTCGTGGCTGACCTCGGCGAAGATCGGCCGGTCGCCCCGCGGCAGCCCGCCGCCGACGAAGCCGACCCGCAGCCCGTCCAGCTCGGCAGCCTCCCCGTCCAGGTGGCGGACCCCGGGGCGGAGCAGGTCCTGGAACGCCTCGGGGCGGTCGACGTTGCCGTGGGTCAGGTAGGTCGGTTCGGGGAAGGCGGCGAACACCGCCTCGTACTGGGCGCGGACGGCGGCCCGGACGCGGTCGCGGACCTCGTCCTCGCGTCCCGCCGAGGCGCGGCGCAGCACCAGGCCGGCCTCCTCGAACCGCCCGGCGGTGCGGTGGCCGACGAAGGCGCGGGTCGCCTCGGGGCCGAACACCTCGGCGGCGATCCCCTGCATGGTCCGGTAGTCGATCAGGTTGACCAGGTCGCCGCAGACCAGCAGGGCGTCGGCCCCGGCGGCCTCCCGCGCCAAGGCGTCGGCGGCCCCGTGGATGTCGGAGACGACCCTGATCCGCATGTCCGCCCATGCTAGCGGGCGGCCCGGGTAGGCTGTGGCCATGGCGGACCAGGGCGGCGGGCACGGCACCAGGGCGGTGATCGCCGCCCTGCTGGCCAACCTGGGCATCGCCGCCGCCAAGTTCGTCGGGTTCCTGCTCACCGGGGCGTCGTCGATGCTGGCCGAGGCGTTCCACTCGGTGGCCGACTCGGCCAACCAGGCCACCCTGCTGGTCGGCGGCCGCGTGTCCAGGCGCAGCCCCGACCCCCAGCACCAGTTCGGCCACGGCCGCGTGCGCTACTTCGCGGCCTTCCTGGTCGCGGTCGTGCTGTTCACCCTGGGGGCGCTGTTCTCGCTCTACGAGGGCTACGACAAGCTGCGCCACCCCCACCAGCTGGAGTCGCCCGCGGTCGCCATCGCCATCCTGGTCGTCGCCCTGGTCCTTGAGGGCCTGTCGCTGCGCACCGCCGTCCGCGAGGCCGACCCGCTGCGCGGCCAGCAGAGCTGGTGGTCGTTCATCCGCACCACCAAGAAGCCCGAGCTGGCCGTGGTGCTGCTGGAGGACACCGCCGCCGAGGCCGGGCTGGTCTTCGCCCTTGCCGGGGTCGGGCTGGCCGCCCTCACCGGCGACCCGCTGTGGGACGCGCTCGGCACCCTGGCCATCGGGGCGCTGCTGGGGGTGGTGGCGGTGGTGCTGGGGATCGAGATGTACAGCCTGCTGGTCGGCGAGGCCGCCTCCCCCGAGGAGCAGCGGGCCATCCGCGACGCCATCCTGGACACCGGCGGGGTGGCCCGCCTGGTCCAGCTGCGCACCATGCACCTGGGCCCGGACGAGGTGCTGGTGGTCGGCGGCCTGCAGCTCGACCAGGAGCTGTCGGCCGACGACGCCGCCCGGGTGATCGACCGGTGCCAGGCCCGGGTCCGCGAGGCGCTGCCCAGCGCCCGGATCATCTACCTGGAGCCCGACCTGCCCAAGGCCGTCACGGAGGCCCGCTGATGGCCGCCGGCCCGGCCCGCGGGGCCACGGTGGTGGTGGTCGGCGGCGGGGTGATGGGCTGCTCGGTCGCCTTCCACCTGGCCGAGCGGGGCGTCGACACCCTGGTGCTGGAGCGGGGCACGGTCTGCTCGGGCATGACCGCCCGCTCGGGGGCGCTGGTGCGGATGCACTACACCAACGAGCCCGAGGCCCGCATGGCCCTGTGTGGGCTGGGCTACTTCCAGCACTGGAAGGAGCGGGTCGGCGGCTGGTGCGGGTTCACCGTCACCGGGGCGGCCATCCTGGTCGGCCCGGGCGAGGGCGGGCGGCTGCGGCGCAACGTGGCCATGCTGCGCCGGGTCGGGGTCGACACCGAGGCCGTCACCCCCGCGGAGCTGGCCGCCGAGCATCCCGAGCTGGACCTGGCCGGGGTGGAGGCGGCCGCGGTCGAGCCCGGCTCCGGCTACGCCGACCCGGTGGCGACCACCTTCGCCTTCGCCTCCCGGGCCGTCGACCAGGGGGCGCGGATCGCCCAGGGGGTGGCGGTGCGGCGCCTGGCCGTGGCCGGCGGGCGGGTGGTCGGGGTCGACACCGACGACGGCCTGATCGGCGCCGACGCGGTGGTGCTGGCCTGCGGGCCCTGGGTCGACCCGCTGGCCCGCACGGCCGGGTTCGAGCTGGGCATCACCCCCGAGCGCTCCCAGATCGCCTTCTTCCGCCGGCCGGCGGCCGCCCGCCGCCACCCGGTGGTGATCGACGGGGTGCTCGGCACCTACTTCCGCCCCCACGGGGGCGAGCTGTCGCTGCTCGGGGTCGAGGCCGGCCACCACATCGGGGTGGAGGCGATCGACCGGGAGGTGGAGGGCTACGACCACGCGGTGGTGGCCCCGGCCCTCGGGCGGCTGGCCGGGCGGGTGCCGTCGTTCGCCGGGGCGCCGTTCGCCCGCGGCCACCGCGGCGTCTACGACACCTCGGCCGACAGCCGGGCCGTGCTCGACGCCGCCCCCGGCGTGGCCGGGCTGTTCGTGGCCGGCGGCTTCTCCGGCACCGGGTTCAAGAAGTCGCCGGCGGTCGGGGCCTGCATGGCCGAGCTGGTCACCGAGGGCCGGGCGACCACGGTCGACATCCGGCCGTTCCGGCTGGGCCGCTTCGCCGACGGCCAGCCCATCGTCGGCGACGAGTACCGCCTGCCGCCGGCTTTCGGCCACAAGCTGTAGTCCGAGGCACTCGTCCCCGATGACCGTGACGTGATGGATCGGCTAGCCTTGCCGTATACACTCCTTGAGCGATCCATCCCGACCTCGAGCGCCCACTGGCGCAGCGCGCCGCAACCCAGGTGAGGGCCGTGACCCCGCATGGAGCCGCATCGGCCGGCACGACCTGCCCCGCCTGCGGGGTAGGGACGCCGGCTGCGGCGCGCTTCTGCCCGGCCTGCGGCGAGCGGCTGCTCGGCGGGGCCGACGAGCGCCGGGTCGTGACCGTGCTCTTCGCCGACCTGGTCGACTCGACCAGCCTGGTCGAGTCGCTCGACCCGGAAGCGGCCAGAGATCTGCTGAATGAGACCTTCCGGCGCCTGGCCGCCGAGGTCCGCCGCTTCGGCGGCACCCTGGAGAAGTACATCGGCGACGCCGTCCTGGCCGTGTTCGGCTTCCCCACCGGCCACGACGACGACGCCGCCCGGGCGGTACGGGCCGCCCTGGCCATGCGCGACATCGTCAGGACGGCCGAGACCGCCCTCGGCGACCTGCCCATGCGGCTGCGCATCGGGCTGGACACCGGCGAGGTCGCGGCCGGGCCGTGGTCGGCCGACCTGCGGGTGACCGGCCCGGCGGTGCACACCGCGGCCCGGATCCAGCAGGCGGCCGAGCCCGACCAGGTCCTGGCCTCGGCCCGGACGCTGCGGTCGGCCCGCGGCCTGGTCGAGGTCGGCCCGGCCGGGCCGCTCGGGGGCCGCGGCCAGCGCCAGCCGGTCGAGCTGGTGGAGGTGCTGGGGCTGTCGCCGGCCGAGCCGGCCGCCGACCCGATGATGGGCCGCGAGGCCGACCTGGGCCGGCTGGTCGGCGTCCTCGACCACGCCGCCCACCACAACCGGCTGGTCCTGCTGGTCGGCGAGGCCGGGGTCGGCAAGTCGACCCTGGCCAGGGCGGCCACGGCCGAGCTGGGCGACCGGGTGCACGTGCTCTGGGGCCGCTGCCAGCCCGACTGGCAGAGCCTGCCCTTCTGGCCGGTCCGCGAGGTCCTGGCCGCGGCCGCCGGGGCGGCCGCCACCGACCCGGCCGGGGTGCTGGCCGCCTCCATCGCCCGGCTGGTCGCCGAGACCTGGCCCGACCCGCCGGCCGCCCCGGCCACCGCCGAGGCCCTGTGCCGCCTGGCCGGCCTCGACCCCGGCGGCCCGGCCGCCCGGCCCGGGGCCGGCAACGCCCGCGAGCTGGCCGCCGCCCTGGCCGGGGTGCTGTGCGGGCTGGCCAGGACCGAGCCGGTCCTGGTGGTCCTCGAGGACCTGCACTGGGCCACCACCGACCTGCTGGAGCTGGCCTCGACCCTGGTCGCCGACGGCTGCCGGCCGGAGGGCCAGCTGGCCTACCTGGGCATCAGCCGCCCCGAGCTGCCCGGCCTGCCCGGCTGGCTGCTGCGGACCGGCACCCAGCGGATCGACCTCGACCCGCTGGGCGAGCGGTCGGCCGGTGAGCTGCTCGCCGCCGTCCTCGGTGCCGACGCCGCCCCCGAGCTGGCCGGCCAGGTGTTCGAGGCCAGCAAGGGCAACCCCCTGTTCGTCAAGGAGCTGGGCCTGGCCCTGCGCGAGGCCGGCCCGGCCGCGCCCGAGGGACCGGCCCTGCCCATCCCCGACTCGCTGCACGCGCTGGTCGCGGCCAGGCTGGACCGGCTGCCGCTGTCGGCCAAGCGGGTGCTGTGCCGGGCGGCCGTGGTCGGCAAGTGGTTCTCGCACGCCGCCCTGGCCGCTCTGGCCCAGCCGGGCGACGGCCCGCTCGACGACGACCTGGAGCGGCTGGTCCGGGCGGGCCTGATCGAGCGGCTGCCCGAGCGCCTGGCCGGCGGGCAGGAGCGCTTCGCCTTCCACCACGCCCTGTTCCTGGACGTCGCCTACGCCATCGTGCCCAAGGCGGGCCGGTCCGAGCTGCACCGCCGCCTGGCCGGCTGGCTGGCCGGCGCGCCCGGCGGGGAGCCGGCCCTGCCCGAGGTGGTCGCCTCCCACCTGGTCAAGGCGGTCCGCCTGGCCGGCGAGGTGCGGGCCCCGACCCCGGGGGACCGGGAGCTGGCCGCCCGCGCCGTGGCCGCCTGCACCCGGGCCGCCCGGCGCCTGCGCGACCAGGAGGCGCTGGCCGCGGCCGCGCTGATGCTGGACGACGCCGTCGCCCTGGCCGGCCTGGCCGGGACCGACGCCGAGGAGCTGGCCGAGCTGCGCCTGGCCAGGGGGACGGTCCGGGGCGCCCTCGGCGACCTGCCGGGGGCGCTGGCCGACCTCGGCCTGGCCACCGGCGCCCGCAAGCCGGCGGTGCGGGCCGCGGCCTGGACCGAGCTGTCCAACCTGCACGCCGCCTTCGGGCAGGTCGCCGAGGGGGCCACGGCCGCCGACCGGGCCCTGGCCGAGGCGGCCGCGGCCGGCGACCCGGCCCTGATCGCCCAGGCGACCCGGGCCAAGGCGTACCTGCCGTACCTGGCCGGCGACCTGGCCGAGGCCGGGCGGCTGCTCGGCGAGGCGCTGGTCCAGGCCCGCCTGGCCGGCCAGGACCGGCTGGTGGTGGAGCTGCGGGCGACCCTGCTGCCGCTGCGCCTGTACCTGGCCACCCCCCTGGCCGAGCTGGGCCAGGAGGCGGCCGGGCTGGCCGCCGACGCCCGCTCGGCCGGGCGCCGCGGCGCCGAGGCGACGGCGCTGGTGACCCTCGGCGAGGTGGCCTGGCTGCGGGACGACCTCGACACCGCCGAGCGCCACTTCGCCGACGGCAACCGGCTCAGCCTCGAGGTCGGCTTCACCCGCAAGCGGCTGTGGTCGCTGCTCGGCCTGGTCCAGGTCGAGATCGCCCGCGGCCGGCCGGACGAGGCCCGGCGGCTGGCCACCGAGGCGATCGCGCTCACCACCGGCCCCGACGGCGGCGCCGACGTCGAGGCCGAGCTGCACCTGGCCGAGGCCTGCCTGGCCGGCGGCGACCGCGGCGAGGCGGCCGCCGCCCTGGCCCGCGCGCGGGCGGTGCTGGCCGAGGTCGACGTGTTCTCGCGGGCCCGGCTGCGGCGCACCCAGGCCAGGCTGGCCGCCGCGGCCGGCGACCCGGCGGCGGCGGTGGCGCTGCTGG
>Ga0307278_10001583_pt1 | contig 11279 bp, 11 predicted proteins | sample ER_DNA_117_FD_194482 | JGI IMG/M metagenome (GOLD analysis project Ga0307278, IMG submission 194482) | Bulk soil microbial communities from the East River watershed near Crested Butte, Colorado, United States - ER_DNA_117 | ecosystem: Environmental > Terrestrial > Soil > Floodplain | place...
GATACGGATCCGGGAGTCGCCACCAGTAAAGACAATTACTCGCTGGAAACGTACATTCTTAGTACAAACCATTATCAGATCGAACTGCTCACCAATCTCGATCAGGTCCCGGAAGCCGGCGCACTTGCGATCGTGAGCTTTCCAAAACCAAAAGGCAGCTCAGGATTTCCAGCGCGAGTGTTCGCGATTTTGCCCTGAATTTTGATTGCGGCACGCGCGCGATGGGAGCGAACCAGGTCCACGTCCATGCGGTTTACGCGGAATCTATGGTTGAAAATGTTTTTTCGGTGAGTTGACCAAAAGTCGCGGGACGAACGAAGGTAGGCGCCGAGTCCATGCACATTATCGATATTATGCGGGGGGATTCTCCCACGTTTTCGTTCGAGTTCTTTCCGCCGAAAACTGCACAGGCGGCCGAGACTCTTTATCAAACGATTCGCGACCTCGAATCTTACATGCCCCATTTTGTCAGCGTCACGTACGGTGCCGGCGGCTCAACACGTGATTTGACGCACGATCTCGTCGAGCGCATCCAACACACAACGAAGCTCGACCCGATTCCCCACCTTACCTGCGTCTGTCATAACGAAGAGGAGATCGAAGCCGTTCTTCTTCGATACGCCAAGTCGGCCATTGGAAACATTCTCGCGCTCGGCGGTGATAGGCCAGTTGGAATTGCCTACGATAAATCGCGGGACTCGTTCCAACACGCAATCGACCTGGTTAAATTCATTCGCCGGTTCAACCAGTCGGGCGCGCATCCGGACCGCCGCGGTTTCGGGATCGGAGTGGCCGGCTTCCCGGAAGGACATCCTGCCACGCCGAATCGATTGCTCGAGATGGATCACTTCAAAGCGAAAGTGGACGCCGGCGCCGACTACATCGTTACTCAGCTGTTTTTCGACAATCGCGATTTCTTCGATTTCCGCGAACGCTGTGCGCTCGTCGACATCAACATCCCCATTATCGCTGGCATCATGCCGATTACCTCCATTAGCGGCTTCAACCGAATAGCGCAACTGGCGGGCGGCGCGCGATTCCCCGCCAGGCTTCTGCGCGCTCTACAGCGTTGCCAAAACGATCCTGAGATGGTCAGGCGTGTCGGCCTGCATTTCGCGATAGAACAATGTCACGACCTTCTGGACAACGATGTCGCCGGTATTCACTTTTACACACTCAACCGTTCCGACGCGACCCGGATGATCTTTGACAGCCTCGGTATTCCGCGTCGTAGAAATGCAGAGCCCTCGAGTGTCTAGGTAGACGGTACGGGACCTGAACCCCCCAATTACGCAGCTGGCGAGATTTGCGCGAAGCCGACGACGCGAGCAGAATTTCCGGATGCCGAAAGTCAGCCGCGCGCTTTGCTGGCAAGTTGGAGCGATCCTTATTGGAATTGTACTTGCAATCGTGCTTTCGCGCTTCCTTCCGATCGTCAGTTTTATCGAGACATCGCAACACCGCGTGATGAGCTGGGGAGCCTGGGGTGCGGTTTGTTACCCGCTGCTTTTCGCCGCGTGTAATATCCTTCTGCTTCCCGGGGGCATTCTTGCTGTCGGCGGAGGTTTCTTTTTCGGCTTATGGTGGGGCTTTCTAATCGTGCTGGTGGGAAATCTCGTTGCGACAGCAGTTTCCTTTGCTCTAAGCCGATGGATCGCTAGACGATGGTTTCAGCAAAAACTTTCACGTAACCAGACGCTGCGCGCATTAGGACCTGCAGTAGAGCGCGAGAGCTGGAAGATTATTCTGTTGAGTCAACTGCATCCACTTTTCCCGACAAGTCTGCTGAATTATTTTTATGGCATAACGCGAATCCCGTTTGGCAGCTACATGCTGTGGGCGTCGGTCGGTCGGGCGCCTGGTCTTTTTTTATACGTTTATGCCGGCACGCTGGGTCAGTTTGCAGTACGTATTATGCGCGGGAAAAGTTATCCTCGCATAATCGAGTACTGGATATGGGGAGGCGCGTTTGTGACGACAGCTCTGCTTTTGATAGTGTTAGGCCGTATGGCCTACGCCGCTATTCAGAGCGCGCACAATTCGACAGAACCCATCCAGAAAACGAACACTGGTCAGCATATTCATATAAATAGCTGATCGATAGTTAGTTATGTCAATTATTGGATTTAAGCTACCAACAGAATATGAAGTATTGGTTGTCGGCAGCGGCCATGCCGGAATCGAGGCGGCACTAGCCGCAGCGCGAATTGGATGCCGGACTTTGATGTTAACTCAAAACTTGGACACGATTGGGCAAATGTCCTGTAATCCGGCGATCGGCGGGCTAGCCAAAGGGCACATTGTCCGTGAGATAGATGCCATGGGGGGTGCGATGGGGTCAAATGCCGATGCTACAGGCATTCAGTTTCGGATGCTTAATAAAACAAAGGGCCCATCGGTCCGGGCGCCAAGGGTGCAGTGCGACAAAAAGGCTTATCAATTCCGCATGAAAGCCATCTTGGAGTCGGCAGAGAATCTTGACATTAAACAGGCAACCGTCTCACGCATTCTGGTGGAGGACGGAAAGGTCGTCGGCGTGGAAACCGATTTGGGCCTGACAATCGCTACCCGAAGTGTCGTGATCACTTCAGGAACATTTTTGCGGGGCCTCCTGCACGTCGGCGAAGCTACCAAACCTGGGGGACGGATGGCGGATGCCAGTTCCAGCCTCAGCGAAAATCTTCAGCAGTTAGGTTTCCAGGTCGGGCGATTCAAGACGGGAACGCCGTGTCGCTTAAACGCGCGTTCGATAGATTTTTCCCAGTGCGCAATCCAACCTGGCGACGAACCACCGCCCACTTTCTCTTTTTATTACGAGGAAATTTGCGATTACGGAGCAGACATCTTTACACTGAACCGCTTTCTGGGAGGAAAGTTCCACGTGGAACAAATGCCCTGCTGGATAACCCATACTACCCAGAGGACGCATGAGATCATTCGCGCTAATCTTGATCGCTCCCCGCTCTATGCCGGCCAGATTAAGGGCACCGGACCCAGGTACTGCCCATCGATCGAGGACAAAGTTGTAAAGTTCTCGGATAAGGCGTCGCATCAACTTTTCCTTGAACCGGAAGGCCGCCACACAAAAGAATATTACGTAAACGGCATCTCGACGAGTTTGCCGTATGACGTTCAACTGGAATTCTTACATTCGATCCCTGCTTTGGAGCGAGCTGAGATCATGCGCCCAGGATACGCTGTGGAATACGATTATTTTCCGCCAACGCAGCTTTTTCCAACCCTTGAAACGAAGCTGATTGATGGTTTGTACTTTGCCGGCCAAGTTAATGGGACGTCGGGGTACGAAGAGGCGGCTGCTCAAGGTTTGATTGCGGGTGCTAACGCTGCCTTAAAGCTTCAGGAGCGTTTGCCACTAGTGCTCGAGCGAAGCGAAGCGTACATAGGAGTTCTTATGGACGACCTCGTCACTAAGGGCACCGAAGAGCCTTATCGTATGTTTACAAGCCGGGCCGAGGACCGATTGTTCCTGCGACACGACAATGCTGATCAGCGCTTGACCCTTCGGGCATTTGACGCGGGACTAGTAAGCCAGGGACGTCTGACTCGCTACAGGGAAAAAGCGCGTCTTCTGGATCAGGCCCGATTGCTAGCTAGCCAGACCAAGCTCAATGGCGTTCCGATCTCTCAACTACTCAAGAGACCTGACTTTAATGCCGCGTCCCTGCCGTCGGAGCTTTTTTCTCTTCTGCCGATCACCATCTGGCAGTTGGTCGAAACCGATTTCAAATACGAGGGTTATGCGGCCCGGCAATCAGACCGGAATCGACAGATTGCACGCAGGCAGGAGCAACTGATCCCGAGCTGGCTGAGCTATGACGAAATTCCAGGGCTTCGCTCCGAAACCAGGCAAAAACTGGCGACTATTCGTCCGAGTTCGCTAGGGCAGGTGGCCCGAATAAGTGGAATCACGCCAGCCGATGTCTCGATAATATGTATATGGCTATCTAAGAATAACTTATATACAACAACGGTTGTGGAAATAGCCGCAAGTTCCGAGTAACACCCAATGCTCACGTTCGCAGTTGTAGTGATCGGGAGCTACTTATTGGGATCAATTCCGTTCGGCTATCTTGCGGGTCGAATCGGAGGAATCGACATCCGAAAGTGCGGTAGCGGCAATGTCGGTGCGACGAATGTTATGCGCACACTTGGAAAGAGTTACGGTTATCCGGTATTCGTGGCTGACTTCTTGAAGGGGTTCGGTGCCGTGAAGATGTCGCTCTTGATCGCTACGCGAGTGCAATCGGAATGGAATTCACCAGAGATGTTTGGAATTCTCGCGGCGATATCCAGTGTGATTGGGCATTCTTTTCCGGTGTGGCTACACTTCAAAGGCGGCAAAGGCGTAGCGACTTCAGCCGGAGCGCTCTTTGCCTTGGCTCCGGTCGCGGCGCTGGTCGGTGCCGCGATTTGGATACTGACGTTTTGGCTGACGCGTTATGTTTCGGTGGCCTCCGTCGCAGCTGCAGCTGCATTGCCCCTCATCATTCTGATTACAACCTGGCTAAGTGAACATGGTGGAAAATCGTTATTCTATTGGTCGGTTTGTCTCGCGGCAGTTGTGATTTGGCGCCATCGTTCAAACCTTTCGCGGCTCATACGTGGAACAGAGCCGCGCTTTACTCGGAAGTGAAAATTGGCGAAACAGCAATTCTTGGTGCCGGCAGTTGGGGAACGGCTTTGGCGTGGTTATGGGGAAAGGATGGGCGTCACGTTTCGCTTTGGGGTCACGACGCCGATCGCGCGGTGCGCATGCGAGAAACGCGCGAGAACAGTGACTATCTTCCAGGGCTGAAAATACCTGGATCGGTTCGTGTTACGTCTGAGCTCGATGATTGTGCCGGGGCGGATCTGATCGTTTTCGCAACGCCATCGACGGCGTTGCGAAACGTTGCAGCTCGGCTGCGAGAAACCATTGGCAGTGTCCGCGCAGTGCTGTTGAGTTGCGTGAAAGGGATCGAGCACGGCACCGGGATGCGGATGAGCCAGATTCTATGCGAACTTTTTCCAGAACAGAGGATCGCGGTTTTATCGGGGCCGAATCTCGCGGCAGAGGTCGTCAAAAACCTTCCAACTGCGACCGTAATTGGTTGCAACGACGCTGAGTGCGCGACGAGTCTGCAAGGCTTCCTCGGGAGTCCGCGCTTTCGAGTTTACACTAGCCAGGAGGTCACTTCGATCGAACTGGGCGGCGCTTTGAAAAATGTGTTCGCAGTGGCGGCAGGGATCAGCGATGGGCTCGGATTGGGCGACAATTCCAAAGCGGCGTTAGTGACGCGATCGTTGGCGGAGCTGGTGCGCCTCGGAGTTGCCATGGGAGGAACCATGCAAGCCTTCCATGGATTAAGTGGCGCGGGCGATCTGATTGTGACTTGCTATAGCGAGCGCAGCCGCAATCACACAGTCGGCAAACGTCTCGGACGAGGCGAATCACTTACGCAGATCACGCAATCCATGAAGATGGTAGCCGAAGGAATTCCCACCGCGCGGAGCGCTTTTGAGTGCGCCCGACAGTTAAAGGTCGAGACGCCGATCATCGATCAGGTTTACGCCGTTCTGTATGAGCAGAAAAAACCGACGGTTGCGTTGGAAGAAGTACTCAGTCGCGAACAAAAAGCAGAACAACTCTAGACACTCGAATGAAATCAGGCCGCCACTGATCAGCTTCAAAATTACAAACCCGCCGCTTCGTATCTTGCGCAAAATTCCGCGATCACAGCCGGATATAACTCGCGCTCGGCAATTTGAATCCGCGCATGCAGGCTTTCGGGCGTGTCTCCCGGCAGGATTGGCACTTCACGGTGGGCGATGACCTTACCATGATCGATTTTTTCGTCCACGTAATGCACAGTGCAACCGCTTACCTCTTCGCCGGCCGCGAGTGCTTGCTTCCACGCTTCGAGCCCGGGAAATTTTGGCAGAAGCGCTGGATGGATATTGATGATACGCCGCGGGAACGCTTTGAGCATCGGTGCATGCAGCACGCGCATAAAACCAGCGAGCACGACGAGCTCAACACCGGCCTCGCGTAACATATTCACGAGGTCGTTTTCCACTTCTGGCTCTAACCGCGTGCGAAATTGGCCGGGCGGCAAGTATGCGTTAGCAACGGAGAACTCCCGCGCTATATCGAGGATTGGCGCATCCAGCGTGTCCGAGATTACAACACGCGCTTCTGCTGGCAGGTCGCCCGAGCGGATGAGCTCAAGGATTGCCCGACAGTTGCTTCCTTTGCCTGATCCTAGGATTCCAATTGGCAGTCGTTTCACCTATGCATCCTGACGTCTATAATATATGGACATCGATTGCGGGAAGGGCGCCACAACTTTCATTTCCCGCTCTTGCGTATTTGTTCGAGCAGGCGCGAAGTCGAATAGCCCGCCTCAAAGGGAATGAAGCGAATCTCGGCACCGATTTCCTTCAAAAGTGCACGCTCCGCTTCGTTGAGCGTCTCTGAACTGTAATCGCCGCCTTTGACATAAATGGCGGGATGGCTTGCAGCGATAAACTGTGTCGCGCGCATTTCCGGAAAAATAGTGACGAGATCTACGCATTGTAGAGCGGCAAGAATTTCCGCGCGATCGTGCTCAGAGATAACCGGACGTCCTTTTCCTTTCAATTCGCGGACTGAGCGATCGCCATTCAAGCCGACCGCTAACAAATCGCCGAGCGCGCGTGCAGCTTGCAAGTAGCGCACGTGTCCGACGTGCAGCAAATCAAAGCAGCCATTCGTCGCCACCAGTTTTTTCCCAGCAGCACGCAACTGTTTGCTGCGCTCCGAAAGTTCTTCGAGACCGATGATTTTTGCGCTCATGCGTTTCTCAAAATAGACCGGGACTATGCGTTAAGCGCGGCAAAAAGGCGCGGAAAAACTCCGAAGCAAGTCGAGATGGGATTTTTAGTGATCGACGTTTTGGTCGCAAAAATCTGTGGTTGGCCTTTTTTCGATTTGAGCCAACTTGTGGAAAATGAAGCCAAGAAAGACATTCCACATTTCCAGGAAACCGGTCGTGCCTCTCGCCGAAGCCGAGGAGCCATTCGCTTTGGGAAATGGCTTAGACCCCCTGCGCCCTTATGGTCCACCGCGTCTTCTCGCCATTGCGCGCGACCCATGGACAATCTTCGCGTATTGGAATGTAGATTGGGCGTCGGTCTTCAAAAACACCGCGCCTATCAATCGACAGGTTCATCTCCGGATTCATTGTGGGGACGGGCTGGAGGAAAAAGAAGCAGCTATCGAACCGATGACGGGAATGCATTATGTGACAATGTCGCAACGGCATCGCACTTGTCGCGTTGAGCTCGGATATTACCAGCCCGCTGACGTCTGGCATTCAGTGACGATGACGAATGAGATTGTGATCCCGCCCGCAGAAATGTCCGAAGCTGAGCATACGGATATCGCTACAATTCCATTTCATCTCAGGTTTCAACAGCTTGTCGATTTATTTGAAGCCGCGACCGACGATGCGTTGGCCACCGTTATCTCGCGATTTCAAGCGCGCGCAGTGAGCAGCGGAGGGTATGAGGAGTTACGTTCCGAAGAGCGCAAAATCCTCCACGGAGGAGGCGTTGTGTTTTCTGCACTCGCCGATGCACGGCGCGCCTTCAGTCAAATCGATAGTGTAAAGCTCCGGAACCGTGCTCGGGCGCATCTCTGGTTTGGATCAACCAGTCCATCGCGCGGATTTAAAGCCGACTGGACCTCAGCCGGATCGTAAACTAGGACAGGCGACATCCGTGTTAACCTATGAGTCGGCGGAAATATTCGCCGCCTCTTCGCTAAACACGCGGCGGCCGTGCGAGGTTGCTACGACGAACGCCGTAGAAGGCGTAAAATACGATGCCAATTACGAACCATACGATCAACCGTCGCCAAGTCGGCCAAGGTAACGATGCCATCAGCGCGAGAGCAGAGAGAGCTCCCGCTGGCGCGACAAACCATATCCACGGCGCTTTGAATTTGCGTGGGAGATTCGGCTCGCGCACACGGAGAACGAGGATTCCTACTGACACAATAACAAACGCCAGCAATGTACCGATCGAGCAGAGACTGCCCGCATCGCGTACGCTGAAGATCGCGGAAAAGATAGCGACGCCGAGGCCGGTCGCGATGGAAGTCAGCCACGGCGTGCGAAAGCGTGGGTGCACGCGGCTGACAAACGGTGGCAGCAGGCCGTCGCGCGCCATGCTATAAAAGACTCGGGATTGGCCTAACAACATTACGAGGATAACGGACGACAAACCGGCGATGGCGCCGATTTTGATCAGGCTTCCCATCCAGCCCATACCCGCATGATCGGCGGCGACCGCAATCGGGTCGGGCACGTCGAGCTGGCCATATGGCACGACGCCGGTGGCCACTGCCGAGACGATGATGTAGAGCACCGTGCAGACGAGAAGCGAACCTATGATCGCTATCGGCATGTCGCGCTGCGGATTTCGGGACTCTTGCGCCGCTGTGCTCACCGCGTCAAAGCCGATGTAGGCGAAGAAGACGATCCCTGCGCCAGTCATGACACCGCTCCATCCAAAGTGACCGGACCGTCCCGCATTCGGTGGAATGAACGGATGCCAGTGGGCCGTCACGATTGCATGAGCTGCGCCCACGATGAACAGCAGCACAACCGCCACTTTCACAAACACAATGACATTATTGAAGTTCGCCGATTCTTTGATACCAACGACGAGCAGGGTTGTGACGACAAAGATGATGAATACTGCCGGAAGGTTAAGGATTGTCGTCACGTGGAAAAGCGCTGTCGGATCGGCCCCTGCGGCTTTGATTTGGTCCAGCAAGGATGCGCTGCTTACCACCCATCCCACCTTTGCTTCTACCAGTGGTGCAAGCGAGGCGGGAATATTAATTAGCTCCGTGCCGCGCGCGGCCGATAGGGCCGGCGGAATATCAATGCCAAAATCGTGCAGGAATGACACGACATATCCGGACCAGCCGATGGCGACCGTGATCGCGCCGACGGCATATTCGAGGATCAAGTCCCATCCGATAATCCAGGCGATGAGTTCGCCGAGGGTCGCGTAGCCATAGGTGTAGGCGCTGCCAGCCATCGGAACAAGCGCTGCGAATTCGCTGTAGCATAATGCCGCGAAGACTGATGCGATGCCCGCAAGGACGAATGAGAGCACGACTGCAGGTCCCGCATTTTGCGCGGCGACTGTGCCAGTGAGAACGAAGATGCCGGTACCGATAATCGCGCCAATCCCCAACGCCGTCAGATTTGTGGCGCCAAGCGCGCGGTTGAGGCTGTGATCGGTGAGCGCTTCAGCCTGTAGCTCGGTTACACTCTTTCGTCGAAATAAGTTCATAGGCGAAGTTGGTTTTGGCTGTGCTACTCGGGATGGGCGGAGCAAGTCAAGCTGGCGGTGATTTTGCTCGAAGAAATTTCCAGAAGAAATAAATCGGCACGCCGGTCAGCACGATCACCAAGCCTGGCCATGTTGTTTGCGCTCTGTAGGCGAGCAGGACGAGCATGATCGCCGTGGCGCCCACCATATAGAGGGCGGGTAGAATCGGGTAACCAAGTGCGCGGTACGGCCGTTCCGCTTCTGGCCGCGTTCGGCGGAGCACGAATACCCCTGCAATTGTCAGGACGTAGAAAATCAGAGCGGCGAAAATGATGTAATCCAGCAAGTTGCTGTAAAGGTTACCGTAGATGACTGCGCCGGTTCCTGGATCAACATTTCGCGTACGCGGGAGCACGAGCAACGCGGTCCAAATTCCCTGCATCACAAGTGCGATGGCCGGCACATGTTTCGAATTCAGCCGCGCCGTTGCCTTAAAAAACAAACCATCCTGCGCCATCGCGTAGTAAACACGCGCACCTGCGAGGATTAGACCGTTACAACAACCGAACGTGGAGACCATGATCGCGATGGCCATGATCCCAGCGCCAGCGCCGCCGAACATCACTTCCATTGCCGCCGTGCCCACTCGATCGTCTGGGGCGTGCTGGATTTTATCCAACGGCAACACGCAGAGATAAGCCACGTTGGCGAGCAGATACAATGTGATTACCAATCCGGTGCCGAACAAAAGTGAGAGCGGAATGTTTCGTCGGGGTTCGCGCACTTCACCTGCCGTAAATGTGATGTTATTCCAGGCGTCCGCAGAAAAAAGCGAGCCGACCTGGGCAACACAAACTGCGATCAACATCCCCAGCGCACCGCCCGCCGCGGAGACCGCGCCGATGAACGGGAGATCCGATGTGATTGGAGAAACTGCTGTTGGCGTCCAGAAATTCGCGAAATTCGCTTGGAGTGCGCCAGCATTGCGCCCCACGAAAATCCCAAGCACGACCAGCGCGATGAGGGACAGTGTTTTCGCCGACGTGAAGACGTTTTGGATGAGCTTGCCTAACGAAAGGCCGCGCGTGTTCACGAACGTCAAGAGAATGATGATTCCGATCGCGACTAACTGCTGCGTCGAAAGGCTGATCGCGTAACGCTGCGAGAGCATGATCGGTGGAACAATCCATCGCGTCGTCGAGACCGCGTCGGTGAAAACGCCAAGAAAGCGCGCGAACGCCACCGCCACGGCGGCGATCGTTCCAGTCTGAATCACCAGGAACAGCGTCCAGCCGTAAAGAAATCCCCAGAGCGGACTGTACGCTTCGCGCAGGTAAACATATTGGCCCCCGGCTTTCGGCATCATTGCGGCGAGCTCGCCATAGCTGAGGGCGGCAACGATCGTCAGCACGCCGGTGACTGCCCACACCACGAGCAACCATCCGGGAGAACCGACAAGTCGCGCGATGTCGGCGGAGACAATGAAAATTCCTGAGCCGATCATTGAGCCGGCGACCAGCATTGTTGAATCGAGTAGACCGAGGCCCCTGACCAGTTTTTGGTCAGCTACGGGTGTTTCAGTTATCGCCGTCGTCATTTGAGCCGGTTGACTTTGGCGGAGAGTAAATCATCACTCAGGCGTGCCGCGCAATGATAAAACACACGGCCCACCACTTCGCCAAGCCATGATTTTAAGAACGCGAAATTGCTTTCACGCAAAAAGAACCGTGTTAATCTCACGCCCCGTGACTTGCTCAAGCCAGCAGCGATGGTGCCGGACATTTTTGTCGATCTCCTGCGCTGCGGTAGTGCTGGTTGCCCAATTGGCGGCAATGCCGCAGGTCACATACGCGCGAGCAAATACGCACTTCGAAGCGCTACCGTTGGTGCGTTCTCGGCAAAATCATTTGATGGTGCGCGCTTTTATCAACTGCAGAGAGGCGTTGCTCACA
>Ga0307278_10001584_pt1 | contig 11274 bp, 9 predicted proteins | sample ER_DNA_117_FD_194482 | JGI IMG/M metagenome (GOLD analysis project Ga0307278, IMG submission 194482) | Bulk soil microbial communities from the East River watershed near Crested Butte, Colorado, United States - ER_DNA_117 | ecosystem: Environmental > Terrestrial > Soil > Floodplain | place: USA...
GGCACGACCGCGGCGCGCCAGGCGCGGCAGGCGCTCGGCCAGGGGGCGAGTGGCGCGGCCCGTGAGGCCAGGAACCGGGTCGTGGTCGTCAGGCGGCGCATCGGCAGGCGGCCAGCCACGCGAGCGGGCAGGGCGAAGGCGACCGCGCTGGCGGTCGCCACGGCCGCGACGGTGCGGCTGCGGCGCCGCGGGCGGCGGCGCAACCGCGCCAAGGCGCGCAGGCAGGTGGCCGCTCGGCTGGCGGGCGCCCGCGGCGCTTGGGCTTGGGTGATCGGCGAGGCAGCCCGGGCAACCGAGCAGGCGGCCGAGGCGACCAGGCAGGCGACCCACACGGTGGAGAGCGCCGCCGAGTCGGCGCGCGGCGCGCCGGCCGTGGTCACGCGGAAGCTCAGGCGGGAGGCCCGCCGCGCGGACGTGCGGAGCGCCGCCGCACGGACGCGCGGGCGGATGCGGGAAGCTCTCCCGCGACGGCAACGGAGGTCGAGGAAGATGGGGAAGGTCACGGGCAGGCTCGGCTTGGCGCTCGGCGCGGCAACCGGCTACGTGCTCGGCGCCAAGGCGGGCCGGGAGCGGTACGAGCAGATCGTCGAGGCGGTCCGCCGGCTCACGGAGCGGCCTCAGGTGAAGCGGATCGTGGAGCAGGCTCCGAGCACCGTGACGTCAACGGTCGAGCAGGTGGCCGACAAGGCCGCGGACAAGGTGCGCCAGGCCGGCGACAGGGTCGCCGCCGGGAGCAACGGCGCCCCCGACGCGTCCGGGCCGCGCGTCGACGTCCGCGATGGCGCGCGGGCCGGTCGGCGCGGTGTCGTCGAGGACCCGGTCCCGCCACCGGCGCCGGCAGCAGAGGCGTCCAAGGCGCCCAACCCGGCCCCCGAGGAGATCGGCAAGCCGTAGGGCAGGGCGGCCTCGGCGCCGCCAACGTACCGGGCCGGGTGTCCGCGACCACCGCCGGTCGCGGGCACCCGGCCCAGTCGCGCCTGCCCACCTTCCGCGCCAGGCGGGCGGTGGGAACGTAGACTCCCGGGAGGCGCCCGAGCCGCGCCGCTCGAGTGGAGGCGAGCAGCCATGTGGGAGTACGCGATCCGCGAGTACGCCCAGACGTGGGGGGTGAACGAGGCCGAGTCGGCCGCGGCGTTCCTCGCCGAGCTGAACGAGCTCGGGCGGAACGGGTGGGAGGCCGTGGGCATGACCCCCCGCACCCACTACGACCGCGGCGGAGGCCCGCCCGGGATCGACACCTTCACCTTCGTCGTGCTGCTCAAGCGCCGGGTCGTCACCGAGGAGCCGCTGCCCCCCCACGCCCTGCCGGTCACCCCGAGCCGCAACTGAAGCATCAACTGGCGAGGGAGCCGGGCCGAGCGGAGCTCCAGGCCTCGCGCGCTCGAGGCCAACGCGCCTCGCGCTTCAGCCGACAAGCCCCGGCTCAGCCGCCGGTCAGTTGACTCCCCTCGTTCCCACCGTTGCGCCCGGCTACGCGCGCGAGTAGCGATGTAGCCGACTCGCCCCGGATCGACGCGTCCAGCACCTCCACCACGTGCGCCATCGCGAGGTGCTCGCCCTTGCGCTCGAGGCTGGCCCGGATCTGCAGCAGGCACCCGGGGTTGGAGGTGACCAGCAGGTCGGCGCCGGTGGCGAGCACGTTGGCGGCCTTGCGGGCGCCCAGCTCGCGCGCTGGCTCGGGCTCGACCAGGTTGTAGATGCCGGCCGAGCCGCAGCAGATCTCGGCCTCGTCGATCTCGCGGATCTCGAGCCCGGGCACGGCGCGCAGGCCGTCCCGGGGCGGCTTGCGGATGCCCTGGGCGTGGGCGAGGTGGCAGGCGTCGTGGTAGGCGGCCTTGACCGGGAGCGGGTGGCGCTCGGCGGCCGGCTCCAGCTCGGCCAGGAACTCGGAGATGTCGCGCACGCTGGCCGAGAACCGGGCCGCCCGCTCGGCGTACCTCGGGTCGTCGCGGAGGAGGTGGCCGTACTCCTTCATGGAGGAGCCGCAGCCGGCCGCGTTGACGACCACGGCGTCGACCCCGGCCGCCTCGAACACCTCGATGGTCCGCCTGGCGAACCGCTGAGCCTCCGCCTCCCGGCCCGCGTGCATGCTCAGGGCGCCGCAGCAGCCCTGCCCGGGCGGGGCGACCACCTCGCAGCCGTCGGCGGCCAGGACCCTGGCGGTGGCCGTGTTGACCTGCGGGAAGAACACCGACTGGACACAGCCGACGAGGATGCCGACCCGGCCCCGGCGCTCGCCGCTGGCCGGCGTCACCTCCGGCACCTTCTCCATCGGTCCGAGGTCGGGCAGCAGGGTCTGCATCGACCCGAGGCGGCCGGGCAGGAGCCGCACCAGCCCGGCCCGCTCGACCAGCGTGCGCAGGCCGGCCTTCTGGTAGAGGCGGAGCGGCCCGCGCAGCAGCCGCAGGCGCCGGGGGTAGGGGAAGAGCTTGAACACCAGGGCGCGGAAGGCGCGGTCCCGCCTGGACCTGGGATAGCGCCGCTCGACCTGCTGGCGGGTGGCCTCGATCAGCTTGTCGTACTGGACGCCGGAGGGGCAGGCGGTGACGCACGCCATGCAGCCGAGGCACTGGTCGAAGTGGCGGGCCATCTCGTCGTTCAGGGGCCCGCCGGAGAGCCCGACGTCCATCAGGTAGATGCGGCCCCGCGGCGAGTCCATCTCCTCGCCCCACAGCAGGTAGGTCGGGCAGGTCGGCAGGCAGAAGCCGCAGTGCACGCAGTCGTCGATCAGCATCTTGTCGGGCGGGTGGTGGTCGTCGAAGGCGGGCAGGGCCTGCGCCCCGGACTCGGGCCGGCCATCCCCCATGGTGGCCCTGGCGGCCTGCTGGGGCTCGGCCCCGACCTCCTCGGCGATCCCGGCCGGGCGTGCCGCCCCGACCGCGGCGGCGGTGGCCCGATCGTGCGTGGGCTCGGGAGCGTGGTCGGCCATTCAGATCCCTCCGACGAAGCGCCCCGGGCTGAGCAGGCCCGAGGGGTCGAACCGTTCCTTGACCTTGCGCATCAGCGGCAGGGCGTCGCCGACCGGCCCCCAGGCGTCGACGCCCTGCTTGACCTCGAGCGGCGCCTCGGCAACGACCAGGCCCGCCTGTGCGGGCGCGAGCCGCTCGCGGGCCCCGTTCACGAAGGCGGCCAGGGTCGTCGCGTCCCCGCCGTCGAGGCCCGCCCGCAGCACCCCGGTGCCGGCGTGCGCGGTCGCCCGGGCGGCCAGCCCGTGGGCGGCGGCCACCTCCCAGACGGTGGCGAGCGCGCCCGGCAGCCCGCTCGGTCCCGTGGCCACCTTGACGCCGAGCTGGCCGGCCTCCCAGGGCAGGGCGCCGAGGGCGGCGGCCGCCCGGGTGGCCTCGCCGCCCCGGTCGGCCCCGCCGCCCAGGCCCGCCTCGCCACCCTGGCCGGGCTCGCCGTCGTGGAGCACGCGGGCGCCGGGCGTGCCGGCATCGGCGAGCAGCCGGGCCGTGTTCGCGGCCTGGGCGTCGACGCCCGGGCCGATGCCCTCGAACAGGACCGTGAGCGTGCCCGGCCCGTCCGGGCCGGGCCAGTCCAGCTCGATCGCGCTCGGGACCAGGGCAGAGGCGAGCAGGGCGCGCACCGCCGACCCGGCCTGCCCGGGGGCGGCCACCTCGGCGGTGGCCACGGCGGTGGCGGCCGGTGCCGGGTGCAGGCGGAAGATCGCCTCCACGATCACGCCCAGGGTGCCGAGCGACCCGGCGAACAGCTTGCCGAGGTCGTAGCCGGCCACGTTCTTGACCACCTTGCCGCCCGAGTGGGCCACGGTGCCGTCGGCCAGCACCACCGTGATCCCGATGAGCAGGTCGCGCACGGTGCCGTAGCGGAGCCGGCGCGGCCCCGACGCGTTGGCGGCCACGACCCCGCCGACCGTGGCCCCGGCCTCGGGCGGGTCCAGGCCGAGGAGCTGGCCGGCCGGGGCCAGCGCGGCCTGCAGGTCGGCCAGGCGCACCCCGGCCTCCACCCGGACGACCAGGTCGCCGGCGGCGTGCTCCAGCACGCGGCCGAGCCGCTCGGTGGAGAGGACCAGGTCGACCCCTGCCGGAGGGTTGCCCAACCCGAGCTTGCTGCCGCCGCCTCTCACCACCGTCCGGAGCCCGCCCTCGTAGGCGGCCCGCAGGACCTCGGCCGTCTCCGTGGTCGAGCTGGGCGAGACCACCGCCCGCGGCTGCGCCCCGTCGACCGCGTCGGTCGGACCGGCTTCGCGCACCCGCCCTGGAAGGCTCAGGCCAGGCAGGCTCGTCCCATCGGGGGGGCCGAGAGCGCCCACCCGAACCCCCCCGCGCTCCCGCTCCGGAATCGGGCCACCGGGCTGGTGGTCGGCGAGCGGGCCCCTGGGCTGGTGGTCGGCGAGCGGGCCGCCGGGGGGATCGTTCACTGTGGCGCCCACGTCACACCGCCTCCACCAGTCCGGGCTGCTCGGCCGGGTGCACGTGGCGCTTGCCCGGGGTCTCGCCGCACAGGCGCGGGGTGGGGAACACCTTGCCCGGGTTGCAGCGGCCGTCCGGGTCGAAGGCGCACCGGAGGAGCTGCATGACGTCCAGGTCGTCGGCGGTGAACTGCTTCGGCATGTACTTCTTCTTGTCGGCGCCGACGCCGTGCTCGCCGGTGATCGACCCGCCCAGGGCGAGGCAGGCGAACAGGATCTTGGCGGCCAGCTCCTCGGCACGCTCCTCCTCGCCTTCGACGTCGCCGTCGTAGAGGACCAGCGGGTGCAGGTTGCCGTCCCCGGCGTGGAAGACGTTGGCCACCCGCAGCCCGCGCTCCTCGGCCATGTCGGCGATCTCGCGGAGCACCGCGCCGAGCGCCGTGCGGGGGATGACCCCGTCCTGGACGTAGTAGTCGGGGCTGATCCGGCCGACCGCGGCGAACGCGGACTTGCGGCCCTTCCAGAACAGCGCCCGCTGGTCGTCGTCCTCGGCGATCTGGATGGTGGTCGAGCCGGCCTCCTGGCAGAGCCGCTCGACCTCCTCGAACTGGTGCGTGCACTCGGCCTCGGGCCCGTCCAGCTCGACGATCAGGACGGCGCCGGCGCCCTCGGGGTAGTGGACGTGCACGGCGGCCTCGGCCGCCTCCATGGCCAGGGCGTCCATGATCTCGACGGCGGCGGGCACGATGCCGGCCGCGATGATCTTGGAGACCGCGTCGCCGGCGGCGTCGGCGCTCTCGAAGGCGGCCATGAGCGTGCGCACCGCCTCGGGCTTGCGCAGCAGGCGCAGGGTGACCTTGGTGGCGATGCCGAGGGTGCCCTCGGAGCCGACGAAGGCGCCGACCAGGTCGTAGCCGGGCGGGTCGGGTGCCTTGCCGCCCAGGTGGACCAGGTCCCCGTCGGGCAGCACGACCTCGAGCCCGGTGACGTGGTTGGTGGTGAACCCGTACTTCAGGCAGTGGGCGCCGCCCGAGTTCTCGGCCACGTTCCCGCCGATCGAGCAGATGAGCTGGCTGGACGGGTCGGGCGCGTAGTAGTAGCCCCTCGGGGCGACCTCCTTGGTCACCCACAGGTTGATCACGCCGGGCTCGACCACGGCGCGCTGGTCGTCGTAGTCGATCTCGAGGATGCGGCGCATGCGGGAGAGCACGATCAGCACGCCGTCCGAGACGGGCAGCGCCCCGCCCGAGAGGCCGGTGCCCGACCCGCGAGCCACGAACGGCACGCCCTCCTCGTGGCAGACGCGCACCGCGCCCTGGACCTGCTCGGTCGTCTCGGGCAGGACGACCAGGGCGGGCACGACCCGGAACGCGGCCAGCCCGTCGCACTCGTAGGTGCGGAGCTGGTTGCGCTCGGCGATCACCCCTCCGGGCCCGAGGACGGCCCGCATCCGCTCGATGAGCCGTTGCCTGTCGACCATGACCCCTCCTCGGGGAACGCGCTGACGGAGGGTGGACCTTTTTGGGAACGAGCTGACGGAGGGCGAGACGGTGGGTTGCTAGTCGAGCAGCTCGTAGGCTGGCAGGGTGAGGAACTCGACGAACTCGTCGGACAAGGCGACCCGCTCGAACAGCTCCCTGGACTCCTTGGGGCGCCCCTTGCTGTAGAAGAACTCGTCGCCGACCTGCTCGCGGATCTTCTCCAGCTCCTCTCCTGCGATCTGGCGGACCAGCTCGGCGGTGACGGTCTGGCCCTCGGCCAGCTTCACCGAGTTGTGCACCCACTGCCACACCTGGGAGCGGGCGATCTCCGCGGTGGCCACGTCCTCCATCAGGTTGAAGATGGGCGCCGCGCCCTGGCCCCGCAACCACGAGGAGATGTACTGGATGCCGACGTTGACGTCGTTGCGCAGCCCCTCCTCGGTCGCCTCGCCCGGGGTGTCCTTGACGTTCAGCAGGTCGGCGGCTGCCACGTCGACGTCGTCGCGCCGCCGGTCTATCTGGTTCGGCCGGTCCCCCAGCACCGCGTCGAAGCAGGCCTTGGCCACCTCGACGAGGTCGGGGTGGGCGACCCAGGTGCCGTCGAAGCCGTCGCCCGCCTCGCGCTGCTTGTCCTCGCGGACCTTGGCGATGGCGGTCTTGTTGATCTCGGGGTTCTTGCGGCTGGGGATGAACGCCGACATGCCGCCCATGGCGAACGTACCCCGCCGGTGGCAGGTCTTGACCAGCAGCTGGGTGTAGGCCCGCATGAAGGGCACGGTCATGGTGACCTTGTTGCGGTCGGGCAGGATGAACTCGGGCCGGGTGCGGAACTTCTTGATGATCGAGAACATGTAGTCCCAGCGCCCGGCGTTCAGGCCGGCCGAGTGGTCGCGCAGCTCGTAGAGGATCTCGTCCATCTCGAACGCGGCCGTGATGGTCTCGATCAACACGGTCGCCTTGATCGAGCCGCGGGAGATGCCGAGCCGGTCCTGAGCGAACTGGAACACGTCGTTCCAGAGCCTGGCCTCCAGGTGGCTCTCGAGCTTGGGCAGGTAGAAGTAGGGGCCGCTGCCCCGGTCCAGGAGCCGCCGGGCGTTGTGGAAGAAGCAGAGCCCGAAGTCGACCAGGGAGCCGGCGGCCCGCTCGCCGTCGATCAGGATGTGCTTCTCGGGCAGGTGCCAGCCGCGGGGCCTGGGCATGAGCACCGCGACCACGTCGTTCAGCCGGTACTGCCTGCCGTCGGGGCTCTCGAAGCTGATCGTGCGCTCGATCGCGTCGGTCAGGTTGGCCTGGCCGCCGAACATGTTCTCCCAGGTCGGGGAGTTGGCGTCCTCGAGGTCGGCCATGAACACCCGCGCCCCGGAGTTGAGCGCGTTGATCAGCATCTTGCGGTCGGTCGGCCCGGTGATCTCCACCCGCCGGTCGGCCAGGTCGTCGGGGTAGGGCGCGACCGTCCAGTCCCCCTCCCGGACCGACGCGGTCCCGGGCAGGAAGTCGGGCAGCTCGCCGGCCTCGAACTCGGCCTGGCGCTCGGCCCGCCGGGCGAGTAGGGAGGCCCGGGTCGGGCCGAACTCGCGCTGCAGGGCGGCCACGAACCCGAGCGCCTCGTCGGTGAGCACCTGCCCGTACTTCTCCCTGGACGGTCCGTGGACCTCGATGCCGTCAGTGGTTCCCATAGCCGCCTCCATCCAACGGACCGACCGGGTTGCCCAGACAGTCTCCTCCACCGTGCCCGGCCAAACACCCTCCTCGCAAGAGTGGGCCCGGACCCGCGGCGCGCAAGGGTACGGGCCCGGCCGGGGCGCCGGCCGGTCAGGGCACGGGCCTGGCCGGGGCGCCGGCCCGGTCAGGGCGCCAGGCGCGCCACCGCCCACTCCTGGCCGGACTGGTCGCGGGTGTAGCGGAACCGGTCGTGGAGGCGGTTCGGACGCCCCTGCCAGAACTCCACGGCGTCGGGCACCAGGCGGTAGCCGCCCCAGAAGTCGGGCAGGGGCACCTCCCCGCCCGGGTAGCCGGCCTCCAGCTCGGCGACCCGCTGGTCGAGGACCTCGCGGCCGGGGATCGGCTGGCTCTGGGCCGAGGCCGCCGCGCCCAGGCGGCTGCCGAGCGGGCGGGAGCGGAAGTAGGCGGCCGACTCCTCCCGGCTGGTCCGCTCCACCCAGCCTTCCACACGGACCTGGCGCTCGAGGGGCGCCCAGTAGAACACCAGCGCGGCCCACGGGTTGACGGCCAGCTCGCCGCCCTTGCGGCTGTCGTAGTTGCTGTAGAAGACGAAGCCGCTGGCGCCGAACTCCTTCAGGAGCACCACCCGGGCCGACGGCCGCCCCCTGGCCGTCGCGGTCGCCAGCGTCATCGCGTTCGGCTCGGGCAGGCCGGCCCGCGCGGCCTCGTCGAACCAGCGCCCGAACTGCACCACCGGGTCGGGGTCGAGGTCGGCCCGGTCCAGGCCGCCCATCCGGTACTCCTTGCGCAGGCTCGGAATGTTCATCTGGGACGCCTCGGGGCTGCTCGCAGTAGACGGGACGCCTCCACTGTGGCAGCCGGCCGGGACACCGGCCAGCACCGCCACCGCGAAGCGGCGGCGGCCCCGGAAGGCTGGGGCCGGTGCCAGCGGGGACCGACCCGGCCGGTACCAGCGGGGACCGACCCGGCCGGTACCAGCGGGGACCGGCCTGGTCGGTGCCCGACGTTGACGAGGAGGCTCTACTCCGGAAGCATCGACGCATGCGCGCAGCGGCTGGGATCGACCTCGGCGGGACCAAGGTGCAGGGCGTCGTCGTCGACGACAAGGGCAACCTGCTCGGCCAGGCCAGGGCCAGGACGCCCGCCAAGGGCGGGCCCGGCGCCGTGGTCGACGTCATCGCCGACGTGGTGAAGACGGCGGCCAAGGACGCCAAGCTGTCGAGCGGCAAGCTCGACGGGGTCGGCGTCGGCACCCCGGGGCTGGTCGACGGCACGGCGGGCACCGTCCACGGGGCGGCCAACCTCCCCGGCTTCGACCAGGCGGTCCCACTCGCCAGCCTGGTCGGCCGCGCCCTGGACGTCGACCGGGTCGTGGTCGACAACGACGTGAACGTGAGCACCGTGGCCGAGCACCGGCTCGGCGCCGGCCAGGGCTTCGACGACCTCCTGGTCGTGTTCGTCGGCTCGGGCGTTGGCGGCGGGCTGGTGCTCGGCGGCCGCCTCCATCAAGGCGCCCACGGCGCAGCCGGCGAGATCGGCCACCTGGTGGTCGTCCAGGGCGGCGAGCTGTGCCCGTGCGGCCGGCGCGGCTGCCTCGAGGCCTACGCCGGGCGGGTCGCGCTGGAGCGGGCGGCCAGGATGGCTGCTGAGGCCGGCCGGCCCACCGAGCTGCTCGCCATCCAGGAGCGTTCCGGCCGGCCCCGCATGACCAGCGGGGTGTTCGCCGAGGCGCTCGACGCCGGCGACCCGCTCGCCCACGAGCTGATCGAGCGGGCCGTGCAGGCCCTCGGCACGGGCATCGCCTCGGCCGTGAACCTGCTCGACGTGCAGGCGGTGCTGATCGGCGGCGGCCTCGGGGACAAGCTCGGCGAGCCGTTCGCACGCCGGGTCCAGACCGCGATGGTCCCCCACCTGTTCATGGCTCCCTCCCCGGTCAAGGTGCTGACCTCGGCCCTGGGCGACCTGGCCGGCGCGATGGGCGCGTCGCTGCTGGTCCACCAGGACGCGGCCTGAGCGGGCGGGAAACCCCGCCGATACACGCTCGAAACAGCGGCGCCATGCGCCGCCCCTATGCTCTGGGATCGGGCCGCCGCCGGTAGGAGCGGAGCAGGCTGAAGCGGAGGAGGCCCGAGGAGTCGCCATGCCCATCGACGCCAGCACCGGGCTGCGAACCGAGCTGCTCGCGCTTCTGCGCGGCGGGACGGCCGCGTCGTGGGCCGCGTTCGAGCGGACCGGGGCGCTCGCCTGCCACCTCCCCGAGCTGGCCCGGCTGCGCGAGGAGGGCCGCGACCGCCAGGGCGACCACCCGTGGGAACGGCTGGCGGCGCTCGCGGGGCGCCTCGACCCTGGCTCCGACCAGGCCGCCGCGGCGGCCTGGTCGGCCCTGCCCGACCCGGACAGCCTGCTTCTCGCATGCCTGCTGCGGGCGGTCGGCGAGCGGGCCGGCGCGGAGCGTGTGCAGGCGGTTGCCGGGCGGACCGCCGAGCGGCTCGGGCTTGGCGCCGCCGCGGAGCGGGCGGTGGTGGAGCTGGCGGGCGAGGAGGCCGACCTGGCCGAGGTGGCGATGGACACCGACCCCCACGACGAGGAGGAGGTCCTGCGTCTCGCCGCGCGGCTCGGCAGCCCCGAGCGGGCCCGCACCGCCTACCTGCTCGCCCTGGCCGAGCACGACGGAGGCGACCTGGCCGAGCGCGACGGGGACGACGGCTGGCGGGGGTGGCGGCGGGCCCAGCTCGACGAGCTGCTCCGGGTCGTGCTGGCCGCCCTGGCCGAGCCCGGCCTCACCGACCGCGCCGCCGAGGACCTGCTCGGCCAGCGCCGGGCCGAGGTCGAGCGCGTCCTGCGCGACAGGGGCGGCCGCCCCGCCGCCCGGCTTGCCGCGGCCCCCCGCCGCTACCTGCTCGCTCAGCCCGCCGACGCGATCGTCCGTCACCTGGTCATGGCCGAGCCGGCCCCCGCCAGGCGCGAGCTGCGCCTGGCGATCGCGCCCGAACAGCCCGGGGCCTGGCGCATCGACGTCGTCACCCGCGACCGGCCCGGGCTTCTGGCCAGCCTGACCGGGGCGCTCTGCGCCGCGGGCGTCGACATCACCCGGGCACAGGCGTCGACCTGGCCGGACGGCCTCGTCGTCGACGTGTTCCACGTCGCCGGGCCGTCCCCGGACGTGGAGGCGGGCTTCCCGGACCGGGTCGAGCGCATGCTGCGCCGTTCGACCACCGGACGCCTCGACCCGGCCCGCCGGCTCGCCGGCCAGCCCGACCAGACCCGGCCAGGCGCCGGCCCGGTCGTGGTCAGGGTCGACGCCGACGCCTCGCCGTGGCACTCCACGGTCCGGGTGGAGGCCCCGGACCGGCTGGGTCTGCTCTACGAGATCCTCCTCGAGCTGGCCCGCCACCACGTCGACGTCCAGGTGGCCCGGGTCGGGAGCGAGGCGGGTCGGGCCGTCGACCTCTTTCTGGTCGCCGACATGGGCGGGCAACCGCTCGAGCGGGCGGCCGCCGACCGCCTGGGCACCGCCCTGGCCGCCCGCCTGACCGCCTGGGCACCGCTCTGACCACCCGCCCCTGGCCGCCTGGCCGCCCGCCCGGCCGCCCGCCCGCCTGGGCGGCGGTCAGGTCAGCCGGTAGACGCCGCCGTTGAGGGAGAGGGCGTACAGCTCGCCGGACTGGTCCACGCCGAACGAGGAGAGCCCAGGCAGGTTCAGGCCGAAGTCGCGCAGGCCGGCCACGGCGCCGCCCC
>Ga0307278_10001586_pt1 | contig 11271 bp, 11 predicted proteins | sample ER_DNA_117_FD_194482 | JGI IMG/M metagenome (GOLD analysis project Ga0307278, IMG submission 194482) | Bulk soil microbial communities from the East River watershed near Crested Butte, Colorado, United States - ER_DNA_117 | ecosystem: Environmental > Terrestrial > Soil > Floodplain | place...
GGCGACCGCGGGGAGGCGGCGCGGTCGGCTTTGCGCTCCTCCCAGCGGATGCGGCGGCTGGTCGGCGACCTGTTGCTGCTCGCGCGCGCCGACGGCAAGCGCCAGCTCCCGCGCGAGCCGACCGACGTCGGGCGCGTGCTCGTCGAGGCAGCGGCGGAGCTCGGCCCGGTCGCCGACGGCCACGACCTCACCGTCGACGCCGACGAGGCGATCGTCAACGGCACGCGCGACGAGCTTCACCGCATGACGCTGAACCTCATGGAGAACGCGATCCGCCACACGCCGGTGGGCACGCACGTCAGCGCGCGGGTGTCCGCCGCCGACGGCGAGGTTCTCCTCACCGTCCAGGACGACGGGCCCGGCGTGCCGATCGAGCTGCGTGAGCGGATCTTCGAGCGCTTCGTCCGCGGCGCGGGCGACCGCGGCTCGTCGAGCGGCCTCGGCCTCTCCATCGTCCGTGCGGTCGCCCACTCGCACGGCGGCACCGTCGACCTCGAGGACGCCCACCCCGGCGCGCGCTTCGTCGTCCGCCTCCCGCGCGCCGAGGTCCCGGCGGCCGAGACACGCGAGCCGGCGCCGGCCTGACGGCGCATGTGCTGCGCATGTAATCCGTCCGTAGCGCATGCTACGGTGACGAGACGATGGGTGTCATGGTCCAGATCCGCGACGTTCCCGAAGACGTTCATCGAACGCTGAAGGCACGTGCCGCCGCCTCGGGAACCTCGCTGTCCGAGTACCTGCGCGCCGAGTTGCTCCGCACGGCGTCGCGACCGACGCCGGCGGAGCTCGCGGCTCGTGTGCGGGCTCGCGGCGCGATAGAGCTCCCCGGCGGGAGCGAGGCCGCGGTGCGGCGTCTTCGTGACCACGGCGAGTGACCGTTCTCGATACGTCAGCCGCGATCGACTACCTGCTCGGCGCAGGAGTCAGCAGTCAGGTCGAGGCGCTGCTCGCGGCTGCGCCGGCGACGGCACCTGATCTGCTCGTCTTCGAGGTCCTCGCGGTCCTGCGACGCGCAGTCGGTCGACGCGAACTCACGCAGGCGCGCGCCGGCGCAGCGGTCGACGATCTCGGCGACATGACCTTGGACCTCTTCCCCACCTTGCCGCTTCGCTCGCGCGCCTGGGAGTTGCGCCGCAACATGACCGCGGTGGACGCGCTCTTCGTCACTCTGGCCGAAGCTCTGGGCGAGCCTCTCGCGACGAAGGACGGCGGTCTTGCGAGGGCCGCCGCGCGGCACGCGGACGTCGAGGTCCTGGTCCTCGGCGCCTGAGAGCCCGACCCCGGCCTACGCCAGCGCCGCGCGCAGCGCCGCCGGCGTGCTGCCCGTCTCCGCGCGGACGACGCGGCAGAGGTGGCTCTGGTCGGCGAATCCGAGGTCGGCGGCGAGCCGTGCGAGGTCGTGGTCGCCGGCGGCGAGGCGCTCCATCGCGATCCGTGCGCGCAGCCGCATGCGATGGCGCGAGACCGTGCTGCCGTTCGCGGCGCTGAAGACGCGGCTGAGGTGGTGCGGCGAGACGGCCAGGTCGCGGGCGAGGTCCTGCAGCGAGCGGTCCGGGTCGGCGGCGAGCGCCTCGCGGGCCCCGTCCGACAGTGCCCGGCGCGCGCGGGCGGTCGCAGGACGGCCCGACGCGACTCTGCGGGGATCGGCCTGCTCGAGCAGGCGCGCCGCGAGCCCGAGCGCGCGCTCGACGAGATCATCTGGATCAGCGTCGCCGCGGGCGGCGCCGAGCAGCAGCCGGTGCTCGAGGTCGATCTCCGGCGACGTCGGCACCGGGCCCGCCGGAAGCGCCGCCTCGCCTCCCCACATCGACGCGACGAGGCCGGGCTCGAGCAGCAGCGCGGTGCAGTCGTCGCCGTGGGCGTGCGGGTGGTCGAAGCGCTCCTCGACACCGGGGCTCCCGCAGTAGGCGATCGTGGGGTCGAGAACGGCCTCGGCGCCCTCGGCGCTGCGGACGAAGCACCCGCGGCGGACGAAGACGATCGCGTAGATCTCCTTCGCCGCCTCGACGCGACCGCGACCCGCGCGGTGCCGGCAGGCGACGTCGTCGAGCGTGACGCCATCGCGGCTGAGGATCCTGCGCGCCTTGACCACCACGTCCGATGATCGCAAACGCGCACGAATGTCCAAGACCGCGGGCGAGGGCGTCGCGACCGTGTCGCCATGCGCGCGCTGATCATCCTGCTCGCCGGCCAGGCGATGGCGTCGATGGACGCGTCGATCCTCACCGTCGCCGCCCCGAGCCTGCGCGGAGACCTCGACGCCTCCGACGCCCAGCTGCAGCTGACGCTCGCGATGTACACGATCGCGTTCGCGACCTTCGTCGTGACCGGCGCGCGGCTCGGCGACGTCCTCGGCCGCCGCCGCGCGTTCCTGCTCGGGCTCGCCGGCTTCACTCTGTCCTCGCTTGCCGGCGGCCTCGCGCCCACCCCGGCGACCCTGATCGTCGCGCGCGCCTTCCAGGGCGCGACCGGCGCGCTGATGACGCCGCAGGTGCTCTCGATCATCCAGGCGCAGTACACCGGCGAGACACGCGCGCGGGCGATCGGCGCCTATTCGATGATCCTCGCCGTGGGCGTCGCGGCGGGACAGGTGATCGGCGGGCTCATCGTCGGCGCCCATCTCATCGCTGCCGCGTGGCGCCCGGCGCTGCTGCTCAACGCGCCCGTCGGCGTGCTGCTGCTGCTCGGCGCACGGCGCGGGCTACCCGTGGTCCCGGTCGGCCCGCCGCGGCGACTCGATCTCGCCGGCGCCGCCGTGCTCTCGGCGGCGCTGCTCGCCCTGGTCCTGCCGCTCACGTTCGGCCGCGACGCCGGCTGGCCGGCATGGGTGTGGGCGTCGCTCGCGGCCTGCGCGCTCGCCCTCGCGGCCTTCGTCGCGCTCGAGCGCCACATCCGTGCGCGTGGCCGCGACCCCCTCTTCGACCTCGACATCCTCACCCTGCCCGGCATCGCCGCCGGCGTCGTCGCGGTGATCCTCATCATGAGCGCCTACGCGGGCTTCTTCGTCAGCCTCACGTTCCACCTCCAGGACGGCCTCGGGTTCGGGCCGCTGCGCGCGGGACTGATCTTCGCGGCCTACGCGTGCGGCTTCGCGACCGCCAGCCTCACGTGGACGCGCGCGAGCGCGACGACCCGTGACCGCCTGCCGATCCTCGGCCCGCTGGCGATGGGCGCCGCGCTCCTCGGCATCGGCCTCATCGCCGCCCACGGCGGCTGGCCGGTCGCCGTGACGACCCCGCTGCTGTTCGCCGGCGGCGCGGGCCACGCCTGCGGCTTCAGCCCGCTGGCCAACCGCATGACCGGCGCCGTGGCGCCGAGGCAGATCGCCGACCTCAGCGGCCTGCTCATGACGGCCAGCCTGATCGGCGTCGGGTTCGGCACCGCGGGCTTCGTCGGCATCTACCTCGGCGCCGCCCCCGACGGCTCGGCGCACGCGCTGGAGCTGACGACCGCCGTCCTGGCCGGCGCGCTGGTGATCACCGCCGCCTGCGCGCTGCGCGCGCTCATACCAAGACGCGTCGTCGCCGCGGCGGAGACCTCCTAGACCACTAGACCTCCACCACCACCGGCAGCACCATCGGCCGCCGGCGCAGGCGCTCGTAGACGAACTCGGCGAGGTCGTCGTGCAGCACCTGCTGGAGCAGGTCGATCTCGCGGATCTCCTCGCTCGCCGCACGCGCGAGCGAGGCCTCGACCGTGCTGCGGATCTCGTCGAGCATCTCGGCGGCGTCGTCGGGATACGGAACCCCGCGGAAGATCACTTCGGGGTCGGCGACCGACGAGCCGTCCTGCTCGGAGATCGTGGCCACCACGACGAAGATCCCGTCGGCGGAGAGCATGCGCCGGTCGCGCAGCGCGACGTCGGTGGGGTCGCCGATGTCAACGCCGTCGACGAAGATCATCCCCGAGCGCTCGGGCGACGCGAACCGGGCGCCGCCTCCGTCGAGCTCCAGCGGCAGGCCGTTCTCGCCCTTGAAGATCGCTTCCGGGTCGATGCCGACCGCCTCGGCGAGCTGCGCGTGCAGGTGGATGCGCTTGAAGTCGCCGTGGAACGGCATCACGTAGCGCGGCTTGACCAGGTTGAGCAGGAGCTTGATCTCCTCCTGGTAGCCGTGGCCGGAGGCATGGATCGGCGCGTCGCGCGTCGTGATCACGTCGCAGCCGATGTGGTAGAGCCGGTCGATCGTCTCGTTGACCGCGCGCTCGTTGCCCGGGATCGGCGTCGCGCTGAACAGGACGGTGTCGCCCTCGCGCAGCTCGACCTGCGGGTGGTCGCGGTGGGCCATGCGCCGCAGGGCGCTGAGTGGCTCGCCCTGGGACCCGGTCGAGACGATGACCAGCTTCTCGTCGGCCCAGTCGTCGAGCTCGCGCGGCTGCACGAGGATGCCCTCGGGCAGCTCGATGTGGCCCAGCGAGCGCCCGATGTTGACGTTCTTGCGCATCGATCGCCCGACGAGCGAGACCTTGCGGCCGTGCGCGGCGGCGGCGTCGACCACCTGCTGCACGCGGTGGATGTTCGATGCGAAGCAGGTCACCACGATGCGTCCCTTCGCACCGAGGAAGAGCTCGTGCAGCTTGGGCCCGACGATCGCCTCGCTCGGCGAGAAGCCCGGGCGGTCGGCGTTGGTGGAGTCGCCGCACAGCAGCAGCAGGTCCTCGCTTCCGAGCTCGGCCAGCCGGCCCACGTCGGCGGGCTTGCCGTCGACCGGCGTCTGGTCGAACTTGTAGTCGCCGGTGACCAGCACGGTGCCGAGCTCGGTATGCAGCGCCACGGCGCAGGAGTCGGGGATCGAGTGCGTCATGTGCACGAGCTCGACCTCGAACGGCCCGAGCTCGATGCGCTCGCCGTCGCGGACGTCGTTGACGTCGACCTCGCGCAGGCGGTGCTCGTCGAGCTTGGAGCGCGCCATGGCGGTGGTCAGCGGGCCGCCGTAGACGGGGATGTCGACCGCCAGCTCGCGCAGCACCCACGGCAACGAGCCGAGGTGGTCCTCGTGGCCGTGGGTGACGACGATGCCCTCGATGTCGTCGATCCGCGAGCGCAGGTAGGAGAAGTCGGGCAGCACGAGGTCGATCCCGACCATCTCGGCGGTCGGGAAGCGCAGCCCGACGTCGACGACGACGATCCGCCCGTCGAGCTCGAAGACCGTCATGTTCTTGCCGATCTCGCCCAGCCCGCCGAGGGGCAGGACGCGCAGCGTGCTATCGGCCATCTATGCCCTGGCGGCGTGCAGCAGCCCGTGGCGCTCGAGCGCGCCGCGCACGATCTCGGCCTGATCGTCGTCGACCTCGACGAGCGGCAGCCGCACGCCGCCGACCGGCACGCCGATCATCGCGAGCGCGGCCTTGACCGGCGCCGGGCTGGCGGTGCAGAACATGGCCGCGAAGACCTCGCCGAGCGAGTCGTGGATCGCGCGCCGCTGATCGGGCTCGTCGACCATGCGCCGCATCTCGGGCCCGACGATGTGGCTGGCGACGCAGATGCCGCCGGGCTCGCCGAGGTCGAGGACGTCGGCGACCATGTCGTCGTTGCCCGCGTAGATGCGCAGGCCGTCGATCCTGGCCAGGTTGTCGGGGTTGGCCTGCTTGACGTAGTCGATGCGCTCGATCTGCGCCAGCTCGGCGAGCAGGTCGTTGGGCATGTCGAGCGCCGTGCGCGACGGGATGTTGTAGAGGACGACGGGCTTGTCGGTCGCCCGCGAGACCTCCTCGAAGTGGCGCTTGAGCCCCGCGCGGCTGGGCTTGTTGTAGTAGGGCGTCACCGACAGGACGGCGTCGACGCCGCGCTCGGTCGCCGCCTGGGTGAGGTGGGTCGCGTGGCGCGTGTCATTGGAGCCGGTGCCGGCGATGATCGTCACGCCGTCGGGGCGCTCGGCCACGGCGAGCTCGAAGAGACGCAGGGTCTCCTCGGTGACCAGCGTGGGCGCCTCGCCGGTGGTGCCGCAGACCACGACGCCGTCCGACCCGTTGGCCGCGAGGTGGCGCATGGTGGCGACGAACGCCTCCTCGTCGACCTCGAGCCGTTCGTCGAACGGCGTGACGATGGCGGTGATGATCGACCCGATGTCGGCCACTGGCGCCATCATCCCATACGTGCTGGATGCCGAGCCCTTCGACCCCGATCAGCGAACGCTGAGCGTCGAGGTCGCCGCCGTGCGCTGGAAGGCGCCCGACGGCGCCTTCGCCGTGCTGGCTGGGGTCAGCGACGAGGGCGAGGAGGTCGTGCTGGTCGGCGCCCTGGATCACGTCCACGAGGGCGAGTCCGTCGCCGTCGAGGGGGGCTGGCAGCGCCACCCGCGCCACGGCTGGCGCTTCGTCGCCGAGCGCACGCGCGTGCAGGAGCCGGCGAGCGAGCAGGCGCTGCTCGCCTACCTGGGGTCGGTCAAGCACGTCGGGCCGCGCGGGGCGGCGTGGCTGCTCGACCGCCACGGGCCCGAGGAGGTGCTGGCCGCGGTCGACCGAGATCCCGAGCGGATCCTGCGCGAGGTGCCGGGCATCGGCGCCGCCCGGATCGGCGCGGCGGTGCGCTCGTGGGAGGACCAGGGCGCGCTGCGCGCGGTGCGGCTGTTCCTCGAGGAGCACGGCGTGCCGGCCGCGGTCGCCGCGCGGATCTACCGCGCCTACGGCGCCGGAGCGATCGAGACGCTGCGCACCGACCCCTACGCGCTGACCGAGCTCGAGGGCATCGGCTTCGCGACCGCCGACGCGCTCGCGCAGGCGCTCGGCACGCCGCCCGACTCGCCCGGGCGCCTCGACGCCGGGCTGCGCCACGCGCTGCGCGAGGCCGAGAGCGACGGCCACTGCCATCTCCCCCGCCGCGAGCTCGAGGAGCGCGCGCGACGGCTCCTCGGCGCCGACGCCGACGATCGCATCGACGACCTCGCGGCGCGCGGCAGGCTGGTGATCGAGAACGACCGCGTCTTCGACCCCGGCATGCACGCGGTCGAGCGCCGCCTGGCCGGGCACGTGCGCGCGCTGATCGACGACGAGCCGCGGCTGAAGCTGCACGCGCCCAAGCGCCCGACGACCGGGTTCGTGCCGACCGACGCCCAGTGGGCGGTCGTCCAGGCCGTCCTCGACCACCGGCTGGCGATCCTCACGGGAGGTCCGGGAACCGGCAAGACAGCCGTGATGCGCGTGCTGGTCGAGCTCCTGCACGCCGAGCGCCGCACGGTGCGCCTCTGCGCCCCCACCGGCAAGGCGGCGCGACGGCTGGCCGAGATCACCGGCGCACAGGCGACGACGATCCACCGCCTGCTCGAGTTCGTCCCGGGCGAGGGCTTCACCCGCGACGCCGAGGACCCGATCCCCGGCACAGACGTCCTGATCGTCGACGAGGCCTCGATGCTCTCGGTGCGCCTGGCCGAGGCGCTGTTCGCCGCCGTCGGCCCGCGCACGCACGTCCTGCTCGTGGGCGACGTCGACCAGCTTGCCCCAGTCGGCCCCGGCCGCGTGCTCGACGACCTCATCGAGTCGGGGCGCGTGCCCGTCGTCCGGCTGACCGAGATCTTCCGCCAGGCCGCGCGCTCGCTCATCGTGCGCGCCGCCCACGCGGTCAACGAGGGCAAGCCGCCGCCGACGGTCGCCGGCCCCGACGACCTCCGCGACTTCTTCGTCATCGCGCGCAACGGCGCGCACGCGATCCGCGACGAGGTCGTCTCGCTCGCCATAACCCGCCTGCCGTCCCACTACGACCTCGACGCGCGCGCCGAGGTCCTCGTCGTCGCCCCGATGCACCGCGGCCCGGCGGGCATCGACGCGCTCAACGACGAGCTGCGTGCGCTGCTCAACGGCGACGGCCCGGCGATCCCCGGCACGCCGTTCCGGGTGCATGACAGGGTCCTCCAAACCAAGAACAACCACGAGCGCGAGCTGATGAACGGCGAGATGGGCGTCATCGAGCACCACGACGCCCAGCGCGACCGCGTCCTGCTCGCCTGCGACGACGGCCGCCGCCTCGCGCTCGGAGTCGCCGAGCTCGACACCATGCGCCTCGGCCACGCCGTCTCGGTCCACAAGGCCCAGGGCTCGCAGGCACCCGCGGTCGTCGTCGTCCTGCACCGCGGCCACCACCTCATGCTCACCCGCAACCTCGTCTACACCGCGATCACGCGCGCCGAGCGCGTCTGCGTCGTCGTCGGCGAGCCGGCCGCCCTGCACGCCGCGCTGGGCCGCCGCGACGCCCATGCGCGAAACACTCGGCTGTCGGAGCTCGTGCGCGCCTAGGCGCGGCAAGCGGCTCCTGCACCGCATATCGCCCGGAAACCGCACAAATCCGTCGCTGCGCGAACGCGCCGCGATCAGGTCTCCCTATGCTCGATCGCGCTCCAGCAATCGCGGCGCCGGAGGGACGCACGATGGCAACGACAGCCGCGGGTGAGGCTCCGCGACGCCCGCGATACCCGTTCCCGCTCCTCGCTCCGCGCAGGCCGTGGATGGAGCAGTCGCTGGCGCGGATCGCCGAGCAGAGGTTCGTCGTGGACCTCCTGCAGTCGCAGGGCGCCCCCGGCTTCACCGAAGAAGCCCTGCAGACGATCAACGACCACTGGGAGGCTGCGACGTCGGCCGCGAAGTGGCGCCTTCGGCCAGGTCCCGCGGTGGAACGGGTGGTCAGTCACCTCGACGCGGTGGACAGCGAGATCCTGCGGCTGGCGCCGCCCGCCTATGTCTATGGCCAGCTGCCCGGCGTCCTGGCAGACATCAAGCGTCAGCTGCCGATGAACGACCCGCGTGTCCAGCGCGTCACCCAGCTCGTGGTCAGCCCGGACGCGACCCTCTCGGACCGCGACCGCGATCTCATCGCGGCGACGCGGCGCGCGGCCAGCGCAGAGGCTCGGCGCCAGGTGAGGCGCCTGAGCAGCTTCACCCGTGTCCTGTATGCGACCGCCGGGGTGCTGGCCGCCGGCGCGATCGCCTTCGCCGTGGTCGGATTCGTCGGCCCTCGCAATCTGCCGGTTTGCTTCAACCCGGTCGACGGCGTCGTGTGCCCGACCTCGATGACGCCGACGCCCGGATCGCAGGACAGTGGCACGTCGACGCCTTTCACCGTGCCGCTCGCCCTGGCGGTTCTCAAGCTCCCAACAGGCGCCCTCACCGCGATCCTTGGCCTCCTGTTGATGCGCGGTGGGTTCATCCCCGGTCTCGGCGCGCTGGACACACCGGCACAGATCATCGCCTGGGCGATCGTTCTGGGCTACTCCCAGCAGCTGCTGACGCAGTTCGTCGATCGCCACGCGCAATCGGAGCTGACGAACTTCGGCCGCAGCGATGTCGTGCGCAAGCAGGATGAACTGGTCGCCGCCGGCGTCCTCGAGCGGCCGGACGAGCAGTCGACGCCTACGCCGCCCGCCAGCGCATGATCACTCGGCCGCCGCGACGGCCACGCGCGGATCACTCGCCTCTCACAGCCGGTCCGTGCATAGAATCGCCCCATGCCGCGAAGCACGAGGTCATCCGCCGACACACTCGAGCAGGTTCCGCTGCTCGAGGAGCTCACCACGCGCGATCGTCAGCGCCTGGCCAAATCGATGAAGGAGCGCACGTTCGCCTCCGGCCAGGAGATCGTGGTCGAGGGCAGGACCGGAGTCGGGTTCTTCATCATCCTCGACGGCAAGGCAGCGGTCTCCATCGGCGGCAAGCTCATCCAGGTGCTCGGGCCGGGCGACTACTTCGGCGAGATGGCGCTGCTCGACGGCGGCGCACGCACGGCGACGATCACCTCGGACGGCGAGCTGCGCTGCGCGACGATGACCTCGTGGACCTTCAAGGCCTTCGTGACCGACAACCCGAAGGTCGCGTGGGCGATGCTCCAGACGCTGGCAGCGCGCCTGCGCGCGACCCACGCGTTCTGATCACCGGCGGCGCTAGGCCGCCCGCTTCGCGCGACCCGAGCGCATCAGCGAGAGCGCCGACTCGAGCATCGAGCGGCGCGGCGGCGGTGGTGCCGGTGGGCGCTGCTCGACGTGGCGGACCGGCACCGCGACGTGCCGGACCTGGCAGTCGGTGAGGCGCGCGACGCGGTGGGGCAGGTCGGCCTGCAGCCAGCGCGAGGCGCCCTCGGTCAGCGTCGAGACGACGACCTCGTCGTAGCGGCCCGGGTTCCACGCCTCCTGGACGGCGACGATCGGGTCGGCGTCGCCGACCATGCCTTCTGCGGGCACGTCGCTGTCCGCCAGCGCCGCCACCGCGGCAGCGAGCCGCTGCTGGGCCTCCTCGCGCTCCGACCACGTCGTCGGCGCCAGGAGCGTCGCGTGGATCGGCCCCCGCTGCGCGCGCTCCCTCAGCGCATCGAGCAGCTCGGGCGAGTCCACCGTCCGGTTGGCGACGACGAGCAGATGCGTGGTGAAGGCCATTGGCGCCTCCGTGGCGTGGTCGGGCTGCGGTCGTCCCCGAAGGTAGCTCAGCGGTCGCGGCGCCGCAACGCGTCGGTCCAGCGGCGTTCGACGCGCGGCGGCGCCGGACCGCCGGGCTGCTCCCACAGCGTAACCACGACGAGCTCGCCGGCGGCCTCGTCGTGGCGGCACACGAAGACCAGCGCGCGGTCGACGAGGTCGCGCACGTAGACCGATCCGCGCGCACCCGTGGCGCCCGACGGCGGCTCGCGCTCCACCCGCCCGGCGTCCCATGCGCGCGTGACGCGGGCGATGATCTCCGGCCGCGCGTCGACCTCGCCCGAGCGCCCGCCGATGCGCTGGCGGAAGCGCTCGACGGCGTGGTCGGTGACTGCGACGAGGACGCTCACAGCGAACGCCGGTAGCGGACCTCGGGCCCCCAGGGATGCTCGCGGCGCCCCTCGTCCTGCGCCCAGCCCCGGCTCGCGTAGAAGGCACGGGCGAGGCCGTTGGCCTCCAGGCACCAGAGCAGGGCGCGTCGGTACCCGGCCGTCGCGAGCTCCTGCACCGCGTGGGCGAGCAGCGTGCTGCCGAGCCCCGCGCCCTGAGCCGCGGGGTCGACGTAGATCGCGTAGACCTGCCCCGTGCCCGCCTCGCGATCGCGGTCGGGGCCGCAGCTCACGAAGCCCGCCACCTCGCCGGCCTGCTCCCAGAGGAACGTCGTCCCCTCGCCGAGGCGCTCACCCCAGCGTGCGCTGCGCTCGTCCGGCCCCGACATCTCGTCGACGTCGACGTAGTCGCCATATGCATGGCGCCAGCCGCGCCCCTGTACGCGGGCGAGCGCCTCGATGTCGGCCGGCGTCGCCCGCCGGATCACAGCAGGTGCTCGAGCCCGATCGTCGGGGAATCGGGAAGGTCGGCGACCCGCCGGATCGCCAGC
>Ga0307278_10001587_pt1 | contig 11270 bp, 7 predicted proteins | sample ER_DNA_117_FD_194482 | JGI IMG/M metagenome (GOLD analysis project Ga0307278, IMG submission 194482) | Bulk soil microbial communities from the East River watershed near Crested Butte, Colorado, United States - ER_DNA_117 | ecosystem: Environmental > Terrestrial > Soil > Floodplain | place: USA...
CAAGCGACGGCCTCTGGTGGTGACGTTTCGGGGCGACGACCTCGAGGGCATCGTGGGCGACGACGGCCGGTACCTGATGGCCGGCCGGGTCCTGCGGCGGATGAGCCAGGTGGCGGCCCTGCGCGCCGACGCCACCATCGTTGTCTCCCGGCACCTGGCGCGGCACCTGCCCCGGCCGCCCACCGCCGTCATCCCGAGCGGCATCGACTTCGAGGTGTTCCGGCCAATCGGGGCCGCGGAGGCTAGGGGGAGTCTCGGACTGCCGGCCGGGAAGCGGCTGGTCCTGTTCGTGGGGGACCCCCGGGAGACGCGGAAGCGGCGCGCGCTGGCGGAGGAGGCCGCACGGATGGCTGGCGCGGACCTGGTGGTGGCGTGGGGCCAGCCCCGTGAGGCGATACCCGTCTACATGGGTGCGTGCGACGTGCTGGTCTTCACGTCCATACACGAGGGGTCGCCGAACGCCGTGAAGGAGGCCCTGGCTTGCGATCTGCCCGTGGTCTCCGTGGACGTGGGGGACGTCGGAGAGCGCTTGGCGGGAGTGGAGGGTTGCGTGGTGTGTCCGGACGACCGGCCCCAGGCCCTGGCCGAGGCCCTGCGAGTGGTCCTCGATCGAGGCGGAAGGGTGGACGGCCGAGCGGCGGTGCGAGACCTTGACGAGGCGGCGCTGACGGCCCGGGTCGTGGACCTGTATGAGGGAGTTTTGGCGCGAGTGGGGCGAGGGCGCCGGGTGGCCTCCCTGACCAGGGGAAAATGAGTGGGCGGCGTGGTGGTGGTCCTGTCCACGCCCCGGGCGGGCAGCACGTGGCTGTCCCGGGTCCTGCGGGCCCACCCGCAGCTGGATGTCCATGGCCAGCTCACGAACGACAACCACAAGCTGTACCTGGCCACCCCGCTCCGGGCCCTGAACCCGTTCGGGGACGACTACGTGGAGTTCGACCGCCTGTCGTCCGGCGTGAGTCGCGCCCTCCGGACGCGGCTGCTGCACGCGCTGTACCGGTCGAACGGCGACGGACGGACCGTGGTCCTGGCCACCCCATCCACCTCGGTCTTCGTTCCCCTGTTCCTGGACGCGTTTCCCGAGGCCCGGTACGTGCACCTGCACCGGAACCCCCTCGACGTGGTGGCCTCGTTCCGCGGGTTCATGGCGAAGAACGCCGAGGGATTCCGGGACCGGTTCCGGACCAGGAGCCGGCACGGCAGGGTGGAGGGCGCTCGCTCCGTGGCCGTCCACGGGTTCCACACGCTGCGGTGGAGCCGGCTCCCGTACCCCGGGTACCTGGCCACACGGCCCCGGGGGTTCCAGGAGGCGTCGCATCTCCCGGAGCTGGACTTCCTGTGCTGGTACTACGCCGAGTACGAGCGGGAGATCGCGACGGCGCTGGCCCACCTACCGCCAGGCCGGTGCCACGAGGTGCGGTACGAGGAGCTCGTCCACGACTTCGAGCCCACGGTTCGCGCCCTGCTGGCGTTCCTCGGCGTGGAGCCCACAGCCCGCTTCATCGAGGAGACGGCCCGGACCGTGCGGCCAGACGCCGTCGGCAAGTACCGGACCAGTTTCAGCGAGCAGGAGCTGGACGAGGTCCGGCGGGGCCTTGCCCGCCACGGGGTCGAGGTGGGCGCGCCGTGAGCGCCGGGGGGCCGAGCTAGATGTGCGGGATCGCGGGGCTGGTCGAGCTGGCCGGACGGCCCATCGACGCCGCCCTGCTTCAGCGGATGACCGACGTCCTGGCCCACCGGGGCCCGGACGGCAGGGGGCTGCTGCTGGCCCGCCCGGCGGGGGGCGCCTTCGACAACACGGTGGTCCGGACCCTGGACCAGGCGGGCGACGCCACCCGCCGGGCCGTGGTGGGGCTGGGGAGCCGCCGCCTCGCCATCATCGACACGTCCGAGCGTGGCCTCCAGCCCATGGTGGATCGGACCGGGTCGGTGGCCCTGGTGTTCAACGGCGAGCTCTACAACTTCCGCGACCTGCGACGGGAGCTGGAGGCCCGCGGCTGCACGTTCGACTCCGGGACGGACACGGAAGTCTTCCTGGCCGCCTACCTGGCGTGGGGGGACGGCTGCCTGGACAGGGCCAAGGGCATGTTCGGGTTCGCCCTGTGGGACGGGCGGACCGGCAGGCTGCTGATCGCGAGGGACCGGTTCGGGATCAAGCCGCTGTATTACACGCGGATCGGCGACCGGGTGGCGTTCGCCTCGGAGATCAAGGCGCTGCTGGAGGCGCCCTGGCTTCCGCGGATCGCCCACGACGACGCCGTGGCGGAGTTCCTGGTCCACGGGAACTGCGACTTCGCCGACCGGACGGTGCTGCGGGGCGTGCAATCGCTCCCGCCGGGCCACAAGCTCGTCGTGGACCTGGGACGGCGGGACGTCGCCGTGAGCCGGTACTACGCGCTGCGCGTCGACCCGGACCGGCACGTTCCCGACACCGAGAAGCTGGAGCAGCTGAGGGATCTTCTGGAACGTTCGGTCCGGGACCACCTGGTCAGCGACGTCCCGGTGGGAAGCTGCCTTTCCGGCGGGATCGACTCGTCCTCGGTGGTGGGCCTGATGGGGAAGATCCTGCGGGAGCAGCCAGACGCGGCCACCTCGCTCGGGGGCCGGATCCACACCTTCACCTCGTCCTACGACGACGACCCCTCGGTGGACGAGCGCCGATACGCGCTTCCGGTGGCGGGCGCCGTCGACGCCGAGACCCACCTGGTGTTCCCCACCCCGCAGGACTTCGTCGAGCAGTTCCCGAAGATGACCTACCACTTCGACATGCCCTTCGGGACGCTCAGCTTCTACGCGCAATGGTGCGTGATGCGGGCGGCGAAGGAAGCCGGCATGACCGTGATGCTGGACGGGCAGGGAGGCGACGAGGTGTTCGGGGGCTACGGGAAGTTCCGGTACGGCTACCTGGCCTCCCTGCTGCGGTCGGGACGCGTCGCGACGCTGGCCCGGGAGGCGGCTGCCATGGTCCGGCAGGGCGACCGCTACCTCCTGGACATCCGAAACGGGTACCGGTACCTCCCGTCGAGCGTACGGCGGCGCCTGGGCGTTGACTCCCTGCTGGCCCGGTCGCTCCGGCCGGGCATGGCCGTCGCCTCGGCCGCCACCTCCAACCCGGCCACCCGGTGGTGGGCCAACGCCCGCCGCAACGGCGCCGGCGACCTCTCCGTGGTGCAACGGCTCCAGATGGACGACATCACGCTGGACACGCTGCCGCAGCTGCTCCGATACGAGGACCGCAGCTCCATGGCCTTCTCCATCGAGGCCCGGGTGCCGTTCCTGGACCACGAGGTCGTGGAGTTCGGCCTGTCGCTCCCCGACCACCTCAAGATCTCCGGCGGCTGGAGCAAGTACGCCCTCCGCCAATCCCTCCGAGGGGTCCTCCCGGACCTCGTCCGGACGCGGAAGACCAAGCTCGGGTTCGCGGCCCCCGACCAGCGGTGGCTGTCCACCGACCTGCGGCCGTTCGTGCTGGAGATGCTCTCGGGGGAGCTTCGCTCGGACCGATACGTCGACGGAAGGGTCTTGCGACGGGACTACGCGGCGACGGCCACGGCCGGGCGGAAGGCCCCCACGGAGGCCTATCTGGGGCTGTTCAGGGTGGTGTCCCTGGAGATGTGGATGCGGACCTTCGAGGTCTCGTGCGAGTAGAGGAGCGCCCGCGTCTCCTCGAGGCGGAGGCGGCCGACGGCCCGCTGTTCGTCACCGTCGTCATGCCGGTGCGGAACGAGGCCCGGTTCATCGAGCGGAGCCTGGCCGGCGTGTTGGCGCAGGACTATCCCGCCGACCGCATGGAGGTCCTGGTGGTCGACGGCATGTCCACCGACGACACGCGCGAGGTGGTGCAGCGGGTGGCCGAACGGACCGCGGAGGCGGCGCCCGTCCAGATCCTGGACAACCCCTCCCGGGTGGTCCCGGCCGCGCTCAACATCGGCATCGAGAGAGCTGCGGGGGACGTCGTCGTGCGTGTGGACGGCCACTGCGAGCTCCAGGCGGACTACGTCAGCCGGTGCGTGGAGCTCCTCCGAGAGACCGGCGCCGACAACGTCGGCGGCCTCCAGGTGGGCGTCGGCGACGGCGTCGTGGGCCGGGCCACCGCGTTGGCCGCGAACTCGCCGTTCGGGACGGGCGGGGCGGCGTTCCGGACGTCCGAGCGGGCCGGGTGGGCGGAGACCGTCTACCTCGGCGCATATCCGCGCGAGGTGTTCGGCCTGATCGGGGGATTCGACGAGGAGATGGTCCGCAACCAGGACGACGAGCTCAACTTCCGGTTGGTGCAGGCGGGCGGCCGGATCTGGCTGGACCCCTCGATCCGCTGCACGTACCACAGCCGGGAGCGCCTGGGAGCGTTCTGGCGACAGTACTACCAGTACGGGACGTACAAGGTGCGGCTGATGCAGAAGGGGGGAGCGCTCCCGGCCTGGCGGCACGCCGGACCGCCGGCCCTGGTCCTGGCCGCGGCGGGAAGCCTCGTGCTGGCCGTCGCGACCCGCCGCCCGGCCTGGACGGCCGCCGTGCTCGGTCCATACGCCGTCGCCAACCTGGTGGCCAGCCTGGCGGCGGCACGCCGGGACCCTCGAGCCCTCCCCGCCCTGCCGCCGGCCTATGCTTGCATCCACTTCGGCTACGGGTTGGGGTTCCTGGCCGGAGCGTGGCGGTGGCGCCGGCACTTCGGGCGGCGCCGGTCCCCGGCCGGGCGGTGAAGGCCGAACGGCCGAGCGCCCCACGCCGATAGGCGGTCCACAAGTCCGGCAAAATCGGCAGTCCGAGGGGTTCCGGAGGGGCAGGTGAGCTTCTAGGATATTGCTTCCGCCAGCAGGGAGAAATCTGGTCAGACCGGACAGGCAGGGGGGAGGACGACCGAGGGCGCGCCTGGATCCTACGGGATCCTCCTGCCCCGGCTCTGCCGTGTCCGCAGGTCGCCTCCGGCCCCGACCGGGCTCGAGGACGTTGCCATGACCCGAACCGAGTTCCTGCCGTTCTACGCCCCGGACGTCGGGGACGATGAGGTTCGTGAGGTCACCGCGGCGCTCCGCTCGGGCTGGCTCACCACGGGTCCCCGGGTCCAACGGTTCGAGGAGGAGTTCGCGAGGGCCGTCGGGGCCCCCGCCGCCGCGGCGGTCAACTCAGGCACCGCGGCTCTCCACGTCTCGCTGGCCACGCTCGGCATCGGCCCCGGGGACGTCGTGGTCACCACCCCCGTGACCTTCGCCTCGTCGATCCACGTCATCGAGCAGGTGGGGGCCCGCCCGGTGTTCGTCGACGTGGAGCGGGACACCCTCAACATCGACCCCGATGGCGTCCGGCGGGCGGTCAAGGAAGCCGAAGCGGACGGTCCGGGACCGGTGCGGGCCATCCTGCCCGTCCATCTGTACGGCCATCCGTGCGATATGGACGCCCTGGCCCAGGTCGCGGAGGACCACGGCCTGGCCATGGTTCAGGACGCCGCCCACGCCCTCCCGACGTCCTGGCGCGGCCATCCCATCGGGGGACCCGTCCCCGGCTTTTCCGGGAAGAGCTTGACCTGTTTCTCCTTCTATGCGACGAAGAACCTCACCACGGGAGAAGGCGGCATGCTCACGGGCGATCCCGCCCTCGTCGACGAGGCCCGCATGTGGATCCTTCACGGCATGAGCCGGGATGCCTGGCGCCGGTACGCGTCGGACGGCTCGTGGCACTACGACGTGGTCCAGGCGGGGTTCAAGTACAACATGACGGACCCGGCGGCCGCGCTGGGGCTGGTCCAGCTGCGGCGCCTCCCCGAGTTTCAGGCCCGCCGCGTCGAGATCGTTCTGCGCTACGAACGGGCGTTCGCGGAGATCCCGGAGATCGAGACCCCTCGGGTCCATCCCGACGCGGAGCACGCGTGGCACCTGTACGTGATCCGCCTGCGCCTGGACGGCCTGCGGATCGGGCGGGACCGGTTCATCCAGGAGCTGCACCGGCGCAACATCGGCACCAGCGTCCACTTCATCCCGATCCACCTGCACTCCTACTACCGGGACCGCTATGGCTTCCACCCCGAGGACTTCCCCGTGGCGCAGGCGGAGTACCGCCGCATCGTTTCGCTGCCGCTGTACCCGCGGATGACCGACCGGGACGTGGACGACGTGGTCGAGGCCGTCGCCGGGATCGTGGCGGAGCACCGGAGGTAGCCGGGTGGCCAAGCGAGCCTTCGACGTGCTGGTGTCCGCCCTGGTCGTGGTGGTGGCCTCGCCCCTGTGGCTGGTGGTGGCCCTGCTCATCAAGGTCGAGTCACAGGGGCCGGTGTTCCACCGGGCCGCCCGGATCGGCCGGGGAGGCGTCTCCTTCACCCTGTACAAGTTCCGGACCATGGTGGCCGACGCTCGGTCCCGGGGCCCCATCATCACCGGCCGGGACGACCCCAGGATCACGCGGGTGGGACGGATCCTGCGGTGGGCCAAGATCGACGAGATGCCCCAACTGATCAACATCCTGAAGGGGGACATGAGCATCGTCGGCCCGCGCCCGGAGGACCCCAGCTACGTCCAGCGGTACACGGCGGAACAACGCCGGGTCCTGTCCGTTCGCCCGGGGATGGCCAGCCCCGCGTTCATCGCGTACCGGCACGAGGAGGAGATGCTGGCCGGGGAGTCCGACCCGGAGGAGCGGTACGCGACGGACATCCTCCCGGCCAAGCTGGCCATGGACCTCGACTACGTCGACCGCCGCTCGTTCCTGTTCGATCTGGCCGTCCTGGGGAAGGCTGCCGTCTCCCTGGCCCGGTCAGCGGGCCGGGTCCCCCTGGCCGGGAGCAACGGGAGCGGTGGGGGCGACGGGTCCCTGGCGGTCCCCGACGCCTCGGCGGCCGGGCTTCCCGCGGGGCTGATTCGCCACCGGCGGCCCGTCATCGTTCTGGCCCACGCCGTGATGCTGGCCGTCGCCTACTACCTGGCCTGGATCCTCCACTACAACTTCCACATCCCGAGCAGCAAGTGGGAGGTGTTCGTCCGCTCGCTGGCTGTGCTGCTCGCCATCAAGATGGTGGTGTTCTGGCCGTTCCAGCTGTACGAGGGCCTTTGGCGCTACATCAGCATGCGCGACATCCTCTCGATCCTGCTGGGAGCCTCGGCGGCCTCCGTGGTGTTCGGGCTGGCCGTGGACATCCGGGCCAAGGGGCTCCCCGTGACCATCCTCATCCTGGACTGGGTGTTCACGCTGGCCCTGGTGGGCGGGGCCCGCCTGGTTGTGCGGGCGGTGCGGGAGGGAAGCTTCCGTCCCCAGGCCAAGGCCCAACGGGCCCTGGTGGTGGGGGCCGGAGACGGGGCCGATCGCCTGATCCGGGAGGTCCGCCGAAACCCCGATCTCGATTACCGGCTCCTGGGCTTGATCGACGACGACCGCCGCAAGATGGGGCGCAGGATCCACGGCGTGCCCGTGGTGGGGACCGTGTCCGACATCCCCCGGGTCTCCGAAGCCATGGCCGTGGACGAGATCCTGATCGCCATCCCCTCTCTGTCCGACCCGGAGCGGGTCCGGATCATCGAGAGCGCCCGCGAGGCCGCGGTGCCGCTGCGATCGGTCCCCGCCCTCCGTGACCTGTTTACGGGCCGGGCCACCATCGGGGAGCTCCGCGACGTCCGGCCGCAGGACGTCCTGGGGCGGCAGGCCGTGTGGCTGGACGTGGAGCGGCTCCGCCGCGACATCACCGGACGGAGGATCCTGGTGACCGGGGCCGGCGGCTCCATCGGTTCGGAGCTGGCCCGCCAGCTGGCCACCCTCGAGCCGGCCTCCCTGGTCCTGTACGAGCGAGCGGAGAACAGCCTGTTCTTCGTGGACCACGAGCTCCGGCGCCGCCACCCGGACCTGGGAGTGGTCCCCGTGGTCGGGGACATCCGGGACCGGGCCCACCTGGACGAGGTCTTCGCCCGGCACCGGCCCGAGCTCGTGTACCATGCCGCCGCCTACAAGCAGGTCCCCCTGATGGAGCAGTTCCCCCTTGAGGCGATCGACAACAACGTGTTCGGCACCAGGACCATCGCCTGCGCCGCCCGGCAGCACGGCACCGGAAAGTTCGTGCTGATCTCCTCGGACAAGGCTGTTCGTCCGGTGGGGGTCATGGGGATGACCAAGCGGGTTGCCGAGACGCTGGTCCGAACCATGGACGGCGACGGATGCCGGTTCGTGTCGGTCCGGTTCGGCAACGTCCTGGGGAGCGACGGGAGCGTGCTCCCCTTGTTCGAGCGTCAGATCGCTTCCGGCGGACCGGTCACGGTCACGGACCCGGAAGCCACCCGATTCCTCATGCTGCTGTCCGAGGCGGTCCAGCTGGTGCTGGAGGCGGGGTCGATCGGGGAAGGGGGCGAGGTGTTCTTCCTCGATCCCGGCGAGCCGATCCGGATCATGGACCTCGCCACCAGCGTGATCCGGCTGCACGGCCTCCAGCCGGGCCGGGACGTGAAGGTGGAGGTGACCGGACTTCGGCCCGGGGAGCGCCTGCGGGAGGAGTTCGTGGCGGACTTCGAGGAGCTCGCGCCCACGGGGCACGAGAAGATCTTCAAGGTCCGAGGAAACGGGCTGGAGCGCGACGGGTTCCGCCGGGAGCTGGAACGGCTCCAGTCCCAGGTGGCGGTGCGAGACCGGCCGGGGGCGCTGCGCTGCCTGGGCGAGTTGGCGGCGCGGTACTGACCAGGCCCATGGACCGGACGGCAACGCGCCCACCCGGCGAGCACGTCGTGGTGGTCGGAGGGTCGGCGGCCGGCCTGTTGACAGCCACCCTCCTGGCCCGGGAGGGCGTCCCGGTGACGGTGCTGGAGCGAACCCCCACGGTCCGTCCGGCCCCCCGGACCCTGATCGTCACCGACCAGCTCCGGGGCCTCCTGGGCCCGGGGGTCGACCGGGCCATCCGAAACGAGATCCGGCGGTTCGAGCTGTTCGCGGACGGGCGGGTGGCCTCCGTGGCGCTGTCCCGTCCCGACCTCATCGTGGAACGGAGCAGCATCATCGGGGAGCTCCATCGCGAAGCCACCGAGGCCGGCGTCTCGGTGCTCTCGGGCCGGCGATTCGTGGACCTGCGTCCGTCCCGGGACGGTCTGGACGTCTCGGTCACGGCCAACGGCCACGGCACCACCGAACGGGTCCGGGCGACCACGGTGGTCGGTGCGGACGGGGCCCGCAGCGCCGTGGCCCGGGTGGCCGGGTGGCCGGGCCAGCTCACCGTACCGCTGCTCCAGGCCATCGTGGATCTTCCCGATGACCTGCCGGCCGACACCACCCGGGTGTGGTTCCGGCCGGAGGACACTCCCTATTTCTACTGGCTCATCCCGGAGTCCCCGCACCGCGGAGCCCTCGGGCTGATCGGCGAGGATGGGCCGGAGGCTCGGCGGCGCCTGGAAGCGTTCCTGCATCAGCGAGGCCTGGAGCCGCTGGAGTATCAGGCCGCCCGGATCCCCCGGTACCGGCGGTGGACCCCGGTTCACCGGCGGGTGGGGCGGGGGCACGTCTACCTGGTGGGCGACGCCGCCGGGCAGGTGAAGGTGTCCACCGTGGGCGGGACGGTCACCGGACTGCGGGGGGCCCGGGCCGTGGCCCTGGCCATCCTGGGCCGGCGGGCCCGTCCGGAGCTGCGGTCGCTGCGACGCGAGCTGGACCTGCATCTGTGGGCGCGCCGGCTGATGCACCGCTTCACCGTGGATGACTACCGCCGGCTGCTCGACCTCCTGGACGGTCCCGCCGCCCGCGTCCTCGCCGCCCACGGCCGGGACGACGCCCGGCGCGTATTCGCCCGCCTGGCCGTGACCCGTCCCCGGATCCTCGTGTTCGGGGTGCGCGCGGGGATCGCCCACGGCCTGTCGGGCCGGCGGCCTGGTTCCTCACTCCGGCCGTGACGGAGGCGCCGGACCCGCGCCTGGTCTGGAAGGAGCGCTGGGGGGGCGGGGTGGCCGACGGGTTCGGCTGGCAGCTGGACGAGCCCCCACCACAGCTGGTCCAGGTGCTGGAGCGGGGCGGCCTTCTGCCGGGGGCCGCGCTCGACATCGCGTGCGGGAACGGCGTGGCCACCCGGTACCTGACCACGTCCTTCTCGCCGTCCATCGGCTTCGACATCGCGCCCGGTGCCGCCGCCCAGGCCCGAGCCGCCACCGATCCCCACCAGCACCAGGCGTTCTTCCTGGTGGCCGACGCCACGGCGTCGTGGCCCTTCCGGGACGGGGCGTTCGTCTTCGCGTTCGATCGTGGAGGGCTCCCGAACCTCCCCCGGGAGGCCTGGCCCCGATACTTCGAGGAGGCGGGCCGGGTCATCGCGCCCGGCGGAACCCTCCAGGTCCTGGTCTCACGCCCCGCGAAGCAGGCTCCTCCCTCGTTGTTCCGCCGCGCGCTGCGGAAGGCGCGATCGCGGGCCCGGCCCAGGCGCGATGCGTCGGAGACCAGGCTGGACGTGAAGCTGAAGCATCTAGCCGAGCCCACCTTCGAGCTGGTGGCGGTGGAGCGCTTCTCGTTCGTGACCCGGCAGGGCAGCCCCCGGCAGTTCACGCAGACCCTCTTCCGTCGGCGCGAGGTCGGCGCGGTGGGCCGGCCCGAGTCGGGCTCCGGTGATAGAGTCGAACGCCGTGAGGCGGAGGGCGAGCACAACGGCGGATGACTCGCCCCTCTGAGGGGCGCTGGGGAGTCGTTCCCCTCCTGGTCGCCCTCACGGTGGCCGCCGGTGCGTGCACCGGCCACCCTGTCCCGCCGACCACCTCCCAGCGGACCTCCCCGTCCGGCACGAGCCCCACCAGCACATCGACCCCCGGCTCCGCCCTCGCGCTCGGCACGGTGAGGCTGGGAGGGTTCATCACCAAGCAATGCCCGCCGGGCTTCCGGTGCCAGTCGTTCATGGTGACCTGCTCCGACTTGCAACAGCCCGCACAGGGCCTCCTCGAGCTGAAGCGACCAAAGGGTCGCCCGCGGGGCCTCGTCATGTACTTCAGCGGGGAGACCGGACAGCGCCCCTGGGTGACCTCCAGTTCGGCCCAGGCCACGTTGCCGTTCGTGCAGAGCCTGGCCGGGGCCGGGCTCATGAACGTGATGGTGGCGTGGGTGGAGCCGTGGCTGGTGTCGGCACCTGGGGAGGAGGCCGGCACCGCTCGCCTGGCGTGCCGGGCCGCCTCCCTGGTCCGGTTCGTCCACGACCGGATGTACACGCCGCTCGGAGCCAACCCGCGTCCGGAGCAGTGCGGGTTCTGCCTGGTCGGGGAGAGCGGGGGGGCCTCCGAGGTGGCGTACACGCTCGGCCGGTACGGTCTCGCGGGGATCGTCGACCGGGCCGTCATGGTGGG
>Ga0307278_10001588_pt1 | contig 11262 bp, 8 predicted proteins | sample ER_DNA_117_FD_194482 | JGI IMG/M metagenome (GOLD analysis project Ga0307278, IMG submission 194482) | Bulk soil microbial communities from the East River watershed near Crested Butte, Colorado, United States - ER_DNA_117 | ecosystem: Environmental > Terrestrial > Soil > Floodplain | place: USA...
TGGCGATTCCTCTGGATGGTGACGCCCGCCAATCGGGCGCTGTCCCATCAGAGGGCGGCCTCACCTGAAAGAGAAATGCCGTTGCACAATCGGTTCAATAGCCGCGACGTATTGAGAGCTAGCCAATAGCCCGCCGCTATCGACTTCAGAGCGAACGCGCATTTCATATTGGCCGGCCGGGCCTTCATCCTGTCCTCGACGGCATGCGGAGGCATGCGCCCATCGACAGGAGATTTCCGATGACAAGTCATTTAACGAACCGCCTTGCAAATTTCTGCGCCTCGCTGCTGCTGGCCTTGCTGATCCTTTCCGTCGTTTCCGCCGCACGCGCCGACAGCGATGACGGTATCGTTCGCGTCAAGAGTGCGGTGCCGCTGGCGGAGGCGATCAGCCGCATCAAGGCCGATATCGCCGGCAAGGGCATCAAGTTCTTCATGGAGATCGACCAGGCCAAGCTCGCGGCCGACGGCGGCATCAAGCTGCGCCCCTCGACGCTGCTGGTGTTCGGCAATCCGCCGCTCGGCACCCAGTTCATCACCTCGAACCCGAATGCCGGCCTTGACTGGCCGGTCCGGCTGCTGCTGACGCAGGACGACAATGGCGACGTCTGGGCGGTGTGGACCGATTTCAGATGGATCGCCCGGCGCCACAACATCAGGGATCGCACAGCCCAGTTCGAGATGGCGACCAAGGTGGTGGGCTCGATCACTTCGACCATTACGACCAGGTAACGCCGTCGATCTGCCACGCTTAAAATCTTCAGGCTGCGCCACCCGGCGCGGCCTGACCGCATCAAGGGTTGCCAACAGAGGGGTGAATTCGATGACTGCGGAGAAATTCGACGTGGTCATTCTGGGCGGCGGCAACGCCGGCATCGGCGTCACCGGCCCGGTCCGGCGCGCCAGGATGTCGGTCGCGATGATCGAGGCCGATCTTCTCGGCGGTACCTGCCCGAACCGCGGCTGCACGCCGAAGAAGGTGCTGGTCGCCGCCGGCCACGCGCTGCACGAAATCGAGCGCGCATCCATTCATCACATCACCGTCAGCAAGCCGAAGCTCGACTGGGCGGCGCTGATCGACCGCGAGAAGGACATGATCAAGGACATCCCCGCGAACCTCGCCCGCTCGATGGCCAAGCGCAATGTCGAGGTCATCAAGGGCCATGCCGCATTCGCTGGTCCGAATACCATCTGCGTTGGAGACCGCGAACTCGAAGCCAGACACATTGTGATTGCGACGGGATCGAAGCCGCGACCGCTGCCGATTCCGGGCGCGGAGTTCATGATCACATCTGACGAGATGCTCAGCGAACGTGAACTGCCCGGCTCCGTGATCTTCGTCGGCGGCGGCGTGATCGCGCTGGAATTCGGGCACGTCTATGCCCGTGCCGGCTCGGATGTCACGATTCTCGAAGCGCTGCCGCAGCTATTGCCGGCCATGGATGCCGATGCGGTCGCGCACCTGCACGCCGAGAGCGAGCGGATTGGAATCCGGTTCAGGACATCCATCAGCGTCAAGCGAATTGAAAAGGCGAACGGCCGGCTGCGCATCGTCTTCACCCACGAGGGCGCCGAGCACACGGCCGAGGCCGACCGCATTGTTAACGGCGCGGGACGCGTCGCCAATGTCGATACGCTTGATCTCGCCGCGGGCCAGGTCGAGCACGCCAATGGCCACGTCGCGATCGATCGCCATCTGCGGTCGACCTCCAACCCCAGTGTCTATGTCTGCGGCGACGCAGTGCCGACCTCGCCGCAACTGTCGCCGATCGCGACCTATGAGGGCGACATCGTCGGCCGCAACATCGTCGAAGGTCCGAAGCACAGCCCGGACTATGCCAGCATGGCGACATCCGTCTACACCGTGCCGCCGCTCGCCTCCGTCGGTCTGACGGACGCCGCCGCCAGGCAGAAGGGCCTTGCGATCGCTGTCCACGTCAACGACATGCTCGACTGGTTCTCCGCGAAAACCTATGCCGAAACCGTGGCATGGTCGAAGGTGATCGTCGAGCAATCGACCGACCGCGTCCTAGGCGCTCATTTCGTCGGGCATTCGGGGCAGGAACTGGTGAATATCTTCGGACTCGCGATGCGCTTCGGCATCACCGCGAGCCAGATCCGGGAAAATATCTACGCCTATCCGACGTTCGCCTCCGACATCAAGCACATGCTCGGCCACGGTTAGCCGCATAGCGCGGCGCTATGGAGTCAAAAGCTAACCGGCATTTCCTCTCGCGCGCGGTTTCCTCGATGGTGGTGACGTAGCCGGCCAGATCATTCGGGGCCTGGCAAAGACAGAAACAGAGGAGACCGCGACATGTCCAAATTCGACATCACGTCACGTACGATCCGGCAAGGCCTCGCGCTTGCCGCAATCATCGCAAGTTCGCTTGCGACGGCCTCCGGTGCCATTGCCGGCGAATGCCCAGCCGGCAAGATGCAGCCCAACGCCCGCCCGATGGTCGACCATAAGCCGGTTGGCGTCACCGACGTCACGCTTGGCTCGATCAACCTCGAGAAGCAGCCGGCCAACATCAGGGAGCGCGAGCTGCGCTTCCGCAAGCTGACGATCGAGCCCGGCGGCATCGTGCCCTGGCACAGCCACGACGATCGTCCCGCGCTGATCTTCGTCCAGCAGGGCGAAATCGTCGAATACGCCAGCAACTGCGCCGACCCGATCGTGCACAAGGCCGGCGAGATCAGGCCGGAAGTTGCCGGCACCTCGCACTGGTGGAAGAACCTCGGCAAGGAGACCGTCATTCTCTATGTCGGCGATGTCCGCAAGGATCCGCACGACCACAACATGTAAGGAGTTGTAACGAGCGTCACCCGACGCCTCGTTGCCGGATGTGACGGCCTGGGGTCCCACGTGTCGCCCCACACCCCAGGCGTCACATCCTTCTTTCTCAAGAACAACATCGAGAAGCGCCATGACCGGCATTTCCGCGCCAATGAAATCGGAAGCGATGGAAATGCATGGTCATTCTCCCGGCGCGGTGCTGCGATCCCTCGTCATCGGCCTCACGGCGTTCTTGACCGTGGTCGATCTGTTCGCCACGCAGGCGATCCTCCCCTCGCTGACCCGACATTACAACGTCACCCCCGCCGCGATGGGCTTTGCGGTCAATGCGAGCACCATAGGCATGGCGGTCGCGGGGCTCGTGGTGGGCTTCCTGAGTCCGCACATCGACCGCCGCCTCGGAATTCTCCTGAGCCTGGTCCTGCTCGCAATACCCACCACACTGCTGGCGAGCGCTCCCGATCTGACCGTGTTCACGATCCTGCGTATTGCGCAGGGCCTCTGCATGGCCTCCGCCTTTGCGCTGACGCTGGCCTATCTCGGCGAGCAATGCAGTTCGATGGATGCGGGCGGCGCGTTCGCCGCCTATATTACCGGCAACGTCGCCAGCAACCTGATCGGGCGGCTGGTGTCGGCCGCCGTCGTCGATACGCTCGGGCTGGCCTCGAACTTCTATTTCTTCGCGCTGCTCAATCTTGCCGGCGCGGGGCTGGTCTACTTCACCATCCAGCGCGTCAAGCCGATGCATGCGATGCCCACGGCGCAATCGCCGTTCGCTGCCACGATCGGGCATTGGCGCAATCCGGCGCTGCGATCTGCCTTTGCCACCGGCTTCTGTATCCTGTTTGCGTTTATCGGCACCTTCACCTTCGTCAATTTCGTGCTGGTGCGCGCGCCGCTGTCGCTCGGGCGGATGGATCTCGGCTTGGTCTATTTCGTCTTTGCGCCATCGGTCGTCACGACGCTGTTCGCCGGCAGGGCGGTGACGCGCTTCGGCATGCGGCCGGCGATCTGGGGCGCGCTTGCGGTCGCCGCGTTGGGCCTGCCCCTGATGCTATCTTCGCAGCTGCCGCAGGTTCTGACCGGCATGGTGCTGGTCGGCGTCGGCACGTTCTTCGCACAGGCCTGCGTGACCGGCTTTGTCGGGCAGGCTGCCAGCGACAACCGCGGCATTGCGAGCGGAACCTACCTTGCCTGCTATTTCCTCGGTGGCCTCGCCGGCAGCGCCGTGCTGGGCCAGTTGTTTGACCGCTTCGGATGGACCGCCTGCGTCGCCGGCGTCGGCGCATCGCTGGCCATCGCGGCGCTACTGACCGCGCGCCTCACGCTTACTCAACCCGCCGGGTCTCCGGCATGAACAGCCAGATGACCGTCAAGCCAAGCGCCGCGACCCCGGCCAATCCGGTGAACGCGACGCTGCTACCGAAGGTATCGCTGATATAGCCCGCCAGCACGGTGCTCAATGACGCGCCGATGCCGGTCGCAGTTCCGACGATGCCCTGCGCCAGATTGAAGTGGCCGCTTCCGAAGGCGACATCGGCTACGATCAGCGGCACCATCACGCTGAGCACCGCCGCGGTGATGCCGTCGAACACCTGCACCGCGACCAGAAGGTAGGGATCGCTCACCACCGCAAACAGCAGGCCGCGGATCGCCAGTGCGGCGAACGCCAGCAGCAGCAGCGGCCGCCTCCCCCACGCTTGCGCCTTGCGGCCGACCGAGGGCGAGGCCAGCGCAACGATGGCCTGCGGCACGATGATGCAGAACGCAATCAGCACCGGCGCCCATTGGGCCGACCGCGTGGTGACGACGCCGGCCATCAGCGGCAGCATGGCGGCGTTCGCGAGCTGAAACAGCAGCACGCCGCCGGCAAAGATCAGCAGCGGACGCTGGCGCAGCAGATGGAAAACGCTGGTGGCCTCTTCATCGGGAACTTCCCGCGCCACCGCGCCGTGCGACTGCGCGACGTCGATTTCCTGCGCGCGGATCCGGGAGAGCGCCAGCAATGTCGGGATCGCGAGAATGAAGGTCACGAGAAACACCGACCGGCTCGACAGCAGGTAACCGCACGCGCCCATCAGCGCCGCCGCCGAACCGTTGCCAAGCGAAGCGTAGCGGGCATTGCGCCCAAGCCGCTCCCCGATCGCGAACGGCCCGACCAGGCCGAGACTGATCGCCGCGATCGCCGGGCCCAGCACGCAGCTCGCCAGCGCATGCAGAATGGCCGCCGCCGTCACCACCGGAAAGATCGGCCATAACGCGTAGGCCAGCGCGGCGCAGCCGATGGTGGCGACCGCCATACCCGCCACCATCCGCTCGGAACGCGCAGCATCGACGATGGCGCCGCCCGGCATCTGCCCGAGCAGGCCGATGATGCCGCCGATCGACAGCACGAAGCCGATCTCGACCTGCGTCCATTTCTGCGTGGTCAGGTAGACCGCCACGAACGGCCCGAAGCCGGTCTGAACGTCGGCAAGAAAAAAGATGAACCAGTCGAGGCCGCGCTGGCTTTCGCGCGAGGGCTTTGGCTTGCCGCCCGGCGCAGGCGGCAGCGGCACAACATTACCCTCACCGGCGGATCGCCCGCGGCGATCGTCGTCAATCCGATCAAATGATTTGGATGGACGCGCGACCAGCTACTGCTCCTCCTTATTTGAGCATGATCTCCGGGCAAATGCTTCGCGTTTGTCCCGAGGAAAACCGGCATCCACTTTTCCGGATCATGCGCTCGATTCTAGATTTGACGCGTTTTCTTGACGCGAACCGGTCTCCACTTCGCTCGAAAACGCTTTAATGATCGAAATCCCACGGCTGCAGACGGCCGGCCGCACCGAGAACGATGACCGGCGCGTCCTCCTTGTATTCGGGCGCCGCGGCCACCTGGGCCTTGGTCAGCTCGAGCGTGATGCTGTCACGCTTGTTGGCAACGCCGCCGAAACGCAGCGCGCCCCAGTCGACGACGATCTTCCGGCTGCCGACACCGAGAAAACCGCCGAAATCGATCACCGCGGCGCGCACGTTGCCCTCGCGATCCACGATCACATCGACGACGCGCCCCATATCCTCGTTCGCCGCGCTGCGGACCTCGCGGCCGAGGATGCCGTGGGCATCCTTGGCGCCAATCACGGTCACCGAGGGCGGCGGCGCGGGCTCCTTTGCCGCATCCTGCGGAGCGGTGCGGCTACCCTGCGCCGCGCCGGTGTCCTCCGCCGCCGAAGCCGCCGGGCCGCCGGCTAATCCAGCGATCAGAAACAGAATGAGAATACCAATGCGCATGTGGCCTCCTGACTCTTAGATGCATGAGCCGCGCATGGCTCCTATCTTCTTGTTTGAGCATGATCTCCGCGCAAACGCGTTCCGCGTTTGTCGCGAGGGAAACCGGTACCCACTTTTCCGTATCATGCTCCTAATGCGTCAATACGATCGACACCTGAATCTGACCTCGCGTTCGCACCACCTCGAGCGACACTTCATCGCCGTGACGGCGAACCCTCAAATCGACGCTGGAAGGCCCGAGCCGCAGATCGCGCAACAGCACCTCGTTGAGGAATTCCGGCAGGTGCGGATCGCGAAGACGGATCTCGCCGCGCGCGGCATCGAATTCGAGGCCGAGCGCCGCTTCCAGCAGGCTGAACGGCGTCGCGCTGGCCCAGGCTTGCGGCGCGCAGGCGACAGGATAAAGCACCGGTCCGCGCCGCCTTTCGCGACGGAATCCGCAGAACAATTCCGGCAGCCGCCGCAGGTCCATGTAGCTTGCGGCATCGAACAGGCCCTTGAACAAATGCGCCACCGAATGCTTCAGGCCGTAGTGCGCGAAGCCGAGCGCGATCAGCGCATTGTCGTGCGGCCAGATCGATCCATCGTGATAGGACATCGGGTTGTAGCGGGCTTCGCCGCTCGCGACGGTGCGGATGCCCCATCCCGAAAAGAATTTGTGACTCATCAGATCGGCCGCGACCCGCCGCGCTCGATCGGTTCGAACGATGCCGGTGAAAAGAAGCTGGCCGGCATTCGACGTTCGCACCTTGCACGGCCGCTTGGCGCCGTCCAGCGCCAGCGCGTAGGTGCCGAGCTCCTCGCACCAGAACGCCGCCTCGAAGCGCTCGGCAAGGAGCAGGGCCGCGGATTCCAGCTGCGCCGCCTGCTCGATCAATCCCAGCCGCCGGGCGCAGCGCGCCGCCAGCCGCTTGCCGGCAAAGACATAGCCCTGAACCTCCGCCAGCGCGATGTAACCTTCGGCGAGTTGTCCATCGGCATGAAAGATCGCGTCGAAGGAATCCTTCCAGCCCTGGTTGGCAAGCCCCTGCTCGGTCGCGCGCTGGTATTCGACGAATCCGTCCTTGTCGGGATCGCCGGGGCCGTCGATCCATTGCAACGCCGCTTGAATCGCGGGCCACAACTCGGCCAGCGTTTCGTCGTCGCCGGTGCGTTCGACATAAAGACCGGCCAGCAGAACGAACAGCGAGGTCGAATCGACGCTGCCGTAATACTGCGCGAACGGCACCTCGCGCAGCGCGGCCATCTCGCCGCCGCGCATCTCGTGCAGGATCTTGCCGGGCTCGGCGTCGGCGAGCGGATCCGTGGTCTTGGCCTGGAAGAAAGCAAGCCGCCGCAGCACGCCCTGGGCAATGCGCGGATCGATCCACAGCATCTGCAGCGCGGTGATCAATCCGTCGCGGCCGAACGTGGTGGAATACCAGGGAATGCCCGCATAGGGGTACCGCCCCTGCGGCGTCTCGGTCATCAGCATGTTGAGGTCGGCCATAGCCTGGCACAGCACCTCGTTGAAGATATCGTTCGACGTCTCGATGCTGGCCGAGCCGCTGGTCAAGCGCCGCATCTCGCGACGGTGTGCCAACAGGCCGCGGAAGAACGGCACCGGCTTCTGCATGATCGGCTTGTTGCAGGATACCGCGACGAACAATGCGATCACTTCCTTTGGCGCCAGCTCGAAATGATAGGTCGCCGAGTGGACGGCGAGCCGTGTGGGCCGCGGCTCGAAATGCAAGGCGGTAATGCGGGCCTGGCCGTCGAGGCCGCTATATTCCAGCACGACATCGGCGGGGCCGAGCAACCGGCTGGAGCCTACTCCCCGACGCGGCCGACGCTCGCCGCGCACCTCGAACAAATCGGCGAAATCACTGTCGAACAGCAGCGTGAGGTCGAAGCTCGCCGGCCGGTCGCCGTGATTTTGCAGAGCGATGCGCTGGTAGGCCGTGCCGCGCCACAGGAAAATCGAGCGCACAATGTGCAGCGTGTCCTTCTGCAACACCAGCCTGCCGTTGCGGTACACGTCGGAATTGGTGAGGTCGACGGTCAGCGCCGAATTGTCGTCGCGCAGATTGGTGCCGAGCAGCAGCGGCTGGACTTCGTCGAGCACCATCTCCAGCCGGGCGAGATAACGCGTGTCAGCGTTGAACAGACCGTCAGGCCCGCCGGCAGAGGCACCGATATCGCCATGGCTGTCCAGCACGATGAAGGTATCGTCGTGCTTGAGTGAGCAACGCGGCCGCGTCGCCGGACCCGTCATCGGGATGTAGAACGGCGATTCCGCGACCTGTTCGGCAGCCTCGATGGTGATGAGTTGAGTGACTTCGGCCGTCATTTGTACCTCAAGCGATTTTCGTGCGTCGCGATAGACGCATCGGGACACAAACGCTACTGCCGCAGATCAGGCCGCATGGCTCGCGAGACGGCCTATTTCGCGCGCGACCAATTCGCGGTAAGGGCCCCTGCCCTGCACGAGAATATCCGGCGGACCGTCCTCGATGATCCGCCCGCCCTGCAGCACCACCACGCGGTCGAAATTGCGCAAGGTGGCGAGACGATGCGCGATGGCAATCACGGTACGTCCGCGCATCAGCCGCGACAAGGCCTCGCGGATCGCCTCTTCGGATTCGCTGTCGAGCGACGCGGTCGCTTCATCCAGCAACAGGATCGGCGCGTCCTTCAGGAAGGCGCGCGCGATGGCGATCCGCTGCCGTTGCCCGCCGGAGACCTTGATGCCGCGATCGCCGACCATGGTCGACATGCCCTCGGGGAGATTCTCGATGAAATCGCAACGCGCCGCGATCGCCGCGCGCAACACCTCGTCGTCGGTCGCGTTCGGCCGTCCGTAGCGGATGTTTTCCATGATCGAGCGGTGGAACAGCGAGATGTCCTGCGGCACCACCGAGGTCGCCTCGCGCAGGCTTTGCTGCGTCACCCGCGAAATGTCCTGGCCGTCGATCGTGATGCTGCCGCGCTGGATGTCGTAGAACCGCTGCAGCAGCGCGAACAGGCTGGATTTTCCGCCACCGGAATGACCGACCAGTCCGACCCGTTGTCCCGCCTGAATGCGCAACGAGAACTTCTCGAACACCTGAGCGCCGCCGGGATAGTGGAACCCGACGTTGTTGAAGGCGACGGCGGCGCCGCTGCGGATCAACGGCTCGGCCTCGGGATGATCCTTCAACTCGTGCGGCAGCAACAGCGTCGCGATTGCTTCGGTCAGGCGTGCGACGTGCTGAGTCACGTCGACCAGCGCCACCGCGAGGTCGCGCGTCGCGCTCAGGATCGAAAGCCCGAGCGTACAGACCAGCACGACGTCGCCGGTGGTCGCCCCGCCCTGCTGCCAGAGCGTGATGACCCAGGCCAGCAGGGCGATCGTCAGCAGGATTGTCACGACGGCGTGAAGCAGCCGCAGCTTCTCGAGGTAGCGCAAACTGCGTCCACGGGCGTCGAGTTCCCGTTCGACGGTGGCGTCGAAGCGGTCATGTTCGTAGCTGAGGCCGCAGAATGCGCGGACCAGAGGCAGGTTGCTGATAACGTCGACCATCTCGCCGTCCACCGCAGCCGCCTTGTCGGCGAAGTCGTCATGCAGCGGCTTGCCTGCCGCGGCGAGGTGGAACATCGCCATCAGCATAATACCCGCGATGACGATCAGCCCCGCGGACATCGCCAGACTGACGCTTCCAATCAGGAGTATAGCCGAGACGGTCGCGATGCACGGCGGCAACACGTTCCAGACAAACATGTTTTCGACGGTGAATACCGCGTTGGAGGTCGCGGTGATGCGGCTGGTCAGCATGCCCGGCAGCCGGTCGGAGAAATAGCTGGGGGCGTGCCCGGTCAGATGCCGGAACATGTCGCGGCGGAGGTCGCCGGTGACGCCGACGAAGGTGAAGCTCGCCGTCCAGCTGGCCACCCGCCACAAGAGATTATCTGCCGCGATCAGCGTCATGAGAAAACCGAATGCCAGCCATACGCCGTTCGCGTGCGACGAACCGGCTGTCAGGCTGTCGACTAGATTCTTGACGCCGTATTGCGTGCCCACCGAGCAGGCAACTGCTGCAACGACAGCAGACACGATGACCACATGGGCCGCGCGGCGCCGGCGCAAATAGCGCAGGACGAATGGAAACGGCCGTCGCACATACCCTGAAAGATTGTCCATGAGTTTCGCAAACCTGTTTGAGAGTGAACGAGAATCCCTAACGCGTGTCGAACACGACGACGTGAAGAATGCTTCGGGGTTCCTCGCGCGCGGCCATCACTGCGCAACAATTCTGCAGCATCGAGGCAACCGTAAATCTGTTGGTGTCAGATGGCATCAGCAAGACAGCCGTGTGGAAGAAGCAAGATGTGCTGATTAAGGGAACTTCGCAGATGCGGGAACGTTCCCGCTAATGACACGCCGGTGTCGATCGTGGGCTGAGGGCTTTGTTCAACCACCATTCCAAACAGGAGACGCAAATATGCGCATCGCGCAGGTCGCCCCGCTGACGGAGGCTGTACCCCCCAAATTGTACGGCGGCACCGAGCGGGTGGTGCACTGGCTGACCGAGGAACTTGTGGCATTGGGGCACGACGTCACACTGTTTGCCAGCGGCGATTCACGCACCTCGGCGAAACTCGACGCAATGTGGCCGAAAGCGCTACGCCTCGACGGCTCAGTACGGGATCCCAATGCGCTGCATATGGTGATGCTGGAGCGCGTACGGCAGAAATGCGACGACGAAGAGTTCGATTTTCTGCACTTTCATCTCGACTACTATCCATTCTCGCTGTTCTACCGGCAGCCGACCCCGTTCCTGACCACCCTGCACGGCAGGCTCGACCTGCCGGAGCATCAGCCGGTATTCAGCACCTTCTCCAAGGTTCCGGTGATATCAATTTCCAATGCGCAGCGGCGGCCGGTGCCGCAAGCCAACTGGGTGCGCACCATTCACCACGGACTGCCGGAGAATCTGCTGACGCCGCAGCAGGTGAGACCGTCCTATCTAGCGGTGCTCGGGCGGATTGCGCCTGAAAAGGGCGTGGATCGCGCCATCAGGATTGCCACAAGATGCGGCATTCCGCTCAAGATCGCGGCCAAGGTCGATCGCGCCGACCAGGACTATTACGATGAGTTGATCTCTCCGCTCATCAAGGCCAATCCGCTGGTGGAATATATCGGCGAGATCTCGGACCGCGAGAAATCCG
>Ga0307278_10001589_pt1 | contig 11261 bp, 9 predicted proteins | sample ER_DNA_117_FD_194482 | JGI IMG/M metagenome (GOLD analysis project Ga0307278, IMG submission 194482) | Bulk soil microbial communities from the East River watershed near Crested Butte, Colorado, United States - ER_DNA_117 | ecosystem: Environmental > Terrestrial > Soil > Floodplain | place: USA...
CGGCATGTGGGGAGGGACCGTGGAACGCGAGAAGGCACTCGAAGTCGCCTTGCTCCAGATCGAGAAGCAGTTCGGCAAGGGCTCGGTCATGCGCATGGGCGTGGACGGCCCCGCCGACCCGGTCCAGGCCATCTCGACCGGGAGCCTCGCCCTCGACCTGGCCCTCGGCATCGGCGGCGTGCCCCGCGGCCGCGTGGTCGAGATCTACGGTCCCGAGGCCTCGGGCAAGACGACCCTGGCCCTGCACATCATTGCCGAGGCCCAGCGGACCGGCGGCATCGCCGCGTTCATCGACTCCGAGCACGCCCTGGACGTGACCTACGCCCGCAACCTCGGCGTCAACACCGACGAGCTGCTGATCTCCCAGCCCGACACCGGCGAGCAGGCCCTCGAGATCGCCGACATGCTGATCCGCTCGGGCGCCATCGACGTCATCGTGGTCGACTCGGTCGCCGCCCTGGTCCCCCGGGCCGAGATCGAGGGCGAGATGGGCGACTCCCACGTCGGCCTCCAGGCCCGCCTCATGAGCCAGGCCCTGCGCAAGCTCTCGGGGACGATCTCCAAATCAAAGACCACCGCTATTTTCATCAACCAGCTCCGCGAGAAGATCGGTGTGTTGTTCGGTTGTTTTCATGCGGAAACGTGGGTGACCCTGGCCGACGGCACGCAGGAACGAATCGGCAAAATCGTGGCCGAGAAGCTTCCGGTTGAAGTGCTTTCATACGATCCGGAAGCTGGTGCGGTCGTACCTAGGCGAGTTGTGAACTGGTTCGATAACGGACCTACCGACGACTTCCTGAGGGTCAAAGTGGCCCGCTCCGACCGCACCGGCAGTTCTTCCTTCGCATGCACTCCGAACCACCTGGTCAGAACCGTGGGAGGCTGGCAGGAGGCACAAGACCTGAAGGTCGGCGATCGAGTCATGCATGCCGTCCTCCATCGCCTCTCCGGCTTCCAGTGGAAGGTGCTCCTTGGTGGCCTGATGGGTGACGGGGCCCTCAGCCCTTCTCAGAATGGTCACGCCGCCAGATATCGTCTTGGGCACGGCGCACGTCAGGTCGCTTACGGCGACTGGAAAGCCTCCCTGTTCGCAAACCTCAACATGAGCCGGAGCACCAACGCCAAGGGGGCCGTGTTCCACGATATACAGCCGCTGCCGGAGCTGGCCGAGCTGCGGGAGGCCGTCTATGTCGGCGGCAAAAAGGTCTTCAGCCACGACTACTTGAAGACGCTGACACCGCTCTCGCTTGCCATATGGTACATGGACGACGGCAGCTTCACCCTTCGGGCCAAGGGGGTGCAGGAGCGGACCCGTGACGGCAGCGGCCGGTCCGACATCTGCATCGAGGCGATGGAGCCCTCGACCCGGACTCGGCTGGTCCACTACCTCGCCGACACCTGGGGCATCCGGCCCAAGCTGATCCAGCGTGCCGGCAAGGCCGTGTTGATCTTCTCCAAGGACGAGACGGCCAAGCTGCACGCCCTGATCGCCCCGTTCGTGCATCCCTCGATGCAGTACAAGCTGCTACCGCGGTACCGCGGCCAGTTCGAGGTCGAGCCGAGCTTCGCGCCAATGCGCTATGAGCTGGTGCCGATGCCGGTTCTCGCCATCGAGCCGAAGCCGCCGTACGGCTCGACCCACCGCTTCGACATCGAGGTGGAGGGCAGCCACAACTACCTGGCCGACAGCGTGGTCGTGCACAACTCACCTGAGACCACCTCGGGAGGGCGGGCGCTCAAGTTCTACGCCTCGGTCCGCCTGGACGTGCGCCGGATCGAGTCGCTGAAGGACGGCCCCGAGGTGGTCGGCAACCGGACCAGGGCCAAGGTGGTCAAGAACAAGCTGGCCCCGCCGTTCCGCTCGGCCGAGTTCGACGTCATCTACGGCCAGGGGATCTCCAAGGAGGGGAGCCTGCTGGATGTCGGCGTGGACGTCGGCCTCATCAAGAAGTCGGGGGCGTGGTTCACCTACGACGGCGACCAGCTCGGCCAGGGGCGGGAGAACGCCCGCAACTTCCTGCGCGACAACCCCGAGCTGGCCCGCGAGATCGAGGAGAAGATCAAGGCCCAGCTGGGCGTCGGCCTTCCGGCCACCTCCGCGCCCGACGTCCTCCCCGACAAGGACGACAAGGACAAGGACCAGGACAAGCTCTGAGCGGCCGATGGTGGTCGGGCGGCGGGGGAGGGTCGTGACCAGGCGGGTACAGCCCGGGGGAGCGGCACCGCTGGACGGCGAGCGGGCGGCGTCGGCGGACGCCGCGCACGCCGCCGCCCTGCGGCTGCTCACCACCAGGGCACGCACCCGGGCCGAGCTGCGGCAGCGGCTCGCCGAGCGCGGGTTCGAGGACGCCGCCGTGACCGAGACCCTGGCGCGGCTGGAGCGGGTCGGCCTGGTCGACGACGCCGCCCTGGCCGACACCGTGGCCGAGAGCCGGGCCGAGCGCGGCCTGGACGCGCCCGCGATCGCCGCCGAGCTCCGCGACCGCGGGGTGGACCCGGCGGTGGCCGAGCGGGCCGCCCAGGCCGCCGTTCCCGCCGAGGATCGCGCCGACCGCTGCCGCCAGGTCGCCCAGGCCCGCCTCGCCCAGCTCGCCGGCCTCCCCGCCCCAACCCAGCTCCGCCGCCTCGCCACCTACCTCGCCCGCCGCGGCTACCCCCCCGACCTCGCCGAGACCGTGGCCCGGGACCTGGTCGTCCCCGACTGACCGGTCCCGGGCCCGGCCGGCCGTGCTCGCCCCCGCAGCCCGTGCTCGCCCCGGCGGGTGGCCGCGGCGCATCTTGATCTCCTGGGTGGGCTCGAACGATCTCGGGGCTGCCGGACATGGAGAGGGTGAGCCGCGGTTCTCTGGTTCGGTCCGGTAGGAGGATGCCTGGATGAGGGAAGGCGAGCACGAGCGGAGGCGGCGGTTCAACGCCTTGTTCGCGTCACACAGCTCGGACATCGTCGCGTACTGCGGCTGGCGAGCCGCGTCGGCCAGCGATGCGCAGGACGCGGCGGCCGAGGTGTTCCTGATCGCCTGGCGCCGCCTGGATGCGCTGCCCGAAGGGGACGGCGCGCGGGTGTGGCTGTACGCGACGGCGCGGAAGGTGCTCGCCAACCAGCGGCGATGGCTGCGCGGCGATGACCGCGCGCGGGCGGCTGCACCGGGCGCGGCGTCGGTTCCGCACCGCCTTCGAGGGTCTGGTCGCCCGTGATGCCGGCGAACAGCCGGAGCGCGACGCCTCGGAGGCGCCGACGACCCCGGTTCCCACCATTCGATCGCTTCGCTGAGACGCGGACGACAGACCTACCCGCCCAGGAGGATCAAGCCATGTCCGGAAGCATCCAGGCCCTGCGCAGGGCCAACCCGCGGACCAGAGACGGCTTCGCGGAATCGGTCGAGGCGACCGCCGAGGAACTGAGCGCACGGCTGGCCGCCACCGCCGCGAACGTCCCCGTGGAGGCCGCCGCGCCCGGGCGGGCGCCCGCACGCTCCGCTCCGCGGCGGAGCCTCGGTCGCGCCTCCATGGTCGCCACCTTGGTCGCGGCGGCGGCCGCCGTGGCCCTGTTCCTGACGGTCGGCGGTCCTGGCACCGGCCCCGGCGTCGCGAGCGCGGCGGCCGCGGTCAGGAAGGCCGCGACCGTCACGGCGGCCGCGGCCGAGCGTTCCGGTACCGCGGTCGTCCGCATCGACCACAACGGCGAGCGCTGGGCCGGCACCACGGTCCGCTGGCACGGTCAGGACATGGCCAAGGAGGACATGGCCGCCCCGCGGGATGTCCCCCGGCGGCCCGGGAAGGTCGGGTCGAGGTTCCTGCTCGTCGACGGGACCATGTACGGCGTCGACCCGGAGGACGGCGGCTGGGTCGTGCTGGGCAGCCCGGACAGCATCGACCCCGACAGCGGCACCACTCCCGACGAGTACCTCGCCGCCGTGCGAGAGGACGTCGACGGCACGACCCTGCGCAGGATCACCGACGGCATGACCGGGCTGACCACGCGCCGGCTCGACGACGGCTCCACCGTCTACAGCGGCTCCGTCGCGGCCGGGCTGATCGCCAGGGAGACGGGCTTCAAGGAGGGCCGGTCGATCCGGGTGCTCCCGTTCGGCTATGTGGCCCACGACGAGGCTGCCGACCCGGCCGCGCCCCTCCGGGCGGCGGTGACCGTCGGCGCCGACGGGATCGTCCGCGAGATCGCCGTGACCTGGGGGAGCGGCGCCTCGGCGTGGTCGTACACGGTTGGCTATCACCGTCTCGGCGCGACCCCGGCGCCGGTCGCGCCCTCCAACGCCCGGCCCCTGCGGGAGCGCCTGCGCGCCGGCGAGGCACCGACGGCACCTGGCGGCAAGGCCGGGGGGTAGGGGCGCCCTTGCCAGGATCGGTGGGGGCCGGTGACCACCGGCCCCCACCGGCCGTTCACCAGGGTGTGTCTCTCCCGGCGGGACAGTTCGAGAGGGCCTTGTCCCGGTTGACTGAGACGATCGCTTGGACCGGCTGATTCCGGGTTGATACCCCTTCTGACCTGCTCTTCCTTGACCCGGGGGTCCGGCGGGCCTACCCTGAGATGGCCCGGCGACGCCGAGCTCAACCCATGATTACGTAACCTTGGTGCACCGACTGTTCACCGGACCTTCCTGCTTGGGGACCGCGCCGTTCCGGCGTCCCCACCCGAACGTTCCGTCGGATCCGACCTTCGGACCGTAATCGCAGGGTCTCTGCAGCGCCGGGCGCCGCTCGGCGCTGTTGCCGTCTCCAGGCCAGACGGTCTCGGCAGCGCCGCCGGGTGGCTTTCGCCGGCCGGGTTCCCCCGGCCGGATGGGGGTTGCAAAGGAGGCCACCGTGGAGGCCGTCGTTCTTCTCGTCGGGGTGCTCGTTGGCGTCCTCGGCTTCTTCACCGGGACGCTCTACCAGCGTAAACAGTCGGCCAACGTGCTCGGCTCGGCCGAGCAACAGGCCAAGGCGCTGCTCGAGGACGCCCGCCGCCAGGCCGAGACCGCCCGCCGAGAGGCCGCCGTGGAGGCTCGCGACGAGGCCCTGCGCCTGCGCCAGGGCGTCGAGACCGAGGCAACAAGACTTCGAGCTGAGGTGGAGGTTGAGACCCGGACCCGCCTCGTCGAGGCCCAGCAGCGCGAGGAGCGCCTGGCCGGGCGGTCCGAGAGCCTGGACGCCAAGGCGACCCTGCTCGACCGGCGCGAGGTCACCCTCCACGACCGTGAGCAGGCCCTTGAGACGACCCGGGCCGAGCTCGAGTCCGCCGCCGAGGAGCAGCGCCGCCGCCTCGAGCAGGTCGCGGCCATGACCGCCGCCGAGGCCAAGGCGCTGCTGATCAAGCAGATCGAGGAGGAGGCCAAGCGGGACGCCATGGGCCTGGTCCGCGACCTCGAGCAGCAGGCCCGGGAGGAGGCCGACCGCCGCTCCCGCAAGATCGTCACCCTGGCCATCCAGCGGGTCGCCTCCGAGCAGACCTCCGAGTCGACCGTCTCGGTGCTGCCGCTGCCCTCCGACGACATGAAGGGGCGCATCATCGGCCGCGAGGGCCGCAATATCCGCGCCTTCGAGGCGGTCACCGGCGTCAACCTGATCATCGACGACACCCCCGAGGCGGTCCTGCTGTCCTGCTTCGACCCGGTCCGCCGCGAGATCGGCCGCTGCACCCTGGAGAAGCTCGTCTCCGACGGCCGCATCCACCCGGCCCGCATCGAGGAGACCTACGAGCGGGCGAAGCAGGAGGTCGAGAGCGAGGTCCGCCGGGCCGGCGAGGACGCCTGCCTGGAGGTCGGCATCACCGACCTGCACCCCGAGCTGGTCCGGGTCCTGGGTCGGCTCAAGTACCGCACCTCCTACGGCCAGAACGTGCTCCGCCACCTGATCGAGACCGCCCACCTGGCCGGCATCATGGCCTCCGAGCTGGGCATGGACGTCGCCCTGGCCAAGCGCTGCGGCTTCCTGCACGACATCGGCAAGGCCCTCACCCACGAGGTGGAGGGCTCGCACGCCATCATCGGGGCCGAGCTGGCCCGCCGGCTCAAGGAGCGGCCCGAGGTCGTCCACGCCATCGAGGCCCACCACGGCGAGGTCGAGCAGCGCACCATCGAGGCCGTGCTCACCCAGGCCGCCGACGCCATCTCCGGCGGCCGCCCCGGCGCCCGCCGCGAGACCCTCGAGTCGTACGTCAAGCGGCTGGAGCGCCTTGAGGAGATCGCCGGCAGCTACCCGGGGGTCGACAAGGTCTTCGCCATGCAGGCCGGCCGCGAGGTCCGGATCATGGTCAAGCCCGAGGACGTCGACGACGTCGCCGCCCAGGTCCTGGCCCGCGACATGGCCAAGCGGGTCGAGCAGGAGCTCCAGTACCCGGGGCAGATCAAGATCACCGTGGTCCGCGAGATCCGCAGCATCGAGTACGCCAAGTGAGCGGTACCATCCGGACGCGATGACCACGGCGGGCGCACATCAGGCAGCGGCTGGCGGCGAGGGAGCGCCAGTCCCTCAGCGTTTCCTGATCCGCACCTTCGGGTGCCAGATGAACGAGCACGACTCCGAACGGCTGGCCGGGCTGCTGGAGGCCGAGGGCCTGGAGCCGGCGGCCGCGCTGGACGACGCCGACCTGGTCGTGCTCAACACCTGCGCGGTCCGCGAGAACGCCGACAACAAGCTGTACGGCACCCTCGGCCACCTGGCCACCACCAAGGCCGGGCGCCCGCTGACCATCGCCGTCGGCGGCTGCCTGGCCCAGAAGGACCAGGGCCGGGTGCTGGAGCGCGCCCCCTGGGTCGACGTCGTGTTCGGCACCCACAACCTGCACAGCCTGCCGGTGCTGCTGCGCCGGGCCCGCGAGCAGGGCACCGCCCAGGCCGAGTTCTTCGACGAGATGCAGCGGTTCCCCTCCGCCCTCCCGGCCCGGCGGGCCAGCGACTGGTCGGCCTGGGTGGCCATCAGCGTCGGCTGCAACAACACCTGCACCTTCTGCATCGTCCCCAAGCTGCGCGGCAAGGAGCGCAGCCGCCGGGTCGGCGACGTGGTCGCCGAGGTCCAGGCCCTGGCCGACGCCGGCGTGCTGGAGGTCAGCCTGCTCGGCCAGAACGTGAACTCCTACGGCACCGACCTGCCAGGGCACCGCCAGCTGTTCGGCGACCTGCTGCGGGCCCTTGACGGGGTCGAGGGGCTGGAGCGGCTCCGCTTCACCAGCCCCAACCCCAAGGACTTCCGCGACGACGTGGTCGAGGCCATGGCCGGCTGCCGGCCGCTGTGCGAGCACGTCCACTTCCCGCTCCAGTCCGGCTCGGACCGGGTGCTGCGGCTGATGCGCCGCGGCTACCGCCGGCGCCGCTACCTGGAGATCCTGGGCAACCTGCGCGCGGCCATCCCCGGGGTCGCCTTCTCGACCGACATCATCGTCGGCTTCCCCGGCGAGACCGAGGCCGACTTCGCCGGCACCCTGGAGGTGGTCGAGGCGGCCCGGTTCGACTCCGCCTTCACCTTCCAGTACTCGCCCCGCCCCGGGACCGAGGCCGCCACCATGCCCGACCAGGTCCCGCCCGCGGTGGTCAGGGACCGGTTCCAGCGCCTCCTCCAGCTCCAGGAGCGCGTCAGTCTGGAGGCCAACCGCGCCCTCGTCGGCACCGAGGTCGAGCTCCTGGTCGAGCAGGCCGCCTCCAAGACCGACCCGACCCGCATGTCGGGTCGCACCCGGACCAACAAGCTCTGCCACTTCCCGGCCCCACCCGCGACGGAGCCCGGCGGCCGGGTGCCGGGACCCGGGGACCTGGTGACGGTGCGGGTGGAGCAGGCGGCACCCCACCACCTGGTCGGGGGGGCGGTGCTGCGGCACCGGCCGCGGCCGCCAGCCGGCGGTGCCTGCGCGGCGGCCCCGGCCCCGCGGCCGCTCCCGGCCGGAGCGGTGCCGCTGCCGCTGGTCGGCTGATCGCCGCGTCCATGGCGCCGGTCGCCGCCGCGGTGCTGCCGCATCCGCCGCTGCTCGTTCCCGAGCTGGCCGGGGGCGCCGCGCCGGAGCTGGACCCGCTGCGGATGGCATGCCGGGAGGCGCTCTCGGTGGTGCTGGCCACCGCCGAGCTGGTCGTGGTCGTGGGCGACGGTCCGGTCTGGGGCGTGCCCGAACCCTCCGCCCGTGGGTCGTTCCGTTCCTATGGTGCCGACGCGGAGGCCACCCTCCCCGCCCTGGCCAGCCTCGACCTCCCCGGCCTGCCGGCGCCGGCCCGCCTGTCCGACCTGCCCCTGTCCCTGGCCGTCGCCGCCCGCCTCCTGGCCGGTCTCGACCGGCCCACCCGGCTGTCCGCCGTCACCGTCCCCGCCTCCCTCGGTCCGGGCGCGGCCGCCGCCGTCGGCCGCCTCCTCACCACCTCGGCCTCGGGCGGCCCGGTCGGGCTGGTGGTGATGGGGGACCTGTCGGCCTGCCGGAGCGAGCGCGCGCCGGGGGCGTTGCGGCCGGAGGCGGCCGGGTTCGACGCCTCGGTGGCGCAGGCGCTGGGGGCCGGGAAGCCGGGGCGGCTGCTCGGCCTGGACCCGGCGCTGGCCTCCGACCTGCTGGTCGCCGGGCGGGTGCCGCTCCAGGTGCTGGCCGGGGCGTTCGAGGCCAGCCCGGCCGTGCACGGCCGGGTCCTGTACGACGACGCCCCCTACGGCGTCGGCTACCTGGTCGCCCTCCTGACCGCGCCATGAGCGGGCCGGCCCGGCCTCCGGCCGCCACCGACCAGCGGCCCGGACCCGTGCTGGCCCTGGTGGGGCCGACGGCCGCGGGCAAGACCGAGCTCGCCCTGGCGCTGGCCGAGCGGCTCGGAGCCGAGGTGGTGAGCGCCGACGCCATGCTGGTGTACCGGGGCATGGACATCGGGACGGCCAAGCCGACCCCGGAGGAGCGGGCCCGGGTGCCCCACCACCTGGTCGACCTGGTCGACCCGGGGGAGGAGTTCTCGGTGGCGCGGTTCCAGCCGCTGGCCCGGGCCGCGATCGCCGGCGTGCTCGGACGGGGGCGGCTGCCGCTGCTGGTCGGCGGGTCCGGCCTCTACTTCCACGCGGTGGTCGACGAGTTCGTGTTCCCCCCGACCGACCCGGCCGTCCGGGCCCGGCTGGAGGCCGAGGCGGCCGGGGCGGGCCTGCCCGAGCTGTACCGCAGGCTGGCAGCGGCCGACCCCGCGGCGGCGGCCCGCATCCAGCCGGGCAACCTGCGCCGCACGGTCCGCGCCCTCGAGGTGATCGAGCTGACCGGCCGGTCGTTCTCGTCCTTCCGGGCGGCCATGGACGACCCGGTCTCGCGCTACCGCCTGACCGTGCTCGGCGTCGACCCCGGCGCCGAGCTGCTGCGGGCCAGGGTGGCCGAGCGGGTGGCGGCGATGGCCGCCGCCGGGCTGGTCGAGGAGGTCCGGCGGCTCGCCGAACGGCCCCTGGCGCGGACCGCGCGGCAGGCCCTCGGCTACAAGGAGCTGCTGGACGCCATCGAGCAGGGCACACCGGTCGCCGAGGCGCTGGAGGCGGTGGTCAGGCGGACCCGGGCCTATGCCCGCCGCCAGCTGGCCTGGTTCCGCCGGGACCCGAGGGTGCGATGGAGTACCCTTCCTCCCGGGCCGGAGCGGGCCGCCTGGGCCCTCGAGACGTTCGGGAAGGGTTAGGCGTGGAGTTCACCAAGGCACACGGGACCGGCAACGACTTCGTGGTCGTCGAGGACCTTGCCGACCGCCACCGGCTCACCCCGGAGCTGGTCAGGGCGGTCTGCGACCGCCACTTCGGGATCGGGGCCGACGGCCTGATCCGCATCGCCCCCGGCACCGCCGCCCCCTTCTTCATGGACTATCGCAACGCCGACGGCTCCCTGGCCGAGATGTGTGGCAACGGGGTCCGGGTGGTCGGCAAGTACCTGGGCGACCGCGGCCACGTCGGCGGCGCCTTCGACCTGGAGACCCGGGCCGGGGTCAAGCACCTGGAGCTGCACGCCGACGACCGCGGCTGCATCGACAGGGTCACGGTCGACATGGGCGCCCCCGTCCTTGGGGACGAGCGCACCCTCGAGGTGGGCGGCGAGCCGGTGACCGCCACCTGCCTGTCCATGGGCAACCCGCACGCGGTGGTGTTCGTCGAGGACGTCGACAAGGCCCCCGTGACCACGCTCGGCCCCACCCTGGAGACCCACCCGGCGTTCCTCCCGGCCAAGACCAACGTCGAGTTCGCCCAGGTGGTCGACCGCACCACCGTGCGCCAGCGGACCTGGGAGCGAGGGGTCGGCGAGACCCTGGCGTGCGGCACCGGCGCCTGCGCGGTCGCGGTGGCCGCCCAGGTCAGGGGCCTGGCCGGCCACCCGGTGGTCATCGAGCTGCGCGGCGGCCGCCTCGAGCTCGACTGGACCCCGGGCGGCACGGTCCGCATGACCGGCCCCGCCCGCGAGGTGGCCCACGGCACCCTGACCGACGACCTGCTGGCCTCGGCCCGGTAGCCGGAGCAGCCCCAACAGCACCCCAACGGTTGCAGCGGCGTACCTTTTGCCCGGTATCGTGCCGTAGACTGCCGCAAACCGTGCAGAAGGGGCGGCCTCCATGTACGACGTCATGGTCTTCGATCACCGTCTGGCCGAGCACCGGCCGCTCGACTCCAAGTCGGAGCTGGCCCGGCTCCTGTTCGGCTACACCACCGGCAACGGTCAGCGGTTCCCCGCCCAGCCGGACCTGGTCCGGTTCGTCGCCCGTCCCGGCGGAGAGATCGACCCGCGGGACGCCATGACCGGCCGCGACGCCATCGCCCAGGCCGAGAGCGGCAAGGTCATCGAGTTCGTCTACCGGGCCGAGGGGCGGCGGACCGAGGGCTCCCTGGCCCGGATCGGCAACGGCGAGCTGCGGGTCCGCTGAGCGGGCCCGGCCCGGGGCGGCGCCGAGCGGCCAGCGGTAGGCTGCTAGCTTCCGACGTCCGTGCCGGACCTCGACGCAGGAGGACTGCCCAGCTCATGCGCACCGCCCGCCGCATCGACGCCATCCCGCCCTACCTGTTCGCCGAGATCGACCGGAAGGTGACCGAGCGCAAGGCGGCGGGCGTCGACGTCATCTCCTTCGGGATCGGCGACCCCGACCTGCCCACGCCGGACTTCGTGGTCGAGGAGCTGGCCAGGGCGGCCGCCGACCCCGTGACCCACCAGTACCCGAGCTACTTCGGGCTGCCGGCGTTCCGGCGGGCCGTGACCGGCTTCTACCGGCGCCGCTTCGGGGTCGAGCTGGACCCCGACACCCAGGTCCTGCCCCTGATCGGCTCCAAGGAGGGGATCGCCCACCTGCCGTGGGCGT
>Ga0307278_10001590_pt1 | contig 11256 bp, 13 predicted proteins | sample ER_DNA_117_FD_194482 | JGI IMG/M metagenome (GOLD analysis project Ga0307278, IMG submission 194482) | Bulk soil microbial communities from the East River watershed near Crested Butte, Colorado, United States - ER_DNA_117 | ecosystem: Environmental > Terrestrial > Soil > Floodplain | place...
GGGGTGTGGCCCTCGGATGGGTTCTACCTGGTCACCTCCTTGGCTGTCACGTCGGGCCGGCCGGGCCGCTTGTTCGGCCGGTAGCTGGGGCCGTTCATGAAGACTTGGTGGCTGGTGTTGATGAGCCGGTCCAGCAGCGACTCGGCGACGACCGGGTTGGGGAACAGCGGATACCAGTCAACCGGTGATCGGTTGGAGGTCAGGATCAGCGAGTGGTGGGCTCGGGTGCGTTCGCTGACCAGCTCGTAGAGGTCGTCGGCTTGGGGGGCGGTGAGTTCGCGCATGGCGAAGTCGTCCAGAATGAGCAGGGTGGGGCGGACCAGCTCGCCCAGGCGGCGCGGCCAGGTGTGGTCGGCGTGCCCGCCGGCCAGCTCGGCCAGCACTCGGCTGGTCTTGGCGAAGCGCACGTCGGCGCCGTAGCGGATCGCGAGGTGCCCGAGTGCTTGGGCGACGTGAGACTTCCCGACGCCGACCGGGCCGTAGAGGATCACGCTCTCGCCGGCGTGCAGCCAGCGGAGCGCGGCGAGGTCGCGGATCTGGGCGGCGGGGAGCTTGGGGCTGGCGTGAAAGTCGAACTCCTCCAGGGTGGCGGGGGCATCGAAGCGGGCGCGGCGCAGCCGCCGCTGCATCGCCATGGTCTCCCGGCGGGTGATCTCGTCGGCGCACAGCACCTGCAGGAACTCCAGGTGGCCGAGTTCACCGGCGCGGGCTTGGGCGAGGCGGGCGTCCAGGGTGGTGAGCATGCCGGAAAGCTTCAGCGCGCGGAGGCTGTCGTCCAGGGCGGTGGAGATGATGGTCACTGGTTGCCTTTCTGCTGGTAGATGAAGCGGAACAAGGCCAGCATCAGGTCGGCCCAGTCGGTGTGGGCCGGGCGTGGGAAGCCGTGCTGGAAGAGCACGTCGGCGATGTCGAACACCAGGCCGTAGGTGAACCTGGGGTCGTCGTCGGGTCGGGGCAGGGGTAGACCGCCGCTGGCGGCGGCGTGGTGGGGGTCATGCCCTGACCTCCAGGTCGCCGCCGCCACCATGGCGCTCGTCGTCGCCGTGGCCGTGGCCGTGGCCGGCGCGTTCGTCGTCGGCCGTGGCGGTGTCCACCTCGGCCTGGCCCTGGTCGGTGGGCAGGGGGATGACGGTTGCGAACAGCTGGATGGGGCCGTGCAGATGGGCCGCGGCGCCACCGTCGCCGGTTGGACGTCGGGCCGGCTCGGCCTCGGTGGCGGCGGCCAGGATGCCCTTGACGGTCCGGTAGGACGGGTCGCCGACGGTGATCGCCTTGGCGCAGGCCGCTTCGAGACGGTCAGGCCCGTGGCGGTCTGCCAAGCCGAGCACGCCTTGGGCGGCGCGCAGCCGGAACAAGGCGTTGACCTCCAGCAGGGCGGCGATCAGCTCGACACAGGCCGGGCCGATCTCGACGGCACGGGCGCGGCACCAGACAGGGGTCCGCATCCGGAAGGCGATCTTCTCCGGCGGGTAGTGGCCGAAGTCGGTCTGCTTGCCGGCCGGCTTGCGCGGGTGGGTGGCCACCAGCTGCCCCTGGTGGAAGAACTGCACCGTGGTGTCGGTCTCGCGGGCGTCCAGCCGCTGGCCGATCAGCCGCCAGGGAATCGAATACAGCGTCTTGCCGACCTTGGCGTGGATGTCGGGGCCGACCCGCGCGGTCGACCAGGTCGCCAGCACGAACGGGCGGACCGGCAGCGCAAGCAGGGCCTGAGCTTCGACCGCGGCGAACACCGCCGCGGGCGCGGCACCCCCAAGCGGCCGGCAGGCTCGGCGCCCTGCCACCTGGGTGCACCACTCCAGCGCGTCCTGCTGCATCTGCTCCAGCGAGGCGAACTCGCGTCCCCGCCAAAACGAGTCGCGCACGTACGGCATCGGCCGCTCCACGCGGGCCTTATCCCTTGGCTTTCTGGCCCTGGCGGGGTCGATCAGCACCCCGTAGTGGCCGGCGAGCTCGGCGTAGGAGCGGTTGAGCTTGGGGTCGTACAGGTCGGGCCGGTCCACCCCGGTGCGCAGGTTGTCGGGCACCAGCCGCCGCGGCGCGCCACCAAAGAACCCGAACGCCGCCACGTGCGCCTGGGTCCAGGCCCGCTGGTCCATCCGCAGCACCGGCCGCACGAACAGGTGCCGCGAGCAGCAAAGCACCATCACAAACGCCCACACCCGCCGGCGGCGCCCGCCCACCGGGTCGACCCAGCCGCCCAGATACCCGTAGTCGATCTGGGCCTCCTCACCCGGCGGTGGGTCCTCACGCAGCACCGTCACCTGGGCGCGGCGCAGCTCCTCGGGCAGCATCGCGGCCACATACCGCCGCAACGACGCGACACTGGCCGCAAGGCCCTGCTCGTCGCGCAGCCGCTGGTGGATGGTGGCCTGGGTCACCCCCGCAGCCAGCATCGTCTTGATGTAGTCGTGGTGGGCGCCGATCTCCGGCCAGGTCACCTGCCGCAGGCGGGTGTCGGCCAGGTGCGGGAACCACCCAGCCACCAGCAGCGCCCACTGCTGGGGGCTGACCGGCGGCCCGCCCGGCTGTATCCCCGCGGCGACCGCCGGCGCCAGGTACTTGCGGATGGTCTTGCGGTCCACGCCCAGGCTGGCCGCCACCTCGCTGATCGAGCGGCCCGCATGCCAGTGGATCAAGATCTCGGTCACGTCGACCACGACGAAACTCCTCCTCGCCATCCGGCTCCCTCGCTCGTCTGCATGACTGCGAGGAAGCAACCTGCCTGATCGCGAGGACCACCCGGCGCGCTCGTCGTCCCCATGGGGAATTCCGTGAGCGGCCGGGTGGGGAATTACGTGATCGTCAGACCCTACAGGTGGGGAATTCCGTGAGCGCCGACAGCGGAACCAGGCCGCCAGCGGAACCCAGGCGTTGCGGGTGGGTTCCATGATCACCATCACCTGGGTCGGGTCGGTGCCCTCAGGCAGGCGCTGCCAGAGCCGGTCCAGCTCGGCGGTGATGGTGTGGAAGCGGTGGCCGCGCCACAGCAGCCGGCCGGTGTGGTCGGCCAGGCTTGCCTGGTGGGCGGTCCGGCAGGCGATGTCGATCCCCAGTCGTAGGTCCACGAGCGTCTCCTTCTCCGGGGCAGGGCCGACCGGCACCACCACACGATGGGGAGGAGGCCGTTCCGGACATTCGCTAACAGGGATCCAGCCGCCGCCGGTGTCGGCTCGGCCTGGTCACCGGGTTCCCAACAGGACGCCACCACCCCGGCGGTGCCCCGCCCGCTCCGTGATCAACAGGCAAGGAGTCCATTGGCTCCGGTCGGTCAAGCAACGGCAGCGGACGGGCGCCGATCCCGCAGAGCATGGCCACGTCCGGCCGAACGAACCAAGCGCCACGGGCACCACCGAGATTGAATGTCGGTCAGGGTGGACGCGGGGGTCCCGTGGCGGGTGGCGGCGGTGCGGAATGCCGCCAGGACGATCGGGCCGGTGACTGGGGCGTGGGCGGTCACCGACAACGCGTAGCGGGTGCAGTCGTCCAGCCAGGTCAGGATCTCGGCGTCGGATCCGGGCGTGCCGTTGGATTGGGTGAGCCGGTAGTGGGTGAAGTCGGACTGCCAGGTCTGGTTGGGCATGGTGGCCGCGAAGCGGGAGTAGGACGCCTTGGGTCGCTTCTTCGGCGCTGGGGTGACCAGCCCGGCGCGGGTCAGGTAGCGGCTGATGGTGGACGCCGACACGGTGGTGCGGTGGTGGTGGGCCAGGTGCCAGGCGATGGTGTCCGGTCCGGCGTCCAGGCCCGCGGTGGTGAGCTGCTCGCGCAGTTCGACGATCAGCGCGACGGTGGCCGGTGGTATGGCGGTCGGGTTGGTCTTGGGTCCGCGTGAGCGTGGCACGAACGCGGCGTCGCCGTCGGCTTGGTAGCGGGCTCTGAGCTTGTAGACCCAGGAGCGATGCACGCCGTACCGGGCGGCGACCTCGGCGGGTGTTTGACGGTCAACAAACAGGGCGGTGAGGACCAGGCGTGCCTTGGACATGCCCGAACTTCACCAAGGATGCACCGTCGCCCGTGTCCTGACAGACCCGCCGCCGATGTCTTGAGAGACCTGTCGCCGATGTCCTGATGGAACACACGAGCTCCGGCTCGACCACCGACGATTGACCTTCACCGGCTGCGCTGGTTGCAGCCGGTGCTTGATGCCAGCGGGGTGATGCAGGGACGCCCGGCCGCTGTTATCGATCAAACGTCAAGCGGGAACGGGGACGGAAGCGCGTGGCTGGCGACCATCGGTCGCCTGGTCCCTGTCGGCGCAACATTCACCTCTTTAGGGTGATGTGTCCTCGCCCGATCCCGGCTACGTTCACCATCGTTTGCCGGTCGTAACCCGGGGGCGGTCGACCGACGAACCCACCCCACATGAGCAGCTAGGACGGGGTGGGATGGCCCACGCGCGGCGGGCTGGCGGCTGGGGCCAGGAGCCGGGCGAGTCTCGGAGAATTGGTCGGCATGGCAAAGGGGGCTCTGATGGGTGGACTCACCGCTCTCGCGGTCGTCGTGGTCGCCTACACCCTTGTGGCGTCAAAGCTCGACCGGTGGTGGATCACCGGGCCCATGGTGTTCGTCGCCGCCGGCGTGATCCTTGGTCCCGGCGGGCTTGATGTCCTCCCCCTCTCGCTGACCAACGAGACGGTCCTCACCATCACCGAGCTGACCCTGGCCCTGCTGCTGTTCTCCGATGCCTCCACGGTCCGGTTGCAGGAGGTCGAGGGCGATGCCGGTCTGCCCCGCCGGCTGCTGTTCGTCGGGCTGCCGCTCACGGTCGTTGTCGGCGCGCTGCTGGCCTACCTCACCTTTCCCGAGGTCGGGTGGGCGGCGGCAGCATTGATCGCCACCATCCTGGCGCCCACCGACGCGGCCCTCGGTCTGGCGGTGGTCACCAACAAGGCCGTTCCGGCGCGGATTCGACGAGCGCTGAACGTCGAGAGCGGCCTCAACGACGGGATCGCGACGCCACTGGTCACCCTCTTCATCGCCGTGGTCGCCGCCGAGGAAGGTCTCGGCGACACAGCATGGGGGCTGGAGGCGCTCAAGCAGATCGGGCTGGCCATCCTCGCCGCCGTCGTGGTCGGCTACCTCGGCGGGAAGCTCCTGGCCCTCGCCAACGAACGCGGATGGACCTCCCAGGTATCCGAACAGATCGCCATCCTCGCCCTGGCGCTGCTCGCCTACCAGGGAGCCGTCACGGTCGGCGGGAACGGATTCATCGCAGCGTTCGCCGGTGGCATCTTGTTCGGGGCCGCCACCAGACAGCGCCTGGCAGAGCCGGTCGAGTTCACCGAGACGCTCGGATTAGCGGGCTCATTCCTGGTGTGGTCGCTCTTCGGTGCGCTGTTCGTTGGGGAGTTGCTCACCCGCGACCTCTCAGCGCAGCCCATCATCTATGCACTCCTGAGCCTCACGGTGATCAGGATGGTCCCGGTCGCGATCGCGCTCATTGGAACCCAGCTGCGTCCGGCCACCGTGGCGTTCATGGGCTGGTTCGGCCCGCGCGGGCTGGCCTCGGTCGTCTTCACCCTCCTTGCCCTTGAGGAGATCGAGCAGAGCGGCGGCGGTTCGATGCTCCTGCAGACCGTCACCTGGACCATCCTGCTCTCGGTGGTGCTGCATGGCATCTCGGCCTCGCCGCTCGCTGCCCGGTACGGGGCGTCGATTGCCAAGGCGGGCAAGGTCCCGGAGAAGGCGCCGGCAGGTGAGCCTCAGATCCGGCTTCATGACCTTGCCGGACGCCATGACCTCGAAGAGCAGCAGGCACGAGTAACGACATGAACTGCCATTGTGAGTTGGCAGCAGGTCTGCCGCCGCTCGAGCAGAGCCAGCGACATTGGCTCGTCCGTTGCTTACGTCTAGGTGGTGAAGCCATCCGGCTGCCTGAGCACCGCGGCCATGACTCCATGTACGTCTCTCGCCTGACCATCACCCTGCCCACAGGAAGGTGAGGAGAACCCGAAACTGTGATCACCTCTTGGGCCCGGCCGCCCATCGGCTGGGTGGATCTCAAGCGGGACGCACCGTTGCCTGAGTTGAGGCTGGGCCCACCTGACCGGCCCCTGGAGGACATGATGCGTGCCCCCATCCTCGCCAAGCTCCTGCTCCTCGCCATGGTCTGCCTGGCCGCCGCCTGCGGAGGCTCCGGTGACAACACCAGCGGTGCCGCTCCGACCACCACCACCGCAGCGAGCGGGACCACGGCCGCGGCGTCCCAGGCCTGTACCGACGCGGCCGCCCTGAAGGCCTCGGTGGCCGAGCTCGACCAGCTTGACCCGCCCGCGGCCGGCAAGGCCGGGATCCAGGCCGCCCTGGACAAGGTCAGGACCAACCTGGCGGCGCTCAAAACCAGCGGCAAGAGCCAGTGGGGCAGCCAGATCACCGAGCTGGACGGTGCCCTGGCAGCCCTCAAGACAACCATCGACGGGATCAACGGCGACAGCCTGGTCTCGGCCTTGCCGACCATCGTCAGCGACCTGCAGCGGATCGACACCGCCTGGACCGCGCTGCAGCAGCAGATCGACCAGGACTGCGGCTAGAAGGCTGTGGCCAGTACTTGGTATCCAGCGCGTGGGATGTCAGCCGCCCCGGCGTACTGGGACGGGACGAGCCTGCACCCGATTGGTTGATGAGGAATCTCCATGTCGGAGCCGATCTCACCCCAAAGGGGTGATGCCCGCACGCTGGCCTGGTGCGATGGTGCGATCGGTTATCCGTTGCGGCCGGCCGAGGTGGCGGGCCGCGCAGCAGAGGAGGGATCGGCAGATGACCGAAGACGCAGGGTACCGGTCAGCACGGCGCGCGGAGGAACCGAGCGGGACGGCGGTCGGGTTCATCTTGTTCGCCGCGATCATGATGATCATGGTCGGGGTGTTCGAGGCGATCCAGGGGCTCGTCGGCATCCTCGAGAACGAGTTCTACGTCGCCACCCGCAACTACCTGTTCAAGTTCGACGCCACCACCTGGGGCTGGATCCACCTGCTGCTCGGCCTGCTGGTGGCCTTCGCCGGCTGGGGGCTGTTCTCGGGGCGGACCTGGGCGCGGACGGTGGCGATCATCCTGGCCGTGCTCAGCGCCCTGGCCAACTTTCTGTTCATCCCCTACTACCCGTTCTGGTCGCTGCTCCTCATCACCCTGAACATCTTTGTGATCTGGGCCGTGGCGGCCCACGGCGGCGACCTGCGCGAGCCGGTCTGACCGCGGCGCCGCCCACCAGCGTCCGGAAGCATAAGCAGGGCGATCACCATGACCGAGCCGACCGCCCCGTAACCAGACGTGGGGTCTGCCCGCGCTCGTGAGGCGGTTGAACGGCTGAAGTACTGACGCGCCTGAACGAAACGTGGAGGTGGTCTAAGGCACGAGGTGACAGCGCAAACGAAGAGGAGGCCACGGCCTCGAGCACGGAGTAAGCCCACTCCAACCAAGGAGGCTCACATGAGCACCGCTGCGACCGAAGCTCCCGTCCTGGACCTGCTCGCGGACATGACCGCCGCGTCGGTCGAGCGGTCGGAGCTCGACCCGAGGTCCCTGATGCTGGTGCGCCTCGCGGCCCTGGCGGCCGTGGACGCCCCGCCCGTCTCGTATCTCATGAACCTCGCGGTCGCCAGCGACGTCGGCGTCGTTGCCGAGGATGTCGAGCAGGTCCTGATCGGCATCGCCCCTGTCGTCGGCACCGCCCGGGTTGTGTCGGCGGGCGGCAAGATCGCGCGCGCACTTGGCTTCGCGATCGCCGTCGCCGAGGCGGAGTTGGAGGAAGAGGAGGCCGCGGCCGACGAGTGAGTCTGGAACTGACGGACCTGGTTGACCGTTCGGGTCTCCAACCAGGAGATCTCTTGGCCGAGCAGCAGCTGATCGGGATGGCGAAGCGACTTCCACGCTGTGAGTAGGAGACGTCGGCGGTTTGCCACCGGCTGTACGACTGGGCGTTCATCCGCCTCGACGACGGCGATCCTTGACAGCCGGTGCCTGTCCCATCGGGGGAACTCAGCCCATCCAGCACCACGGCCAGGCCGGCAGCCAGGACGCCGGCCCAGTCCTCGTTCAGGGCGTCGTGGCTGGCCGGCCAGGGTGGCGATGGCGGCGTGCATCAGGCCCGGGTGTCGGTCCGGTACAGGGGGGTGACCCGCTCGCTGCTAGTGACTTGGCGGGTGTCGGGGTCGAAGCGGCAGGCGACGATGTTCGAGAAGCGGCCGGTGCGGACCTCGCCGTACAGCTCCTCCAGGTGCCCTTCCAGGTGTGCATGGCTCCGCTGTTGCCCGGGGGCGTGGATGCCGGCGAAGTACAGGAGGTGCCGCGACCGTCGATGCGGGGCAGCCGGCCGAGGTAGGCGTAGTCGGCCGGCTGGCCGTGGTCACGCGGTGACCGGTAGCTGGTGCCAGTGGCGTGGTTGATCAGGTACCAGCCGCGGTCGTGGGCGAACCCGAGGTTGGGGTCGCTGGCGAGCACTTGGTCGGCGAGCTTCAGGAGCGAGATCGCAGCCCAACCCGGAGCTGGTTGAGCGTCAGTCCCGTCGGGCCTGGCGGCGCTCCTTGCGGCGCCGGTAACGGCGCCTCACGCCCAGTCCCAATCACACCAACGCCCCGAGTAGCGCGGAGACCATGGTGAGGAGCCAAGTAGTCGTGATGCACAGCAAGGATGGCAAATCGCCGAGGCATGACGGTAGAAGGCGGGATCTTGGTGTCGGCGGAGTCGCCTTCATCCCATAATCCGCGAGCGAGTCTTCGCTTTCCCGGCCTGGGCGGCTTCGAGTAAACGCAGAGTCTCGGCCCAGGAGATCCGCCGGCGCCCATGGAGACCCATAGGCGCGCGGCTCCAGCCATGGAGGATCGTGCGGAGAGAACGACCCGGATCGGCCCGCCGGCCCGCCCGTCGCGACCTTACGTCGCTGAGGTGCGCCTGCCGGGCATCTGGTTGCGCTGGGTGGCGCCGGCGGCCCAGTGCCCGATGTCCAGCAGCCCGGCGAGCACGACCCAGAACCACTCCCATCCGGTCAGCCCTCGACCGGGTGTGTACAGCAGCACATAGATCAGTGTCGCGAACGGCAGGAAGATGATACCGAGCAGCGGCAACAGGAACGTGTCGAAGGCGGCGTCGATCCTCGCCGGCCTGGCGATCCACACGATGAACAGCGCGAGACGCGGGAAGATTCCGGCGAACATCGCGAAGAGGCAACCCATCTCAGTTCCCCCAATCAATTCGGCTCTCTCTGCGGAATGTGCCTGGCGCTAGCCGCATGCGCGCCGCTGACGGCCGTTGGCCTCGCCATCTTCAGAAGCTGCGGCGAGCCACCCGGCGGGCGGTTCGCCGCCTCATGCGTCGTGGTGCTGTCGCGGCGACGGCGACTGGCGCGACTGCAACGGTGCGCCGGGCCGTGCGCCGCGCGACCCTCCGAGACGGTCCAAGCATCGCTGGCTTCCCCCTTTGCTGTTCGATGTGGGCTCAGAGCGCGTCGCCCTCGGCGGACGCCAGCGCCGCGGCCTCCTCTGCCTCCACCAGCCCCACGGCGACTAGGTCGAGCGGGCTGATGAACTCCGACGCCAGCCGCATCCCGCCGGCGCGCGCGATCGCGTCCCGCAGCGGGATCGCCCACCGGTGCTCCAGCAGGATCAGCAGGCCGGCGGTATCGGGAGGGATCTCGGCGAGCACGTCCCAGGCTGCTTCCTCGCTGAACACCCCGCCGCGTTCGGCGACGGCTTCGGCGCCGCGTTCGGCCCCGATCTCGAAGCCTTCCTGGCCGGCGGCGCCCAGGCCGATCAGGCCGCCCACCAGGCCGAACGCGGCCTGCTCGTCGTCGCTGAGCTGGCTCTGGTGCAGGACCTCGGCGTTGCCGTCGGCGTCCTTGCGCACGGCCAGGGCGTCGATCACCCGTACGAGGTCGTTGTCGCGGAGCCGGTTCAGCTCCTCCCGGATCTCGCCTTGGAAGTCGGGCTGCTTGAACCCCAGGACCAGCAGCTGTACAGGTCCGATCGCCATGTTCGTTCCTCCTTTCGTGTCTGGTGATCCGGCGCCACGGTCAGTGGGCGTCGTCCCTGACCTCGCGGCCGTGCGCGGCCAGCGCCCAGATCACGAACACATCAAGGGCGATGACCGTCAGCGCCCAGAACGGGTAGTAGGGGATGAACAGGAAGTTGGTCAGGGCGCTGAGCATGGCAAGGGTGATGCCGACGACCCGCCCCCAGGTCCGGCCTGACAGCACCGCGAACCCGGCGGGATCGGCAAACCCTGACTCGCGCCGACCATGGTTGACAGGGGCGGGAAATCTTACACCAGATCTGGTACCTTTCCACCATGGCGATGAATATCAAGGACCCGCAGACGGAGGCGCTGGCGGCCGAGGTTGCCGCACTGGCGAACGAGACCAAGACGCAGGCGGTCCGGACCGCCCTCCAAGAGCGCAAGGAGCGACTGCAGGCTCGGCAGCGTCGACGTCGGCGCGCCGAGCGCATCGATCGCTTCTTGGAGGCCGAGGCGTGGCCACAGATCCCGGACACCGTTCTCGGCCGGCCGATCCCCAAGGCCGAGCGTGAGGCGATCCTGGGCTTGGGGCCGGAGGGCGTGTGATCGTCGACAGCTCGGCGGTGATCGCGATCCTCCTCAAGGAGCCAGGCTACGAGCGCCTCCGGGACCGCTTGGCGGCGTCCGAGCAGGTCAGCATCGGGGCGCCGAGCGTCGTCGAGAGTTCCCTGGTGTTGTGTTCTCGCTTGGGACACGCCGGCAAGACGCTGCTCGCGCGGTTCCTCCAAGAGGCCGAGGTCGAGGTAGTGGAGTTTAGGGCCGAGCACTGGACCGTCGCAGCCGATGCCTTCATCGCCTATGGCAAGGGCCGGCACCGTGCCGGTCTCAACTTCGGCGACTGCATGACCTACGCCATCGCCAAACTCGCGGGCGAACCGCTGCTGTGCCTTGGCGATGACTTTCCCGCCACGGATCTCCAGCTCGCAGGCCTCGCTCGCTGAGTACGGTGGCAGGCCCGCCGGTAGTGCCAGACACCGGGATAGGGAGATCGGGGGACGGCAGACGATGGCGGCGGATCCGCTGGTTATCAGACGACCGCCTGTCTCGCCAGGCCGGAGACCTTGGCGGGGAGCGACAAGTGCTCAGTCAGAAGTGGCGAGCGTCAGTTCGCCCGTGCAAGAGGATCCGTAGGCCTATGGTGGCGTCCGCTCCTCCGACACCCCACCTGAGCAGCTCCCCTGCACGCCGTGAGGCTGCTCGTGCCACTGCTCGCCCCGGTCGGAGGTCCAAAACGAGGTCCAAAACGCCCCCTAG
>Ga0307278_10001591_pt1 | contig 11256 bp, 11 predicted proteins | sample ER_DNA_117_FD_194482 | JGI IMG/M metagenome (GOLD analysis project Ga0307278, IMG submission 194482) | Bulk soil microbial communities from the East River watershed near Crested Butte, Colorado, United States - ER_DNA_117 | ecosystem: Environmental > Terrestrial > Soil > Floodplain | place...
GCCAACGCATTGAGCTCGATGAGCTCCTGCGCGTCAGCAGGAGGTAGTTCGGCGAACTTCGCGTAATGCGCGAGCGCAGCGTTGTTCACCAGCAGCCCGAGGGGAAGCACCGCAGCCTCGCGAGCCAGCGACTGCAGTTGCTCCGAGTCGGCGAGGTCGGCCTCGACGACGCGAATCTCGACTCCACGCTCGCCGGTCAAGCGGCTCGCGAGCCCTTTCAGCCGATCCCGCCGTCGCGCAACAACGACGAGGTCCCAACCCTCCTCGGCGAGCCTCTCCGCGAAGGCCTCACCGATACCCGACGAGGCTCCGGTCACCAGTGCCAGCCGACTCATCCTCCACCTCCGTTCGCCACGGTCCCGGGGCAGACCGCTCAAGACGACCCCAGGTGGAAATCGTACGTCTCCACAGCAAGCGCCGACGCGCACGACTCCACGGATCAGAATCGGCGCCCGAGGCGGAACCGAGTTAACGCACCCCACACGTCGGCGGCTGTCGCATGTTGGCGGAAGAGCGACAGGAACCTTTGCCGGGCCGGCGGAGGCACCGGTACAGACGTCTCAGGCGGCCGTGTCGGAGTCGGGGGGCCGCCTCTGATCAGACTCGCGAGGCGCGAGCGCAGGCGTTCGATCTCCAGTCGGTGCTCCTCGAGCTCCCAGCTACAGATGGAGCCCCCCGGGCGAGATCGTCGCGGGCGCCATTATGGTGGTTCACTCTCACCGCGGCAATTGGCTATCTCGCCTGGCGCTTTTTTCACTATGACGCGCTAATCATCCCGCTCGTCGTGGGCGTTATCGTCTGGAAGGTCGCGTCCCACTTCCTGGAGGAACACTGGAAGGAGATCAGGGAGACGCTCAGGCGCGAGAAAGAGGAGGGGGCTTCCTGAGCGTCTCTCCCCTTTGGGACTAGGAGGGATTGGCGGAACGATTGGCGAAACGCGGCTTAGATTGCGTCCCAGCGCCGTAGTACCGGATGTCAGGCCGATCCGAGTTTTGGGAAAGGATATTGACGGCTTCGACGCAGAGGGCTTCGTCGGCATAGCCCTCGCCTGAGACGGCGATGAGCCTGCCCTGGGGGCCGTGAAAACGCCAGCGCCAGGCTTTCTTGGCGCCAGGGCTTTGGTAGACGAAGAAAAAGTACCCGGTGGGCAGGGTGGGGACGGTACGCCCGATTGCGAGCGGCCGTTAAGCCGCGAGACAAACGCCTCGCGCCCGACTGAGCGCCTGCGACAACCGGGCGAGCATCACAAGGTCGGCATGAAGCGCCTGGGCGTCCTTGTCGCGCTTCCGCCAAAGTGCGACAACAGCGCGCTCCGACTCGAGCACAGCGGACGACTGCTTTCTGGCTAGAAAATGACGCAGCCTCTCGGGAGATCTCTCGTGACGATCTTGCCGTCGACGCGTGCACCGCACACTTCGCCGATATCGCCACGCACGTAGTTCACATCGCATACATAGACCTGCGCGCTCCGGTACGTCAGTCCCATCACGTGACATTCAACCGAGCGAATCGGGCCGGGATTGCTCAGGATCGACGGGTCCGGGCCCGCCTTCTTGAAATACGTCTCCAACGCCTCCTTATCGGATACGTGGCTGCCGCATCCGGCAAGGAAAACGCAGAGCACGACCAGGGCGACCCGACGCACAGTGTGCCGATTAAAGCAAGCCAGCTCCGCTGGCCTCCCCGTCAGCAGTACTCATTTCGCCGAGCTACGTCCCTGTAGCGATGGCCGCTGGGGCAACGGCTCAACTCGTCTCAGGCTCGTCTGGGGCGTGCTCGTCCACCCAGTCTCCGACGCGATCGAGCATTAGTGCAATGCCATAACTGATGACACGTTTGTACTTCGTTACCTGCGCCGCGTCGTGGCCAACAGCTTGCTCGACCTGTTCATCGAGGAACGTCGTGCTCTCCAGGTTCTCGGTGACGAGTCCGGTGACGATTGGCGGAGCGCTGGGACGAAATAGCGGGCCGCCACTCAAGCCAGCCGGTGCGGGAATGCTCATTTCGCCCGCGAAGTATCGATACTGCAGATGCCGACTTTCATACTCTAGGAACCGCTGAAAATGGCCCTTGAATAGGCGGGGCGTTGGGGTGCGCTGTTCATCGCCGAAGATGTTTTCGGGGAATCCGTACGCGTGGAAGTCTTCGCCGATGCCGTAGTTGGAGACGTACCCCTGGAATCCTTCCGTTTGATCCTCAGTGGCAGCAGCTTCCGGGCCAATTGTGTTCCGACCCTCGTCGCTCATCGGCAGAGTGTGCAGGACTGCAATGTCAGCAGTGGGGTGGCGCTCGACGCCGCTTACACCTCGCCAGATGACTTTGCGTTCATCTCCGACGTTGACGACCGCCAACTGCCTCGACTCGAGGTTGGCGACGCAGTGCGCTGCAGTGAGAAAATTCCGTCGTGACCGAAACGCGAAACAGGTTCCGAGAAAGACTGGTTCGTCCGCGATCTCGCGGCCCCAAATCGTTGCCACCGCCTGTAACGGATTGAACGGCGGCATCAGCGTGCGCCAAGTCTAAGAGATGGGCCTAGGCGCGGCGAGCCGAACGCCGGGGACGTTCCTCTAGCGCCCGGCGCGCCGTCGAGCTTAGGTCACACGGCGCGACCCGGCGATACGGTGGTCGGATGGAGTCGATCTTTGGCCAGGGTGCGTAGGGCCTCGGATGTCGCGTTTTGGCGGAACCACGACAATCGTGGGGCTGTCGGGAAGTCTAAATGTTCGCCGCGTGGGGTCAGACGCGACGTCATTGCGCTGCCCGCTTCGGACAACATTCTCGACGTTTCGCGGCGATGGGTCGAGCCGGGTCTCGTTGCCCTGGCGGAGGCGGTCCACGTTTGGACGTTACGCGGCGACCGGTTCCAGATCGGTGAGAATGCGGGACGCTCATCGAGGTGCGCCGAACTGAAAAGGGCGGGCCAGGTGCTCTGGATCGTCATTTGATCTCGGGGGATGGGTCGGGGCGTTCGGGATCCACAGCGCCCTCGCGCGCGTCGTGCGATCCTGTCGTCCGTTTCCTGGGTTCCCTGATCGTGCCAAAGGGGTCTGTCTGAAGGGTCTGATCCAACGTGTGACCGTTCTCGTGCTGGTGGCGATGGTCTGCGCGAGCCCATCTCCTGGTGGAGGAGAGTCAGGGCTACAGAGCAGGAGCGACCTTGCGGTGCGCAGGGAAGCGGGGATGGTTGTCTCCGGTCGGCTGATAAATGCATCCGGGCATGGTCTGGCGGGATGGGTCTGGCTGAACCTTCCCGGACCCGGTTCCGTGAATACCACGAAGTCGTTTGTGCTCGCGCGCGGCCGAACAGACGCAAGAGGCCGCTTCTCACTCTCCGCCAAAGACGAAGCGTTTGCACGCAATCTTGCGACTAAGAATGGCGGATGGGTCAACCTCGAGCTGCTGGCTGGCAGCGGCCATTTCTACGTCTATCGCAGCGTGCCCCGTGCATACATTGCAATGACCGGCAAGTGGATCGGAGCTGGCAGGAAGAACAAGCCCGTATCTCTGGTAATCGCCCACCACACTGCTGGTGTCGCGATGTCGAAGAAGTTCCTGTCCCCTCCGCATCCGTTTGCGAGCGGCCAAGCCGCGCCGGCTTGTCACGACGTCTCGACGGTGATCGCGCAGCGCGACAGCGATACCGTGGTCGGCGAGTTGCACACCGCGAAGAGCCAGACGGCAAGCTTCACGTACGGGACAACGGCGGATTCCAACATTGCTGTTGGATTCACTGGCCCAGGGGCGGGAGGATGGTCGCTCAGTGGCGAGACGCATGTAGCGAATTCGCTTGGCTCAAGCGTGACATGGACTGCCGGGGCGGATTTCCACCATCTGCTCTCGACGGGTTTCCACTACGTCAAGCGCAAGACGTACAACAACTGCTTCGGGGCTCGCTACACGGTCAAGGCGACGGCCTGGAATGGCGGGGAGACCATAGGAGCGAACGCGCCCGATCCGAGCGGGAAGTGTCGCAACAGCCCCTTCAATTCGCACAAGTCCCAATACGCTGCCGGGGGGATCTTTCGACGACATGCGCAACGAGCTGTTCGATACGGCGGTGCAGCGAGAGTGCTGGGACTGAGCCTCTCCGCCACAAGCGGGTATTCCAAAAATGTTGAAGCGACCTGGACGTTTAGCGGGTACGGATCGCTCTGCGGAGACACCGACTTCCCAACGCGCGCCCAGCGGATCTTCGCAGGCAACTGACTTCGCCGCCGACATCGGTTATCCGGGCAGGCCGGTGAGAGCTGACCAGCACGAAGGACCACGGATCAAACGGTGCCGCGCCGGAGCGCGGACTGTCGCAGCGCGCGATCTCCCACCCAGAGTGAGCTACGCGTACATCAGCGGGATCGAGGCGGAGCAGCGCACGCCGTCGCTCATGGCCTTGCTCGGGTCCGAGCTGACGCTACGCCCCTCGGAAGCGCGTGCCTAGTGTCCGCGTTCGACTAGGCCCGGAAGTGCGAACCCAATCGGGTTCTTCCCGGCGATCTCCAACACGGCCTCTTCGAGCCCGTTCCTGAAGACCATGAACAGAAGGAAGAACACGAACAGGCCGCCAGCGGCCGCAGTTGCGTATTCGAGTGTCATCGCTGACGGTGTAGCGGACCTGACGGGACATCGTCCAGTGATCGAAGCTGAAGGTGCATCTTCCAGTATTCACGGGACCCTTCTGCGACACGCGACGGGGGGCTGCTCTCGGGAGAAGACGAAGTTCTTTCTCCTGCGGGCCTGGCATGGCACCTCTGGTTGTCGTCTTTCCGCCAGAAAGCGACAATGCTCGCGTCGACGGCGTTCTCCAACAAGATGTCCTCGGCCATCGCGCACGCTGTTTGACGAGTGAAACGGGGAGCTGACATCCACTTCTCGCGAAACCGCGAAACGTGAATCCGCGTGCCGGCCCCTACTTCTAGCGAAACCGCGAAAGCTCTTCGCCGTCTCGGTTAACGCGCCAGACCCACCGTCGCTGTTATCAGATTTGACAACGGAGCACCGGTCGTAGCCGCTCTCAAAACCTCGGCGCTAATCGGTGCCGGCACGGAGGACTTGCCGGCGCCGTCGCGCATGGCGCGCCCTTTCACCAGTCGGGCTGTCATTCGCAGCACACCTTTGTAAGCGCACGAGCAGATTCGACGACGACGTCTTGGGCGGGCCCTAAGTCGAACAGCGTTTTCTGTGCTGGCCATGGCCGCTTCATCGTTTCGTATCGCCGCCAGCCGAAGTTTCGCCAACAGCGCCGAGACTTGAGTTTTGTGCGCGTTCAGCAGTGCCGATGCCGCGGCGGTGTCTCGTTTGATTCGATCGAGAAGAACGTTTTCGGCACTGATTGCTGGAGGAGTCGGGTTGCCCTCAGAAAGCAGGTGATCCGTCAGTGAAGCGAGATCGCGGCTACACTGCGTCGGCGCGTAGGACTTAGCGCGGAAGCCGCTGAGGCTCCGAGGTTCCTCTTCGACTTGCGAAAGCTGGCCTGAGTGCATCAGGAGAACTCGACTCGAGTTCTTCGACCCTGAAGAGTGAAAGTTAGGAGCAACTAGATGTTTGCGACCGTGAGACGCTACGAAGGTATCGACGCGAGCAACAAGGCAGAGCTGACGAAGAAGGTCGGCGAGACCTTGGCACCGCGTCTGAGCAAGCTGCCCGGCTTCAGCAGCTACTTCCTGATCGACACCGGTAACGGCGTCATGAGCTCGATCGGCCTCTTCGACACCTCGACGCAGGCCAACGAGTCGACTCGTGTCGCATCCGAGTGGGTGCGCGACGAGAAGCTCGAGAACATTCTGCAGAATCCGCCGAAGGTCACGGACGGCGAAGTCATCGTCCACAAGACGAACGGCTTGGTCAAGGCGTAAGAGTCTAAAGCTCGGCGCTGGGAAGGCCCGCGGTTCCGCGGGCCTTCCCATGCACGGGAGGCATCTCCGTTTCGGCGGGTCGTTCGAAGGGCGCGCGGGCGTTCGGGCCCAGCGGGCAGGGGATTCCGCTTTCGGTGCGCGGCGGGCGCCTGACGCCACGGCGGCGCGAACTCGAAAGGGCGGATATGCGGTTCCAGAAAGCGGGGATCATCGACGAAGAAAAGGCGTCGGGCGTTGCGGAAAAGGCCCAGCGCGACACGCGAGCGCTCCTGGATAGTGGCCTGGAGCGGGGCCACCTGACCGCTGAGGAGATCGCCGGCGCGCTCGATGAGCTGGATCTCGAGCTGGCGCAGATCGACGACTTCTACCACGCGCTCGAAGAGCTGCAGATCGAGGTCGTGACGGCAGACGACGAGGACGAGCCGCTGATCCGCGAGGAAGCGCCGCCCGAGGTCTCAACCGACGCGCTGCAGCTGTTCCTGAAGGACATCGGCAAGGTCGATCTCCTCACCGCCGCCCAGGAGGTCAAGCTGGCAAAGCGGATCGAGCGCGGCGACCACAGCGCGAAGCAGGAGATGGTCGAGGCGAACCTTCGGCTGGTCGTCTCGATCGCGAAGAAGTACAGGAACCAGGGTTTGCCCTTCCTCGATCTGATCCAGGAGGGGACGATCGGCCTCGTTCGCGCGGCGGAGAAGTTCGACTACCGCTATGGCTTCAAGTTCTCGACCTACGCGACCTGGTGGATCAGGCAGGCGGTCGCGCGTGCGCTCGCGGATAAGGCGCGCACGATTCGGATGCCCGTTCACGTGGTCGAGAAGCTGAACAAGATCGTTCGCTCCGAGCGGAAGCTTCGCGCGGAGCTCGGCCGCGAGCCAACCTCCGTCGAGATCGGCAGGGACGTCGACCTCACGGGCGACGAGGTGGAGCAGATCCGCCGCAGCGCGCAGACGCCGGTGTCGCTCGAGAAGCCGGCGGGCGACGAGGACGGGTCGGAGTTCGGTCACTTCCTCACCGATGAGAACCAGGAGTTGCCGGATGAGGCGGCCGAGGTGACGTTGCGCAAGGAGGCTCTGCAGAAGATCCTGCACTCGTTGTCGAGCCGCCAGCGCCAGGTGCTGGAGCTCCGCTTCGGGCTCGATGGCCTGCCCCCTCGCACGCTCGACGAGGTCGGCCGCACCTTCAACGTCACGCGCGAGCGGATCCGGCAGATCGAGAACCAGAGCCTGAAGAAGCTCCGCACGCTCGCGGATGCAGCGAAGCTACGCGACGTCGCAGCCTGAAGCGCTGCGAGTAGATAGGCGGCTCGGCCTCGGCTCTCACCTGGCCAGCGCGGCGCCGTTGCGAAGTGGAACCTAATCCGGCTTCGCAAGCAGAAGCTTCTTCGACAGGTCTTCGAGCGCCTGCAAGACCGGCTTCTCTGCACCTTCCTGAAAGCGGACTGGCTCGAAGCTGACGAACGGCGAGTCGTAGGCGATCAAGGCGTTGACGCTTCGCTGAAGCTCTTTCACCTGGAAGGACTCCCCGAACGCCTGGCGCAGCATCCCTGAGCAGTGCTCTCTATCGGAGTCCGTCCAGTTTTCCTCGCGCGCCGCCTGCTCAATGAGGTCGGACGGTATATGAAGGTGAGCGCCATTCCCTTGTCTCGAACCGATCAAGGCGGCCGGCTTGTCGCTGTCGTGTTTTGGCGGAGGTGCGAAACGCTTGTCATCTCGTGCAACATCCTTCTCTGTCGATCCGCCCGTGCGGTGGTCGCTTCCGACCGTCGATATGCCGGTCGCGCTGGCGATCCTCACGCTCGGAATCGTCGTCACGCGTCGCGCCGTCGGCCGTGCCCGGTCTCACCTGAAAGGAGAATCCTGATGACAAAGCACCGAACGGGAACACGCGAGGAGTGGCTCGCCGTGCGCACCGAGCTGCTCGCGAGGGAGAAGGAACTGACCCGCCGGAGCGACGAGCTCGCTCGCCAGCGGCAAGAGCTGCCGTGGGTCAGGCTGGACAAGGAGTACGCCTTCGACACGAACGAGGGCAGCGCGTCTTTGGCCGACCTCTTCCGCGGACGCTCGCAGCTGCTCGTCTACCACTTCATGTTCGGGCCCGACTACACCGCCGGCTGTCTGGCATGCTCGGCGATCGCTGACGGCTTCAACGGGTTCGCGATCCACCTCGCCAACCACGACCTGATGCTCTGGGCTGTGTCCCGCACGCCGCTCGACAAGCTGCAGGCGTACAAGCAGCGCATGGGCTGGAGCTTCCCGTGGGCTTCGTCGAACGACAGCGACTTCAACTTCGACTTCAACGTCTCCCTCACGGAGGAGCAGCAGCGCTCAGGCCCCATCGAATACAACTTCCGCGAACAGCCGCCTCAACCGCCTGCCGAGGCGCCCACCGACGGACCGTTCGCGGCGTGGGCGGCCACCACGGGCACGGACTGGCCCACCTACACGCGGGAACGGCCCGGGATGAGCGCGTTCGCGCTCGAGGACGGCATCGTCTACCACACGTACTCCACGTACGCCCGCGGGCTCGACGCGCTCTGGGGCATGTACCAATGGCTCGACCGAGCACCGCGCGGGCGAAACGAGAGGCGCGCCGAGGGCGACCCCCTCAACTTCTTTCGTCGGCACGACGAGTACGACGGCGACTGACGTCCGCCAAGCCCGGCAGGCGAGGGCTGCGACGGCGGCGCTGAAGGCCGACGGGAATCGCTACGTAGCTAGACCAGACAACAGACGATGGAGCCTCTATGGAGCCCCGTGGTTCCCCGGGAAACCTCAAAACCTCGTCCGACAGGACCCCCACGACACCAGAAGTTCTTGTCGCCTTTCCGCCAAAGGGCGACAGTCCCCTCACCACAGACAGACATGAGTGAAGGGGAGCGGCGCACGCCCACGAGATGTCAGTCCTGGACGGTTTAGTCGCTCGTCTCCACCTCAAGATCGGGCCAGTCAACGCGCCACCGCTCTACCAGTGCGCAGATAGCCTTGGCCTCGTCAGGTCCGAAGGAATGCGGCAGGATCGCCTCGACTCCCGCCTTCTCCTGGTCGTAGTAGGCGATACAGCCTTCTCTGCGCAGAAACTTGAGCAGAGATGCATACAGAGACGGGTCGGCGAGCCGCACTTGCATGCCGCCATCAAGATCCCCACGGGGCTGCAACCACAACCCTTCAACGAGAACCGAACCGTCTCCGCTACGGGCTGGCCAGGGCGGAGGTTGGTTCTCCCCAGTCTGAGCTTGGCTGGGCGCGTAGCTGTAGGGCTGCGCGCCCTCCTCTGGAACATGGAGGGAGAGTGCGCTCGCAGTCTTTTTGCATACCTTTTGTCTTGTCTATGGCGGGGTCACACTTGTGTTGAGGATTCGGACAAGCGGCGGGATGATCGAGCTGGGCGATCGGGAAGCCGGCGAGCTGCGCGAACGACTACGACGGGTCGTCTCAGCTCAACCGGCTGAGGAGACGATCGCCGTGTCGGCAAATGCGAGCACCAGCGTCACCTTCACGCACACGCAGACAGTCGCCGTGATCGACGTCCTAGCGCAATGGATGAACGAGCTGGGAGGGGAAGAGATCGGTGAGGGCCTGTTCAAGCTGAGGGATGCGCTCACCAACGACCTCGAGCGCGAGTAAGCCGACAGCCGCGCGCAGCCGATCTCACTCGCCGACATCTCTGCCCTCAGAGCCATTAACGCGGAGGGTCACAGGCCGAAAACGCCATTACCTCGGAAGACCGATGAGCGCCGAAAATTGCTGTTTGTGAAAACACGCCGCTTCAACTCTTAGCTGTCGCGTTTTGGCGGAAAGACGACAACGACTCGAGGTGGCAACAGTCGAAGAGACGCACCCACCACGGGACGCATTGCACCACACGGATTTCGCCGAAGGCCCACAGGTTCGCAGGACTCGGCTCTTTCCGCGCGTCACGTGGTCGAACATGGAGGCGTTAGCCGTTCTGCAAAGCGACCCTAGGACTCGTCCTTGGGGATAGAAGTAGAGAGACACGGACGAGCGTGGGTACGAGGTCGGGATTTGCCGCTGTCGCTCCAAGGCTCACCGCCCGAGCATGCTACGGACGGAACGCCGCGTGGGCCATTCCGGAATGACGCCTGAGGCGTAGCGGCTCGCTACGTTTGAGTGGTATGCGAGTCCGATGCGCACGCATTCTTGAAGGCGGTCGCCGTGGCGGGCGAGACATCAGCGACCAGCCGAACGGGCCGGTCGAAGTCGGTCGTGAATACCCGGTCGTCCTGTAGTGGATTCTCCTCGGCTCCGGGTCAGCGGCGCGTCCGATCCCTCATGACGGACGCCTTGTGGCTGCAACCCGCCTCGCGTTGGGTCTCGGTGTCCGCAACGCAGCGCCGCGGTCAGCTGATTCGTGCCGGAAGCTGATCGAGGGCGGTGCGGAGGAACGCGTCGCGGCGCTCCGTGACTGCCGCGGTGTCCAGCGGGCTGCCGTCGCCGGCGAACCCCGGGAGCCACTCGCCGTGGATCACGGTCGGCGTGTTGAGCGCGGCGACGGCATCCCAGTAGGGCACCGCGATCGGGGCCCGCCCGGCCTGTCGCTGCCAGCCCTCCAACACCTGGGCTGGCGCGTCCTGGCCGTACTGAAGCGCCATCTGCATTCGAAGGCTGCCGAGATCGACTCCCGGATCACCAACCCCGGCTCCCTTCCAGTCGATCAGCGCGACGCAGCGGTCGCCCTCCCACAGCATGTTGCCGCCCCAGACGTCGCCATGCAGGAACACCGATGCGGCCGCGGGCACGCCATGCGACCTGACCCGCTCGTCGGCCTGCTGCAACAGAGGTGTCGTCGGCGTCCGGCCCCGCCGGCGGTCTGCGGCTCGGTCGTCGGCGGCGCACGGCCGGGGCCGGTGCGGCAGGTCGGCCTGTGGCGCCAAGACGACGGCGCTGACCCTCGCGATTGCGGCTCCGGCTTCCCGGAGGCGGGCGGCAGAAACCATCGGCGGGAGATCGCTGCTGCCGGACAGGAAGGTCTCCAGGGTAGCCACGGTTCCGCTCGCCCTCCCGTCGAGATCGGCGGCGATCAGGCGCGGCCCGGCCAGGCCATGGGTCTCGGCCAGCCGAAGGGCGCGGGCGTTGGTGATCACCATGCCGTCGGTGATCCAGCGCGGCACCGAGATCCTCAGGATTAGGTCAGTGGCGCCGGTCGACGTTCCTTCGACTCGGACGCGGAATGTGCCAGAGGGACGGTGGGTGCTGCGGGAGGGGTTCTCGATCGAAACGACGCGCATCCCGCCGACCACTCCGGCCACCCAGCGCAGAACCTGCTCGCTGGGCAACGCTGCTGTGTGCGCTCCCCCATCGCCATCCATGAAACGCTCAATCGCAGCAAAGCCTATCCGCGATGAGCCAACCACGATCAAGCGGTGCGCTGACGACATCGCATGGGCGAG
>Ga0307278_10001592_pt1 | contig 11254 bp, 12 predicted proteins | sample ER_DNA_117_FD_194482 | JGI IMG/M metagenome (GOLD analysis project Ga0307278, IMG submission 194482) | Bulk soil microbial communities from the East River watershed near Crested Butte, Colorado, United States - ER_DNA_117 | ecosystem: Environmental > Terrestrial > Soil > Floodplain | place...
CATCCTCATCGGGGTTGAGTTGTTCGGGTTCCTCGGGGCGTTGCTCGCCATCCCGGTGGCCGGAGTCCTCCATGTCATCGGCCGCGACCTCTACGACAGCTACCACGGCCGCCTCAAGCCCGAACCGACCACCGGGACCGACGAGATCCCGGTATCGCAGCCCCGACCCCTCGAACCCGGCGACCAGTAACCCAGCGACGTCCCCGCCGCCACCCACCGCTGACCCGATCGGTCCCGCCACGCAGCCATCCCGCCAGATCCCCGATGGAAGCACACCGCACCACCAGAAGCCCACCGATGCAGGAGGCACCAATGGACCGCAATGACCCCACCGCCGATACCGGCATGCTCGGCAGCGAGACCGAGAACCCGGGGCCCGGCCGCGACACCCGCCAGACCGACCCCGCCGCCACCGCCGATGCGGACGATCCGGAGGCCACCGCGGCCATGTCCGACCCCGACCCAGTCCGCACCCGGCTCGCCAGCCACAAGCCTGGCCCTGCTCGGCACTAGCCGCTGCCCGATCCACCAGAGAAGGCCGGCGTGGCCGGTCGCCATCCCGACCATGACCTGCTCGCCGAGTTGGAACCGGTCGCCGAGCAGCTGCTTGACCGGCATCTGGCCATGGCCAAAGAGTGGCTGCCGCACGAGTACATCCCCTGGAGCCTTGGCCGCGACTTCGATGTCGAGCCCTGGACCCCCGACCAGCCGCGGCTGACCGGGGTCGCCCAGGCCGCCTTCGAGGTCAACCTGCTCACCGAGGACAACCTGCCCAGCTACCATCACCAGCTGCTGGCCAGCTTCGGCCGCGACCGGGCCTGGAGACCTGGTCGCACCGCTGGAAAGCCGAGGAGGGCCGCCACGCGGTCGTGCTCCGCGACTACCTGCTGGCCACCCGCAACATCGACCCGGTCGCCCTGGAACGCGGACGGATGGCCGCCGTGCAGCAGGGGTGGATGCCGGACAAGACGGCGTTGGGGCTGATGGCCTATGCCGCCTTCCAGGAACTGGCCGCCCGGATCTCCCATCGCAACACCGGCCGCTACTCCGATGACCCGGTGGCCGACAAGATCATGGTGCGGGTGGCCGCCGACGAGAACCTGCACATGATGTTCTACCGCGACATCGTGGCCGCCGCCCTCCAGGTCGACCCTCAGCCGCGGTCGAGGCGATCACCGGAGAGGTGATCGGCTTCGACATGCCAGGAGTCGGCATCCAGGGCTTCACCCGCAAGGCCCTGCAGATGGACCAGGCCGGCATCTATGACCTGCGCATCCACCACGACGAGATCCTCTGGCCGCTGCTGCGCTACTGGAACCTGTTCAGCCTGGAAGGCCTGGACCCGCAGGCCGAGCGGGCGCGGGATCGGCTCGCCACCCATCTAGCCAAGACCGACCGACTCGCCAACCGATTCGAGGCCAAACGAGCCGCCACCGCCACCGCCAATGAAGCGAGCGTGGCCGGCTGAACGGGCGCACTACCAACGGGCTATTCTGGCTGGCGGGCAGGTGGGTCGCCGGTTGTCTGAAGGGACGCACCGACGGGGTCTGGGCCGACACGCCCCTCGAGGCAATACAGCCGCCCCGAACAAGTAGTTAGGCCCAGAACGGCCATCACCAGGCCAGGCACGAAGGTGCCTGGGAGGCCGATCAGGCCCAACAGCCCCACGCGTGTCGCCGTGTGGCTTCGACCGATCCTCCGACGAACTGCAGAAATCGGTCTTCCCAGCATAATCGTGCCGGGGCGGCACAGGCGTGGCCGGCGCGCCACCCCCCGGAGTGCATCGGCTAACGGCCGGGTTGCTCTGCTGCTGGCTGCCTGGGCGGGCTGATACCGGTCCGCCGGTGAGCTTGGACACCCGGGACCTGTCGGCCGACGTCGGCGGGCGGGATAGCCTCTTGCCGCAGGGGCGGCCATCTCACCGAGCGGACCAGAGAGGACCATCGACTCGCGACGACTCCGCGGCTAGGAAGCTGCTGCAGGTCCGACCACCCGGCCGTCGAGCTGCCGCAGGAGCCCGAGATAGTCGAGTTCGCCAGTGCTCGGTGAGCTTCCCGTCGACGCGTCATTGATGGTGGATGCCGGTGACTACGCTTGGCCGGCCGGTGGCGGGGTGCCGAAGGGGCCGGTGTCGTGAGTTCTGCGGGCGCGCTAGCAAACGGTCCTCTGGCTTCGGACATCACCTGCTGCAGCCGGGTGCTTATGGCGAGGCGTGGCAGCAGGCGTGGAAATGAGCCTGCTACCTGGTGGATCTAAGGCAGCAGCCCGATGTGGGGCTGCCCGCCTTAGACCTACCGTAGTGTCAGTGAAGACAACGAAGGAGGACACCATGACCACGACGATCCTGGACTACCCCGCCAGGATGGCGGAGCTGCACATCGATGACCTGCTCCGCGAGGCCGCAGCCGCCCGCAAGGTGCAGGCCGCCCGCGCCGCCCGCCGCCACAAGGGAGCCTGACATGACTGCGCTACTGTTCGTGGCGGCTGTCGTGATCCTCGCCATCGTCGGCGGCTTCCTCGGCGCCGACTCCCGCGACGGGGCCGACTGGTCACCGCCCCAGCCGCACAAACGGTGACCGCCGAGTTCTGCAAGGACCGGAGGAGAGCGGCGCGAGGTGAGGATCCCGGGGGATATCCCATCTTCGCGCAGCTGGTCATCCACCGTGAGCTAGCTGACGCATGAGCCGCCCGATCAGCACACGAGCATTCGAGCCCAACCTGCCAGCAATCTGCCAGCAACAAGGCCGCGCATCACCACAGCCAGCACTCTGTCGCTTCATTGCGATCTGCGTACTGACCAGTGTTGATATGAGGGAACGCGTGGATGTGTGCTGAGGTGCGAGCGGCTGGCTCGTCAACGGCACGCAAGGGGTCAGGAGTTGAAGTCCCCTCGCCTCCACAGGTACGAGGGCCGGAACCTGATAGCCAGATGCCGAACTCCTCCTGGTCCGCCGCCGTCGTGGGATGCTAGCGGCATGCTGCTGGACCTGACCTCCGACGAGCTGCTGGCCACGACCCGCAGCGTGCGCAGGCGGCTGGACCTGACCCGCCCGGTCGAGCCGGAGGTGCTCGCCGAGTGCCTCCGCCTTGCTCAGCAGGCCCCGACCGCCAGCTACGCCCAGAACTGGCACTTCGTCGTCGTGACCGACCCACAGCGGCGGGCCGCAATCGCGGAGCTGTGGCGCGCCGTCGCCGGCCCGTACCTCGAGCGGCGGGCCGCCGCGGCCGCCGCCGACGACCGTGTCGCCCGCATCTCCGACGCCGTCCGCTACCTGGCCGACCACCTCGACCAGGTGCCGGTCCATGTGATCCCGTGTGTGGAAGGCCGGACCGACCACGCCCCGGTGGTGGTGCAGGCCTCCCGCTGGGGGTCGATCATCCCCGCCGCCTGGAGCTTCATGCTGGCCGCCCGCGCTCGCGGTCTCGGGACCGTCTGGACGACCTTCCACCTGCGCCATGAGCGGGAGGCGGCCGAGATCCTCGGGATCCCGTTCGATGCGGTGATGCAGGCGGCGCTGATCCCGGTCGCCTACACCGTCGGCACCGACTTCCGGCCGGCCGCCCGGGCGCCCCTGGATACGATGGTCCACTGGGACCGCTGGTAGGCCGGCCCCAGGGTGACCAAGACCTACCTGCCCGGGCCTCTGGGCTGCTCACCCAGGTGGCAGGGAATGTGTCGGCTTCGCAGGCTAGTGTGCCGGCTGGGCACCAAGGTCACCGCAGCGGCTGATCGTCGTTGTGGCAGGGAATGGGCCGTTCCCCGTCAAGGCTACCGTCAGAGAAAGGGCTACCCGACCATGCACTCCAGCCGTCGGTACGGTTGGTGTCCTGACTCAGTCAATCTGGCAGGCGTCTCACTGCAGTTGGCCCAATGCGATCGCCTGTCTAACTGAAGTTGGCCACCGGCGGTGTTATGGACCTCGCGTCCCAGGAGACATAGCCGGTGGGGCTCTATTATCTCACTGAGCCTCGCTGGTAAGGAGTGCACAACTCGGGCTGGGCTACCCCCTGGTTTCGGGCGGAGAGTAGATGTACTTGCCTTGCGACCATCTGTGAATCGCTTCGTCCAAATCTCTTCTTGGGACCAGCTCGATCCCCTTCTTGCTAGCGTGCTCAATCCAGCGAGAATCCGACGGGGCTCGACTTACAACCAGAACAGGGCATACACGATAGTTCCCGGCCTCCGCTGCCTTCTGCGGCTCCTTCGTAAGCCCCTCCAACATCCGTTGCTTTAGTATCAGGATTCGTCTCATGACAAACTGGAGCTGCTGCTCTTGCGATAGCTTGGGGAGTGGTACGACCAAAGCTATTGCATACCCCGGCTTCTGGTTTCCGGGAGGCTTAATCGTCCACCCAAGGTCATATTTTGGGTGACCGGGAGGTGGAGTCATCGCGCCGACGTTTTTGCGCTTCAGCTTGCCAAGGAGGTCATCTCTTAAACGGCGTTTCCTGAGCAATCCTACAATCCAGATCTTGCCGTCACGGTTGTTGAGAAGCGAGAGTTCAAAGAGAAAGAGAATGAAGGCGGCTGCTCCAACCCCGGCAGCCACCCATCCCTGAAGGCCCTTGAAGGGGACAGAAGTAGGAGACAGTGCGGCCACGAGGCCGCTTGTCGCAGAAAACAACCATGCACCCAGCACCGATGCATAAATGAGTGCAAGGCCGCCATCATGCCACACTGGGACGACTCCAAAGAGGTAGAGGGCCGCAGGAGGTCGCCCCGCCCATTGCCCTCCAGCGTGGCCGCCAGAGCGTGCCAAGACCCCCTCGAGGTCCTTGGCGCGTCCGATGTAGGCGTCGTAGAGATTCGAGTTGCGCTGGTCGTAGAACACGATCCCCGTAGTGGTAAAGAACCCTAGAAGCGAGGCGGCAAGCACGACGCTCCCTGGCAGCCGGGCTCCAGTCCCAATGCTCCGCGCGAGGAGGGTTATGGCAACGCCGCTTATCGTCGGGACGAAGGCCAGGAGCTTGAACCTCACGTCGGTGAGCATTCGAATGTTCTGGTTGACCTGCTCATATTCGAGGCGGACAGCCTCTGGCACACTTGGGGGAGCATCGCCCCCCGGTGCGATGGCGGTAGCACGGTTGCGACTGTCAGTGTCTGTCGCGCCCGATCGTTCTCGCCGGCCGGACAATATGCTCAGGCTGATCCAACTAGAGGAGGGAGGGCGTCGCATTCGCTTACCGAGATTCATCGCGGTCATCTCGTCTTGCCTCCTGTCGTGGTGTCACCCCAGAGCGACTCAGGTCATCTATATCGTAGGTCCTCGACATCCAAGGCGAGCAGCTCGTTGGCGCGCGGCGGTCTCATACAGCAGCCGCCAAAGGGTTCGCTCCCGCAGCGGGAGATCATGGCGGGCAAACAGCCGTTCTAGTTGACTGCAGGTCAGGGCCTGGGTGCGGTTGACCTGCTCGCGGCGACGCTCCAGGCCATCGGTCGGATCGATGGTGGGCCATCCGTAGCGGCGCTAGCAGCGGACCGCGGCCCGCAGGGTGGCCAGCTCCGGTTCCAGGTCTCGGTGCTGCAGCGGCGAACGGCCGCGAAACCAGCCGGCCAGCATCGGGCCCGACAGCTCGCCCACCGCGGTTGCCGGGCCTAGGCCAGCAACCAGGCTGGCGAGCGAGGCCCGGTAGACGCGTCGGGTGGAGCGGGCCAGATCAGGCTGGTCCAAGAAGACGTCAGCGGCATCTTGGAGTGTCGTCATGCCGCCGGGAAGTCAAACAACCTCCCTCACGGGATCCCCCCTCTTGGGTATGTCACGGCAAACGCGGGCAGCGCGACCCTCCCACGCCAACATGAAAACCCAGGCCGGCACGCCGGCGAAGGGGCCGTTGCCGCAGCAAATCGGCGCTTTGCTGCGACAACGCCAGAGGTCGGGGCTGCGGGGACACTAGGTGGCTGCGCGCTGAAACGACCCGGGCGACGACATGAAGCAGCGCTGCCGACTGCTGTTCGCGCATCCGCCGCGCCACGTCCTCGTCTGCCGGCCGGCCAGGAATGTGGGCATCAGCGACGAATTCGACGGTGGGCGGAACCTGCAGGACGGCGCTCCGCACGGCACTCCTTACACCGATACGTGCGTTCATCCATACCCTCCTTGCTGGCACCGAAGCACGGACGTTCCGAGGGTAATGGCCAGCGGGGGCGTGGGGTCAGCCTGGCGGCCCGCCGCATTGCCTTATCAGCTCGGGGGAGAGCGGCCCGTACTTCGAGTCCTTGACCACGGCCGCGACCTCCTGATCCCGGTCTCTGAAGACCTCGCGAAGGTCCTCGTGCACGTTCGGTGACTCCGCGCCGACCTCGCTGACCTGCTCAGGGCGGGCTCTCAGGTACTCGGCCAGGACGGGCCACCGTAGCTCAAGGATCGTCCATAGGGCCAGGGGGCCGGTCGCGACGAACACCGCCTCCAGCGTCCGCTGGGCGCGCAATACGCCGTAGGCGTTGACGAATCGCTTGATGGTTCGCGGGTTTGGGTCCAGGAACTGGGCGAACGGTTGAAGCGCGTGCACCGTCTTTGCCTCCACGCTGCGGTCCGCTAGCTTCACTGTGGCGTCCCCCAGCAGGTGGAGGCGCGCAAGGGGGTCTTTCAGCTCCTGCGCCCTCTCCGCGACGCTCAGGGTCTGATGCTCGTTGTCGGCGGCCGCCAGATCCTCTCCGAGCTTCCTGATCTTGGCGTCCTCCACGACCCGCTCCTCGCCGGTGAGCTCTGACCGCTGCCCGAGCAACCAGGCGAGATAGCCGGCTCTGGTCTCGTCGGTGATCCGAGGCAGGCGCACTGTGAGGTGGAAGATCTTGTCGACGAACATCGAACCCAGCGGGCGGGCAGCCACCTGTATGCGGCCGAACGTCTCGTAGCCCTTGTCGTAGCTAACCCGGATCCACCGGCCGTCGGCCGCCACGACGAAGTACGGACCTCCTGGACGCTGACTCTTCGGGCGTGGTCGCTCCTCCGAGGTATCCCGGACCAGGGTCTGGACCGCCTCGAGGAACTCCAACACGTAGTCCTCGGAGCACCGGTCGAGGTCGTCGATGAAGAACACCACCGGCTTCCCGATCCGGCCGAGGGTCCGACTAAACTGCGACGCGATGCCCTGCATCGGGTTGTCGCTGGCCTTCACGAAGACCCGGGCGGCCTGGGCCGAACCAAGCAGGAGGAATCTGGTAGCCGCGATCGAACCACCGACCACCGATATCGCCAGCCCGACGATTGAGGCGATCGACCCCGCGCGCGCCCCGGCCGTAGTCAGGTCGGGCCCAACGAGGAAGAACACGCCGACGGCCAGCCCAACCAGGACGAGCACGGCGGTCGCGAACGGTACCCAGTCCCCTCGAAGTCTGTCCAACAGGTCCTGGAACCACACCACGAACCGACGGGCCCTGCCGGCGCCTTCTCGCCGCTTCCGCCAGAGGGCCGTGAGCAGGGACCACCAGGGAGGTCCGATTCGTTGCTCCCGCCACGCGTTCACCTCGACCGGGACGAAGCCGCGCTGCTGCAACTCATCTCGGAGGAAATCGAGCAGGGTGCTCTTCCCGGACCCCCACGCGCCGTCGATGTGGACGAGGAACGACCTCGTCGGCGCGTCCTTGTTGATCCGCTGCAGGCGGAGAGCAAGGGAGGTGGCGAAGGGCTTCCGACCGAGACGATCCTCTTTGGCCGGGGTGTCCATGACCCAGTCGACCCGGTCCCGTGGCTCCTTGGTGATGCCCCGGGCACGGAGCCGTTCGATCACGTTGCAGTCGTTGACCGACAGCGCACCGTCGAGCAGGTCGCGGGTCTCCACTAGACGGCCGTCCGGTTCGGCAACAGCGTCGGCTTCGACGAGGGCCTGCCGTGCGTGCCCGGAGAGGTCAGGCAGCCGCGTTAGCCGGGTCTGCCCGTAGTGCGTTGGCGGCCCTTTCCCTGGAGCAACGACCTCGAAGAGCTCTGACTCGTCGACGTCGGACTGACGGAGGAACTGCTGGGGGTACCCGCCCTCTTCTCCGAACAGCCCCAGTATCAGGTGCTCCATGTGGATCCGGTTCTCGCTGAGGGCGGTTCGAATCCCGTCGGCTCGGCCGAGGGCGTCCAGAGAGGAAGCGGCGAGCCGGCTGAACAGCAGATCGTCGGTGGAGGGCGGGGGGACCGCGAGCCATTCGAGGAACCCTGGGTTGCGCTGCTCGATAGCCTGGACGAGGGCGCTGAGGATCGGCTCTTCCAGTGGGCCGGGTTGCAAGGCATCCAGGCGGCTGAGCCGCGGCAGGACTGGCCATTCGGCAAGCTCCGGGAGCTTCTGGAGTTCCTGCACGGGCAGTGTCTTCTCAAGCCGATGCCAGCTCTTCTCGTCCAGCTCGGCAGATGCCCGCCTGTCACCCTCCTCCTTCACGGCATTGGAGGCGGCCTTGGCCGCATACGCCAACCCAGCTCGCCGTATGAAGAAGAGCACCACGTCCCCCGCCTGGACCTGCGGGCGGACTCCCCACCGCTGGGTGCGAAACGGGTCCGGGTCGCCGGTATCCTGAGCTGTCACGAAGATGCGGGGTCGAGCTCTCCCTGTGAAGAGACTAGTAGCCCCCGATTCCCGCGCGGACTGTTCGGGGCGGGCCCGCTCCGGCTCCATACTGCTCATGTCGGGCAGTGTGGCACGCGGAACCGCGCGCGTCTGTGACCCGTGACACCGCCCTGGCACGGGTCCAGGTGTAGATGGTGGGCCGCGGTGAAAAATCTAGTGGAGAGTAACGTCCCAGGAAGTGGTGTGAGAGCAGGTCACCGAGGCTGAAGGCGAGGGTGGCCACCGCGTAGGTTCTCGATCTGTCGGTGAGCTCGCCACTATCCGAAACCGTTGACAGGCAACTGCCCCGGGATCACGGTTGACCAACCGATCGACGCGCGCCGCTAGGAGCAGGGGGTCGTGCGCATGGAGTATTTCGTCAGCCCCGATGGGGCAGCCGAGAACGACGGGTCAGCCGTCAGCCCGTGGTCGTTGATCAAGGGCATCTCCATGTTGGAGGCAGGTGATGTCCTCTATCTTCGCGATGGAACCTACGTGGGGCGGGTCAGGCTGCAGGGCAAGCGCGTGACCCCCACGAACCCGATCGTGATCCGGTCCTACCCGGGAGAGCACGCCACGATCGACGGAACCATCGAGGACTTCCGTGAGACGCCCAACGATCTTTGGGAGGGGCCCTTTGCCCATGGTGAGTACGTCTCGCGCGATCCCTATCCGTACAGCGAGAGTTCTGGCGACAGGGCCCGCGGATCGTTCCTTGAACGAGACCCTTACACCCGGCTGATCTCGTACTCGAGGCTTGAGGACTTGCGGGCGGACAACCAGCTCTTCGGGCCGATAGCGACCGGCGACGCCCTTGACGGGCCCACAGCCGTCAATCCACCGAATCCAAATCTTCCGCGGCGGCCGTGGGTCTATATGGGACCGGGTCTGTTCCACGAGGGCCCCGACGGAGAAAACCCGGGCCACATTCACATCCGGCTCTCGCCGACCGACAACAACGTGCCCGGGTTCCCCGACTACCCCGGGCCGACCGACCCGCGGCACTTGCCGCTGGCGATCTGGACCTCGGATAAGGCAGCGCTGCGCGTGGAGAACTGCGCATCGGTGTACTTCCAGGACCTGACGGTGCGCTACGGCACTACAACGGTCAGGGTCTTGACCTCCGCAGACATCAGGTTCGACCACGTGACAGTGCTTGCCGGCCAGTACGGCGTCCACCTCGGTCAGGGGTGTCACAGGACCACGATGACCCACTGCCGGGTCGACGGGGGGATGCCGCCGTGGTATTTCCGCAGCGACCGGAAGGACGGCTACAGCTTCCTGTTGAACGGCGTATCAACGCCGAACGGACTGGGCGAGACGACCTGCAGAGCATTGCTACACGGCAATGAGAACTGCACGGACACCAAGATTAGCTACTGCGAGTTCGTCAACGGCCATGACCTTGTCTTGTTCGGCACTGGACTGGAATTCTCGAGGAACTGGGTGAGCAATCTCAACGATGACGCGCTCTACGCCGAGACCGTGGGGATCACCGACCTGAGGATCTTTGCGAACGTTATCGAGCAGAGCCTGACCGGGATCAGCTTCGCCGGCGAGAAGTTCCCTGGCAACGGCGTCTCCGTGTATCGCAACCTGTTCGACCTCAGGCGTCCCACCGCGGGCATCCGCCCGCGTCCCCCGGCCGCCGGCGGCGAGCAGGAGGACGGGCCCTTGCGGCTGGGTCAGTTCTTCAAGGGCGGTTGTCCCGATGGCCCGCTGGACCTGTTCCACAACACGATCCTAGTCAAGGACCAGACAAGTGTCTCGTCTTTTACCCACTTCCGTGACTACCACGGAGAGTCCTCGCGGCGCTCGTTCAACAACATCTTCGTGGCCATCAACACGGTTCCCCAACCCGAACGACCGATCGGCTGGCTTCCCAATCCGATCTGGCCTGCCACTATCACCGGTAACTGTTATTACCGCACCGACGTCTCGAATGACGTGGTCTTGCTCCAGCACGGCGAATACAACTTCCCAGGTGTCGTCATGACTGTCCCTGCACAGAGGTTTTCCTCACTCGACGCGCTACGCGGGGGCGACCCACCACCACCACCGCCAAGCGACATCTTCACTCACAGCGAGATCGTGCACCCACCAGGATTCGAGGTGTCAAGCATCGCGGAGGATCCCCGGTTCCGCCATTTCGATCCGTCACAGAATGGTGTGTCCGGCGACGACTTCCGGCTCCGTTGGGACAGTCCCGCCCGTCAACACGGCGTTGTGCTTCCGCACGAGCTGCGCGCGCTCGACAACGCATCACCGGAGGAAAGGCCTGACATCGGATGCTTCCGGTTAGGCGATCCGCCGCTGGCCGTGGGCGTTGACGCCCGCCGCCAGTTTCCCCAAATCTAATCCTCGCGGGCAGGGCGCCCGCCCGCCCGCCAAGCAGACAGCCTCCCGTCGCGTCCTACCCGCCAGCGCCCACCCGAAGCTAACGGCCCTGCTGCTCGGTTGCCGCTTTCGCTGATACTTGCGGTCCGCGTTTGCCTGTTGCTCGATCCCCATGGCGGCGATCTGGACCGCCTGGGCCGTCTCTCGCGCGGCATAGGCGGCGACCGCCGTGTCCGCCACCGCACAGAGCGCGACGAGGAACTGAGCCTGGATCCACCGATCCGCGAATGCGGTCGCTGTTTTCCTGACGCGGGCAGGGCGCGGCGTGCGGACGCTGACATTGCGTGACGGCGGGGCCTTGGGAGGGGCGGGTGAGGGTGGCCTGCTG
>Ga0307278_10001593_pt1 | contig 11252 bp, 9 predicted proteins | sample ER_DNA_117_FD_194482 | JGI IMG/M metagenome (GOLD analysis project Ga0307278, IMG submission 194482) | Bulk soil microbial communities from the East River watershed near Crested Butte, Colorado, United States - ER_DNA_117 | ecosystem: Environmental > Terrestrial > Soil > Floodplain | place: USA...
GACGTACCGTGGACCCCATGAACCGACCCAAACGGGGCCTGCCGTTCCTGTTCGCGATGATGGTGGTCGGCTGCCTCGCCACCACCTCCGTGTTCCTGCTGCCGGCGATCCGCAAGCCGCCGGGGGCACAGTCGAAGGCTTCCAGCGGCGCGCCCCCGGGTGCCCTCACGGTCGACTACCAGCTGCGCGGCGCGGGCCAGCCGGTGACGGTCCGTCTCGAGGTGGCCCCCGACCCGCCGAGCAGGACGCGCGGGCTGTCAGGCCGCACCGGCGTGCCGCCCGGCACCGGCATGGTCTTCCTCTACCCGCAGGACACCACCGGCGGGTTCTGGATGAAGGACACCCTCGTCCCGCTGTCGATCGCGTTCGTGGCGTCCAGCGGGAAGGTGGTCTCGATCAGCGAGATGGTCCCGTGTACGGCGGACCCCTGCCAGGTCTACAACCCCGGCGCGCCCTACCGCTACGCGGTCGAGCTGCCCGCCGGCGGGTTCGCGGCGGCAGGGGTCGGGCCGGGCGGTCTGGTGCTGCCGCTGGAGGCGAGCCGGCTCCCTCCGGCGAGCTGAAACCGCTGGTCAGACACTAAGTAAATCCTGCAATGCAGGTAAGTTGACAACGAGACACTCAAGTATCTATCTTGTGCCTCGAACGGCGGCACGAGCCGGCCGTGCCAGCGTCCACAGCACGTTCGAGGTGATGAGATGGCCAAGGCCGTTGGGATCGACCTGGGGACCACGAACTCCGTCGTGGCCGTGATGGAAGGCGGTGAGCCGACGGTCATCCCCAACGCCGAGGGCTCGCGCACCACGCCCTCGGTGGTCGCCTTCTCCAAGACCGGCGAGGTGCTGGTCGGCGAGGTGGCCAAGCGTCAGGCGGTGACCAATCCGGAGCGCACCGTGCGCTCGGTCAAGCGCCATATGGGCGACCGCTCGTGGCGCTTCAGCGCCGACGACAAGGAGTTCTCCCCCCAGCAGATCAGCGCCTTCATCCTGCAGAAGCTGAAGCGGGACGCCGAGGCCTACCTGGGCGACCAGGTGACCCAGGCGGTCATCACCGTCCCCGCCTACTTCGACGACGCCCAGCGCCAGGCCACCAAGGAGGCCGGCCAGGTCGCGGGGCTCGAGGTGCTGCGCATCATCAACGAGCCCACCGCGGCGTCGCTCGCCTACTCGCTGGACAAGGGGAACGACCAGACGATCCTGGTCTTCGACCTCGGCGGCGGCACCTTCGACGTGTCGCTGCTGGACATCGGCGAGGGTGTGATCGAGGTCCAGGCCACCTCGGGTGACATGCACCTGGGTGGCGACGACTGGGACCAGCGCGTCGTCGACTGGCTGCTGAAGACCTTCAAGGACAACCACGGCATCGACCTGTCCAAGGACAAGATGGCCATGCAGCGCCTCAGGGAGGCGGCTGAGAAGGCCAAGATCGAGCTGTCCTCGACCCTCGAGACGACCATCAACCTGCCCTTCATCACCGCCACCCCGGAGGGCCCGCTGCACATGGAGCAGCGCCTGACCAGGGGCGAGTTCGAGCGCATGACCGCCGACCTGGTGGAGCGCTGCCGCGGCCCGTTCGACCGCGCGATCAGCGACTGGAAGGCCAAGACCGGCAAGGCGATGGGCGACATCGAGCACGTCGTGCTCGTCGGTGGGTCCACCCGCATGCCGATGGTCACCGAGTTCGTCAAGCAGCTCACCGGCGGCAAGGAGCCGCACAAGGGCGTCAACCCGGACGAGGTCGTGGCCGTGGGCGCCACCCTGCAGGCCGGCGTGCTGAAGGGTGAGGTCAAGGACATCCTGCTGCTCGACGTGACCCCGCTCTCCCTCGGCATCGAGACCAAGGGCGGCGTCATGACCAAGCTGATCGACCGCAACACCACCATCCCGACGCGCCGCTCGGAGGTGTTCACCACCGCCGACGACGGCCAGACCGAGGTGGACGTGAAGGTCTTCCAGGGCGAGCGGGAGATGACCTACGGCAACAAGCTGCTCGGCAACTTCCAGCTCGTCGGCATCCCGCCGGCGCCGCGCGGCGTGCCGCAGATCGAGGTCACCTTCGACATCGACGCCAACGGCATCGTCAACGTCTCGGCCAAGGACCGCGGCACCGGCAAGGAGCAGTCGATGACCATCACCGGCGGCACCGCGCTGCCGAAGGACGACATCGACCGCATGATCCACGAGGCGGAGCAGTACGCCGAGGAGGACCGCCGCCGGCGCGAGACGGCCGAGACCAAGAACCGCGCCGACCAGCTCGTCTACCAGACCGAGAAGAGCCTGAAGGACTTCGGCGAGAGGATCTCGGACTCCGACCGCGAGACGGTCGAGAAGGCCCTGGCCGAGCTGAAGGAGAAGCTCGCCGGCGACGACGTGGACGTGGTGGCCGTGCGCAACGCCACCGAGGCGCTGCAGCAGGCCAGCTACAAGCTCGCCGAGGCCGTCTACGCCCAGGCCAGGCAGCCCGAGGGTGGTGGCGACGGCGGGGCCGGCGAGGCCAGCTCGACCACCACCCAGGCCGCGGCCGGCTCCGAGCAGGCCGAGGGCGACGTGGTGGACGCCGAGATCATCGACGAGGGCGACGAGGAGCAGGAGGAGAAGCAGAAGGGGGCGTGAACGGCATCAGCTCGTCCGCGTGAGCGCGCACGTCGACGAGGACGGAACCCGGAGAAGGGAGGCGCACACGCCTCCCCTCTCCCCCAAGGAAGCGGTGAGCGACGGGCTCGGGCGAAGGCCCGCCTCGGCGTCCTCACCGGTCTGAAGGGGGACACAGCGAGTGCAGAACAAGGCCAAGCAGCAAGCCGACGAGCACGAGGCCGAGGCTGGCTCGCGGTCGCGGGCGAGCTCGTCCAGGAAGGGCCGGGCTGACGCCGGCCGGCCCGCCGAGGGCGAGGCTGCCGCGACCGAGGGCGCCGAGGCGGCCAACCGCCGTGCCGACATGACCGTGGACGGCGAGGCCGTCGAGGCCGTGACCGCCGAGGTGTCGGCCGAGGAGTCCCAGGCCGAGGACGGCCCCGCCGGCGAGGCGCCGGCCGAGGCCGAGAGCGTGGCCGACGACGCCCCCGCCGCCGCCGACGACGGCGAGGACGCGGCCACGGCAGGCGACGACCAGGATCGACAGGAAGATGAACCCGCGGAGCCGCGCGGGGACGAGGAGGAGGATGTGCCGGTGACGGCCGAGGTGGCGCCCGTGCACGACGACGGGCGAGAGGTGGCGGCCGCCGGTGCCGAGAGCGAGGCGGTCGCGGAGGACGTGATCGAGCGGGACGAGGCCGAGGTGCTCGAAGCCGACCTGGCCAGCGCCCGCTCGGAGGCCGCCACGTACCTGGACGACCTGCGCCGGCTGCAGGCGGACTTCGACAACTACCGCAAGCGCATGCTGCGCGAGCAGACCATGCGGGTCGCGGCCGCCTCACAGGCGCTGGTCTCGCGCCTGCTGCCGGTGCTGGACAACTTCGAGCTGGCGATCTCGCACGCCGAGCAGTCGCGCGAGTTCGACCGCATGCTGAAGGGCGTGGAGATGGTCTTCGGCGAGCTGCGCGAGGTGCTGCGCAGCGAGGGGCTGTCCACCATCGAGGCGGAGGGCAAGCCGTTCGACCCGTCCTGCCACGAGGCGGTGGTGGCCGTCGAGGAGGAAGGGGCCGAGCCGGGGACGGTCGTCGACGTGGTCCGCACCGGCTACGAGTTCCAGGGCAAGGTGCTGCGACCCGCGATGGTGAAGGTGGCCAAGTAAGGGGGGCCGGGGGTCCACAAACCCCCGACAGGAGCGGAGCAAGGTGAACAACCGGGAGTACTTGGAGAAGGACTTCTACGCCATCCTCGGCGTGCCCAAGGACGCCTCCGTCCAGGAGATCAAGCGCGCCTACCGCAAGCTCGCCCAGCAGCTCCACCCTGACGCGAACCCCGGCGACCGGCAGGCCGAGGAGCGCTTCAAGGAGGTCGGGCGGGCCTACAGCGTGCTCTCCGACCCCAAGCAGCGGTCCGAGTACGACGAGGCCCGCCGCCTGCTCGGCAGCGGCGCGTTCGGCGGCGGCGGCTTCCCCGGCGGCTACGGCGGCGGCCAGCGGGTCCGGGTCGAGGACTTCGACCTCGGCGGGCTCGGCGGGCTGTTCGACAACCTCTTCGGCGGCCGTGCCGCCCGCACCCAGCAGCCGGCCCGCCGTGGCCGCGACGTGGAGAGCGAGGTCAACCTCGGCTTCGAGGAGTCGGTGCGCGGCGCGACCATCCCGCTGCAGCTCCGGGGCCCGGCGGCATGCTCGACCTGCCACGGCTCCGGCGCCAAGCCGGGCACGCTGCCACGGCCGTGCCCGACCTGCCACGGGCGCGGCACGGTGACCCGCGACCAGGGGCTGTTCGGCCTGTCCAGCCTCTGCTCGACCTGCCAGGGCCGCGGCACGGTGGTCGAGGACCCGTGCCCGACCTGCCAGGGCCGCGGCACCGAGGTCCGCACGCGCGAGCTGAAGGTGCGCATCCCCGCGGGCGTGAACGACAACGCCACCATCCGGCTGAAGGGGCAGGGCGAGCCCGGCCAGACCGGGGCGCCGCCAGGCGACCTGATCGTGAAGGTCCACGTGCTGCCGCACCCGCTGTTCGGCCGCCGCGGCCAGGACCTCAGCCTGGTCGTGCCGGTGACCTTCGCCGAGGCGGCGCTCGGGGCCGACCTGAAGGTGCCCACCCTGGACGGCCCGGTGACCCTGAAGGTGCCGCCCGGCACGCAGAACGGGCGCACCTTCCGGGTGCGCGGCCGCGGGGTGCCGGGCGCCGGCCGCCGCTCCGGCGGCGACCTGCTGGTCACCGTGCAGGTCTCGGTGCCGGAGAAGCTCTCGCGCAAGGAGCGTGAGCTGCTGCGCGAGTTCGCGTCCCTGTCGGACACCACGCCAAGGTCGCACCTCGGCGTGGAGTAGCGAGAACGAGAACGAAATGGCGAGGCGGGAAGATGGCGGAGCGGGCACAGCGACCAAGTGACCGGGCCGTCTTCGTCATCTCGGTGGCGGCGGAGCTGGCCGGGGTCCACCCACAGACCCTGCGCATCTACGAGCGCAAGGGGCTGGTCCACCCCAAGCGGACCAGCTCCAACTCGCGCCGCTACTCCGAGCGCGACATCGAGCGGCTGCGCGAGATCCAGGAGCTGACCGGCAAGGGCGTCAACCTCGCCGGGGTGCGGCGGGTGATCGAGCTGCAGGGCGAGATCGACCTGCTCGCGGTGAGGGTCGCCGAGCTCGAGGCCGAGCTGGCCCGGCAGGCGCGCCGCCACCGCCAGCGGATGGACGAGGTGCAGCGGTCGGCCAGGCGGGACCTGGTGCTGCCCTGGTCCTCGGCGGCGATCGTGCGCTACGAGCCACACGCCGACGACCAGATGCCCTAGCGGCCGCCCCGGCGGGGCCCGCGACAGCCAGCAGCTACAACCGAACGACACGAACGAATCGAACCGGAGCGCACCATGGACGTCAGAGAGTTCACCCTCCGCGCGCAGGAGGCGCTGGCCACCGCGCAGCGCACCGCACTGGCGGCGGACCACCAGCGGGTCGAGCCCGAGCACCTGCTGGTCGCGCTGCTCTCCGATCCCGACGGGATCGTCTTCCCGGTGGTGCGCCGGGCCGGCGCCGACCCCGGCGCCCTCAAGGCCCGCGCCCAGCAGGCGGTCGACCGCATCCCCAAGGTCTACGGGCCCGAGCAGGAGACGGTGCTGTCGACCCAGACCTCCCGGCTGATCGAGCGCGCCCGCAAGGAGGCCGGCGCCCTGGGCGACCAGTACGTCTCCACCGAGCACCTGCTCGCCGGCATGGCCGCCGGCTCCGACACGGCCGCGAAGCTGCTCGCCGGGGCCGGCGTGACCAGGGAGGCCGTGCTGGCCGCGCTCACCGAGGTGCGCGGCTCCCGGCGCGTCACCGACCAGGACCCGGAGTCGAAGTACCAGGCGCTGGAGCGCTTCAGCCGCGACCTCACCGCGCAGGCCCGCGAGGGCAGGCTGGACCCGGTGATCGGCCGTGACGACGAGGTCCGCCGGGTGGTGCAGGTGCTGTCCAGGCGCACCAAGAACAACCCGGTGCTGATCGGCGAGCCGGGGGTCGGCAAGACCGCCATCGTCGAGGGCCTGGCCCAGCGCATCGTCGCCGGGGACGTGCCCGAGTCCCTGCGCGACAAGCGCATCGTCGCGCTCGACCTCGGCTCGATGATCGCCGGCTCCAAGTTCCGCGGCGAGTTCGAGGACCGCCTCAAGGCGGTCCTCGACGAGATCCGCGAGTCCGAGGGCCAGGTGATCACGTTCATCGACGAGCTCCACACGGTCGTGGGGGCCGGCGCGGCGGAGGGCGCGATGGACGCCGGCAACATGCTCAAGCCCATGCTCGCCCGCGGCGAGCTGCGCATGGTCGGCGCCACCACGCTGGCCGAGTACCGCAAGCACGTGGAGAAGGACGCGGCGCTCGAGCGCCGCTTCCAGCCGGTCTACGTGGGCGAGCCGAGCGTGCAGGACACCGTCGCCATCCTGCGCGGGCTCAAGGAGCGCTACGAGGTCCACCACGGCGTGCGCATCCAGGACTCGGCACTGGTGGCCGCCGCGGTGCTCTCCGACCGCTACGTCACCGGCCGCTTCCTCCCCGACAAGGCGATCGACCTGGTCGACGAGTCCGCCAGCCGGCTGCGCATCGAGATCGACTCGATGCCGACCGAGGTGGACGTGCTGGAGCGGCGCGCCAAGCAGCTCGAGATCGAGCGGGCGGCGCTGCGCAAGGAGACCGACCAGGCCTCGCGCGAGCGCCTCGACCGGCTGGAGGAGGAGCTGGCCTCGCTGCGCGAGGAGCTGGACGGCATGAAGGCTCACTGGCAGGCCGAGAAGGAGGCGATCCAGTCGATCCGCGGCACCAAGGCGCGCATCGAGGAGGTCCGCGGCGAGGCCGAGCGGGCCACCCGCGACGGCAGCCTCGACCGCGCGGCCGAGCTGCGCTACGGCGTCCTGCCCGGGCTGGAGCGTGAGCTGGCCGCCGCCAACGAGCGCCTGCTCGCCCTGCAGGGCGACCGCAAGATGCTCAAGGAGGAGGTCGACGAGGAGGACGTCGCCGAGGTCGTCTCGGCCTGGACCGGCATCCCCGTGACCCGGCTCATGCAGGGCGAGATGGCCAAGCTGCTGCGCCTGGAGGACGAGCTGCGCGGGCGCGTGGTCGGGCAGGACGAGGCCCTGCGGGCGGTCGCCGACGCGATCAGGCGCTCCCGCGCCGGGCTCTCCGAGCCGGGCCGGCCGATCGGGTCGTTCCTGTTCCTGGGCCCCACCGGGGTCGGCAAGACCGAGCTGGCAAGGACGCTGGCCGCGTTCCTGTTCGACGACGAGCGCGCCATGGTGCGCATCGACATGAGCGAGTACGGCGAGAAGCACTCGGTGGCCCGCCTGGTCGGCGCGCCGCCCGGGTACGTCGGCTACGAGGAGGGCGGCCAGCTCACCGAGGCGGTGCGCCGGCGCCCCTACTCGGTGGTGCTGCTCGACGAGGTCGAGAAGGCCCATCCGGACGTGTTCCACGTGCTGCTGCAGGTGCTGGACGACGGCCGCCTGACCGACGGGCAGGGCCGCACGGTCGACTTCGCCAACACCATCCTGATCATGACCTCGAACCTGGGCTCGTCGCTGCAGGCCGAGGTGCTGGAGTCCGAGGACGTGGTCCGCGAGCGGGTGATGGCGGTGGTGCGGGAGACGTTCAAGCCCGAGTTCCTCAACCGCCTCGACGAGATCCTGGTCTTCAAGCGGCTGACGCGCGACGACCTGGCCCAGATCGTCGACCTGCAGGTCGAGCGCCTCGGCGCGCGCCTGGCGGAGCGGCGGCTGAGGCTGGACCTGACCCCGGCCGCGCGGGCCTGGCTGGCCGACCGCGGCCACGACCCGGTGTACGGGGCGCGGCCGCTGCGCCGCCTGGTCGCCAAGGCGATCGGCGACGAGCTGGCCAGGCGCCTGCTGGCCGGCGAGATCGGCGACGGCGACACGGTGCTGGTCGACGCGGCGGGTGGACGGCTGCGGTTCTCCCGCCGCGAGCCGGCCGCGCTGAGCTGAGCCGCCTGGGTGCCCTGTCGGGTCCCTTGCGGGACCTGGCACGCCTCCGGCTGGAACTGATATTCATCTCGTTGCGGCGTGGGAAGGCTGGCAGGACGAACCGGGCCATCTCCCCCAATTGCAATTCCCGCGGCGTGACCGTGGCGCCGGCGCGTTCTACGTCGAGACCGTGCGCAACACCTCGCTGGCCTTCGTGCTCGGCCGCTTCGACGAGCTACTGCGGCGCGGCGAGCAGATCGGCGAGATCGAGCCCCCGCTCGCTGGTGCAGGGCTACTTCGTGGCCGCCCTGCTGTTCATCGCGGTCAACTTCACCCTCTCGCGGCTGGCGCGCCGGCTGGAGCTGCGGCAGCGCCGCCGCTACCGCTCGGCCGGCATCGCGGTGGGCGGCAGCGAGGACCTGACCGTCCTCGAGATCGAGGGCGCCGCCCGGGTGGCGGTCCCACGCTGAATGGCCGGGGCCTGTGAGGCTGGCACCACGGAAGTGAGTCGTCCGCCAGACCGCGGTCGCCCTGCCTGCGGGGCAGCCGTACACTTCACCTATGCCACCGCCGCGAACCTGGCGCCGTTCGGTGTGGCCGATCTACCCCGGCATCCTGGGGCAGTACACGGTCGCGATGATCGGCTACGCCGCCGCCCTGAGCGGCTACCGCCTGCCGCTGCCGGTCCCGCTGTGGCTCCAGGCGGTCCTGGAGCTGCTGGTCCTGTACCTGCTCTGGCAGGCGATCAAGGCTCTCCGGGGTGCCCGCAAGGCGATCCTGCGCCTGTTCAACGCCCAGGCCAAGCTCTCCTTCGCCATCCTGCTGCAGGCGTTCATCCTCCTGTTGCCGCACTAGCCCGGCGGTCGGCTGAAGGCCTCGGCCGCGGCCTCGACGACCTCCTCGGGTGGCACGTCGCGCAGGTGCTGGGCGAGGCCCCAGCGGTGGCCGAAGGGGTCGATGATCTGCCCGAAGCGCTCTCCCCAGAAGGTGTCGCCCAGCGGGTGGAACACCTCGGCGCCGGCCTCGACGGCGCGCCGCCACAGGGCGTCGACGTCGTCGGTGGCCAGGTGGAGCGCTCCGTAGGTGCCGCCGAGGGTCTGCGGCGAGACCACGCCCATCTCGGGGAACTCGTCGGCGACCATCACCGGGGAGTCGCCGAACCACAGCTCGACCGACATCAGCTTCCCGCCTGGCAGCGGGATGCGGCCGCGCTCCTCGGCGCCGAGCGCCCGCGCGTACCACTCGGCCGCGCGGGCGGCGTCACGCACGACGATGTGCGGGGTGATCGTGTGGGTGCTGGTCATCTCGATCCTCTCTGTCGGGCCGCCGGCACCATGCCGGCGGAGGCGGAAGCAGGCCGTCGCGCGCCGAGGCGGCCGGCACGGGTCCTGCCGGCGCCGGCGACCACGGTAACGATCAGCAGGCAGGGCGCTGCCGCGACCATGCCGAGCCCGGCGAAGCCGGCCTTGGCCAGCAGGAAGCCCGCGCCGCCGCCGCCCGCCGCCGCGGCCGCGCCCATGCACAGCTCGCCGAGCCCCTCGGCGCGGGTGAGCTGCGAGGGTGCGACCGTGGCGTCGCGGAGCAGCGCGCTGCCGCCGACCAGGCCGGCGTTCCAGCCGACCCCGAGCAGCAGGAGCGCGGCCGTGACGCCCGCCTGGCCCGGTCCGGCGACGGCGCTGAGGGCGCCCGAGGAGAGCAGCACCAGCGCGCCGGCGCCGGCGACCAGGTGGCCGCCGAGCCGGTCGGCCAGCCAGCCGGTCAGCGGCGACGGCAGGTACATCGCGGCGATGTGGGCGCTGATCGTCAGCCCGACCGCGCCGAGCCCGGCCCCGTGGGCGTGCAGGTGCACCGGCGCCACCGCCATCACCCCGACCATGGTGAGGTTGGTGACGGCGAGCACGAGCAGGGCGAGGCGGACGTGGCGGTCGGCGAGCAGGGCGGCGAGGCCGCCCTCGCCGCCCGCGCGGGCGGGCGGCCCAGCGGCGCCGGGCGGGGCCGCGTTCCGTGCCAGCTGCAGCGGGTCGGGCCGCAGGAACACCGCCAGCACCAGCGCCGCGCCCAGGAACGCCGGGAACGCAAGCAGGAACAGCCCGGTCGGCTCGGGCAGTCCCATGGTCCGCGCAACGGCGCCGGCCGGGCCGAGCAGGTTGGGACCGGCGACCGCGCCCAGGCTGGCGGCGGCCACGACCGTGCTGATCGCGCGTCCGCGCCGGCTGGCCAGGTCCGCGGCGGCGTAGCGCGCCAGCATGACCGCCGCGTTGCCGCCGCCGAGCAGGACGCAGCCGCCCAGCAGCAGCGGCCAGTCCCGGAGGACCGCGGCGGCGACCGCCACCCCGGCGCCGAGCGCACCGGCGAGGTGGGCGGCGGCGAGCCCGGCTCGGCGGCCGGCGCGGTCCATCACGCGCGAGACGGCCACGGCGGCGATCCCCGAGCCGAGCACGAGCAGCGCGAGCGGCAGTCCGGCGGTCGCGGCGTCGCCGGTCATGTGCTCGGCGAGCAGCGCCCCCGCGGTGCCACCGGCGGCCAGGCCCAACGCGCCGAGCAGCTGCGCGGCCACCAGCACGCGCATGGTCCGGCGCTGCAGCAGCCGCAGCGGCGGGGACGGCGGACGGGGCACCGGTGGCCTCCTGTCGGGATCGGGGCCGGGCTGCGACGCTGCCAGCGTCGCGGAGCCAGGTGCTCGAGTCCAACACCTGCTCAGGACCGATTCACGCGCTAGAGTTGTCAATCCAGGGTGGCCGCGGGAGGCATGGGGATGGCGGACGAGCTGGACCCCCGGTTGCTCCGCCACTTCGTGGCGGTCGCCGAGGAGCTGCACTTCACCCGCGCGGCCGCGCGGCTGTACCTGGCGCAGCAGGCGCTCAGCCGCGACATCAGCCGACTCGAGCGGCAGCTCGGCGTGCGCCTCTTCACGCGCACGACACGGCGGGTCGCGCTCACGCCCGAGGGCGAGCGCCTGCTGGTGCGCGCACGTGAGCTGCTCGCCCTCCACCGCCAGACGCTGCGGGAGCTGCACGACCTCGACCCGGGCCGGCCGCTGCTGGTCGACCTGCTCGCCGAGGGGCACAGCCCGACGCAGGTGCTGCGCGCCGCGCGCCAGCGGGCGCCACGGTCGGAGCTGGTCGCGCGCTTCCACGGCGGCTTCGGGGCCGCGCTCGCGGCGCTGCTCGCCGGTCGGCTCGACGTCGCCTTCGGCCGCAGCGAAGGGCTGGGGCAGCCGTTCCCCGCCGAGCGGCTCG
>Ga0307278_10001594_pt1 | contig 11249 bp, 14 predicted proteins | sample ER_DNA_117_FD_194482 | JGI IMG/M metagenome (GOLD analysis project Ga0307278, IMG submission 194482) | Bulk soil microbial communities from the East River watershed near Crested Butte, Colorado, United States - ER_DNA_117 | ecosystem: Environmental > Terrestrial > Soil > Floodplain | place...
CCGCGCTCGGCGCGGCCGCGGCCCGCAGGTTCCTGGCCCGCGCCGCCACCGCCTCGGGGCTGGCCATGGCCCGGACGCCGCCGGAGATGCCGCCCGGGAACCGCTGGGTGTGCAGCAGCCAGCGGGGTGTGGACGACCGCTCGGGCGCGGCGACCGAGGGTGAGGCGGCCAGCAGCAGCCCGGCCGTGGCCGCCACCGCCAGCAGGACGATTCGCGCTCTTCTCACGCGATGCTCCTTTCGAGGAGTGGAGGACCGGCGGGTCTGGGCGGCGGCCCTCGCGCGCGGCGGGTGTTCTCCGCCGCGTGGCAGCGTTGCCCGGGCCTTCGCGACACGTCTCCCCCTGCGGAGCCGCTCAGAGCGCTCGGCACATGCTAGGGGGATATACGTGGTCAGGGAAGACCTCTGGCGCCTTCCGGGTGAACCGGGGCCAACCGCTCTGCCAGGCTGGCGACGATCGTGTCGGCCAGCTCGCCGGCGAGGCGGCCGTCGGGGTCCAGGTCGGGATCGAAGATGGTGAGCTGCATGCCCGTGGCCAGCTCGGACGCGGTGAAGGCCCGCAGCAGGACGGCCAGCTCCTCGTAGGTGAGGCCGCCGGGCTCCGGGCTGTCGACCGCCGGCATGATCTCCGGGTCGAGCACGTCGGCGTCCACATGGACCCAGAACCCCTCGACGCCCCGCCCGGACAGGGTGGCCACGGCACGGCCGGCGACCTCCTCCGGGCCGAGGCGGCGCAGCTCGGCCACGTCGTACAGCGTCATCGGCGTGGCGAGCACCTCCGTCGCGAGCTCCTCCAGGCCGCGGTGGCCGACGGCGACCACGTCGGCCTCGGCCACCAGCGGCCGGCGACCCTCCAGGTCGGTGAGCTGGGAGGCGCCGCGGCCGGTGACCACCGCGAGGTCCTCGCCGGCGACGCTGCCGACGGGGCCGACCAGGTGGGCGTTGCCGGGATGGCGGAAGTCCAGGCCGCCGTCGACCGAGACCAGCCCGTAGCGGCCGAGCCGGCGCAGCGCCAGCATGCCGCCGAGCAGGATGCTGCAGTCGCCGCCGAGCACCAGCGGGAAGGCGCCGGCGCGCAGCAGCTCGACCAGCCGGTCGGCGAGGGCGACGGTGTACCCGGGTAGGGTGGCGCCGTTGCGGACGCCGCTGGCCGGGTCGATGTCGGGCCGGTAGGGCGGCGGCTCGACCCGTCCGGCGTCGGCGGCGCCGAGGCGGTCCAGGAGGCCGTGCCGTCGCAGCGCCTCCGGCAGCCGCCGGGCGCCCGGCACCTTGCCGGGCGCGGGCGGCCGCAGCCCCAGCACCGACGGGGCGTCCAGGACCGCGATCGCCCGGCTCACGCGCCCGCGGTGAGCTGGCGGCGGAGGAACGCCACCCATCAGACGGCCAGCTCGGCGACGCCCTCCAGCAGACGGTCGACGTCGGCGCGGTCGTTGTAGTGGACCAGCCCCGCGCGGACGGCGCTGCCGGCGTCGCGGATGCCGAGCGCCCCGGTCAGCTCCCAGGCGTAGTTGTGCCCGTTCCAGACGTTGACCCTCCGGGCCGCCAGCCGCTCGGCGACCGCCCGCGGCGTCAGGCCGGCGACGGTGAAGTACGCCGTGGCGGTGCGCCGGGCGGCCTTCCCGTAGGTCGTCACGTGGGCCATCGCCTCCAGCCCGTCCAGCAGCACCTCGAACAGCGCCAGCTCGTGGGCCTCGGCGGCGTCCATCGACGCCAGCAGCCGCTGGCGGCGGGTGCCGGCGGCGTCGGCGTCCATCGACGCGAGGTGCTCCACGGCGGCCACCACCCCGGCGAAGTCCGCGAACGGCGAGGTGCCCTGCTCGAACCGCTCCGGCACCTGGTCGGGCGAGGACGCCAGCTTGTCGGGGCGGAGCGTGGCCAGCAGGCCGGGGTCGGCGACGACCGCCCCGACGTGCGGCCCGGACCACTTGTAGCTGCTGGTCGCGAAGAAGTCGGCGCCGAGCGCGCCGGCGTCCACCGGCCCGTGCGCGGCCGCGTGGACCCCGTCCACGTAGGTGAGAGCGGCGACCGCGTGCGCCCTGGCGGTGATCGCGGCCACGTCGGGGCGGGTGCCGAGCACGTTGCTGGCGGCCGTGACCGCCACCAGCCGGGTCCGCGGCGACAGCAGCGCGTCGTACTGCTCGACGGGCAGCTCGCCGGTGGCGAGATCGACCTCGGCCCACCGCACCGTCGCGCCGGACCGCGCGGCGACCTGCAGCCACGGCCGGACGTTGGCGTCGTGATCCAGGCGGGAGACGACCACCTCGTCGCCGGCGTTCCAGCCGGCCGCCAGCGCCGAGGCCAGCCGGTAGGTCAGGGTGGTCATGTTCGGGCCGAGGACCACGCCGTCCGGGTCCCCGCCGACGAGGTCGGCGACCGCCCCGCGGCACTCCGCGACGATGGCGGCCGACCGCCCGCTGGCCGGGAAGGCGCCGCCGGCGTTGCCGATCCCCCGGCGGTAGGCGCCGGCGATCGCGTCGACGACCGCCGCCGGCACCTGGGTCCCGGCGGCCCCGTCGAGGTAGGCGTGGCCATCGGCCAGGGCGGGGTACAGCGCCCGCACCCGGCGCACGTCGAAGCTCACTTCCTCACCACGCGTACGCCTCTGGGGCCGGGCCGCCGGGGCCCGGCCAGATCCGGTCGAGGCGGTCCAGCGCCTTGTCGTCGAGGGTCACGTCGAGGGCCCGCAACGACTGCTCGAACTGCGCCATGGTGCGCGGCCCGACGATCGGCGCGGTCACCGCCGGCTGGTGCAGCAGCCACGCCAGCGCCACCTCCGACGGGCGCTCGCCCAGCTCGTCGCAGAACGCCTCGTACTCCTGGACCCGCGGGCGGTGCCGCTCCAGCCGCTCCCGGACCTGCTCGCTGGCGCTGCGGCCCTCCCTGGCCTTGCGCAGGATGCCGCCGAGCAGCCCGCCGGCAAGGGGGCTCCACGGGATCACCCCGACCCCGTAGGCCTGGCAGGCGGGCAGCACCTCCAGCTCGACGGTGCGGGCGGCCAGGTTGTACAGCGACTGCTCGCTGACCAGGCCGAGCGAGTGCCGGTCCCTGGCCGCCTCGACGGCCCGGGTGATGTGCCAGCCGGCGAAGTTCGAGGAGCCGACGTACAGCACCTTGCCCTGCTGCACCAGCACGTCCATCGCCTGCCAGATCTCGTCCCAGGGCGTGTCCCGGTCGACGTGGTGCATCTGGTACAGGTCGATGTGGTCGGTCCGCAGCCGCCGCAGCGACCCCTCGCAGGCCCGCCGGATGTTCAGCGCCGACAGCTTGCCCTCGTTGGGCCAGTCGCCCATGGAGCCGTACAGCTTGGTCGCGATGACGACCTTCTCGCGCCGCCCGCCGCCCTGGTCGAACCAGCGACCGACGATCTGCTCGGTGACCCCTTCGCCGGTCCGCCAGCCGTAGACGTTGGCGGTGTCGAAGAAGTTGACGCCCTCGTCGAGGGCCCGGTCCATGATCGCGCGCGAGTCCTCCTCGGAGGTCTCGGGACCGAAGTTCATCGTGCCCAGGCACAGCCGGCTGACCAGCAGTCCGCTACGGCCGAGGTGGGTGTGCTCCATCGATTGGCCTCCTGGGGGGCGGCGACCCTGCACCGCAAGCATAGGGGGCTATGCTTGATCCCAGCCGCCAACCAAGCAAAGGACGACCCAGCCCGTGTTCGACACCCTCTCCGCCAGGCTGCAGGAGGTCTTCACCCGGCTGCGCGGCCACGGGCGGCTCTCCGAGGCGCAGGTCGACGTGGCCCTCCGCGAGGTCCGCCTGGCGCTGCTCGAAGCCGACGTCAACTTCAAGGTCGTCAAGGACTTCATCGCCAGGGTGCGCGAGCGCGCCGTGGGCGAGGAGGTCACCCGCAGCCTCACCCCGGCCCAGCAGGTCGTCAAGATCGTGCACGAGGAGCTGATCGTCACCCTCGGCGAGCGCAACGTCCCGCTGGACTGGTCACCGAGGCCGCCGACGGTGGTGCTGATGGCCGGCCTGCAGGGCTCCGGCAAGACCACCACCGCCGCCAAGCTGGCCCGCTGGTTGGCGCAGAAGGGCCGCAAGCCGCTGCTGGTCGCCTGCGACCTGCAACGCCCGGCGGCGGTCAAGCAGCTCCAGGTCCTCGGCGAGCAGGCCAAGGTGCCGGTGTTCGCGCCGCACCCCGGCGGCCTGGGCGCGGACCCGGTGCCGGTCGCCGCGGCCGCCCGCGACGAGGCCGAGCGGACCGGCCGCGACGTGGTGGTCGTCGACACCGCCGGCCGGCTGGCGATCGACGCCGAGATGATGGCCCAGGCTGCCGCGATCCGCGAGGCGACCCAGCCCACCGAGGTGCTGCTGGTGGTCGACGCCATGACCGGGCAGGACGCGGTCGCCACCGCGCAGGCGTTCCAGGAGGGCGTCGACGTCACCGGCTTCGTGCTCACCAAGCTGGACGGCGACGCCAGGGGCGGCGCCGCGCTGTCCATCCGCGCCGTCACCGGCCGGCCGATCAAGTTCGCCACCACCGGCGAGAAGCTGGCCGACATCGACGCCTTCCACCCCGACCGGCTGGCCGGCCGCATCCTCGGCATGGGCGACGTGCTCACCCTGATCGAGCGGGCCGAGGAGGTCGTCGACCGCGAGCAGGCCGAGGCCATGGAGCGCAAGCTGCGCGAGGCCAGCTTCACCCTCGAGGACTTCCTCGACCAGCTCCAGCAGGTCAAGAAGATGGGCCCGCTCAGCCAGGTCCTCGGGATGCTGCCCGGCATGGGCCGCGAGCTGCAGGGCGTGGAGGTCGACGACCGCGACGTGGCCAGGGTCGAGGCGATCATCCGCTCGATGACCCCCGCCGAGCGCAACAACCCGAAGATCCTCAACGGCTCCCGCCGGGCCCGCATCGCCCGCGGCTCGGGCACCACCACCCAGCAGGTCAACGCCGTCCTCAAACAGTTCGACGAGGCCCGCCGCATGATGAAGCAGCTCGCCGGCATGACCCCCAAGCGCCTGCGCAAGATGGGCCTGCACCGGTAGACTGCGCCGGTCCCGGACGCCACTGGCACAACGGGGGACGGCAGACCCACCGGGACGGGCGGGCCACCCCCAGACAGGAGCACTCCCACATCATGGCCGTGAGGATCCGCCTGATGCGCATGGGCATGAAGAAGGCCCCCCAGTACCGGGTGGTGGTGGCCGACTCGCGCAGCCCGCGCGACGGGCGCTTCATCGAGAACATCGGTATCTACCACCCGCGGGAGGAGCCGTCCCGGGTCGAGATCGACACCGAGAAGGCCGCCTCCTGGCTGGCCAAGGGCGCCCAGCCGACCGAGGCGGTGGCCAAGCTGCTCGCCATCGCCGGCATCGAGGGCATGGCCGAGCGCAAGGCCGCCACCAAGGCGCTGCGGGCCAAGCAGGTCCAGGCCAAGGCCGAGCCGGCCAAGGCCAAGACCAAGGCCAAGGCCGAGGCCAAGGCCAAGGCCAAGCCCAAGCCCAGGGCCAAGAAGTAGCGGGCCGCGGCGTGCGCGACGTGATCGTCTACCTCGCCAGGGCGCTGGTCGACGACCCCGACCGGGTGACGGTCGAGGAGCTCCCCGGCGCTCGGGGCGTCACCTACGAGGTCCGCGCCGCCCCCGACGACGTCGGCAAGCTCATCGGCCGGGGAGGCCGGACCGTGAAGGCGCTGCGCAAGATCGTCAAGGCGGTCGCCCCCGAGGGCCGCCGCGTCGAGGTCGAGGTCCTCGCCGAGGGCGAGTGACCATGAGCGCCCCCGGTCCACCGGGGCACCCCCTTGGGGTTCCCCGGACCCCTCCGGCCCGCCTGGTGGTCGGCCGTGTGCTGCGTCCCCACGGCGTCCACGGGGAGCTGGCCGTGGACGTGCTCTCCGACGCCCCCGACCGCTTCTCGCCCGGGGCCGAGCTGGGCGCCGGCGACCCGGACGGTGACGGCCCGCTCCGTCTCGTCACCGTGACCGCGGCCCGCCTGCACCTGGGCCGGCTGCTGGTCCGCCTCGAAGGGGTCGAGGACCGCGACGCCGCCGGGGAGCTCCGCGGCGCCCTGCTCTCGATCCCGATGGAGGCCGCCCGGCCGCTGGCGGCCGACGAGTTCTGGCGGCACCAGCTCGTCGGCCTCGACGTGGTCGACCGCGAGGGCCGCCGGCGGGGCCAGGTCGCCGACGTCCTTCCCGGCACCGCCCACGACCTGCTGGCGGTGACGCTGCCGAGCGGGGAGCGCCGCCTGGTGCCGGCGGTGGCGGCCCTGGTCAGCGTCGAGCTGGAGGCCGGGCGGGTGCTGGTCGACGCCGTCCCCGGCCTGCTGGACGCCGCGGATCAGCTGGAGGGGTCCGGGGAACCCCAAGGGGGTGCCCCGGTGAGACGGGAGGGGTGAGCGTGGTGCTGGTCGACATCGTCACGATCTTCCCCGGGTACTTCGCCTCGCCGCTGACCGCCGGGCTGCTCGGCAAGGCGGGGGAGCGGGGCCTGGTTCAGGTGCGCCTCCACGATCTGCGGACCTGGGCGGCGGACCGCCACCGCAGCGTCGACGACGCCCCCTTCGGCGGCGGGGCCGGCATGGTCATGCTCCCAGAGCCCTGGTTCGAGGCGCTGGACGCGCTGCAGGCCGACGCGCCCGCCCACGTCGTGCTGCTGGCGCCCGACGGGCGCCGCTTCGACCAGGCGACGGCGACCCGCCTGGCCGGCGAGCCACGGCTGCTGCTCTGCTGCGGCCGCTACGAGGGCGTCGACGAGCGCGTCCGCACCCGCGTCGACGAGGTCCTGTCCATCGGCGACTTCGTCCTGGCCGGCGGCGAGGCCGCCGCCCTGGTCGTGCTCGACGCCGTCGCCCGCCTGGTCCCCGGCGTGATGGGCAACGCCGCCTCGGCCGCCGACGAGTCGTTCGCCGCCGGGCTGCTCGAGTACCCCCAGTACACCCGCCCCGCCGTCTACCGCGGCCTGGAGGTCCCGGCCGTGCTGCGCTCCGGCGACCACGGCGCCATCGCGCGCTGGCGCCACGACCAGGCCGTCGAGCGGACCCGCCGTCTCCGCCCCGACCTGCTCGACCGGGCCGGCCCGAGCGACGAGGAGTAGCGGCGGCCCCGACGTCTCGTGTTACTCTCGATGCGCGCGGGTCCGCGCTATGCTGACCCTTCGCCTCCCTTCAGCTTTCCAAGGAGCCTCAACCATCATGCAGATCACCGACGCGGTCGAGCGTGCGCAGTTGCGCGACGATCTGCCCGACTTCCGCCCCGGCGACACCGTCAAGGTGCACGTCCGCGTGGTCGAGGGCAGCCGGGAGCGGATCCAGGTCTTCCAGGGCTTCGTGCTCCGCCGGCAGGGTGGCGGCCTGCGGGAGACGTTCAGCGTCCGCAAGGTCTCCTTCGGCGTCGGCGTGGAGCGGACCTTCCCGGTCCACTCGCCGAGCATCGCCAAGGTCGAGCTGGTCATGCGCGGCGACGTACGCCGGGCCAAGCTCTACTACCTTCGTGAGCGGACGGGTCGCGCCGCGAAGATCAAGGAGAAGCGCAGCCCCGCCCGGGCATGAGCCCGGAGGGACTCGGGGAACGCCCCGCCGAGGTGCCGGTCAAGCCGCCGGCCCAACCGCCGGCCGACCCGCCCACCGACCAGGACGACGAGGACGCCGGCAAGAAGCAGCCGGGCCCGCTGGCGGTCGTCCGCGAGACGGTGGTGCTGGTCGCCCTCGCCATCCTGCTCGCCGTCGTGTTCAAGACCTTCCTGGTCGCCGCCTTCTACATCCCGTCGGGCTCCATGGAGTCGACCCTCAACGTCTCCGACAGGGTTCTTGTGGAAAAGGTCTCCTACCGGTTCGGCGACGTCCAGAACGGCGACGTGGTCGTCTTCGTCCACGACGAGCCAGGCCTGGAGCCGAGCGGGTCGAGCAACCCGGTCGCCCGCTTCTTCTCCAGCCTCGGTCAGGCCATCGGGCTGGTGCCGCCGTCCGACCGCGACTTCATCAAGCGGGTGGTCGGCGTGCCCGGCGACGAGATCACCTGCGACGGCCACCTGCAGCGCAACGGCAAGCCGGTGGACGAGCCGTACCTGGACCCGGGCGTCACCACCGAGGGGTGCAAGCCGATGACGGTGCCGGCCGGCAAGCTCTACGTGATGGGCGACAACCGCACCAACTCCCAGGACTCCCGCTCGTTCGGCGTCATCGACCGCTCCGACGTGGTGGGGCGGGCGTTCGTGCGCATCTGGCCGCTCACCCACGTCGGCTGGCTGCGCCGCGACCGCTGACGTCGCGTCCGGCGATAGACTTCCACCCGTGTTCGCCACCGCCACCGCGCTGTTCGAGGACCGCCTCCGCGACGCCGGCTTCGGCCGGGTCGCCGGCGTGGACGAGGCCGGCCGCGGCGCGCTCGCCGGGCCGCTGGTCGCCGCCGCCGTGATCCTGCCGAGGGACTGCCCCATCGTCGGCCTGGCCGACTCCAAGCTCCTCACCCCGCAGCGCCGCGCCGCGCTGGCCGCCCAGATCCACGTCCATGCCCTGGCGGTCGCGGTGGTCCGCGTCGGCCCGGACACCATCGACCGGGCCGGGCTGCAGCGAGCCAACATCGCCCTGCTCGCCAGGGCGTTGCGGGAGCTCGAAGGCGGCTACGACTACGCGCTCGCCGACGGGTTCCCGCTGCCCCACATGCCGGCCCCCGTCCTCGGCATGCGCAAGGGCGACCAGGTGGCCGCCTGCGTGGCCGCCGCCTCGATCGTCGCCAAGGTGACCCGGGACAAGATCATGGTCGGGGCGGCCCGCCGCTACCGCGGCTACGGGTTCCAGCGGCACAAGGGCTACGGCACCGACGAGCACTGGGCGGCCCTGCGCGCCCTCGGGCCCTCGTCCTACCATCGCCACTCCTTCATGGGCGTGGCCGCGCCGTGGGGCACCGGATACCCGGCGGCGACGAACAACCAGGCAGACGAGGAGGGGCGATGAGCGCCGAGGACCTCGAGCGCTACGAGGCCGACATGGAGCTGCAGCTCTACCAGGAGTACCGCGACGTGCTCAGCATGTTCCAGTACGTCATCGAGACCGAGCGCCGCTTCTACCTGGCCAACAAGTTCGACCTGCAGGTCCGCAACGAGGACGGCGAGACCTACTTCGACGTCACCCTCCACGACGCCTGGGTATGGGACATGTACCGGCCCGCCCGCTTCGTCGCCAGGGTCCGCGTCGTCACCTTCAAGGACGTCAACATCGAGGAGCTCATCCGCAAGGAAGAGCTGTAAGGGGCCAGACCGTGGGGTTCAACGCGACCCGGCGATACAGGGACAAGAAGACCGTCGACATCGCCCTGCTGGTCGCCGCCATCGCCATCGTCATCGGCCTGCTGGCCTGGGTCTTCTCCGCAGGCGGCTCCTGACCGTCCGGGCACGTGGTAGCGTGCCCGCCCATGGTGCAGACCTCTCGGGCCGCCAGAGGCCGGGTACGGGCACGACGGATTCGCAGGCGGCTGCTGGTGGGGTGCAGCGTCCTGCTCGTCTTCATGGTCGTGCTCACCACGGCCGGCTACGGCTATGTGCACTACCGGTTCGGGCAGATCCGCTCGGTCAAGGTGCCGGGGCTGCGCAAGGCCACCAGCGGCCGGCCCATGAACCTGCTGGTGGTCGGCTCCGACTCCCGCGCCGCCCTCGACGACGCCGGCGGCCGCCGCTACGGCGACGTCGGCGGCCAGCGAAACGACGTCACCCTGATCGTCCGCGTCGAGCCGGCCAGCAAGCGCGTGTCGCTGCTGTCCATCCCCCGCGACCTGGTCGTCCCCATCGCCGGCAGCGGCGCGCAGAACCGCATCAACGCGGCCTTCGCCGACGGTCCCGGCCAGCTCGTCCAGACCATCGAGCAGAACTTCGGCATCCCCATCAACCACTACGTCCTGATCGACTTCGACGGCTTCCGGGCGATCGTGGACGCCCTCGACGGCATCGACGTCCGCTTCCCCTACCCGGCCAGGGACCCCTTGTCCGGCCTCAACGTCGCCGAGCCCGGCTGCATCCACCTCAACGGCAGCCGTGCCCTCGCCCTGGCCCGCAGCCGCCACTTCACCTACGCCAAGGGCGGCGTCTGGCGCAGCGACCCGCTCGCCGACCTTGGCCGCATCCGCCGCCAGCACGCCTTCCTCCAGGCCCTGGTCGAGGCGGCCCTCGCCAAGGGCCTCACCAACCCGGTGCGCGCCAACGCCTTCATCGGGTCGCTGATCCACGAGGTCACCAAGGACAGCGCCCTCAAGGTCCGCGACGTCATCCGCCTCGCCGCGAGCTTCCGCTCCTTCAAGCCCTCCAAGCTCACCAGCTACACCCTGCCGGTCGCCGTCCCCAGCGGCGACCATCCCCTCGGCGACATCCTCGTGCCCAAGCAGCCCGACGCCGAGCGGACCGTCGACCGCTTCCTCGGCCGCACCTCCCCGGCGACCACCGGCAAGACGGCTGGCGACGCCACCCTCACCGTCCTCAACGCCCTCGGCACCGACGGCCTGGCCGCCGTCACCGCCACCAAGCTCCACCGGTCCGGCTACCGCATCGCCACCGTCGGCAACGCGCCGGCCGCCGACTGGACGAGGTCCCAGGTGCGCTACCCGCCCGGCCACCTGGCCGACGCCAAGACCCTCGCCGGCACCCTGGTTGGTGGCGCCGGGCTGGCCGAGGACCCGAGCCTCACCGGCAGCTCCCTCACCCTGGTGCTCGGCCCCGGGTTCAGCGGCATCCGGGTCCCGACCGCCGCCACCCCGCCCAAGCCCAAACCCGCCGGCACCAAGCCGCCCGCCGCCGACCTCCGCGACTACGACCCCCGCCCCTGCTAGCCGGCGCGGATCAGGCGCCCGCGGCCCGCTCCGCCGCGCTGCGCTCGACGCAGAGCTCGTTGCCCTCCGGGTCGGCCAGCACGGCCCAGCCGCTCCCGTCGGACCGCCGGTGGTCGGCGACCAGCGCGGCCCCGAGCCCCAGCAGCCGCGCCACCTCCTCCTCGCGGATCCGGTCGGTCGGCATCAGGTCCAGGTGGACGCGGTTCTTGACCGTCTTGGCCTCGGGCACCCTGATGAACAGCAGGTTGGGATGCCCGTCCGGCCCGATCAGCGCCGCCTCCTGGTCCTCCGGCCGGTTCGGGTCATCCGGATCCTCCCGGTAGCCGGTGACCTGGCTCCAGAAACCGGCCAGCCTGTACGGGTCGGCGCAGTCGAAGGTGATGTTGTGGACGCGCGCGGTCATTCGCGGAGTATGCCACGCCACCAACCGCTCGCGGCTCACGCCGCGGCGGGTCGTCGTTGGTGTGGGGGTGTGGCGGTGAGGTCCCCGTTGGGGTG
>Ga0307278_10001595_pt1 | contig 11243 bp, 13 predicted proteins | sample ER_DNA_117_FD_194482 | JGI IMG/M metagenome (GOLD analysis project Ga0307278, IMG submission 194482) | Bulk soil microbial communities from the East River watershed near Crested Butte, Colorado, United States - ER_DNA_117 | ecosystem: Environmental > Terrestrial > Soil > Floodplain | place...
CTCACGGGTAGCTGTTCACCGTGGGTGGATGGGTGTTTCCGCTGGCCAGCGGCACGGCCGCGGGGCCGCGGCGACAGTGGTCGGGAACCCGCGTGACACGGGGCCGGTCAGCCCGCGCCGGGCGCGGTGGGGGCGGCTCGAACACCTGCCGTGCCTGCTCCGCAGCCACCGGCACCCCGGCAAGATCACCCCCGCACCCCTGGCACCGGTCGGCAGCGCACACGATCGTGCCGTCCGGGTCGGCCACCTGCGCCAGGGTCGTCCCTAGCGCACCGGGCTGCCTGCCGGGCTTGCGCCCCGACCGGCCCCGCAACGACCGATCCGTGGACGTGGGCGGCTTCTTGGCGTACGGGCTGTCGGAACTCGGCGGCTGGTTGGAGTCAGACGAGTCCCGACCCGCCCGGCGCTCGGGCTGGGCGACCCGGTCGGCCAGGACCGCCACCTGGGAGCGGGACTCGGCGATCAGCGCAGCCTTGGCCGCGAGCGCCGCGTCCCAGGTGGCCAGCTCGGCCTGGTGCAACTCCGCCTGGGCCGCGATCACCGTCCGCAACTCGGTGTTGACCCCACGCTGCCGCTCCAACGCCACGCGCAACTCCTCGACCGACGAGGTGGCCAGGTCGCGCGGCGGCTCGGACATGCGCCACATGATCGGCACCTACGGAGCTTCGGGTCAACCCGGTCAGCTCGCACCTACCCACCGACGGTCATGTGACCACATTCACCCCGGCTGAACAGCTACCCTTGCCGCCTGGCTCATACCCAAAGCACCGCCGGCCGCCATGGGAGGCACCGGAGGCAGCCTTGGCACGGATTCTGCGCTTCTGGCGATCAGACAATCGGCGAGACTCAAGCATCGCGTTGTTCACCGCAGAGATCGCGTTATGGATACCCTGGCCGGTTGACAAATCATAGCCAGCTTCATCCAAGGCAATGATCTGCTTGAGCTCTGTTTGTTCTGCGAGACGAATTACCTCAAGCAATTCTTCCATCCGGCGATAAAGCCTGGGCATCTCCGTAATGAGGATTGCCTCAACACCATTCCGGTGGATTGCTGCCAAAAGCGTCTGGTAGCCTGGACGGGGCTTCTTGGAGTACTTGGACGCTGAGATGTCGTTGTCTGAGAAGATCCCAGCGATCCGGTAGCCCATGGAGCGTGCATACGCCTTCGTCTCCTGGATCTGAATCTCAACGTTCTCGGAGACGCCTGAGTTGTCCTTGCTCAAGCGGGCGTAGATCGCTACCTTCATCCCGTCCTGCTCATCGTCGTGACGGAGCGGAGAGTCTATCGAACGAGTGTTCATCCTGTACACCCCTAGTGTGATGGTCGAGGAGTCTGGCATCCCGGACTTCCGCTCGCCGGGAGGGCTGTGGACCCGCTACGACCCCCGTGCGCTCGCTTTCCGCCGCTACGTCGCCGACCAGGCCACCCGACGGCTGGCCTGGAAGCTCCGCTGCGAGCTCCACCACCTCGGCGCCCGCCCCAACCGGGCCCATCTGGCGTGCGTCCGGCTGGCCGAGGCGGGCCGCCTGGCCGGGGTGGTGACCCAGAACATCGACGGGCTCCATCTCGACGCCGGACTCCCGCCGGAGCTGGTGTGCGAGATCCACGGCACCGGACGGATCGTTGCCTGCCTGGCTTGCGGCGACCGCACGCCCATGGGCGAGGCGGTGGCCCGGGTCGACGCGGGCGAGGAGGACCCGCCCTGCCTCCGTTGCGGCGGCATCCTCAAGGCGGCGACGGTCTCGTTCGGGCAGGGCATCCCGCCCGAGGTCTGGGAGCGGGCCGAGACGCTGGCGTCGGACTGCGACGCGCTGGTGACGGTCGGCTCCTCCCTGGTCGTCCAGCCGGCCGCACGCCTGCCCCTGGTGGCCAGGTGCGCGGGCGCCGCCCTGGTCGTGGTCAACCGGGAGCCGACCCCGGTCGACGAGCTGGCCGATGCGGTCCTCCTCGGCGAGGCCGGCACCCTCCTGCCCGCCCTGGTCGACGCGGTGCTGGCCCCGTGACCACGGTGGGCGCACTAGCGGCCCAGCCTTCACGAGCGGAGCGCCAGGCCACGGCGGGCGCAGCAGCCCAGCCCGCTCGAGCACAGCGCCAGCCCACGGTGGGCCCACGAACGGCCGAGCGCGAGCCAGGAGCGCGCCAGGCCCCCACGCTGGTCGTCATCGAGCACGAGCCCGACGCACCCCCAGCACTGCTGGTCGCCGCGGCCCGTGCCGCCGGGGTCGAGTTGCGGGTGGTCCGGGCCGGGGAGGGCGAGCCCGTGCCGGCAAGCCTCGGGGAGGCCGCCGGGCTGGTCGTGCTCGGCGGCGAGATGGGCATCGCCGACGTGGCGGCATGGCCGCACCTGGAGGTGACGATGGCCCTGATCCGTACGGCCGCCGCCGACCAGGCCCCGGTCCTCGGGATCTGCCTGGGCGCCCAGCTCGCCGCGCACGCCCTGGGCGGGCGCGCCTACCCTGGCGCCCTTGGCCTCGAGATCGGCTGGGTGAAGATCGAGCTAACCCCGGCCGGTCGGGCCGACCCGGTCCTCGGCGCCCTGCCCGAAGCGGCCGAGGTGTTCCACTGGCACCGGGACACCTTCGACCTTCCCCCTGGTGCGGTGCTGCTGGCCAGGGGCGACCTCTATGCCAACCAGGCGTTCCGGATCGGCAGCGTGGTCGGTGTCCAGTTCCACCCCGAGGTGGACGCGGGCACGATCGCCGGCTGGTACGCCTTGGACAAGGAGGGCGGTGCGTCAGCCACCTACGCGGAGGCGGACGCGGTCGGTGGCGCGGCCACGCGCGCCGACCGGGCCCGGCGGGTGCTCGACGCCTTCTGCCGGTCCCTGCAACCCAGCGGATAGCCCAGCCTCGCGCGCTTCAGGCACGGATAGCCCAGCGTCGCGCGCTTCAGGCAAGGGCGCCTCGCTCGCTTCAGGCAAGGGCGCCTCGCTCGCTTCAGGCACGGGATAGCCCGACCTCGCGCGCTTCATGCGCGCGTCGCGCGCTTGAGGAAAGGGCGCGTCGCGCGCTTCAGGCAACCCTGCGGTCAGGCGGCGGCCGACGAGAGGATCGCGTCGACGATCTCGTTGATGGAGACACCCTTGACCAGCACGGCCACTGCGCCGGCACGGGCCATGGCCTGGTGCAGGGCCTCGTCGTCGTAGGCGGTGAGGCCGACGACGCGCACGGCCGGGCACCGGCCCGACAGCCAGGCGGTCGCCGCCGGTCCGGACATCACCGGGAGCCGGATGTCCATGACGACGACGTCCGGGTCGAGCGCGACCGCGGCGCTGCAAGCCATCCGCCCGTTGCTGGCGTGGCCGACGACCCGGATGCCTGGGTGGTCCTCAAGCGCCTCGGCCAGGGCCTGGCGCAGCATGTCGTTGTCGTCGGCGAGAAGCACTCTGATCATCCCGGGCCGCCCCCGAGGGTGACCGGGACGCTCACGGTCACGCGGGTGCCGGCGCCCGGGCGGGAGTCCAGGTCGATGCTGCCGCCGGCCAGGTCGACGCGCTCGAGCAGCGAGTGCAGGCCGAGGTGGCCGCCGGCGAGCGCCTGCGGCAGCACCTCGTCCATGTCGAAGCCGATCCCGTCATCGGCCAGGACGGCGGTGACCAGGGCGTCGGGTCCCGCGTGCACCTCGACCCGGACGCGGCTCGCGTGGGCGTGCTTGCGGACGTTGTGCAGCGCCTCCTGCAGGGCGCGGAACACGACCGTCTCGACCACCGGGTCGAGCCGGCGGTCGAGGTCGCAGTCGAGCTCGGCCTCGATCCCCTCCTCGTTCCGGAGGAGGTCGAGCTGCTGGCGGATCGCGGGGACCAGCCCCTCGGCGTCCAGGACGGGCGGGCGGAGGTTGAACATCAGCTTGCGGGCGCTCGCCATCGTCGTCTGGAGGGTCGTCCGCAGCTTGCCGAGCAGCTCGGGCTGAAGCTCTGGACTGGCCATGGTGACCCGGTCGACCTGGATCAGCGCGGCGGCCAGGACCTGGATGGTGTCGTCGTGCAGGTCGGCCGCGATCGACTTGCGCTCCTCCTCCTGCGCGGAGATGAGCTTGGCGAGCAGGGCCGACTGGTTCGCCTTGCGCTCCACCACCTCCTGGTGGAGCAGGGCGACGTCGAGCACGGCGGCGACCTGGCGGGCGACCTCCTCGAGCAGCGTGAGGGCTCGCTCGTCGTAGAACCCCCGCTCCGGGTGGCCGAGGCCGATTGTGCCAAAGGCCCGTCCCCTGGCGACCAGCGGGGCGACCGCGACCGCGGTGACACCGCTCTGCTCGAGCCCGTAGTGGGGGCCGTAGCGGAGGTCGGCCCGCACGTCCACCACGTAGCCACGCTCGTGCTCGATCGCCCCTGGCCTCCGGGTCGGCCCGGCCGATGGTGAGGCTGGTGAAGGGCACGAGCCGCCGGAGCTGGATGGCGATCCGGCCGAAGACCTCCTGGCGGCCGAGGCCGCGGTTCAGCGCGGTGGTCACCTCGAGCAGCGCCTCGGGCAGGCCGCCGGGGGCCTGGGAGGTGGCGTGGTCCTCCTCTGCCGGGTCCCCGCCGCCGGCCTCGAGCGGGAATGCGCGCACCCTACCCCCTTCCCTCCTCGGTCGGGTCGTCGCGAACCGCCCAGGCCAGACGGGTCGAGCTTGCACGCCAGAGGGGTCGAGCTTGCCAAGGCATCGAGCGGCGAGCCCTAAGGCGTCAGCCGCCCTCGCCCAGGTTGCGGCGGGTGGTCGCCTTGGCTGCCTCGTCCCTGGCCTCGTCGTAGCGGCCCTCGCCCCGGAGCTCCTCGGCCCGCTGCTCGAAGGCGGACGTGTCCTCGTCGCCGAGCTCCTCCTGCAGGACCGCGTGCTCGGCCAGGATGTCGACCCTGGTCACGTCGTCCTCCTGGCTGGCGACGTGGAGGAAGCCGCCGTCCACCGCGACCGCGGTCCGGCCGCCGTCGGCCTCGATGAACACCGGCCCGACCGTGAGCGCGGCCAGCAGGGGGGCGTGCCCTGGCAGGATGCCGAGGTCGCCGTCGACCCCGCGGGCCCGCACGAAGCTCGCCTCCCCGGTCCACACCTCCCGCTCGGGGGTGACCAGGTGCACCTCCAGGGCGGCCACGGCTACTCCTCGCCCTCGATCGACTTGGCTTTCTCCTCGGCCTCCTCGATGCCGCCCACGTTGAAGAAGGCCTGCTCGGGCAGGTGGTCGTACTCGCCCTGGGCGAGCGCCTTGAACGAGGCGATGGTCTCGTCGAGCGGGACGCTCTTGCCCTTGACCCCGGTGAACTGCTCGGCCACGTAGAAGGGCTGGGACAGGAAGCGCTGGATCCGGCGGGCCCGGTTGACGGTGACCTTGTCGTCCTCGCTGAGCTCGTCGACCCCGAGGATCGCGATGATGTCCTGCAGCTCGTTGTTCCGCTGCAGGATCTCCTGGACCCGGCGGGCCACCGTGTAGTGCTCGTCGCCGACGTAGCGGGCGTCGAGGATGCGCGAGGTCGAGGTGAGCGGGTCCACCGCCGGGTAGATGCCGAGCTGGGAGATCTCCCGGCTGAGCACCGTGGTGGCGTCCAGGTGGGCGAAGGTGGTGTGCGGGGCCGGGTCGGTGATGTCGTCGGCGGGCACGTAGATCGCCTGCAGCGAGGTGATCGAGTGGCCGCCGGCCGAGGTGATGCGCTCCTGCAGCTCGCCCATCTCGTCGGCCAGGGTCGGCTGGTAGCCGACCGCGCTCGGCATCCGGCCGAGCAGGGTGGACACCTCCGAGCCGGCCTGGACGAAGCGGAAGATGTTGTCGATGAACAGGAGCACGTCCTGGCCCATCTCGTCCCGGAAGTACTCGGCGATGGTGAGCGCGGCCAGCCCGACCCGTAGGCGCACGCCGGGCGGCTCGTCCATCTGGCCGAACACCAGCGCGGTCTTGTCGATCACGCCCGACTCGCTCATTTCGCGGAACAGGTCGTTGCCCTCCCGGGTCCGCTCCCCCACCCCGGCGAACACCGACACGCCGCTGTGCTCCTCGGCGACCCGGTGGATCATCTCCTGGATGACCACGGTCTTGCCGACCCCGGCGCCGCCGAACATGCCGATCTTGCCGCCCTGCACGTAGGGCTCGAGCAGGTCGATGACCTTGATGCCGGTCTGGAACATCTCGGTCTTGGACTCGAGCTTGTCATAGGCGGGCGGGTGCCGGTGGATCGGCCAGTAGGTGTCGCCCCGGAAGTCCGGGTCGTCGAGGGCCTTGCCGAACACGTTGAACACGTGCCCGGTGGTCTCCGGGCCGACCGGGACCGTCATCGACGCGCCGGTGTCGGTCACCGGCGCGCCCCGGACCAGGCCGTCGGTGGGCTGCATGGCGATGGCGCGCACCATGTTGTCGCCGATGTGCTGGGCCACCTCGCAGGTGATGGTCGTCGTCTGCTCGTCGATGGTGGTGTCGACGGTGACGGCGTTGTAGATCGGGGGGATCTCGTCGGGTGCGAACTCCACGTCGACCACCGGGCCGATGACCCGCGTGATGCGCCCCGTCCCCCGGCTGGTGTCCTGCCCGATCGCTAGCGTGGCCATGTTCGTCTCAGCTCCCGCTTCCCTGGAGGGCTTCCGCGCCTCCGACGATCTCCATGATCTCCTGGGTGATCGCTGCCTGCCTGGCCTGGTTGTACTCCTGGGTCAGGTCCTCGATCAGCTCCTCGGCGTTGTCGGTGGCGGCGCTCATCGCCTTGCGCCTGGCGGCGTGCTCGGAGGCTGCCGACTCGAGCATCGCGGTGAACACCCGTGCCTCGATGTACCTGGGGAGCAGGGCGTCCAGCACCGCCTGGGCGTCCGGCTCGTAGAGGTACATGGGGATGGGGTGCGGCGGCCGCTCAGTGGTCTCCTCGACCACCAGGGGGATGAACCGGGTCGCCTTGGCCCGCTGGGTCACGGCCGTGACGAAGTCGGTGAACACCGCGTGGATCTCGTCCACCTCGTGGTCCAGGAAGGCCTCGAGCATGGTGTCGGCCACCTGCTTGGCGTCGTCGTAGGCGGGCCGGTCGGAGAAGCCCACCCACGACTCGGCGACCGGGCGCTGCCGGAAGCGGTAGTAGGCCGTGGGCTTGCGCCCGACCACGTACATCCTGGGCTCGACGCCGTCCTGGCGCAGCCGGGCCAGCAGCTCCTCGGTGGTGCGCAGCACGTTGGCGTTGTAGGGGCCGGCGAGCCCCCGGTCGGAGCCGATCACCAGCACCGCGGCGGCGTTCACCTCGGCCCGCTGCTCGAGCAGCGGGTGCGAGATGGTGAGCTCGGTGTTGGCCACGCTGGTGAGCGCGCGGGTGACCTCGGTGGTGTAGGGGCGCGCCTGCTGGACGCGCTGCTGGGCGCGGGCCACCCGGGAGGCCGAGATGAGCTCGAAGGCCCGGGTGATCTTCATGGTCGACTGCACCGTGCGGATGCGCCGGCGGACGACCCGGAGCTGGCCGGCCATGGCTTACGGGCTCGGCGGGGCGCCGCGGCCGGCCGGGCCGGCCTCCTGCTGGAACTCCTCGGGGCTGCGGCGGTACCGCTTCACCGAGTGGCGCTCCTCCTCGCCTTCCTCCATGGCCCTGGCCTCGGCCTCCCTGGGCGGCTTCTTCCCCCCAGAGGTGCGGAACCTGTCCTTGAACTCCTCCACGGCGTCCTTGAGCTTGCCCTCGACGTCCTCGGGGAGGTCGCCGTGGGTGCGGATGTGCTCGCCGACGTCGGGGTGCTCGGCGTCCATGAACTCGAGCAGCTCGGCCTCGAAGCGGCGGACGTCCTCGACCGGGATCGTGTCGAGGTAGCCCTTGGTGCCGGCCCAGATCGAGATGACCTGCTTCTCGACCGGCATGGGCTCGTACTGGCCCTGCTTGAGCAGCTCGACCATGCGAGCGCCCCGCTCGAGCTGGGCCCGTGAGGCCCGGTCCAGGTCGGAGGCGAACAACGCGAACGCCTCCAGGGCGCGGAACTGGGCCAGGTCGATGCGCAGCGTCCCGGCCACCTGCTTCATCGCCTTGATCTGGGCGCTGCCGCCCACCCGGGAGACCGAGATGCCGACGTTGATGGCGGGCCGCACGCCCGAGTTGAACAGGTCGGGCTCGAGGTAGATCTGCCCGTCGGTGATGGAGATGACGTTGGTGGGGATGTAGGCGGAGACGTCGTTGCCCTTGGTCTCGATGATGGGCAGCCCCGTGAGCGACCCGCCGCCCAGGTCGTCGGAGAGCTTGGCGCAGCGTTCCAGCAGCCGGGAGTGCAGGTAGAAGACGTCGCCGGGGTAGGCCTCGCGGCCGGCCGGGCGGCGCAGCAGCAGCGAGATCTGCCGGTACGCCTCGGCCTGCTTGGAGAGGTCGTCGAAGACGATGAGCGCGTGCTCGCCCTTGTACATCCAGTGCTGGCCGAGGGCCGAGCCCGCGTACGGGGCGATGTACTTGAACGAGGCGGGCAGCGAGGCGGGGGCGTTCACCACCACCGTGTACTCGAGCGCGCCGTTCTCCTCGAGCGCCCCGACCAGCTCCCGCACGGTGGACGCCTTCTGGCCGATGGCCACGTAGATGCACTTGACCTGCCTGTCGGTGCCCCAGTGCTGGCGCTGGTTGATGATCGCGTCCAGGCAGACGGCGGTCTTGCCGGTCTTCTGGTCGCCGATGATCAGCTCGCGCTGGCCCCGCCCGATGTTGGTCATCGCGTCGATCGCCTTGATGCCGGTCTCGAGCGGCTCCTTGACCGGCTGGCGCTGGACCACGCTGGGCGCCTGCAGCTCGAGGGCGCGGGTCTCCTCGGCCTCGATCTCGCCCTTGCCGTCGAGCGGCCGGCCGAGCGGGTCGACCACCCGGCCGAGGAAGCCGTCGCCGACCGGGACCGACAGGATGCGGCCGGTGTGGCGCACCTCGTCGCCCTCCTCGATGGCGGAGGCGTCGCCGAAGACCACGCAGCCGACCTCGCGGACGTCCAGGTTGAGGGCCACCCCGAGCAGGCCGCCCGGGAACTCGAGCAGCTCGCTGGCCATGGTCGACGGCATGCCCTCGACCATGGCGATGCCGTCGCCGGTCTCGGTCACCCGCCCGACCTCCTCGCGGGTGACGGACGGTCGGAACGACTCGACGTGCTTTCGGAGGGCCGCGGCGATGTCGTCGGGCCGGATGGACAGCTCGGTCACCGTTGCACTTCCTCTCGTGGTTCCTGCGACCTCAGGTGGGGCCGGGCTCGCCTGTCTCGGTCACGCCACGCCGAGCTGCTCGCGGGCGAGCTCCAGCCTGGTGCGGACGCTGCCGTCGAACAGGTCGTCGCCGACACGCACGACCACCGATCCCAAAATAGCCTCATCGACCGTGCAGCGCAGGTCGACGGGCCTGCCGGTGATGCGGGTGAGCACCTCGGCGAGCCGGGCCCGGCGCTCGCCGTCGAGCTCGACGGCGGTGCGCACCTCGGCCACCACCCGGTTGCGGCGCTGGGCGGCCAGCTCGGCCAGGGCCTTGGCCTCGCGGTCCAGGTCGTGGCCCTCGTCCATCTCGACCAGCAGGTCGACCAGGGCGGTGGTGCGGTCGCTGGCCCCGCCGGCGGCGAGCAGCTCGGCCACGAAGGCCCGCTTGTTCTCCACCGGCAGGCCGGGGTTGGTCAGGGCCGAGCGCACCCGGTGGTCGCGCTCGACCAGGGTGGCGAGGCGGAACAGCTCGTCCTCGACCCGCTCCAGCTCGCCCGCCTCCTCGGCGGCGGTGAAGGCGGCCCGGGCGGCCAGCTCGGCCACGACGCCGGTGAACTCCCGGGCCGGTACCCGCTGGCGCTCGGCCGCGGTGGCGAGCACCTCCACGGTGGCCTCGTCGAGCTGCCCGTGGCCGAGCTCGTGGAGCAGGGCGCGCTTGGGTTCGGGCGGCAGGCCAGGGTCGCTGAGCGCCTTGCGCAGCCGGACCTGGGTGGCGAGCAGGCGCGCGAACGCGTCCAGCTCGCTCGCGACCTGGTCGATCGACCGTTGCCGGGTGATCCCGCCGGGGCGGGCCGCCTGGTCGAACAGGGCCTGGGCGTGCTCGGCCAGGGCCGGGCTAACCCTGGCCACCGCTACCGCCCTCACGCCGCGCGGTCATCGCCCCGGAGGACGTCTGCAGGTTGAGGTCCTCGATGTACTGGTCGATCAGGCGGAGCTGACGCTCCCGGTCCAGGGAGTCCCCCACCACCCGGGTGGCGAGCTCCACGGCCAGGGTGCCGACCTCGCGCCGGAGCTCCTGGATGGCCTGGTTGCGCTCCTGGCGGATGGCGGTCCGGGCCCGCTCGATCTCGCGCTCGGCCTCGGCCTCGGCCTTGGCCCGCAGGTCCTTGCGGACCCGCTCGGCGTTGGCGCGCGCCTCGTCGATGATGCGCTGGGTCTCCTCCTCGGCGCTGGCCAGCTTGTTGCGGTACTGCTGCAGGAGCTTCTCGGCCTCCTCCCGCTCCCGCTCGGCCTTCTCGAGCTTGCCCTCGATGTTGGAGGTGCGCTCCTTGAGCGCCTCGTTCATGCGCGGGAACGCGGTCCGCGACAGCAGCACGAGCAGCACGATGAAGGCGAGCGCGCCGACGATGAGCTCGCTCACGTTGGGGATGATCGGGTTCGGCTCGGCCCCCTCGGCCGCGAGGAGGGCCGTGGCGACGATAGCGTGCATGTCGGCGTCTCCTCGGCTAGCTGCGCGCGAACGCGAGCACGAAGCCGAACAGCGCGAGCGCCTCGACGAAGGCGAGGCCGATGAACATGGTGGTGCGCACCTGGCCGGCCGCCTCGGGCTGGCGGGCGATTCCCTCGAGCGCCTTGCCGATCAGGAACCCGAGGCCGATGCCGGGGCCGAGGGCGCCGAGACCGTAGCCGAGCACGTTCAGGTTCCCGTTGATGGCGGCCAGGACGGGGGTGGCGAGGTCCATTGCTCCTGCTCCTTTCGTCAGTGCTCGGGCTCGAGGGCCCCAGCGAGGTACACAGCGGTCAGGATCGTGAAGATGTAGGCCTGCAGCAGCGCGACGACCAGCTCGAAGCCGACCAGGGCGACGGCCATCGCGAACGCTGGCACGGCGAACACGGCGGTCGCCGGGCGCTCGATCAGGTAGACCGTGCCCAGGAAGAACACCGCGAGGATGAGGTGCCCGGCGATCATGTTGGCCAGGAGCCGGACCGAGAGCGTCACCGGCCGCACGATCAGGGTCGAGACGAACTCGATGGGCGCGATCAGGATGTAGAGCGGCCAGGGGATGCCCGGTGGGAACAGCGTGTTGCGGAGGTAGCGGCCGGGTCCCTGCGCCCTGATGCCCACCCAGTTGAACAGCACCCAGGTCAGGATGGCCAGGAACAGCG
>Ga0307278_10001597_pt1 | contig 11222 bp, 11 predicted proteins | sample ER_DNA_117_FD_194482 | JGI IMG/M metagenome (GOLD analysis project Ga0307278, IMG submission 194482) | Bulk soil microbial communities from the East River watershed near Crested Butte, Colorado, United States - ER_DNA_117 | ecosystem: Environmental > Terrestrial > Soil > Floodplain | place...
CTTCTTCGCCTAGCAAGGACACCAGATGGGCCTCGACGACCTCTACCAGGAGATCATCCTCGACCACTACAAGAAGCCCCGGCACCCGGGGCGGCTCGAGGGCGCCCAGGTCGAGGTGCGCCACTACAACCCGGTGTGCGGGGACGAGCTCACCGTTGGCCTGCGGCTGGACGGCGACCGGGTGGCGGCGGTGGCGGTCGACGGCAAGGGCTGCTCGATCTCCCAGGCGGCCGCCTCGGTCATGACCGAGCAGGTGCTGGGCCGCCCGCTGCCCGAGGCGCTGGACCAGACCGAGGCGTTCCGGCGGCTGATGCACGGCGAGGGCGAGGCGGACGAGGAATTGCTGGGGGACGGGATCGCGTTCAAGGGGGTGGCGCGCTACCCGGTCCGGATCAAGTGCGCCCTCCTCGGCTGGATGGCGTTCAGGGACGCCGCCGCCCGCGCCGCCGCCGGCCAGGGCGGGGGCGAGACCGTGTACGGCGAGGAGCAGGACGAGAACGCGGCCCGGGCCGCGCGGGGTGAAGACAAGGAAGGACCATAGATGGCCACCGAAGCAGACATCTTCGAGGCGATGAAGCAGGTCGAGGACCCGGAGCTGGGCGTCAACGTGGTCGACCTGGGGCTGGTCTACGGGGTCGACCAGGAGGACGAGGGCCGCAAGGTCCGGCTCGACATGACCCTGACCACGGTGGCCTGCCCGCTCACCGACATGATCGAGGGAGCGACCAACGCCGCCCTGATCGGCCTGGACGACATCCAGGAGGTCGAGATCAACTGGGTCTGGTCGCCGCCGTGGGGGCCGGAGCGGCTCACCGAGGACGGCAAGGTGGCCCTGCGGGCCATGGGCTTCGCGATCTAGCGGGACGAAGGGAACCTGGCACCGATGGCGCTTCCAGCACTGGTTGAACCGGCGGCCGAGCTGTCGCGGGACGAGATCGCCCGCTACTCCCGCCACCTGATCATCCCCGACGTGGCCATGGACGGGCAGAAGCGGCTCAAGAACGCCCGCGTCCTGCTGATCGGCGCCGGTGGCCTCGGGGCCCCCAACGCCATGTACCTGGCCGCCGCCGGGGTCGGGCACCTCGGCCTGGTCGACTTCGACGTGGTCGACGCCTCCAACCTGCAGCGCCAGGTCATCCACGGGACCTCCGACATCGGCCGGCCCAAGCTGGAGAGCGCCCGCGACAAGATCACCGAGATCAACCCCTACGTGCAGGTCACCCTGCACCAGACCCGGCTCTCTTCCGAGAACGCCCGCGAGCTGATCCGCGGCTACGACCTGGTGATCGACGGTTCGGACAACTTCCCGACCCGGTACCTGGTCAACGACGCCTGCGTGCTCGAGGGCAAGCCGTACGTGTGGGGCTCGATCTACCGCTTCGACGGCCAGGCCAGCGTGTTCTGGGCCGAGCACGGCCCCTGCTACCGCTGCCTGTACCCGGAGCCGCCGCCGCCGGGCATGGTCCCCTCCTGCGCCGAGGGCGGCGTGCTGGGCGTGCTCTGCGCCACCGTCGGGTCGGTCCAGGCCAACGAGGCCATCAAGCTCCTCACCGGGATCGGCGACCCGCTGGTCGGGCGGCTGCTCATCTACGACGCCCTGGAGCTGTCGTTCAAGGACATCGCCGTCCGCAAGGACCCCGAGTGCGCCGTCTGCGGCAAGCACCCGACGGTCACCGAGCTGATCGACTACGAGGAGTTCTGCGGCGTCGTCTCCGACGAGGCCCAACAGGCCGCGGCCGGCGCCACCCTCACCCCGGCCCAGCTCAAGGCGCTGCTCGACGGCGGCCAGCCGGTCAAGCTGGTAGACGTGCGCGAGCCGGCCGAGTGGCAGATCAACCGCCTCCCCGGGGCGACCCTGATCCCGCTCGACACCCTGCCCGACCACCTGGCCGAGCTGCCCCAGACCGAGCCGGTGGTCCTCTACTGCAAGTCCGGGGTCCGCTCGGCCGAGGCCCTGGCCCTGCTCAAGCAGTCCGGGTTCTCCACGGCCAGGCACCTGGGCGGCGGCATCACCGCCTGGGCCAAGACCGTAGACAGCGACATGCCGGTGTATTGATCGGCGACGTCGCGGATATCGACAGGTAGTCCCTGATCCATGTGGGGGGAGCTCGCTCCCCCCACGGCCCCCCAAGAGCGCCTGTGCCATGGCTGGCGTGGTGCCGTAGGGTAAGGTGGGGCGCGTTCCGGCCGATCCTGTCATCAGGATCGGACCCCGACGTGAACAAGGACGCCATCCCATGGGTTTGCCCGGCCGGACCTCGCTCGCCCGGATCCTGCTGCTCGCCGTGGTGCTGGCCGGGGTTCCCCTGGCCGCCAGCGCGGCCGGGCCGGCCGCGACCCGGCCGGGCCGGGTGGCCCTGGCGGCCCGGACGGCCCCGGCGGCCAGGGCGGCCCCGGCGGCGCGGCCGCCGGCCAGGACCAGGGCGCGGGGAGACGCCTTCGTGCCCGGGCGGCTGCTGGTCGGGTTCGAGCCCGGGGCGGGGGAGCGGAGCCGCCAGGCCGCGGTCGCGGCCGTCGACGGCCGGGTCGGGGCCGGTGCCGGCGGGGCCCTGGGCGGCAGGGCGGCGGCCGGCCGGGCCGGGGTGGTGCGGCTGGACCCGGGGGCGGATGTGCGGGCGGCGGCGCGGCGGCTGGCCGGCCGGCCGGGGGTGGCGTTCGCCGAGCCGGACTGGATCCGGCGGGTCGACACCTGCGACCCCGACGTCTGCTGGCACCTGCAGCCCAGCCCCGGGGCCGACGTGGTCGCGGCCCACCAGGGCGGGGACACCGGCGACGGCGAGACCGTGGCCGTGGTCGACACCGGGGTGGCGACCGGCGTCGCCGACCTGGCCGACCAGGTGAGCGCGCGGCTGCGCTGCACCGACGGCGGCTGCGGGCCCGCGGTGGCCGCCCCCACCATCTCCCACGGCACCGAGGTGGCCAGCGTGGTCGCCGCCCTCGACAACGCCACCGGCACCACCGGGGTCGCCCCCGGGGCGACCGTCGTCTCCTACCGGGTCGACGCCGCCGGCGGCGGCATCCCCATCTCCTACCTGCGCCAGGCGCTGCTCCGGATCGCCGGCGACGACCAGATCGACGTGGTCAACCTGAGCCTCGGCGGCTCCCAGTGGTCGGAGGCCGAGCGCGACGCCGTCGACGCCGTCCTGGACAGCGGCAAGGTCGTGGTCGCCTCGGCCGGCAACACCGGCGACCGCGTCCCCCAGTACCCGGCCGCCTTCCCGGGCGTGATCTCGGTCGGCGCCACCGACGACGCCGGCCAGGTCGCCGGGTTCTCCTCCTACGGCAAGGTGGACGTGGTCGCCCCCGGCGACTGCGTGGCCGTGGCCGAGGTCCCCGGCTTCGACCAGGACCGCGGCTGCCCCGGCGACGGCCTCGACGGCGTCGCCTTCAACAGCGGCACCTCGTTCTCCGCCCCGATCGTCGCCGGCGTGCTCGCCCTGGCGCACAGCCGCAGCCCGCTGGTGGCCAGGCTGGCGCTCGAGTCGACCGCCGACCCCGACCATCCGGGCGGCGACGACGACGCCAAGCCGTGGGCCCACGGCCTGGTCGACGCCGACGCGTTCGTGGCCGCCCACGACCCGGGCGCCCCGCCGGCGCTGGTCCTGGAGACCAGCGGCGGGGCCGGGGATGCCCACCGCATCGGGTCGGGCGACGGCCAACTGCCGCACCCCGACACCACCTTCGTCGCCTACGCCTTCCAGGCGCGCGACGGGGTCGCCGCCAACCCCGGCTCGGCCGGCTTCACCGGGGCGGCCGCCGGCAGCGGCGCCTTCGCCGCCGTCCCCGGCGACCCCGGCACCTTCGAGGCCACCCTGGCGTCCGGCCCGCTCGACCCGGGCCTGGACGAGGAGCAGGCCGCTGCCACCGTCGACGGCCAGCCGGCCGGCGACTCGGTCCCCGTGCTGACCCTGGCCGCCGACGACCAGGCGCCGGGGGTGCGCCTGGCCGGCGACGGCGACGACGCCTGGCGGCGGCTGGACGGCGTCGACGGCAGCGACCTGGACGACGTCTACGCCGTCACCCTTGGCAAGGGCGACCGGCTGGACGCGGCCGTGGCCGGCCTCTCGCCCGACCCGGTGGCCGCCCTGCTGTTCGCGCCCGGCACCGAGGACGTGTACGGCCAGCCCGACCAGACGTTGGCCTGCGGCGGCGGCGAGGCGGTCGGCTGCCCCACCCCCGGCCTCCACTACGTGGCCCCGGAGCACGGCACCTACCTGCTCGACGTCTACGCCACCGGCTCGACCGGCGACTACCGGCTCACCTGGACGGTGCAGAACGCGGCCGGCCTGCCGATCGAGGTGCCCGTGCCCGCCTGCAGCCCCAACGGCGACGGCGTCCGGGACCGCTGCGCCTGGAGCGTCGGGGCGCTCTCGGGCTGGACGGTCGGCTCGTTCGTCACCAGCGGCGCCACCCTGGTCGAGGGCCAGGGCGGACCCGGCGCCCACAGCTGGGACGGCGGCGGCAGCCACCCCGGCGGCTACACGCTGCGGGTCCTCTACGACGGGCCGGGCGGCCGGGCCCTGCTGCGCGCCTTCACCCTCACCCTCGACAACCAGCGGCCGCGGATCGCCGACGCCGCCGCCGCCCCCAACCCGTTCGAGCCCCGGCCCCATGACGGCGACCGCGACACCACCACCTTGGCCATGACCTCCTCGGAGCGGGGCCGGCTCCGGGCCGTCCTCTACCGCTACGCCAGCACCCAGGTGGTGCGGGTCCTGGACGGCGGCGAGCAGGCGGCCGGCCGCCAGCGGGTCGTCTGGACCGGGAAGACCTCGGCCGGGGCCTGGCTGCGCGGCACCTTCTCCTACGTGCTCGAGGCCACCGACGCCGCCGGCAACACCTCCAGGTCGCAGCGCCACCACGTGCGGGTCCTGTGAGCGGCGAGCGGGGAGGAAATCCTCGGATAATCGCTTGACCCTCCTCCCGGGGTCTGCCAGGGTTGGCAGGCACCTGGCGGAAGGTCCGTCGAGTGCTGGCCGGGTCTCCAGGAGACTGGCGTCGGCCGAGGAGGTGCCCATTGTGATCGACCGGACCCGCTTCACCCCAGTGGCGGCCCTGAACGGGCCCAGGGGTGACGTGTGCCCGGAGCCGGCCACCATCGGCACCAAGCTGCCTCACCTCGGCAGGGTCGCCGCGTCCGTCATCGCCGCCTTCGGCGGCGCCCAGGACGGCCGCCAGGCCTTCGCGGTGGATCGACGGGAGGTACCACCCTGACGGGACCTCCCCGGAGCAGACCTCAACGGTCGCTCCGAAACCGCGAAGGCCGTGGGCGAACCCCACGGCCTTTCTTCTTGCCCGCATCCGCCACCGACCGCCGCCCGTCAACGATGACGACAAGGAGCGACCCGACCATGCAAACCCTGGAGCTGTTCCCGCCCGGGCGAGCGTTGCCATGCGTGCAGGCGGGACCCGACCTCTACTTCTCCGAGTCACCCCGCGAGCTGGAGCTGGCCAAGCAGCTCTGCCGGCCCTGCCCGCTGCGGACCAGGTGCCTGGAGGGCGCCAAGGAGCGCGGCGAGCCCTGGGGCGTCTGGGGTGGGGAGGTGTTCGTCGACGGCCGACCCGTTCCGTTCAAGCGATCCCGGGGACGTCCCCGCAAGCACCCGCTGCCCCCGCTCCCAGCCGAGCTCCCGGCCGCCCAGGCCGAGGCCTGCTGAGATGCCCGACACCGCCGAGGAGGTGAACACCACATGCATGTGCTGACGAAGCAGCAGCTGGTCGAGGACCACATGGCGCGCCTGCGGGCGGACGCCCAGCGGGTCCGGCACCAGCGGGACCACCGTGCCGAGCGGGCCTCCGAGGCCAGCGAGGCCCTCTCCCGGCGGGAGTGGCGGGTCCTGGTCCAGGCGCTGCTCGCCCGATGAGCCGCCCGGCCCGTCCCAGCCCACCGACCTTCCGACCCGACCCCGGCGCTCGCGGCAACCCGCGGCCCGGGGTCGGTCCACGTCACGGTGGCGTCCGGGCCAGCGTCGGCCGCCTGAGCCGGCCCCCGGTCGACAGCCAGGAGCCGCCCAGGATCGCCAGCAGCCCGGCCAGGGCCGTGGCCCCCAGCCGCTCGTCCAGCACGACCATGCCGAGGGCGACCGCCACCAGCGGGTTGACGTAGGTGATGACCGCGGCCCGGCTCGGCCCCGCCTCCACCACCAGCCGGAAGAACAGCACCAGCCCGGCCGCGGTGCAGAGGATCCCGAGCACGGCCAGCGACCCCAGCGCGGCCCCCGACGGCAGCCCTTCGGGCGGCGCCAGGACGGCCGCCGGGGCCAGCACGAGGGTGGCCAGCCCAAGGCTGGCCGCGATCGGCCCCATCGGGTCGAGGTCGGCCAGGGCCCGGTTGACGATGATCGGCGCGGTCGCGTACCCGAGGGTGGCGACCAGGATCAGCACGGCCCCGAGCAGCTCGCCGGGCCGGCCGGCGACGTCGACCCCCAGCAGGGCGACCACCCCGCCGAAGCCGACGAACAGCCCGGCCAGGCGCGGCCCGGCCGGCCGGTCGTCCGGGGAGAAGCGCACCGACAGCAGCGCCACCATCAGCGGCATGGAGGCGATCAGGATCGCGGCCAGCGACGACGCGACATGCTGCTCGCCGGTCGCGATCAGCACGAACGGCACCACCACCTCGCAGGCGGTGTAGGCGGCGATCGCCCGCCAGCGGCCGCCCAGCCCGGCCAGCGCCCCCCGGCGCCGGGCCAGCGGCAGCAGCAGCGCCGCCCCCAGCGCCACCCGCGACCAGGCCACGAACCCGGGCGGGACCCCGGCCTCGACCGCCACCTTGATGAAGAAGTACGGCACCCCCCAGACCACCGAGACACAGGCGAACAGCAGCCAGGCGCGGGCGGTCATCGCTCCTCCGGCACGTCGCCGCGCAGCCACCGGACGTAGCGCTCGGCCGACCGCTCGACCACGGCCAGGGCGTCGTGGCGCAACACCGGCTTCCACCAGCCGCCGTAGATACGGTCGAAGCGGTAGGGCCGCACCGCCTCGACCACGGCCCGGACCGACCGCTCGGGCAGCGGCAGCCGGTTGGGGGCGCTGCGGACGAAGGTGACCCGGTCCTCGCCCGGGGTCACGAAGATGGTGTCGCCGCTGAGCAGCGCCCCGGCGCCGCCGGCCCCCCCGGCCCAGTGGACCACCGCGCTGCCGGCGAAGTGGCCGCCGCACTGGACCAGGGTGACGCCGGGCAGGACCTCCCGCGACCCCGACCAGGGCACCGGCGGCCGGTCGGGCGGGCAGGTGAGCCAGCCGGCGTCGGCCTCCGGCAGCAGCACCTCGGCGTCGAAGGCGCGGCTCCAGGAGGCGATCGCCCCGTAGAAATGGGGGTGGCTGGCGCTGACGGCCCGCAGCCCGCCGGCGTCGGCGACCGCCCGGATGGCGGCCTCGTCGACGAAGCCGGGCGGGTCCCAGAGCAGGTTCCCCTCGGCCGTGCGGACCACCAGCGCCCGCTGGCCGATGGCGACCGGCGGGTCCACCCCGACACCGAGCAGGCCGGGCTCGACCTCGCGGACGTCGCCGCGGTGCCCGGCCGCGGCCAGCTCCTCGGCGGTGGTCCAGCGCTGGCCGGAGGACGGCACCCACTGGCGCTCGTCGGCGCAGATGACGCAGACCGCCGGCGGCGACCCGTCCTCCGGGTAGTGGTTGCCGCAGGTTGCGCAGATCCAGACCGGCACAGTTCCCGTCCTCGCTTCGGCGTCCTTGCCCAGGGCTTGCCGCCACCTTAGTAGAATCCCGCGACGGTCCACGAAGATCTGGAGCAGCGTGCAGCCCGAGACGACGTACGCCCGGCTGGGCGAGGACCGGGTCGCCTACCAGGTGCTCGGCCAGGGACCCGACCTGGTGCTGACCCTCGGCGCCTTCGGGCACGTCGACCTCCAGTGGGAGGACCCGGCGACCGCCCTGTTCCTGCGCCGGCTGGCCTCGTTCTCGCGGCTGATCCTGTTCGACCGCCGCGGCACCGGCGCCTCCGACCCCCTCCCCGAGGACCTGCCGCCGCCCTGGGAGGCCTACGCCGACGAGGTGGCCGCGGTGATGGACGCCGCCGGGTCGCGGCAGGCCGCCCTCATGGCCACCACCGCCGAGGCCGGCCCGATGGCGCTGTACTTCGCCGCCACCCGCCCGGAGCGGACCAGCGCCCTGATCCTCGGCAACGCCAGCGCCCGGTACGTGGCCGCCGACGACTACCCGATCGGGTTCCCGCCCGAGCAGGCCGAGGCGATCATCGCCCGGGTCGAGGACACCTGGGGGACGGCCGAGCCGATCAGCACCGCCATCCCCAGCCGCGCCGGCGACGAGCGGTTCCGCCGCTGGGCGGCCCGGCTGCAACGCTCCATGGCCAGCCCCCGGGCGGTCCACGTCTTCCTGCGGGCCCTGTTCGACGTGGACATGCGCTCGCTGCTGCCGCTGGTCCAGGCGCCCACACTGGTGCTGCACCGCCGCGACTTCCCGCTGCTGCCGCTGGCCCACGGGCGCTACCTGGCCGAGCACATCCCCAACGCCCGGCTGGTCGAGCTGCCCGGGTCCGACGGGCCCCTGACCTGGGAGACGCCGGAGCTCACCCTCGGCCAGGTCGAGGAGTTCCTGACCGGGGTCCGCGGCACCACCCCGACCAGCCGGGTGCTGGCCACGGTGCTGTTCACCGACATCGTCGGCTCGACCGAACGGGCCACCGAGCTCGGCGACCGCCGCTGGCGGGAGCTGCTGGAGGTCCACGACGACCTCGGCCGCCGGCTGGTCGAGCAGTGGGGCGGGCGGGTGGTCAAGTCGACCGGCGACGGGCTCCTGGCCACCTTCGACGGCCCCGGGCGGGCGATCGGCTGCGCGGTCGCCCTGCGCGACGAGCTCGGCGACATCGACCTGCGGATCCGGGCCGGGCTGCACGCCGGCGAGGTCGAGGTGCGCGGCGACGACCTCAGCGGGATCGCCGTGCACATCGCCGCCCGCATCCTCGACCAGGCCGGTCCCGGCGAGATCGTCGTCTCCCGGACCGTCCGCGACCTGGTCGCCGGCGCCGACCGCACCCTGGTCGACCGCGGCACCCGGCGGCTCAAGGGCGTCGAAGGCGACTGGCAGCTGTTCGCCGTGGCCGGCGGGCCCCCGACCTGACCGGGTCCGCCGGGATCGACCGTTGACGCGCCGGTTGGCAGTTGCGATCCTGCCCTGGCACCTTATGTACCCTTTTGGGCCGGGAGGCTGCCATGGGAGGACGCCTGCGGGTTCTGACCCTGCTCACGCTGCTGGCGCTGGTCGTGGTGACGGCGATGGGCGGGTCACCCGCCTCCGCCGGCGGCGCCGACGGCCTCTCCAAGGTGAACCACATCGTGGTCATCTACCAGGAGAACCACAGCTTCGACAACCTGTACGGCATGTGGGAGGGCGTGCGCGGCCTGCGCGACGCCCCGCGCTCCAAGACCGTCCAGGTCAACCAGGCCGGCACGCCGTACCAGTGCCTGCTCCAGAACGACGTCAACCTGACCGTGCCGCCGCTGTCGGCCACGTGTACCGACAGCACCACCGCGACGACCTTCACCAGCCACTTCCGCAACCGGCCGTTCACCATCGACGACTACATCGCACCGTCGGACACCACCTGCCCGGCGCCCGGGGTGTTCGCCCCCAACGGCATCCCCAAGGGCAGCGGCCTGCCCGGCGGCTGCACCCGCGACCTGGTCCACCGCTTCTACCAGGAGCAGTACCAGCTCAACGACGGCCGCCAGAACCGCTACGTCACCGGCAGCGACGCCGTCGGCCTCACCATGGGCGTCTATAACACCCGTGACCTGCCGACCTACGAGTACCTGCACCGGCCCGGCCACCCGCGCTACGCGATCGCCGACAACTTCTTCCAGGCGGCCTTCGGCGGCTCGTTCCTCAACCACCAGTGGCTGATCGCCGCCCGCAACCCGGTCTTTCCGGGGGCGCTCAACGACGGCTCGGCCGACGACCTGCACTCGGTCGTGGACGAGAACGGGATGCCGAACAACTACCCGCTGTACATCTCCCCGCTCGGCACCGCGGTCAAGGACTTCGCCCTGACCGCCTCCTGCAGCCCGCCGCCGGGCCGGCCGGCGACCCCGGCCGGGGTGCTCTGCGGCGACTACGCGGTCAACACCATCCAGCCCTTCGACCAGCCGTACGCGCCGGGCACGCCGGTGGCGCGCCGGCTCCCGCTCCAGACCGCGCCCACCATCGGCGACCGCCTCAGCGACGCCGGGATCGACTGGGCCTGGTACTCGGGCGGCTGGTCCAACGCCAACGGCGACATCGGCGGCCCCGGCTGGACCAATGGCACCGGCCCGACCTGCTCGGACCCGAACACGATTAGCAGCCCGGTGCCAGCGACATTCCCCAACTGCCCCGACAAGCTGTTCCAGTTCCACCACCAGCCGTTCGGCTACTACGCGAACTACGCCGCCGGCACCCCCGGCAGGGCCGCCCACCTCCGCGACGAGGCGGAGTTCCTCGAGCTCGCCGGCTCCTCGGACAAGTCCTGCAACCTCAAGCCGGTGAGCTTCATCAAGCCGGTCGGGGCCGAGAACGAGCACCCCGGCTACGCCAGCGTGACCACGGGCAGCAGCCACCTGATGGACCTGCTCAAGGCGGTCGAGAACAGCCGCTGCGCCAAGGACACCATGGTGGTGGTCACCTACGACGAGTTCGGCGGCCAGTGGGACCACGTCACCCCGCCCGGCCAGGGCGGCAAGGGCGGCCCCCACGACGTCTTCGGGCCGTCGACCCGGATCCCGGCGCTGGTGATCGCCCCGCACCTGCGTGGCGACTTCGTGGTCGACCACACCCAGCACGACACCACCTCGGTCGTGGCCACCATCGAGCGCCGCTTCGACCTGGAGCCCCTGAGCACCCGCGACGCCGCCGTCAACGACCTCTCCAGCGTGTTCCGGGCGAGCAGACCCGGCCACTGACAGCCTCGCCGGGCCGCCCGGGGAGCCTCCCGGGCGGCCCGACACCTGTTCGGTCAGCGGATCAGTGATGCCGTGGCAGCAGATGGAAGCTGCGGTCGATCACGCCGGCGCGACCCGGACGTTGTCGATCCGTCCGCTGACCCCTGCCCGGCCGCGGCCCGCTCGCCGTCTGCAGGCTGAACAGCACGGCGGTGACATCGGCCACGCCAGCATGGCCGGCGTCCTTCACCGAGGACGACACCACCGTGGTGCGGAACCGCAGCGTCCGCCCCTTCTCGGCCCCCGCGCCCCGAGAGGACGCCGGTGCCG
>Ga0307278_10001598_pt1 | contig 11217 bp, 11 predicted proteins | sample ER_DNA_117_FD_194482 | JGI IMG/M metagenome (GOLD analysis project Ga0307278, IMG submission 194482) | Bulk soil microbial communities from the East River watershed near Crested Butte, Colorado, United States - ER_DNA_117 | ecosystem: Environmental > Terrestrial > Soil > Floodplain | place...
TTTTTAAGATATAATTCTCGATAGATATTTTTCCTGGACCCAGAATGACCAGAGATATACATATTGATATAAGAAGTAGTTCAAACTCGTATCCGCCTATAAATCCTTTAGACAATTTGACCATCACTATTGCACCTATCATTTCAATTATTAATAGTGCTGAGGCAATTCTTGTTAGGATACCAAGCAGGATAGCTAAACCTCCTACCACTTCCAGGAGCCCTATTGGCACAAACAATTCAGGAGGTAAATTAACAGATTCGAAGAAACCATATCCGGCAGACACATCGAAAAATTTCGGTAATCCATGCGCAATAAACGTGAGACCCCCTATAATTCTAATAGGCAGCAGTCCGTAACCGAAAACTGAGTTCATATTTCCAATACTTATGGATGATCAAGTTTATAAATTATTAAATGCAATGAAAAATTTAAATTCAAAATTTGAACTATATTCATAAGTAAATAACAAATTTTCGTATCAATTAAGGGTTAATGGTAAAAATATCAATAATGTAATTGCTGTATTATGGTAATGTCTTAGTAAATACTATCAGTTAACATATTTGGATTTTTATGAATTATATTATGTTTTAAGCAAAATGATGTAATTCATTAGTATTTTGATAATTTAATTATTAAATTATACTGTCTTTTACGCACAAATTCTTGAGAAATATTTAAATAAAGTAGTATCGTTTCTTATAAAAATGGCTACAACTCTTATTTTGTCATTAGCAATCACATTGGCTTTAGCAATGTTACTAGTACCTGCGGTTGGTACTGTTGTGTTTGCTCAAAACTTGAGCGGAATGGCTGGTAACATGACTGGTAACATGAGCGCTGGTAACATGACTAGCAACACGAGCGGAATGGCTGGTAACATGACTGGCACCCCCCCTGGCTAAAATAGATATCATTAATATCTATTAATACCATGTAAAGTAACGCATGGAGAAACTATAACGTACCGAAATTACCCACTATCCTTTTTTTCTTTTCATAAAATTTGCTTAAGGGAATGTTTAATTTTCATAATCACATATTGGCCATTCGTATCCAGTATATTAAATTTTATGATCAGTAAAATAGAAACAATAATTATCGAAAATGACTATAATGATGACTTGTTTTACTTGTCGTGTACTTGATATCGATAAGGGGATTTACAACTTTCTCTAATTTTAATATAACATGTACCAACTGCAATTAACAAAATAAGTGTGGAAATTTCTCTTATTATTGTCTGATTGCCTGACAGAAAATTGGAAACTACAACAGCCAATCCACCAAACGTTGAAGCAAGTATGAATCCAAAAGTGGAACAACTTGCACATGCACTGGAAATTACACTGATTGTGGTACCTGCCACCGCTGATTTACTTATTCTTAACTTCAAGTCCCTTATAATATGCAAATTAAAGTTTACCAAAACTGCCACTAGAATTGAATTAATACAAGATAAAAAAAATACTCCAAGCATATCATTGGGAACATAGAATGCTAAAAAAGGTGAGAAAAACAGAATATTATCAAAAGTGTTTGTTACTATCCAAAAAACAAATCCCGCTATTGACGCAATAATGAGATAAAGCGGATTTGAAAAAGCTGTTCTTGTAACAAAGCTGATTGAACTCAAAGTATTCATTTTTGTTTAGGATTATTTTTCGTGTCCGGCACATAAAAAGTATTAGAATGATTATTAGTTCAAAAAAATCCAATTGCAATCGAATAACATTTAGTTCGCTCTTATTTTTGCTTACAAGATTGTTTATATAACCCGTATAAAGCAATTAGGGGGACCTAACAATGAAAAAAATCTATCTGAGATGGCCCATTCTAATTGCTGCTATTTTGGTACCAGTCTCAATTTCTGAATTAAAGAATGGCTCTGGACAAGAAAATGAAACGATTTTCACTGAAAACGAATCAAACAAATATATCGACTATTTACAAAATGCCAGAAATTTGTTGAACCAAACATCAGCTGAATATAAGAATAGCAACTATACAGGTGCAGAAGAATTAGCAATTGCTGCTTATCTAGACAATTTTGAATATGTAGAAAGTGAACTTGAAAAAGAAGGATCTCATAGTCTAATGCAGAATATTGAACATATGATGCGAGAAGAATTACGAGATTTAATAAAAAATAAGGCCAATCTAGCAGAACTAGATATGCATATCAATGCTACCGATGCAAAACTATTAGAAGCAATAAATCTGTTAAAGGGTAGCAAATAATAGTAAAAAAGAATAAGGATCAAAGTTAAATAAAGGGTAAGGGCTACTCAACTTTTCTTTGAGATTTATTCAAGGAGTGATAAAATTTTATAGGCTGACTTGAAGAATTCTTACCAGATTGATACTTTAAATAGAGATTATTAAATATTTCTATGATACAATGTGGCTTACGAATTAAAACAATTAACAAACTAGAACTGTCAGATTAAAAACCATAGATATTCTTTTAAAGAGCCAAGGAGATATCATCCTATGCCTATTGATACCACTTGGAGGTGGACGAAGTGATTGATTATATTGTGATAATCGCTATCAGATTATTTTCATTTTCCTCGAAATGGATCGAACAGTACGTCATAAATAATGTTGTAGAATTTGTTAAAAGTTTTGAACATTTACTTTTGGTACTTACCGTTGTAGCATTTTTCCTAATAATAATATACATGACAATGAAACAGCTTAAGAAATTACCAAAATTTTATGTTATAGAAATTGAGGACATATATGGTAAAAAGGTGGTCGTGGATGGATTAAGAACTAATTTTACAACATTTGCTGCGGCAAAGAGTTATGCTCATTTTTATTCCGACCTATATGGCGAACAGTACAAGTTCAGAATAGTTGGTCGTAATCGGATTTTAAATTATCCTCATGGTCATGTTCGCTGATTATTTGGCATAAGGCTCATTCAGACTTCCATGATAGATATTCAATATATCCCATCAATTTTGCACGAGGTACAAGCATATACTTAAATAAGTAACACAAAGACTAAATTGTAGATTGTAAGAAGCAGCAATCAATTATTGGCATAATTACAATTTGTGATTTCATTGTTTTATCATTGTTTTAATTCATTTAGCCAGCTTTGTATGCAATCAATACAGATATGCTATTCACGTGGATCCGTGCCAGAAGGAGAGTAGAAGGATTTATACTTTTCACAGTCTTTTCTGCAAAAATCGCAGTCCATAACAATTAATTGTCACTATTGCATTTATGTCTGATCCAGAAAACTCAATATCACTCAAAAGTCTGTTAATCTCAGCATAAATGAAAACTACTCTTCAAGTTGCTTGATTTTCTAAGTACAAAAGTTAATAAGCAAATTAGTAAAATCTTCATATTGGTATTTCTGTTAGCCATTATTATCGGATGAGATTTTTTTCCTTATGCGTGTATCAAAGGAGTTTTGTATTTGTCTTTAAGAAAAATATTAGTTACAATTGATGGTTCCGAAAATTCTAAGAAGGCTGCCGACTATGCAAGTAGTTTCGCTAAAAAATACAACGCTCAATTAATAGTATTATATTTATTGTATTCAGAATTGGGATTTGCTTATTCAAATCTATTAGGGGTCACTACTCCTAAGGCTATCGAAGACGTATTAGAAACACAAAAGAAGGACGTGCAAAAATGGTTTGATGAGATAAGAAGTAAACTTAAAAACACCAACATTAGTGTGACGGATAAAATTATTATTTCGGTGTCATCAATTGTTGGTGAAATCATAGGGTTCGCAGATAAAGAAAAAGTAGACTTGATAATTTTGGGAACGAGGGGAAGAACTGGTTTTAAAAAATTGTTACTTGGAAGTGTCGCAGAGGGTGTAGTAACCCATTCATCTTGTCCTGTAATGGTAGTTAGATAATCCAGATTATAACGTGCTTTAAAACAACAGGACCATAACTGCAAACTAAAAGATGGAAATACAGATATTCTTTGACATCTTTAAAAAATCTATAAGACCGAAGGCTTTTTGGGATATAAAGGGCAATTAATTTGCCTTGATCATAAAACCGGAAGAAAATTTACCTTCTTAAAATATAGCTAAAAATTTCTTATGTTATTGATATAGAACAATAATACCTAAAGCTCATAAATCCAGATGTCCATAATATGGTGATGCTAAAAAATAGTAAACAACTAATCAGTTTGACAAATACGTGCCGTGAAGAAAAAGACATCGGAAAAAGATGTCAGATTTTAAATTATATTAATTACCTGGTGCCAGTAGAGCTTAGGGTATCTATCCCATCAATTATTAGTCATGACTGTATAGATCAGATTCTGAGTTCCATGGAGGAAAAAATATCGCCTCCCATCTACGAGCTTACTTATTGAATCAAAATTAGGGCAATCTATTCGATTGCAGGATTATATCTCAGTGAGGATAGTTAAGATATTACTCTCGATGCAGTTCTAGCATGTGTTCTTTCAATTCCTCTTGCGTATTGAAGGTCATTCCACATGCTGCACATTTTTCCTGATTATCCGGAGACATAATATATGATACCCAATATACAATATAACTATTTCAATCTCAATCCTGCACAATAAGAAAATTCATTCAAAATAGAGAGATTTAATTTTTCTATATGTAGTAAGTATCATACTAATTTTTTAATGAAATCTAGCAAATTATGTGCCTTCTTTTTTTCTAAGAGCTATATAAAATAAGAGTATTACTTCATATGAAATATTTTCTCTGGCTTTATCTTTAATATCACTCTTTGTTCTCCTTTAGACCTTCTTGGATATTTATCTACACCGATATATTTTTTTGATAATTTATCGATGTGTTTTTCAGCTGTTTCTCCAGTAATTTGCTCTGTCACCTTACCTCTAAGGGTAACCATTTCATACGGATTATTTTGATCAATTAATGAAAGCTACTCTGGCATCCTTAGAAATATTCCATTGTTTTATCCTACCTATTGCAGTATTGACAAGAATATTACCATTTTCAATATCAACCCAAGTTGGAGTAACATGAGGTGAGCCATCGCTCATTAAGCAAGCCAAAAAGGTAAAATTCTTGCTTTCAAAAAGTTCTCTAATACGAAGGTCACTTAACTTTCCATTCGATTGATCGCTCATAGTCAAATATTGCCTCTATTTCTAATAACTGTTTGTTAAGCTCAAAGAATCTTGCATACTTTACAAATAGATCTTTTGCTAAGTGGATGAGAATCATCAATATGTAATTTCCGTAGAAATTTTCTTATAGTAATGTAGGAAAATAGTACAGAACTTGAAAACTAAAGGTGAACCGAGTGAACCAGACAACATTGTACCGAAGATATTGGCAGAAATTGAGGAAACGGCAAGAAAAGAATTTCTACCATCAATAGGCCCCATTAAGGGAAAAATTATAGAAGATGTTATTAAGGAATACAATCCTAAGAAGGCGCTTGAGATTGGAACATTGCATGGATATTCGGCAATTTTAATTGCAAATATTATATTAAGCGGGAAATATGATAATGAGAATTTTAATAGTGAAAGAAGTTCAACTGAACCTATTCTTATCAGTGTTGAAAAGGATCAGAGACTTGCAAACATAGCAAGAAAGAACATAGAAAAAGCAAGATTATCAGAAAAAATACAAGTAATTAATGGTGATGCTCTGGAAATTATTCCAAAACTTAAATCCAAATTCAATATGATTTTCCTGGATGCAACAAAGAGCGAATACCTAAAATATCTTCAACTTATTGAAAAGTATAGTTTACTAAATAAAAGAGCAGTAATAGTTGCGGATAATGTCTTAATATATGAGAACGAGATGAAAGATTATCTAGATTATGTTAGGAATTCAGGGAAATATATTAGCCGTACAACAGAGACTAGCTTGGAGTTTTCTAAAAATGTAAAAGATGCTCTTGAAGTAAGTATTAATGCTGATATATAGCACTCCAAACTCTCTTTACTAGCGAAAATATAGAATCAAATATTTTTCAGGTATTCTGGCTTCAATTAATATCTGCCTTTGTAAAGTACGAATCGACTATTAATTGGTAGTACCGTATTAATAAAATCTTAAAGCCATTTAGAATTGTAATTCTTAAGAAACATAGTGATTAAATAAATGTAATCGCTATCTCGAACGAATAGCTAATTTCTAAATAAACCGTGATTACAGAAAAGTGATAGAAAGATGTTTGAAGAAATGTTCCCTTATTCGAAATTGTTATTGTAAGAAAAAGAGGAACTGTTCTGAAATCATAATTTCCTGTACCTACTTAATTATTGGCTAGATATCTCAATGATTCCTTTCATAGTATCTGGGTGATACTCACAATGATATTCAAATGTGCCCGTTGAATTTGCAAAGTTCAATTTTCCATTCTTACCCGGCTTGAGCTCGTTGCTTTTGGCAAGCTCAGTCCCATTTGATGTAATTATTAATTCATGCTTGGTGTCCGTGGGGTTCTTTATCTTGATAAGATAATCTGTGTTTGCTATTAAATGTAGTGTGGGATTTATTGCCTCAGTAGTGTTCTGCCATCTGTAGGTTTCATTCTTTAGTTCTAATGCGTTTAAAGCGATAGAAGTATTGCTATTAGAAGCAGAAGCACTCGTCGAGGTCGAACTACTTTTATCACTCGTCGAGGTCGAACTACCTTTATCACTCGTCGAGGTCGAACTACCTTTATCGTATGAACTGCTCTTCTTAGCTGATATCGGTTGTACAAGGTAGTGTGAAGAATAACTCATACCTATAAGCAGCATCGATATTATGATGCATGATGTCAAGGTCTTTTTGTTAAAATATGGATTATCCATAGCGTGATAGTTATTACGTAATTATATTAACATTGAGACAAATCCCATTTTTGGAACCCGGAAATGGGATCCAGTTGTAGATACCATAATTTGGTATTGTGCAATATATGTATATGTCAAAGCTGAACTTAAGAAATTAACTAAGTTGTTTGATGAAAACCTACTTCATTTGGCCAGTGCTGTTATCATTTTTGCTGCTGCCATTATTCCAATGTACCTTAGTTTAAGATTGAAGAGCAATCTTAGAATTCTTACAATCTTATTATCACTTTTCATTTTCATTCACGGGATTTATCATTTGGCATACTTTGTAGGTGAGGAAGTATTGGCAGAAGGACTCTTTAGAACTATTTCTATCGTTGTTTTAATAATTTTTGGCGGTGCGTTCATATATATGGTAAGATCCAAAAAGGAGAAACTTACAGTATGATGATATCTCCAGTTTTGGATCTTATGAGTAATTTTACACTTTATTTGTTATTCGTCGCACTGGCAATATTTGTGTGGTTGGCTTGGCATTCACATAGTGCCAAATCCTTCCGATTTCAAATTTGTATCTTCATTTTGATCTGGATTGGCGGAGATTTCGTGACTACTTTATATGAATCTGGATCATTTGATTTTCCATTTGAATTACACGATCTCGGCATGCAGATACATCTAGTTTCTATGATTCTTTTTGCCTCAATTATGTTCGTGAGATTTTATTCCTCTTACTGGTCAGGCCATAAAATCGTAGAAAGCCTTACTTCCATCCTCAAGTAGCTTTCCTAGGCTAATCACTCAACTATATGTTTAACCTTATCGACTCACAGTGAGAAGAATCTTTCCGTCAATCTATTAACAGGATCGACGTTTTGCTCTGCCTCTATCATTATCTTAATGTTTTCATATTTTACGACTATCGATCTAAAGACACTAAGAAACAGACTGTATTTCTTTCCTTCGTCAGTAATACAAATCCTGTCAATTACAAGAAGGTCTTGCTCAACCAGCCATTTAATTTTTCTGTATGCGGTAGTATGAGGCATCTTGGTCTCCATGATGATATCACAGACTGATTTGGACTTGTACATTGTTGAATTGATAATGCTAACCATTTCAGGATCGGCCAGTGCAGTTAATATTGCTTTCTTGATTTTCTCACCTTCCAGTTGCATATCTATTCACCTGCTGAATTCGGTAGATAGATCAAATCAGAGCTCTCTTTACTTGGCTTGGCGATTATCTTAAAGCAATTCATGGTAGTGCTTATTGCGGCATATTCCGCTGGCTTTTTTGCGACTTGCATATTTCACAGGTATTATAGTATACATATTATTTAATATTTGATCCACGTCATTATGTTCTTCTAATCACTAGCTCGCACAATCCATTAATACCATGTTATCCCATAATTAAATAATAATATTGAGCACAGAAAAAAAGAATCCATTTAAACGCGATCAGGCATTAAACGACGCAACTAGTGGACAATTTGGAGAAGAACCTTCAGATATTCCAGACGACCACTCCGAGATACAAAAAGATGAGGACGCACGGAAAAAGGCTGCTAGAAAATGGTCAAAAAATATCAGATAATGTTTCAGCAGCAGCACCATTGATTAAGATTTTGGTCTATATTGTTGAACTATTTTCTGTTCAAATTATATTATAGCTGAAGGTGTCTCACTCTTTATAGTCAGGACGTTATGATAAATTTTGAAAATTGCGGGAAGCATGCCTATTGGTTCCCCATCTACAGAAACAGTAACAGTAACATTTCTCTCTTTTGGCAAAAACTTTACCTCTGATGCTTGATAATAAAGAATATCTTCCTCATATTTGTAAGTGCTTGCTCCCTTTAGTTCTATTAATTTATCAATCATTTTGAAACTACCTGAATTTTTTAATATTACAATATCCAACAAACCATCTGAAAATTTTGCGCGAGGTGCTGCTTTGAAGCCGCCACCTAGGAAACGACCATTTGCAACTATACCCATAGTCATTTTTGAGGAGATTTTTTTATTCTTGTCTATTACTATATCACATTCATTGCTATTGTACGATGGAAGAGTTGCAATTAAACTTGCCATTGTTGATACAAAGCGATTTTTTACTTTTCCTCTTACTTTTTTAGATCTATCAATAATTTCAGCTCCGACACCAATTTCTGCCGCATTCAGTAGAATTCTATTATGAGTTAAAGATGGAGTTTCTTTATCGGTTATAGTAGCTGCTATTACATCTATCTTACGTCTCTTCATATGTCGAATACGCATTAGAGATTCGGCTCCTTGATGTTTTAGCTCAAGTGACCTAGCTAATACATTTCGACTGCCAGATGGGATAACGTACATAATACCTTTTGGATTAATTGGTTTTAGTCTAGAATCAAGCTTAAATTTGCCATTATCAATGTTTTGAGACTTGATATTAAAAAAACCATTTGCTACTTCATTAATAGTACCATCTCCACCGACAGCAACAATATTCTTATATCCCTTTCTAAGTAACTTACGTGTTATCAATATACCATCACTGGCTTTTTTCGTAAAAATGATTCTATGAGCTTTGGGTAGAAAATCCTTAACTTTATTATAGGTTTCGACCCAGCTTTTTCCAGTGTTACCTCCTTGAGCATTTGGATTTAATAGTATATTCAAATCATTTACGTTTATTCTATTCAAATTGGTTACAGTCTTATTGAGATTTGAAAGCTTATTTCTAGAAGTTTTCATTCAAACTAATCACTCCAAAAAACAATATATATGTAATAATATAATTAATCAACACCATTTAATAAAGTTGAAATTAAATTTTTTCATCACTATATATTTGAGGAATTATATGGAAAAAGGTCGTATATTGCCGCATGCTTGAATCTAAATTTAAGAGTAAATTATATTCATATACCAAAATTAATAATAGCTCTTTGTATATGCTTCAGGTTAAAAGCAAGTCCCTTAAATGTACGCTTAGAAGTATAAATTAGTTGATAATCCATTATAACATAAAAAAAAGATTTTGTGAATGTTCTACTTTGAACCTTCCTTTAGTTTTTCACTTGCGTTACCAAGTAAACTTCCCAGACCGCCAGCTATTTTCTTGCCTACGTCTTCAGTCTTATTTACGATTTGTCCTCCTACTTCACTAGCATTCTTTCCTAGTTCACTAGCATTCTTTTGTAATTGTGATCCAGTTTGATTAACTCCTGCGCTGGCATTTCCGGCTGCATTTGAAGCGTTTTTTGTCAGATTTTGTGCATACCCTGTTGGCATATAGATTAGTGCAATCACCAACACGAAAGTTACTGTTCCAATATAGAGTTCTTTTTTCATCATATCTAGATGAACAACATTGTTTTAATAGTTTACGTATTAATTTAGATTAAATACTCGCTATCGGAAGGTAAATTTGCCATAGCTTGTCAAAACGTATGAGGGACGCTATTTGATATCTGCATAATCAAGTTTAATATTTTTTCACCTTTGAAAAGAAAGGTTAAGATTATTTATAATCCAACTAACTGTAATGATTAATCATAAGCATGAGAAAGGTGTTGAAAATGTACTAGTATTGCAGGGTGGTGGTTCCCTTGGCGCTTTTGCATGTGGAGTTTTCAAAGCCTTTGCAAAGAAAAATATAAAATTTGACATAATAGCGGGAACTTCAATAGGAGGCATTAACGGAGCAATAGCTGCAGGCAGCATAAATGATAAGCCTGAGAAGGATCTAGAGCGTTTTTGGTTGGATTTGGCGAGAAGCAGCTACAATATTATACCAGATATTTTCACCTTTGATTTCGACTATCATAATTATCAAGCTAAATTGAAGAGATCACCAGCGGCCTCTTTAAATGCAGCATTTTTTGGAGTTCCAAGTTTTTTTGTACCAAGATGGTTTAATTTCAATAATTCCAATCCAAAATCGTCACAAATGCAGGATTGCGTTCAGCCACCGTGGAAATGGACCTATATATACGACAATTCATTCATAACAAAGACAATTGAGAAATATATAGATTTTAAAAGACTATCCCCACAGGCCCAACAAGATAATCCTAATGGTGGTAATAGTAAACCTAATACTCGTCTTATAATTACTGCAGTTGACGTACTTACTGCTGAACCTCTCATGTTTGATAGCTACAAAAGACATATTGAGATGAAGCATCTTCTTGCCACCATCGGTTATCCCCAGTATGGATTTCCCTGGGCTGAAGTGAATGATGGTACATTTGCCTGGGATGGGTCCCTATTAAGTAATACACCAATACGTGAAGTAATGGTAGCGTCTCCAAGTAAAAATAAAAATATTTATGTTGTGGAAAATTATCCAAGAAAAATAGAAAAGCTTCCTGCGAATATGAGTGAAGTTATGTCAAGATCTAAGGATATTATGTTTAGTGATAAGACTCAA
>Ga0307278_10001599_pt1 | contig 11216 bp, 7 predicted proteins | sample ER_DNA_117_FD_194482 | JGI IMG/M metagenome (GOLD analysis project Ga0307278, IMG submission 194482) | Bulk soil microbial communities from the East River watershed near Crested Butte, Colorado, United States - ER_DNA_117 | ecosystem: Environmental > Terrestrial > Soil > Floodplain | place: USA...
GTGCAGGTGGCCGAGTTCGACCGCGACGCGCTGGCCGCGGCCGCGCCCACGGTGGCCGCCCTGGCCCGCGCCGAGGACCTGCCCGCCCACGGCCGGGCCGTCCAGGTCCGGCTCGGCGTGCGCCCGGGGTCGGCCGAAGGAAGCACCCGATCCGAGCACGAGGAACCCAGCCCCCCTCCGAGCGCGAGGAACCCAGCCCCGACCCGGGAGGCGCCGCCATGACCACGCCAGGCAGCCCGGCCAGCCGTGGCGTGCTGGCCACGGCCGACCCCGCCCGCTCGGACCCGGACCGGCCCGGCACCGGCCGGATGCCGGTCGCCGCCGACCGCGTCCGCGTGCGCGACGACCTCGCCGGCCTCATCCCCTACGGCGCGCCCCAGCTCGACGTGCCGGTGCGGCTGAACACCAACGAGACGCCCTGGCCGGTACCCCAGGGCGTGCTCGACGACCTGGCCGAGGCCGTGCGCCACCTTGAGCTGCACCGCTACCCGGACCGGGAGGCGACCGAGCTGCGCGAGGCGCTGGCGCTGCACGCCGGGCACGGCTTCGAGGGGACCTGGGCCGCCAACGGCTCCAACGAGGTGCTGCAGCAGCTCCTCATGGCGTTCGCCGGGCCGGGCCGCTCCGCCCTGGTGGTCGAGCCGACCTACGCGATGCACTCGCTGCTGGCCCGGGCCACCGGCACCCGGGTCGTCACCGAGGTCCAGCCGCGCGACGTGCCCATCACCGCAGAGGTGGCCGCCGACCTGGTGGCCGGAGCAGGCGCCGACCTCACCTTCTGGTGCTCGCCGAACAACCCGACCGGCGAGGCGACCGGGCCCGACGTGCTCGCCGCCGTCTGCCGGGCCGCGCCCGGCCTGGTCGTGGTGGACGAGGCGTACGGGGAGTTCGGGACCGCGCACGCCGCAGCGCTGCTCTCCCGCCACCCCAACCTGGTCGTCACCCGCACCTTCTCCAAGGCGTTCCGGATGGCGGGCGTCCGCCTCGGCTACCTGCTCGCCGACCCGTCCGTGGTCGACGGGATCCGCCTGGTCCGCCTGCCCTACCACCTGTCCACGCCGACCCAGGCGGTCGGGCTGCGCGCGCTCGCCCATGTCGGGGACCTCATGGGCCACATCGCCGCCACCGAGCGCGAGCGCGACCGGCTCGCCGCCGGGCTGGCCCGGCTCCCGGGCGTCGAGGTGCTGCCCAGCGACGCGAACTTCCTCTGCTTCGCCCCGGGCCGGCCGCCCAGGACCGTCTGGCAGGGCCTGCTGGACCGGGGGGTGCTGGTCCGCGACGTCTCCACCTACCCGACCCTCGAGGCATACCTGCGGGTCACCGTGGGCACGCCCGAGGAGGACGACACCTTCCTGGCCGCCCTCGGGGAGGTGCTCGCCTGATGGCCGGGCCGCGCCGAGCCCGGGTCGAGCGGCGCACCAGCGAGGTGGCGGTCACTGTCGACCTCGACCTCGACGGCAGGGGCCGGTCCGGGAGCGACACCGGCGTGCCCTTCCTCGACCACATGCTCGCCCAGCTCGGCAGGCACGCCCGCTTCGACCTCGACGTGCGGGCCAAGGGCGACCTCGAGGTCGACGCCCACCACACGGTCGAGGACACCGGCATCGCGATCGGGCAGGCGCTGGCCGAAGCCCTCGGCGACAAGGGCGGGGTGCGCCGGTTCGGGGACGCGGTCGTGCCCCTCGACGAGGCCAGGGCACGGGCCGCCGTGGACCTGTCCGGCCGCCCCTACCTGGTCTGGGACGTGCGGGTCGACGCCCGCCCGGGCGAGCTGGGCGGCTTCGACCCCAGACAGGCCCGCCACCTGCTCGAAGGCCTGGTCGCCCAGGCCCGCTGCACCGTCCACGTCGTGCTCGAAGCGGCCGACCTGCCCCATCACGCCCTGGAGGCCTGCTTCAAGGCGCTCGCCCGCGCCCTCGGGGACGCCTGCGCGCCCGACCCGCGCGCCGGCAGCGGCTCGACCAAGGGGACGCTGGCATGACCGTGCGGCGGCCCCCCGCCGGGCACGCCGGCATGACCGTGCGGCGGCCCCCCGCCGGGCACGCCGGCATGACCAGGCCACGGCCTGCCATCGCGGTGCTCGACTACGGGGTCGGCAACCTGCACTCGGCCACCAAGGCGCTCGACCGGGCCGGAGCCGACGTGCGGGTGGTGCCCTCGGTGGCGGCGGCCGCGGGCGCGGCCGGGCTGGTCGTGCCCGGCGTGGGCGCGTACGGCGCCTGCCTGGCCGGGCTCGGGTCGGCCGGTGGGGCAGGCGCGGTGGCCGGCTGGCTCGCGGCCGGCCGGCCCCTGCTCGGGATCTGCGTAGGGATGCAGCTCGCCTTCGAGGCGAGCGAGGAGGGCCCGGTCACCGGCGGGATCGGCGTGGTGCCCGGCACCGTGCGCCGGCTCGCCGGCGGCGTGAAGGTGCCCCACATCGGCTGGAACGAGGTGGCCGTCCGCAACGGCAGCCGGCTGTTCGCCGGCCTGCCGAGCGGCACCCGCTTCTACTTCGTCCACTCCTACGCGCCCGAGGCGGGCGGGGACGCGGTCGCGGCCGTCTGCGACTACGGCGCGCCGTTCGCGGCCGCCATCGAGCGGGGCAACCTGTTCGGCACCCAGTTCCACCCCGAGAAGTCCGGCGCCAGCGGCCTCGCCCTGCTGGGCAACTTCGTCGAGGTCTGCGCCACATGACCTTGGAGCTGCTGCCCGCCGTCGACCTGCTGGGCGGCCAGGCCATCCGGCTCGTGCAGGGCGAGCTCGGCACCGAGACCGGCTACGGCGACCCGGTGGAGGCCGCGCAGGCGTTCGCGGCCGGCGGCGCCTGCTGGCTCCACGTCGTCGACCTGGACGCCGCCTTTGGGCGCGGCCCGGTCAACCGCGACCAGATCGGCCGGATCGTGGAGGGGGTCGCGCCCGTGCGGGTCGAGGCCAGCGGCGGCGTGCGCGCCGCCGGCGACCTGCAAGCCCTGCTCGACCTGGGCGCGGCCCGGGTGGTGATCGGCACCGCCGCCCTTACCGACCCCGCCTGGGTGGCCGAGGCGTGCGCCCGCCACGGCGACGCGGTCGCCGTGGGGCTGGACGCCCGCGGCCGCACCCTGCAAGCCCGGGGCTGGACCGAGAGCGGCGGCGACCTGTTCGAGACGCTGCGCCGGCTGGAGGCGGCCGGATGCGAGCGCTTCGTCCACACCGAGGTGTCCAGGGACGGCATGCTGACCGGCCCGGCCGTCGACAGCCTCGAGGCGGTGCTCGCCGCCACCGACCGCCCGGTGATCGCCTCCGGCGGGGTGGCCGTCCTGGACGACCTGACCGCCCTGACCAGCCTCGAGCCCCTCGGCCTTGAAGGGGTGATCGTCGGCAAGGCCCTCTATGCCGGCCGCTTCACCGTCACCGACGCCCTGGCCCTTCTCGCCGGGGCGCGGCCGTGACCCGGGCGGGCGCACTCGGGGCCTTGCGTGGGCGGTGCCGGCGCCGGGCAACGGACGCGCGGGCGGGCTCCCGCTGGCCGATGGCACGCTGATGACCCTGGCCCGGCGGGTGATCCCGTGCCTGGACGTGACCGCCGGGCGGGTGGTCAAGGGCGTCTCGTTCGTGAACCTGGTCGACGCCGGCGACCCGGCCGCGCTGGCCGCTGTCTACGACGCCCAGGGCGCCGACGAGCTGGTCTTCCTCGACATCACCGCCACCGTCGAGGCCCGCACGACCCTGTTTGACGCGGTCGGGCGCACCGCCGAGCAGGTCTTCATCCCGCTCACGGTCGGCGGCGGGGTCCGCACCCCGGCCGACGTGCGGGCGCTGCTGCGGGCCGGCGCGGACAAGGTCTCGGTCAACTCGGCCGCCGTGCGCGACCCCGACCTGCTGTCGGCAGGTGCCGACACCTACGGGGTGCAGTGCATGGTGCTGGCCATCGACGCCAGGCGCCGCCCAGACGGCCGCGGCTGGGAGGTGGTGGTCGACGGCGGCCGTACCCCGACCGGCCGGGACGCCCTGGCCTGGGCCGAGGAGGGCGCGGCCCGGGGCGCCGGCGAGCTGCTGGTGACCAGCATGGACGCCGACGGGCAGAAGACCGGCTACGACCTGGACCTGGTCCGCGCGATGACCGCCGCGGTCGACCTGCCGGTGATCGCCAGCGGCGGCGCCGGCGACGTCAGCCACTTCGTGGACGCCTGCCTGGCCGGTGCGGACGCCGTGCTCGCAGCCAGCGTGTTCCACTTCGGGCAGCTCTCGGTTGCCGACGTCAAGCGCGGCCTGGCCGGGGCCGGGCTGCCCGTCCGGTCCTGACCATCCCGACCACGCAGGCCCCCGGACGGGCCGGGCTCCCCGCTCCGCGACGGGCCGGTCAGCCGCTCCGGGACGCGGTCGCGGCGGCCGCCTCGGCGGCGCTGGTCTGGTTCAGGTTGCGGATCTCGCGCAGCGCGACCGACAGCATCGCGACGTCGAGCGACTCGGCCTCCCGCAGGTCCTCCAGCAGCTCTTGGCTGCGTGCCACCGACGAGCGGTTCTCGTCCAGCCAGGCGTCGATCCGCGCCTCGGCGTCACCCAGGTGGCTGCCCAGCCGCAGCACCTGCCCGGTCAGGTCCTGCTGCTCGGAGTACAGGTCGTCGCGGAGCGCGCCCTTGGCAAGCGCCTGCCAGCGGGTCTCGGCCGGGAGCCTGGCGATCTGGTCGCGCAGCCAGTGCAGGTCGAGCCTGGCCCCGAGCGCGAACCAGACCCCGGCCACCGCCTCCACCGGCTCGCCGCTCGCGCTGGCCACGTCGATGACGTTGAGACCGGAGAACAGCGCGTCCAGGCTCGCCACCCTGGCCGCCAGCTCCTCGGGCACGCCCTGGCCGGCGAACCGCTCGGCCGCCTCCACGACCCTGTCCAGGTCGGCCTTTGCCAGCAGGTGGGGGAGCTGGTCGGCCATCACCCGAACCCCGGGCTCGAACTGGGCCACGGTGGCCGCGATGTCGAGCGGCTGGCGCCGGTTGCGCAGGAACCACAGGGCGGCCCGCTCCAGCAGCCGCTTGCCCTCGATCATCAATTCGTTCTGCACGCTCGACTCGACCTTGTTGTCGAGCTGGCCCATCTCCTTCCAGAGCCGGCGCATGTCGAACACCTCCCGGGCCACCGTGTAGGCACGGGCGATGTCGGGCGCGTCCACGCCCGTCTCCTCCTGGAGCCGGTGCGCGAAGGTGGGGCCGGCCCGGTTCACCATGCTGTTGATGACGTAGGTGGTGATGATCTCCCGGCGCAGCGGGTGGCTGCGGATCTGCTCGGGGAACCGCTCCCGGAGAGTCGGGGGCAGGTAGCGCTCCAGGTCGTTGGCAAGGTAGGGGTCCTCCGAAAGGTCCGAGGCGACCAGCTCGTCCTCGAGGGTCACCTTGCTGTAGGCGAGCAGCACGGCCAGCTCGGGGCGGGTGAGCCCGAGCCCGGCGGCCCGCCGCTCCGCCAGCCCCTCGCGGTCGGGCAGGAACTCGAGCTGCCGGTCGAGCTTGCCGGCCCGCTCGAGCGCCCGCATCATGCGGGCCTGCTCGTCGAGCAGGGCGGGCGCCTGCGCCTCGGTGAGGCTGATCGCCTGGGCCTGCCGGTAGTTGTCCAGCAGCACGCTCTCGGCCACGTCGTCGGTCATCGCCGCGAGCAGCTCGTCGCGCTGCTTGCGGGTCATGTCGCCGGCGGCCACCACCGAGTTCAGCAGGATCTTGATGTTGACCTCGTGGTCGGAGCAGTCCACCCCGCCGGAGTTGTCGATGAAGTCGGTGTTGATGCGGCCCCCGGCGAGCGCGTACTCGATCCGGCCGAGCTGGGTGAGCCCGAGGTTGCCGCCCTCGCCAACCACCTTGCTGCGCAGCTCCTTGCCGTCGACCCGCACGCCGTCGTTGGTGCGGTCGCCGACATCGCCGTGGCTCTCCCTGGACGCCTTCACGTAGGTGCCGATGCCGCCGTTCCAGAGCAGGTCCACGGGCGCCTTGAGCAGTGCCTGGATCAGCTCGTTGGGGGGCAGCGCCTCCGCGTCCACGCCAAGGGCCTGCCTCGCCTCGGGCGACAGCGGGATCGATTTGGCCGTGCGCGGGAACACCCCGCCGCCGGCCGAGAGCGCCTTCTCGTCGTAGTCGGCCCACGACGAGCGGGGCAGCCCGAACAGGCGCTGCCGCTCGGCGAAGCTCGCCTCCGGGTCGGGGTCCGGGTCGACCAGGATGTGCTGGTGGTTGAACGCGCCGACCAGCTTGATGTGGCGGGAGAGCAGCATCCCGTTGCCGAACACGTCGCCCGACATGTCGCCGACGCCGACCACCGTGAAGTCGGTCGTCTGGGTGTCCACGCCCAGCTCCCGGAAGAGCCGCTTGACCGACTCCCAGGCGCCCCGGGCGGTGATGCCCATCTTCTTGTGGTCATACCCGGCCGACCCGCCCGACGCGAACGCGTCGTCGAGCCAGAACCCGTACTCGCGGGCGATCGAGTTGGCGATGTCGGAGAACGTGGCCGTGCCCTTGTCGGCCGCGACCACCAGGTAGGGGTCGTCGCCGTCGTGGCGGACGGTGTCGGCCGGGGGCGCCACCTCGCCGTCCACGCGGTTGTCGGTCAGGTCGAGCATGCCCCGGATCAGGGTCGAGTAGCAGGCCACGACCTCCTCGGCCAGGGCCTCGCGGCTCCGCTCGGCGGGCGGGCGCTTGACCACGAAGCCGCCCTTGGCGCCGACCGGCACGATCACCGCGTTCTTCACCATCTGGGCCTTCATGAGCCCGAGGATCTCGGTGCGGAAGTCCTCCCGCCGGTCCGACCAGCGGATCCCGCCCCGCGCCACGCGGCCGCCGCGCAGATGGACCCCCTCGGTCCGGGGCGAGTACACGAAGATCTCGAACATCGGGCGGGGCGCGGGCAGGGCCGGGCACTTGGCCGGGTCGAGCTTGAACGACAGGTACGGCTTGCGCTGCCGGTCCGCCCCGGTCTGGTAGTAGTTGGTCCGCAGGGTCGCCTCGATCATGCTGAGGAAGCTGCGCAGGATGCGGTCCTCGTCGAGGTTGGCGACCTTGTCGATGGCCACCTCGACCTGGTCGCGGAGCCGCTCCGCGGTGCTGGCCGGCTGCCCGCCGTCGCCCGCCCTGGCCGGGTCCAGGCGGGCCTCGAACAGCTCCACCAGCAGGCGCGCGACCCCCGGGTTGCCGGCCAGGGTCTCCTCCATGTAGTCCTGGCTGAAGGTGAGCCTGGTCTGGCGCAGATACTTGCAGTAGGCGCGCAGCACCACGATCTGCTGCCAGGTGAGCCGGGCCGCGAGCGCCAGCCGGTTGAAGCCGTCGCTCTCGACCTCCCCGCGCAGGATCCGCGCGAACGCGTCCTGGAACAGGTCGCGCACCTGGTGCAGGTCGACCTCCCCGCCAGGGTGGAGCAAGCCGAAGTCGTGGATCCAGACCGGAGGCCGGCCGGGCATCCGGATCTCGTAGGGCCGTTCCTCCACGACCTCCACGCCCATGTCCTCGAGCATCGGCACGGCGTCCGACAGCGGCAGCGGGTGCGCCGACCAGAACAGCTTGAGCCGGAGCTGCCCGGGGAGTGCCTCCAGCGGCCGGTACAGGCTCATGTCGATGCCGCCGCGGTCGTCCAGCTCCTCCATGTGCCGGATGTCGTAGACCGCGTTGCGGGCCAGGAACTGCTCCCGGTAGGCGGCCGGGAACGCGTCCGCGTAGCGGCTGGTGAGCTGGTTGCCGACCTCCTCGCCGTGCTGCTCGAGCAGGTAGTCGTGCAGCTCGTCGCGCCACGAGCGGGTCGCCTCCACCAGCTGCCGCTCGATGTCGCGGACGTCGTAGTCGGGCAGCTCGCCGGGGGGGATGCGGATGATGAACTGCAGCCGCGCGAGCACCGACTCCGACAGCTGGACCGCGAAGTCGTCCAGGGTCGCGCCCTGGAAGGCGCGCTGCAGCACCCGCTCGATCCGCATGCGGACCTCGGTGTTGTAGCGGTCGCGGGGCACGTAGATCAGGCAGGACAGGAAGCGCCCGTAGGCGTCGCGCCACAGGAACAGGCGGACGCGGCGGCGCTCCTCGAGCCGCAGGATGCCCATGGCGACCTCGAACAGCGTGTCCTCGGAGATCTGGAACAGCTCGTCGCGAGGGAACGTCTCGAGGATGTTGATGAGCGCCTTCTCGTCGTGGCTGCCGGGCGGGAAGGCAGCCTGCTCGAGCACGCCCTCGACCTTGCGGCGCAGGACCGGGATGTCGCGCGGGTTCCGGTTGTAGGCTGCCGAGGTGTACAAGCCGAGGAAGCGCCACTCGCCGACGACCTGCCCGTCCTCGTCGAAGCGCTTGACCCCGACGTAGTCGAGGTAGGACGGCCGGTGCACGGTGGCGCGCGAGTTCGCCTTGGTGAGCACCAGCGGGTGCCTGGCCCGGGCGAGCTTGCGCACCTCGGGCGGCAGCTTGGCGAAGCTGACCGACACCGGGGGCTGGCCCTGGTCGCGCAGGATGCCGAGGCCGGTGCCTGGCACGGACCGCAGCGTGTCCTCGCCGTCCAGCGTGACCAGGTCGTACTGGCGGTAGCCGAGGAAGGCGAAGTGGTTGTCGGCGATCCACTCGAGCAGCGCCCGCGTGTCCTCCACCGCCGCCTGGTCGATCGCTGGCGGGCGCTCGGTGTACTCCGCCAGCACGTCGGCGACCCGCTCGCGCATCTTCGGCCAGTCCTCGACCGCCGCGCGGACGTCGGCGAGGACCCGCTCGAGCCCCTCCCGCAGGTCCTCCAGCACCTCCGGCTCGGTCAGGCGGTCGATCTGCATGTGCAGGATCGACTCCTGGATGGCGTCGTCGGCCTCGCTGCCGTCGGGCAGCACCTCGAGCAGGTTGCCCTCGGCGTCGCGGCGCACGGCCAGCACCGGGTGGATCGGCAGGTGGATGGTGAGCCCGTGCCGGTTCAGCTCGATCGTCACCGAGTCGACCAGGAACGGCATGTCGTCGGTGACGACCTCCACGATCGTGTGGACCGAGCGCCAGCCGTGCTCCTCGAACCGGGGGCTGTAGATACGGACCTTGGTGGTCCCGGGCGTGCGCTGGCGGGTGAAGGTCCAGTGGGCAAGCACCGCGCCATACAGGTCGGGGAGGTCGTGCTCGGCCAGGTCCTCGGGGTCGACCCGGCTGTAGTAGCGGCGCGCGAACGCCTCGACCTGGGCCGCCTCCTCGGGCGGCACCCGCTCGTGGACGGTCGCGACGATCCTGTCGAGGATTTCCGCCTTGGCCTGCTCGGGTTTCGTCGCCATGAGTCCTCCGGGTGTCGCTCCGTGCCCAGGGTCGTTCTCGGCGCTCGGTGTCGATGCGAGGCACGCTTCCCAGTGTCTCGTACCCAGCCAGCCGCGACTACACCCTGGACACGGCCGGCACGTGAGATCCGCCGCCACGCCGTAGCATGGACCCGGCTGTCCGACCCCGGAGGCGCCGCCTCCCTGCCCCGTCCCGAGGAGCACCCGTGCCCGACGACCTGCCCGATGCCATCTCCGGCCTGCGCTTCGACGCCCAGGGCCTGGTTCCCGCGGTGGTCCAGGACGACGCCGACGGGACCGTGCTGATGGTCGCCTGGATGGACGCCGAGGCCGTGCGCCGCACGCTGGCCACCGGGCGGACCTGGTTCTGGAGCCGCTCCCGGCGGGAGCACTGGCAGAAGGGCGAGACCTCGGGCCACCGGCAGTACGTCCGCTCGGTGGCCGCCGACTGCGACCGCGACACCCTGCTGGTCCGGGTCGAGCAGGTCGGCGCGGCCTGCCACACCGGCACCCGCAGCTGCTTCAGCACCCCGCTGCCGGCCTTCAGCGCGCCGCTGCCGGCCGTGCCCGGCGACTCCATGGTGCCCGGCGACTCAGGCTCGATGGCGCCCGGGGCGCCTGGCGACTCCATGGTGCCCGGCGACTCAGGCTCGATGGCGCCCATGGTGCCTGGCGATTCCATGGCGCCTGGGGTGCCTGGCGACTCCATGAAGAGGGCGCCGGCATGATCCGGCACCCGCTCGCCGGTGACCTGCGGCCGTCGCTCGACGAGTTCACCCGGCTGGCCGCGTCCTACTCGGTGGTGCCGGTCTGGCGCGAGCTGCTCGGCGACCTCGAGACGCCGGTCGGCGCCTTCCGCAAGCTGGGCGACGCCGACGGCTCGGTCCTGCTCGAGAGCGTCGAGCACGGGGAGCGCTGGGGCCGGTACTCGTTCATCGGCACCGACCCGTTCGCCACGTTCACGGTCCAGGACGGGCGGGCGGCCTGGACCGGGGCGCCGCCGTCCGGGCTGCCGGACGGCCCGCCCCTGGCCGTGCTGCGCGCCGCCCTCGAGCACCTCCGCTCGCCCTCCCTGCCCGGCCTGCCGCCGCTGTTCGTCGGCGCGGTCGGCTACCTCGCCTACGACATCGTGCGCGAGCTGGAGCGCCTGCCCGACGGGACCGAGGACGACCTGGGGCTCCCGGACGGGGTGCTCGTGTTCCCGCGCTCGGTGGTGGTCTTCGACCATCTCGGCCAGCGGCTCGTGCTCGTCGCCAACACGGTCACCGACGCCTCGCGCGACCCGGGCGAGGCCTACCTGGAGGCGGCACGGCGCCTGGACGACCTGGCCGACCGGCTCTCGGTCGCCACCCCGGCGCCGGCCACCCCGCTGCCCGCGGCCGGCCCGCCGGCCGCGGCCGAGAGCGACCTGCCGCCCGGCCGCTACCAGGAGATGGTCGAGACCGCCAAGGAGCACATCCGGGCCGGCGACGTCTTCCAAGTCGTGCCGTCGCAGCGCTTCTCGGTGCCCACCACCGCCGACCCGCTCGACGTCTACCGCGTGCTCCGGGTGGTGAACCCGTCGCCCTACATGTACTTCCTGCGGCTGCCCGGGGTCACGATCGCCGGCTCCTCGCCCGAGGTGCTGGTCACCGTGCAGGGCCGCTCGGCCACCATGCGGCCGATCGCGGGCACCCGGCCCCGGGGCGCCGACCCGGCCGTGGACGACGCCCTCGAAGCCGAGTTGCGGGCCGACGACAAGGAGCGGGCCGAGCACGTCATGCTCGTCGACCTGGCCCGCAACGACCTCGGCCGGGTCTGCCGGCCGGGCACCGTCCGGGTGGCCGACCTCATGCGGGTCGAGCGCTACTCCCACGTCATGCACCTGGTCTCCGACGTGGTCGGCGAGCTGGCCGACGGGGTGTCCGCGTTCGACGTGCTCGCGGCCGCCTTCCCGGCCGGCACGGTGTCCGGGTCGCCGAAGGTCCGGGCCATGGAGATCATCGACGCGCTCGAGCGCCACCGGCGCGACCCC
>Ga0307278_10001600_pt1 | contig 11211 bp, 17 predicted proteins | sample ER_DNA_117_FD_194482 | JGI IMG/M metagenome (GOLD analysis project Ga0307278, IMG submission 194482) | Bulk soil microbial communities from the East River watershed near Crested Butte, Colorado, United States - ER_DNA_117 | ecosystem: Environmental > Terrestrial > Soil > Floodplain | place...
CACTGCCGCCACCATGGCACCCCCAACATGCGGGCAGGCTCGGACCCACCGTGCCTGCGATGGCGCTGATCTTCCCGCACCACCCCGACCGATACTCGGCGGTCCGAGGCTGGCCTCACTGGGTGGCCGGTGTGAAACGGGCCGTTGAGATCGGGCTGCGGCGTGGTCGAGCATGCCGCCTGCTGCGATGGCGAGGAGTGGGCGGTGTCGGTTGCCCGGCTGGGTGCGGGTGGCACGCGGGTCGCCGTGCGACACGGCTGCCGATGTGACACGCCGGTCGGCTCATGCTGCTGCCCAGCCATCCGACGGGGTCCAGTGCAGGCCCAGCACGCCCAGCCGGGCCAGGTTGACCGCGGCGGCCAGCAGGTTGAAGTCGGCGGCGACCTTGGCAAGGCCACGGACCCGCACGCGGCGGCCGCCGTGGCGGCGGCGGACCAGATGGGCGAGCTTGCGCTCGACCTTGGGTCGGGTCGCGCGGTAGTCGGCGGCGCGGACGGGGTCGGCCTGGCGGGCGCGAGCGGCGGCCAGCTCGTGCTCGTGGGCAGTGATGGTGATGGTGCGGCCAGCCGCTGCGCTGGTGCACTGGCCGCCAAGCGGGCAGGTCGCGCAGGCGGGGCCGAAACTGGCCTGGCCGTGGTGGCGGTGGCGTGGATTGGGGTTGTAGACGATCGGGGCGGCGCGCCGTGCGGGGCAGGTGACGGTGCCGGCGGCAAGGTCGATCTGGAACTGGTCTTTGGTGAAGTGCCCCCCTGGCGCGACCGGGGCTTGGATCTTGATCCGCGGGTCGATGCTGGCGGTGTGCAGGCTGGCCAGCAGCGGCCCGGTGCCATAGGCGCTGTCGCCGTAGACGGTGGGCGTGGGCGCTTGGAGGCCGCCGTCAGCAGCCGAGGCTGCGGTCGGTGCAGGCGGGTCGCCTTGGACCTGGTCGACCAGCTCGGCCAGCAACCCGAGCGCGGCCGCCGCGTCGCCGACATTACCGGCGGTGGCACCGGTCGCCAGCACCAGCTCGCTGTCGGGATCGACCGAGGCATGGCCCTTGTAGCCGTCAAAGCCGCGGGCGCTGGTCTTGTGGCCATGCCGGGCGTCGGGGTCGACGGTGGAGATCATCCGGTCGGCGGCGACCTTGCGGGCGATCCGGAAGCTGCCATCGGTGCCCTGCTCCAGGTCTTGACCCACCACCGCCGCCAACAGGCGGGCAGCCTCGGCCACCGCCGCCGGCAGCGAGCGGCCCTGCAGGACCCCCAACACCGCTCGCGCATCCCGGGCGCGCGCATCCACCAGCGCCGCTCGTGCCGCCTGGTCGTCCCAGTCGATCTGCGGCTTGGCCAGGCTGGCGTAGTCGTCGGCGCCGGCCAGCACCCCCCGCAGCTCGGCCTCCAGCCGCCCCTCAGCCACCTTGAGCAGGCCCCGGATCGCCGAGCCCAGCAGCGTGACGGTATCCATCGTCGCCACCGCGTCATACAACGGCGTGGAGTCCAGCACCCGCCGCACCCCCACCAGCCCGGCCTGCCTGGCCGCATCCACGGTGACCTCAAAGATCCGCTCCGGCCGGGCGGAGGCGGCCAGCCGGGCGCGCATGTCCACCAGCACGGTATGACTGAACCCCGGGTAGTCGAACGCCAACCCACCACCGGCATACTTCCAGCGCGCATCGAAACTGAACGCCTCGACCGCCTCGCGGTCCGACAGGCCTTGCAGCCGCTGCAGCACCATCACCGTGGCCACGATCCGCGGGGGCACGCTGCGCCGGCCGACCCCGGCGAACAGGTCAGCGAACAACTCGTCGCCAAACAGCCGGTCACCGTCGCGATACAGCACCGCCCAGATCGACTGCTGGCCGACCCGGCCCTCGCACACCGCCGCCGTGCCACGCCACAGGTCCGCCTGCTTGGGGGTCGTCCCAGCGGTCATCGGCCACTCCCAGTCAAGAATCACATCCATGTGATTCTCCCCGATCCAGGATCAACCAGCGAGCTTGCACGCTCGCGAAAAACACCAGCCACCCAGTGAGGCCAGCCTCGGACCGCCGAGCCCGCCCGGGTTGGGAGTGACGGCAGGCGAGCGCGATGCCAGGGTGGTCCGAGCCTGCCCTCACGCGGAGGTGGTGCCGTGGCCGCAGCGTGCAACGTCAACGACCTCCTCGATGGCCATGTGACCCTCGACCTGGAGTGCCTGGACCGCGTCTACCTGAACGCCTACGTCCCCAACCTGCAGGTCGGCGGGCAGGTGGTCACGTTCTTGACCCAGCACCTGGGCCACCCGATCCCCTCGCCGGCCATCTTCACCAAGATCGGCGACGCGTTCCGGGCGGTGGTGGCCCGCTTCGCCGAGGACCACCACATCCCGGTCGTGCGGTTCGCCAAGGACGCCCGCAAGGCCGAGGTCATGCGCCCCTACCTGGACGCGGCCACCCAGCCCGGGGTGGTCGCGATCGGGGTCGCGCAGGAGTTCCAGAGCGTGTTCTCTGGCTACCAGCGCAAGACCACCACACCAGGGGCGGTCTCGTTCGCCTTTGAGAAGGCCGACCGGCGGGTGAGCGTCTACTACTTCTACGTCCTGGATCGCGACTTCGGGCCCGGGTTCGTCAAGCTGTGCTCCTGGTTCCCCTACCCGGCCAAGGTGTGGGTCAACGGCCACGAGTGGGCCAAACGCCAGGCCACCAGGCACGGCATCACGTTCACCGCGCTGGGCAACGGGTTCGCGGCCTGCGACCAGCCCCAACGGCTGCAGGCGCTCTGCGACCAGCTCACCGCCACCGAGCTGCAGCGCTTCTTCGACCGCTGGCTGGCCCGCATCCCCACCCCGCTCACCCTGGCCGACCAGGCCGCCGGGTTCTGGTGGGAGCTATCGATGCGCCAGGTCGAGGTCTCCCGCACGATCGTGTTCGACGCCCCCCGCCGGGCACGTGCGTTCTTCGAGGCGGTGATCAGCGACAACCTCTCACTCGGGCGGCCCGACGAGGTGCAGCTGATCTTCGACCGGCGCGTCCGCAAGGACACCAGGGGAACCTTCTCCACCAAGGTCGTCACCCGCGGGGTCGAGGTCACCGTCAACGTGTTCTACAAGCACTCCCGGATCAAGCAGTACCTAAAACAAGGCCGGGCGCTGCGGGTGGAGACCGTGGTCAACCAGCCCAACGACCTCGGCTGCCAGCGTCGGCTGGGCAACCTCGACGAGCTGCAACGAAAGGCTCGCGCCGCCAACCGGCGGCTGCTTACCATCGAGCGTGTCGGCCAGGGCTGTGCCATCGCCACCGAGCTGTTCGAGCGGGTGGCACTGCCCTCGATCCAGGAGGGCCAACCAACCGGAGCCCTGCGCTTCGGGGATCCTCGCGTCATGGCCCTGGCCGGCGCCCTCTCCATCCAGCTCAACGCCATCGCCGGGTTCACCAACCACAGCCTGCGCACCCACGTCGCCGGCCTGCTCGGCGCGCCCTACACCACCGGCCAGATGACCTACGACCTGCGCCGGCTGCGCCGCAAGGGCCTGATCCGCCGGCTGGACCATCGCAACACCTACGTGCTCACCGGCGACGGCGCCCGGGTCGCGGTGTTCTACACCAAGCTCCACGACCGGCTCCTCGGCCCGCTTCTAGCCACTGACCAGCCCCACGCTCCCCTCGAACTCCGCCAGGCGCTCCGAGTCATCGACCACAGCATCGACCGCTCCATCACCAACGCCCGCCTGGGAGCCGCCGCCTGAAACTTGACCTGAACCTCAAGATCTCAGGAACCAAGGGTTCCTAGAGCCGGTCGAGTAGTTGGTCGAGGATCCCCTGAGCCCTCGCGTGCTCCCGCTTCGCCTCGTCTCGGAGCTCTTCGCGGTCGCTGGCGTCCTCCGACATTCCGAGGAACCAGTTGCTTATCAGCGAGCTTGTGACCGCCCTATCGAGTTCTCGGAACAGCCGACGTGTTGGCCGGGACGGCTGGCCTGCCGCCAGGGTCAGCAGCCTCGCTCGAAGGACGTTCCTGCGGTCCGCCAACAACCGCAGGACCTCATCAACGTTGCTGTGTCGCCGGGTCAGCTTGCCTTCGGGGTCGGCGTCCTCAAGCAGGGTCGCCAGATCCGCCAGGACTTGCGCCGCCTGTTCTCGACGGCGGTGGCGCTCCGTCCGAGCCTGTGTGCGGCCCTGAACCCATGCCCCGACCACACCACCGCCAAGCGCGGCAGCAGCAGCGATTGTGGTCTGCCCGAGCGCCGTCCAGTCCGTCGCCACCATGCCCCCCCAGGCTTTGGGTCGCTGACCTGCGAAGCATGCTACAGCGCGCCGAGGAGCCTTCCGAGCAGACGTTCGGCTGCCTGGTGATGCCCCTGCGCCGCGGTGAGGAGGTCATCGGCGCTGTTCTCATCGGACCGTGCATCGAGATACGCCCACGACGAACCGACCAGGTTGGTCAGCATCCGATCGAGCTGGCGGCTCAGGCGACGCACCCGCCGGGATGGATGCCCTGCTGCGAGCCGGAGCAGCTTGACGCGGAGTGCGGCTCGGCGGGTGGCGTGCGGACGCATGGCCTCGTTGGCATAGACCCCAGTACTGAACCGCAGCCAGGTCGGATTCACGTCCTCGAGTAGCCGGGTGACCTCGGCGAGGGCGTCAGCGGCTTCCTCTCTGCGGCGTTGCCGTTCGAGCTTGAACGCGGCTCGACCTTGCATCCAGGCCGCGGCGAACCCACCGCCCAATGCGGCGACAGCGCCGATGCCGGTCTGGACCACTGGTGCCCAGTCTGTCGCCACCATGCCCCCCCGGTCCACGTGTCGATCCGGGAAGCATGCCACGCCGGGCGTCCTGGCCGTCTCCAGCTTCCTGGGCGTATCTCCCTCCAAGTACCCACTGCCGGGGCTCCCAGCTCGTCTCCGGCCCGCCCCGCGCGGTCCCCAACGCCTCCTACACTCGCCTCCACCGGCCAGCCGTGTAGGCTTCGCCCATGAAGCGCTCGGGGGGGCATGAGGACGAGTCGGATGCGCTCAGAGTCGGCGCTGCGGTCGCCGGCGCTGCCGCTGGTGTGGCCGCTGACCTCCTCGTGGACGGTGCGGGCGGCGTGGTGGTTGGGGCCGCCGCCGGCCAAGCGCTCAACCAAGTTATCGAGCGGGCAGCCGGTGTCCGTCGCAGGCAAGCCGAGGCGATGCTCCAGGTCGCCGCGGAGACGACTCGACAGACGTTCGACGAGCTGCTCGAGCGGATCACTGCCGACCCCCATCGGCTCCAGCTCGCCGCCGCTGCGGTGAAGGCCGCCTACGACACGGCGCTCCAGGCGAAGATCAGCGCGCTCGGCCGGGCGCTGGCGACGGGCGCGATGGCCACCGACGATGCGGTGATCGACGAGCAGCGGGTCTTGGTCGACATTCTCGCCGGCCTCGAAGCGCCGCATGTCCGCGTTCTCGCCCAGACCTCCGAGGAGCATCCCTCAGCCCGGGAGATTCGCCGGGATGGGCGTCCACAGGAACCTGGCGGGTGGGGTTACCAAACCGCCACCGAGCTCCTTGGCGGCGAGTCCGGCATCGCCCGCCCCGTGCTGAGCGTCCTTGAAAGCCACGGCCTCATCACAGATGTCACTTTGGGGACCGCGGCCCGCGAAACGGGCTACGACAGGGACAGTCGTGGCGCCCGCTACGTCGTGACTCCCGCCGGCCGATACTGCCTAGAGCTGCTGCGGGAGCGCAGCGGAGAAGATCCAGGGGAGCGGACCGAATCGGCTGATCGGTCGCCAAGCCCGTAGCTGGTGACGATTCGGAGCATCCCCGACGCCGCACGGCCGACGGACGCGCACGGTTGCAGTAGAGAATAGCGACGAAATCCGAAGCGATTACCACTGAACATTTGCTGTCCTGTATGCCAGGATTATTCCTGGAACCAGTCAGCGGATTCGGCCTTTGAACTGCCCGGATGCCAACTAGGGAGGAGGCCAGAAATGGTCGACCGCACGAGCGTCAAGACCCGGCGGATTTCGCCAGGCGTGTACGCCACGCTGAACGGCGAATTCCAGACTGCCCGCGACGGGAAGGTCTGGAAGCTGCACCGAGGCGGCGAGCTGGTCGGGAAGCCGGACGGCTACCGGACCTCGGACGAGGCGCTGACCGCGATCGTCGCCGAGGGCTTGGCCGAGCTGGAGGCGCTGAACACGCCCCCGGCCAAGCCGAAGGCCGCCCCGAAGGCGGAGGCGAGCGAGCCGGGTGTGAGCGAGCGGCGGACCGGGTCGACCGGGCAGGCGCCCGCCAACCCGAAGGGTGGCCGCCCGCACGTGCGGCGGCATGCGGCCAAGGTCGCCTGACGGCTGGCGGACGGCCCCGGGCGCTGGAGTGGACCCCCCGCTCCGTGCCCGGGTCCTTCGTTCCTGACCGCAAGGGGAGGTGATGCGCGACCACCCGGCCGGCTTGTGTGGGAAGCGCGACGGGCGGCCATCCGCGTAGTGCCCCGGCGGCGTTGGCGCGCCCCGGGGCCGGCACCAGGAGTGGCCCCTGATGCGACAGCAAGCGTTGAACGGCCGGCGCCGGCCGTCAAGAGACCCCGACTACCGCCCCACCCGCCCGGCCGCCTTCTGGCCGCTGCCCCCCGACCAGCCGCTGACGGTGTGCGGTCGCTGCGCCGCCGCCATCCCCGCCACCGACAAGGCGCAGCGGACCCACCGTGACCATCACGCCCAGGTCGATGCGGGAGACCCGCGGTGAGCCGCGAGAAGTACGTCTGGCAGCCCGGCGACGTCCAGGTGCGAGACGCTGGGAATCGCCAGGCGTGTGGGAACCCCGCCGACGACGACCAGGTCCCCGGCCTCTGCCGCCAGTGCGCGGCCACGATCGACCGGGACTACGAGTGGCTCCGCGACCTCGCCTGGTGGGAGGCCGGACCGTGAGCCGCCGCCCGACCCCGCGGGAGGTCCTGATCGATGACATCCGCCGGCTGGCGGGCCTCGCGGAAGCAGCGGTCGGGGAGGCCGCCCGTCTGAAGGTCGACATCCCCGAGGACGTCGCCCGGTGTGTGGCCGCGTGGCGGTCATGGTCGTGGCGGCTGCGAGAGGAGCAGGCGGAAGGGGACCCGGAGCGCGGTGGCTGAGCTGGCGACCGCGAGCTACCGGCTGTGGCGGCCCGACCTCGGCTTCCCGGTGCGGACGTCGATCGGGCCGCCGCGGTTCCTCCAGGCCCCGCTGGTCGAGTGGCCCACCGTGTACCCGTGGGGGCTGTTCGGCGCCGACCTCGACCACGACATCTACCGGCGCCGCTACCGGCATCGGCTGCACCGCAACACGCCGAAGGTGCTCGCGGAGCTGGCCGACCTCCAAGCCGGCTACGACGCGCCGCTGGTGCTGCTGTGCCACTGCGACCTCAGCAAGCCCGACGCCCGGTGCCACCGGACGATGCTGGCCGAGTGGATCACGCAGAAGACCGGCGAGGAGATCCGCGAGGTGGAGTGACCTCCTCCCCTCGCTCGGCCGCAGCTCGGCGCTCCAGCAGCTTGCCGACCAGCTCGAGCCGCGGCAGGCAGGCCGGAAACATCGCGCAGCCGACTCCGCAGGTCACGTTGCCGGGGAGCTGCTCGTCCTGGTGCTCGCAGCGTCGCAGGGACAATGCCGCTACCTCTGGGCCGAGGCTTCCGCTTCTGCGACGGCTACCACCACGGCGATCGGCTCGCGGAGGTCGTCGGCGACGCGGTAGCGGTCCGGCAGCGACGGCCGGCAGTAGGCCGAGGGATGCCGATGCGAGCGGACCAGCGCGTCGCCCACGAGCACGGCCGCCGACCCGGGCATCGCCCAGGCCAGGAACGCGGAGAGCCGCCCGTCCAGCGCGAGCACGACCAAGGCGGCCAGCAGCCAGCCGAGCACGAGCATGCGACCGGCCGTCCTCATGACCACTTCCGCCGCTGCGGGATCGTCGGGGCGGTCGCGCCGCGGTCCCGCCACCAGGCGTCCGGTGGGCGGAGCTGCGCGTGCAGCCGGCGCGCCTGCACCGCGAGCCAGTAGGCGGCCACGACTAGGGCGAGGATGACGCACACGGCCGCGAGCACCGTGACGACGACCGCGAAGCTGGTCTCTAGGGCTCCCATACTTCCTCCTGCCTACAGGTGGGGAGCGCCCGCGGACTGGCCGGGCGCTCCCCATGTCGTCACTGCACCTTCCCCATCACGCGCTACGCGCGTGCGACACAGGAACGACGGGTTGCACGACGGCGCCCGGCTCGATGCCGTTGGCGCGGCACCAGGCGTCGATGGTCTCGGGATCGAGGCCCTTAGCGCGCAGCCAGCCGCGTATCGTCAGGCTGATCGCCAGAGGCGTGTTCTCGCAGCGGCGGCGCTGGCGCGGCCCGTGCAGGACCACCAGACGGCCACAGCCTCGCGCCCAGCAGCGCCCGAACAGGCGATACTGCGGCCAGTCGATCAGGGTCAGTAGCCGGGGATGGCGCTCCATCCACTCTCGAATCAGGATCACCTCCCTTCGGTGATGAAGAGGGCCGGACCACCAACTGTCCCCTTAGCAGCCGGTGGTCCGGCTCCGTGCTCCCAGGCAACCGCACAAGGGCCGGCCACAGAACGGCAGACGCGGTAGGCACTCGGTTTGCCTAGTGCCTAGCCCTGGTGGACGTGGGACGATCCCCGCTGGAACCAGCCAGGCGAGGCAGCGATGGTGGAACGCTCACCGCTCCAGCGAGCACGGGAACAGCTCGGGCTGACGCAAGAGCAGGTCGCCGACGAGCTGCGCCGCCTCGGCCACGAGCATGGCCACGGGGAGCTGGGCGTCGACGCCAACGCCGTCAGCCGCCACGAGCGCGGCGTGATCACCATGCCCCGCGCCCCGTACCCTGAGCTGTACGTCAAGCTGTACGGGGTGTCTATCGATGCGCTTTGGCCGCTCGGTAGGATGGAGGACATGGATCGCCGGACCTTCCTGGAAGCCCTGGCCGCGGCCGGTGGTTCTGTGCTGCTGTCCGGCGACGATCACGACCTGGACGCGATGCTGTCGGTCACCTCGGGGTTCCGGCGTCTGGAAGCCACCACCCCGGCAGGAGAGCTGCGCCAACCAGTCCTGCACCACCTGAAGCTGATCGCCAACCGGTCGGGCCGCAAGTACGCGGCGGCGGCGGCCGAGGCGGCGGGACTCGGCGCATGGCTGGCCTGGGACCAGCTCGACCACGACGCCGCCTATCGGCTCTACAGCAGGGCCATCGACTACGCCGAGCAGGCTGGGTCTGACGCTCTGGTCGCCTACATGACCGGGAGCAAGGCGTCGTGGGCGGCAACCTCCGGGCACGGCGCCGAAGCGCTCGGGCTGCTCCGGAAGGTGGAGAAGCGTACGGTCGGCGCCGCGGACGCCTGGTGGTCGACGATGGCGGCCACCGTCTACGCCTCGGTCAAGGACGCCGACGCGACCCTGTACAGCCTGCGGCGGGCTGAGGACGCGCTGGAGGCTGACGCTGAGCCGTCCTGGCCGTTCCTCTACCGGTTCAGCCACCAGAAGTTTCAGGGGTACGTCGGTGCCTGCCACGCTCGCCTGGGACTCCGGAAGGCTGCGGTCCCGGCCCTTCGGGAGGCCGTGGACGGCATGCCCGAGGGCAAGCAGCGCGCCATCCTGCTGACCGACCTGGCGATCGTGGTCGGCGGCGACGAAGCGACCGAGCTGCGGCGTGAGGCCCGCCAGATCGGCGAGGAACACCAGTCCAGGCGGGTGCTCGCCCGGGTATGAGGTCGGTCCGGATGATCGGCTTCAGCGGTCATCAAGGGCTGCCACCTGCCACAACGGATCTGATCGCTGCCGAGCTCCGTGAAAGGTTGGAGCCGCTGGCTGGGCCGGAGCTGATCGGGGTCACCATGCTCGGGCCCGGCGCCGACCGGCTGTTCGCCCGGATCATGCTGGAGCTGGGTGGCCACCTGTACGTCGTGGTCCCTGCAAAGCGGTACCGCGACGGGTTCGAGGACCCGGAAGCGCGGCGGGAGTACGACCGGCTGTATCCGATGGCGAGCTACTTCGAGTCGCTGGAGTATGTCGAGTCCACCGAGGACGCGCACATGGCCGGCGGTCGCGTCGTTGTCGACCGGTCCGCCAAGCTGCTGGCGGTGTGGGATGGGCAGCCGGCCCGGGGCCACGGTGGGACCGCTGATGTGGTCGCCTATGCCCGGGAGCGAGGCGTTCCGGTCGAGGTGATCTGGCCCGAGGGCGCGACCCGCGACTAACCGCGCCTCAATCACCCATCTTTAGTGGGATTCACCCTGGTGATGGTGTTGTGGGGTGTCGCCAGCGAGGCGTTGCGCGACATCGTCACCCGGTTCCTGAACGAGGTCCGCTTTGAGTAGTCGTCGTGAGCGGGAGGGTGGCTCGGCGGTGGTCGAGTTCGTGCTGGTGACGGTGGTGGCGGTGGGGGTGGCGCTGGCGGTGGCGCAGCTTGGGTTGTTCCTGTGGGAGCGCAACGCGTTGATGGGGTCGCTGTCGGAGGGGGCGAGGGTGTTCACCAGATCCCTCCAGCGCAGGGCTCCTAGCTCTCAGCGAAGGGAGTATACGGTTCCTCGCCTTGCTTGACGAGAGCTCCGATTGGTCAGCCAGTCTGCCGTGAGCCGGTGCGGTCGGTGGGGACCGGCTCACCCGAGGCGACCGCGCCAAGCGTATGCCGTCGGCCACGCCGCTGTCTGGGGTCGGTGAGCTGGGCGAGATCGCAGAGCAGGCGGCGGCACTGGTCGGGTGCCAGCGCGGCGGGCGCGCCCAGCCGCTGGGCAGCCGCCGGGATGGGGATGACGCGGGGGCAGGCACGGCGGTCCGGTCTGGTCATGGGATTCGACACCCACAGGATCGCCGGCGGCCGTGCCTGCCCAACTCCCACCCGGCTCACCCACCCGATCATCACCAACGAGACAAGCCCGCACTTTGCCGAGGCCCTGGGGTTCGTGGCCCGTGGCGGCCGGCTGGTACCGCGGGAGATGGCCGCCGCCGAGGCGTGGAAGCGGCGCCAGGCACGCCAGTAGGCCAGCCTTCGGGCGGAGACCCGCCGTTGACGGCAGCGCGGACGTGACGGGTCGGTGTAGCGCCAAGCGGTCATCGCTCGTTCTTCGGGTTGGTTCCTGAGTTGTCGTTCGTGGGCGGCACCGACCCGAGGAGGATCCTTGCGCAGGCGAATCTCAATGTTCGTCGTGGTGGTTGCCGCTGCGGCGACCATGGCGGCGCTGCTGGCTCCGCAGGGCGGCGCGGCCGCGCCGGCGAGCAGCGCGTTCAGGGCGCTCAGTGGGAGCGCCGCGTC
>Ga0307278_10001601_pt1 | contig 11208 bp, 12 predicted proteins | sample ER_DNA_117_FD_194482 | JGI IMG/M metagenome (GOLD analysis project Ga0307278, IMG submission 194482) | Bulk soil microbial communities from the East River watershed near Crested Butte, Colorado, United States - ER_DNA_117 | ecosystem: Environmental > Terrestrial > Soil > Floodplain | place...
GGCAGATCCGCGGTCTCAACGCTTCAACAGATCAACGATTTAACGCGGCGAAGCCAACTTCCCGCGTAAGGGATCGAAAAATTTTACGCAGTACACCAGTGAACAGCCGGAAATGACAACTCAATAACGAGAAGCCAAAGAAGGCCAAAACAAGAAAGAAAATTAAAATTATGAATAACATCAAAAGAATCAGCCTAATGACAGCAATATTCCTGACCGTGGCGCTCGTCAGCTCCGCGGTGGAAGCGGGAGTGATACGAATTAATGGTACTATCGCAGGGAGCGAAAGTTACGCACCTTTTCCCAATCCAGCGGAAGGGTTTTATGTCAATGGGAGCTTCACGTCAACCGACACGCAGCTTGGTCCATTCACACTGTTTTATTCGGCCCCAGTGGACTTTGCTTTCCTGGGTACGCCACCTGAGACCGCCGGGGCAAGTCGTTTGGTAGTGGGAGACGCCGCCAACGGTGACAGCATTTTAACGTGCTCAATTGGAAATAACCCTGGTTCATGCGCCAACGGCGATCTTCACCTTGTGGAAACCGATACCATTATCGGCGGAACGGGCCGGTACGCTGGTGCTAGAGGCAGCTTCACCCTGGACCGATGCCTGAACTTTGATACCGGCGAGACCAGCGGTACCATCAGCGGCACCATCGTCGTAAGAGGACGGTGAGCGTTGGCAGGCCCTCTGCCAAACCGTCGCCGAGCGTAGCGCTTGATCCCGTTGATGGGGGAAGCGCTACCTCGGCAAGACAAGGCGAGAACTGAATAAAAGACGAACCGGCTTGAAGTGAAAGACAACCGACAAAGCTAAACAGAAAGATGCGGGGTTTTGGCGCGTTCCATCCGCGCCAAACCCGATCATCATTCCTAACAGCAAACGAAGCGAATCGGCAGCAGCTGATCACTTGCGTCGCCTCATCGGAAACAAGATTCGGCCAACTTCGTTTCACAACCAGGCATCAGGCTGGGGTTGACACAAACGCGGATAAGACTATCCGACTCGCTCCTAAATCACCCTCCAAGTTTTGGGCTTTGTTTTTAGCAGCAACGAGTAGGCATAGCGCAAGCTGTGTTCTCGTCCTGAGTCCGCCTATATTCTTCGCGGGTTTAGCGACTTGAAAGCTCAAAGCTCAACATGGCTACGGACCCAAAATCCGAAAAAACTCGGCGTGTGTTTGTTCTCGCGGACACGCACAATCGTCTGCCGGAGAGCGTGAGGGAGATGGCCAAAGACGCTGATGAGATCTGGCATCTTGGCGATGATTGCTGCGTGGGTTGGTGAAAAAGATCTCGCCTGCGAACAGCTTGCCACTGCCGTCCGTTGCCCTACTAGCGGTATGGAGCTCAGCTATGATCAATTGAAACTGATGCCGTTCTGGGACCCGTTGCGCGGCGAGCCGTGCTTCGAAAAAATCGTCGCCTCCCTCGCGCCGAAGTGAATTTAACCACGGATTACACTGATAACACGGATTTGTAGAGCGCGATGAATCGCGTATCCAATTTGTTAGGTCGTCTGTGTCAGGCGGCACGCAAGGATCCATCCGTGACATCCGCGTAATCCGTGGTTCTTAAGGTTTCTGCATTTTCCGCATAACCTCGCACTGGTTTCCGTTCTGTACTCCGGTGAACGGCCGGAAATGACTTCTCACGACGAGGAGCCAATGAAGGCAAAAACAAGAACAGGAAATTAGTTTATGAAAAATCAAAATATTATGTTCACAAGAAGCATTCCCAAGATGTCGAAGGCCCGGCTGTTTAGGTCGGTTCTGGCGCTGGGGGTAGTTGCATTGATCATGCACGTCTCCCTGCCGCGCGCCCAAGCCTATGACGTGAGTAGCCTCAACGGCAGTTACGCCGACTCTTTGTCGGGCTTTGCTCCACTAAGCCCCGGGGGGCCAAACAGGCCCGTGCCCATAGACGCCTATGGGCCGGTCTACGAAGCGGGCTTGTATACGTTCGATGGCGCAGGCAGCTTTACGGCAAGTCTGGTCTTTAACTTCGGTGGCGGCGTCATATTAAATGCGAGTTGGAGTCAGAATGTCACCGGGACCTATACTGTGAATGCGAACGGTACCGGCACCATGACTTTGACGGGGGACCATCGCCGCCACTTCGTGATCGGCGATGGCGGAAACGAGCTCAAGTATGTGGGTACAGACCCCACCGGCGGCATCGTAGTAGGCGGTTCCATGGTGAAGCAGTAGCGGGTCCAGCGGCGATGCCACCGGTGTTTGAGGGGACGGTAACACCGGTGTCGTAGTTAAAGCTCTTCGACCGTTGCGACGAGATTCAACGTCTGACCGATTATCGCGTTTGGTGTGTTCCATCCGCACCAAACCCGCTTACTCACGAGCGCCGAAATAATGTTTCTAACGGAAGGCGACAAAAGAGCACAAAGACTGTCTTTCGATCGCAGGAACCAAATAGAGCGTTCCCTGACCTTCGTTTCTTTTCGTTTGAAAAAGTCTCCGCATTTCTGCGTAACCTCGCACCTCTTTCCGTTCTGTACGTCAGCGAACGGCCAGAAATGACTCCTCACGATGGGAAGCCAAGGAAGGCCAAAACCAAAAAAGAAATTAGAAAGAAAACAATCATGAAAACAAAATTAGTTAAGAGCTTAATGGGCACCTTACTGTTCGCGTGTGCATTGGTCAGCCTTGTTGCCGCAATGGCGCAAAGCATGTCCGGTACGGCGCGGGCGGACAGCCGGGTCCCAATGATAACTTGCGGCGTGTACACTCTGCACGGGTCGTATCTATTCACCGCGCATGGCTACAACATCGTCGGCGGCGTTGCGCAACCAAAAGCCATCGTAGAAGGGATCGATTTCAACGGCGATGGCACGCTGGTCAGCCCATTCGCCACCGTTAGCATAAATGGTACGATCCTCCATTCGAGCGGATCGCCAGGAACCTACACCGTGAATGCGGACTGTACAGGTACGCTCTCATTTACCGCAGGCGCGAGTTTCGACATATTCGTCGATACGGGTGGGAAGCAGCTTTGGATGATCCAGACCGGTCCAGGCTCACCAGTGTTTGAGGGGGCAGTAACACGTCTGCGGCAATAAGAAGGCTCCGGCTGTGGGACGACATTCGACGTCTGACTGATCAGGGGGTTGGCGCGTTCTATCCGCGCCAACCCGTTTACTCAGAAAAATGAGGCGGCGACTGCGCGCGGCTGCCGGAGTCAGCGACTCCGGCTACAGATCGCTGCTTTTTAGAAGGACCGTTCCGGCGCGTTTCATTTCGTCGAGCGCTCGATCGATGTCGCCGGGCTCAAGTTCAATTCCGCGGCAGCCATCCAAAATGACGTGCGTATTCAACCCGAGCTGGCGCGCATCCAGCGCGCTGTACTTGACGCAGTAATCCAGGGCAAGTCCGAGCAAATAAATGTCTTTGATCGATCGCTCCTTTAAATAGTGAGCAAGACCGGTGTGCCGTCGATGGGCGTTGTCAAAAAAGGTGCTGTAACTATCAATGTTCCGCTCGATCCCCTTGTGGAAAACATGAGCGATTCGACTTGTGTCGAATGAGCGAGCGAACTCCGCGCCGACCGTGTTTTGAACGCAATGCACCGGCCAGAGGATTTGTTCGATTCCGTCGAGGACAATGCGGTCACCAGGTTTTTTACCCGGATGATTTGCTGCGAAGCTACCGTGGTCGGGTGGATGCCAGTCTTGCGTGGCAAGAACCAGCTCGAAACGTCGCTGCAACTCATTGGCGAGTGGAATAATCTCATCGCCGTGCGGAACCGGCAGCGCGCCGCCGGGCAAAAAATCATTCTGAAGATCGACAATGATCAGTGCACTCATTTCGGTTCGCGTCGCTGTTCCTCGGCGCGTGCAATTAATGTCGATCTTAACTCATGCAATGATCTCTCAAGGCCGACTCTGTAGGGACGCGCCCCCTTCAGTCCCAAAATCGCCGGCGGCGCATGCCTGAGTTGATCCTGTGCGTAGGCACGCGACTCCTGGATGTCCGGCACGCGGTAAACATTGTCGCCCCGGCGAAAAATCGGGACCAGCAGGTCGAAATACTCGGTCTTTGCGTGAATCTCATTCTGCTCCTGCGTTTGAAGATCGACAATCACGAAAGGCCCGCTGACTACATGATCGATTTCGTAAATCGCGTCAGCAATGAATCTGCCGTCCGGCTCATAAAATCTGCGTACCTGCAATAGACCCGGGCACGAAGTTTTCGCTGGTTCGTCGGAAAGTTTTATGCGGTATAGCCATTGGCCGCCGCGAGGCCGCACTGCGCCAAGTTTATAAATACCGCCAAGCGCCGCGTCTGGCTGACCCGTGGTCAGCTTTGTACCCACGCCCCAGATGTCGATTTTCGCTCCGCGCTGTTTCATCTCCGCGATCGCGAATTCGTCCAGATCGCCCGAGCAAACAATTTTCACGTCTGAAAAACCCGCCTCGTCCAGCATTTTTCTCGCTTCGATGCTCAGGGCCACGCGATCGCCCGAATCCAGGCGCACGCCGATCATTTCATGTCGATCTTTGCGTAACTGTTTGGCGACTTCGATCGCTCGGCGCACGCCATCGATCGAGTTGTAGGTGTCCACCAGGAACACGCAATTGTTGGGCAAGGCCTTTGCATAAGTTTCAAACGCCTCGCTCTCGCTTTCGAAAAACATGATCCAACTGTGCGCTTGCGTGCCGCTGACCGGGATTCCGTAGTGCTGGCCCGCCTGCAAGTTCGACGTGCCGGCACAGCCTCCGATGTAAGTCGCGCGCGCCGAACTCAAACCGCCATCAACGCCCTGGGCGCGACGTAAACCAAATTCGATTACCGCGTCATTCTCAGCGGCAAGACAGATGCGTGCCGCTTTCGTCGCAATGAGGCTTTGGAAATTCAGGATGTTGAGCAAAGCCGTTTCCAAGAGCTGACATTGGATGATGGGACCGCAAATCCGGATGAGCGGTTCATTCGGGAAAACCATCGTTCCCTCCGGAATCGCATCAATGTCGCAAGTCAGTCGCAGACTGCGCAGGTGATCGAGAAAACCGGAATCGAACAGCCGCCTGCCATCGTTCCCGTTTTGCGAGGCAAGGTAATCTATTTGAGTTTCGGTGAAACGAAACGTGCGCAGAAAGTCGACTGCCGTGGCGAGCCCGCACGCGACCGTGAATCCACCACCAAACGGGTTCTGCCGAAAAGTGACGTGGAACGCCGCCTCGTGATCGCTCACACCAGTTTTCCAATAGCCGCACGCCATAGTGACCTCATAAAGGTCAGTCGTTAGGGCGGAGAAGTTATGTGCCGGCGGATCCAATCTGATTGCCAATTTAGATACGCGGCGTGATTACGCGAGTGATTGGGTAGCGCACGCGTCTCGCTTTCGCGGACTTTTCCTTAAACATTTCAGACAACATGATATGCGCATACACAAGCAAACTGCGTTTTGGCGAGACGCCAAAACCAACACGCGAGACGCGTGCGCTACCCCGAAACGCAGCCGAGCGGCGGTTTCACGACGATGTTCTTATGAAGCGTGATGAAGACAAAATCGAGATCAAGGTTGCCTGAGCACAGTTTTCCGTTTCTTGGAATCAACGAGCGGGAAAGTAAGCCGCGCAAGCATGGACTCACTGAAATTCGGGGACCGTATTACTCAGTCGTCGGTCCCCACTATCTCGAAGATTTGTTTGAGATGATGGGCGCTTACGTCGATTCGCTAAAATTCGCCGGCGGCTCATTTACTCTCATGCCGGAGGGAGCTTTGCGAGAGATCATCGATCTTTGCCACAAACATGAGGTGCTCGTTTCGACGGGCGGATTTATCGAGCGCGTACTTCTTCAAGGAAACGAGGCGGTGCGGCAATACGTCACCGAATGTAAAAAGCTCGGCTTCGACATCATCGAAATCTCGGCCGGGTTTATCTCGATTCCGACGGACGATTGGCTGCGGCTTATCGAATTGGTGCGTAAATCCGGATTGAAAGCGAAGCCGGAAGTCGGCATTCAGTTTGGCGCCGGCGGAGCGACCGCGGCCGCGGAGTTGCAAGCCGAAGGCACGCGCGACCCAAATTGGGCCGTCGCGCAGGCGAAACGATTTCTCGATGCCGGCGCAGACATCATCATGATCGAGAGCGAAGGCATCACGGAAAACGTAGATCCATGGCGCACGGATGTTCCCGCAAAATTCATCAACGAGCTTGGCATGGAAAACCTCATGTTCGAAGCCGCCGATCCTGATGTGTTCGCGTGGTACATCAAAAATTACGGAGCCGACGTGAACCTGTTTGTCGATCACAGCCAAATCGTTCAACTGGAATGTTTGCGCGCTGGAATCTGGGGGACAAAGAGTCTGTGGGGACGCGTGGTGACGTACAAAGAATGACGAAGCACGAATGACGAATGCCGAAGGAAGTCCGAATGCTCAAATGACGAAGACGCGTGAGTAAACTATTTCGTCATTCGCATTTCCTCATTCCTTCGTCATTCGTCATTCGTCATTCGTCATTTCGCTGCGAGATGCGCGTTAAACCAATCGCTTGCGAGTTTGGCCACTTTTTCCAAGGCGCCCGGTTCTTCAAAGAGATGCGTCGCGCCGGGAACGATCTCTAGCTTCACTTCACAGCGCATCCGATCGCGCGCCTGCTCGTTTAGCTCAATGACGACATCGTCGTTGCCGCCGATGATGAGCAGCGTGGGCGCCTGCACCTTTGGCATTGCTTTATCGGCCAAGTCTGGGCGACCACCGCGCGAAACAACCGCCCCGACATCTTCCGGGATCTCCGCCGCCGCAACCAGCGCTGCGCCGCCGCCCGTGCTCGATCCGAAATAACCAATGCGCAAATCGCGCGTTTGCTCCTGCTGCTTCGCCCATTTTGTCGCGTGAACAAGCCGCTCGGCGAGCAAGCCGATGTTGAAACGAAGTTCGGCCGTGCGCGCATCGATCGACTCCTCTTCCGGCGTGAGCAGATCAAAAAGCAATGTCGCAAGTCCGGCATTGTTCAGCGTGCGCGCGACGAATTGATTTCGCGGACTGTGCCGGCTGCTGCCGCTGCCGTGTGCAAAGAGCACGAGCGCAGCCGCCGCCTTGGGAATATGTAAATTCCCGGAGAGAACTGCCTGGCCCGCCTGAACTTGCATTTCGTTCATCTCAAACTCCCACTCTTAATCTTACTCTTGCTCCTGCTCTTGATCTCAAATGTTGCTGTTTCGAGCAAGAGTAAGAGCATGAGCATGAGTAAGAATAAGGCGCTAAACTTTAAGTGGATACGTCTCGGGCAATTCGCCCTCATCCCAAACGCTCGTACGTTCGAGCGGTTCCACCGCCCGCGTCTCGTCGATGTGAATGATCGCGTCGAATTGCTCCGGCAGTCGCGCATGAAAATAATGACTCAACCGTTCTGTTTCCGGCCGGTAAATCACCCCAATTGCGCGCTCGATCCGCTGTTGCTGCAGGACACCGATCTGGCCGGCGCCGCGCAAATCAATCCAAAACCGAGGCAAGCCGGTCTCGTGAAACAATTCTTCATAACTGCCCGGTAGCGCTGGACGGACACTTTTGCGTTCCGCCGGTGCGCCCCAATCCGACGCTGCTGTCACCCTGCCATGATGCGTAGTGAAACCGATCAACACCGCTTCATTGGGAAACCGCTCGCGGATGAGCTGTCCGACATTGAGTTCCCCGTGCTGACTCATCTCGGTCGCGCGCGCGTCGCCCAAGTGTGAATTATGCGCCCAAACAACCGCTTTCGGATGGTGGCTGCCATTAAGGTGCGCGACCAATGCCTCGATCGTCTCGACCATGTGCCGGTCGCGCAAATTCCACGAGGAGGCGCGGCCGCGAAACATCGAGCGGTAATATTGCTCCGCGTTTTTGACCAACCGCGCGTTTTGCTCAGCAAAAAAGAGTTCATCAGCGGCAACTTGCCCGTCGCGACTGAGAAATTCCGCGGCCTTACTTCGCAGCTCAACGAGTTGCTCCACCACCTCGTCTTCACACGATTCGATCGCACCAACCGTCGCGGCGTAGCCGTATTCCTGCGGATCACGGCTCAAATGATCGAAACACGAGTAACGCCGACGCGCGCGTTTTGCCGCGTCCGGATCGACTTTCTCCAGGTAATTGAGAACCGCGTCGATCGAGGAATGCAGGCTATACAAATCCATGCCGAAAAATCCGGCGGGCGCTCTCTTTGGATCGACATGTCCGCCAGTAGGACGGACTCCTCCTGTCGCGACTTTATTAGATCCGCGCAGCCACTCCACAAATTCCACTACCACGGTATTGCGCCACATCCAGGTGGGGAATCGGCGAAAACCCATCAGCGCTTCATTTGCATTCGCATCCTGGTTTGCGCCGCGCGCATAGCGATTGACGCGATATGCGTCCGGCCAATCGGCTTCTATGGCAACCACCGTGATGCCTTTTTCCGCGATCAGCCTTTTCGTGATTGCCGCGCGCTCGAAATAAAACTCGTGTGTCCCGTGAGACGCTTCGCCGAGCAAAACAAATCGTGCGTCGCCGATCAGCTCCAGCAGCGCGCTATAATCATTTGCGCTGCCCGAGAGCGGCTGTGCAATTTGGCGAACGAATTCACGCTCAGTCATTCATTTGTTCCTGCCCGCCCAAGAGGGGTCGTTCTTGTGCGGCACGCGTGAGCAGATCGCGCACTTCCTCATCGCTGGTTTGGGAAAAATCTTCGTAATACTGGCCGACTGCCTGAAAGAATTCCGGCGTGCTTGCGCAAACCGTCTCGTCAGCTTCGTCTTCGAATTCGCGGCAAGTGTCCGGGGGACCAACTGGTACTGCTACGACAATTTTCGCAACACCGCGCTGCCGCAATGCCTTGACCGCCGCGCGCATGGTTGCGCCGGTCGCGAGGCCATCGTCAACCAGAATGATGACGCGATTGCACAATTCCGGCGCGGGTCGCCCGTCGCGATAGCTTTGCTCGCGTCGCTCCAGCTCGGCTGTTTCTCTTGCCGTGATCGATTCAATGGTCTCGTCTGCGTTAGGTAGCGCGCGCATGACATCCTGGTTCAAAACGCGCACACCGCCGGAAGCGATCGCGCCGGCGGCCAGCTCTTCAAAACCCGGCACACCCAACTTACGCACGATGAAAACATCGAGCGGCACGCCCAAGCGTTTGGCCACTTCGTAGGCGACCGGCACGCCGCCGCGCGGTAGGCCGAGAACAATTACATCATCTCGACCGGCGTATTTCTCGAGCTTCTCCGCAAGTAGCCGGCCAGCCTCCGCTCGATTTAAAAAAGCTCGTTCCATGCGGCCGGTCGCGCCGCTTTAAGCTGAGATGCAACGCACCCTCCTTTTTAATTTCGCTTCTCGACGCTGGGTCGCGTGTTTTCAAATCCAGTGCTGCATCGTCGATCTTGTCCGACGCCAGAGGCGAGTCGTTGGAATGAGAGCGACGGCGCGGTTCAACTGCCCTTCACCGGATTCCGGTCTGGGTACGGCGGGATCGGAGGCAGATCGTATCGTTTGGTCTTCAAGGCCTCCTGGATTTCCTGGATCGCCCGGTCGAGCTGCTGATCCTCGCCGCGGAATTCTTTCGCCGGATCGTTGTCCACGACGATGTCTGGATCGACGCCGTGCCCTTCAATGATCCAGCCTTTGCCTTCTTTCGAATACGGAGCGAATTCGGGCTTGAAAAGGTTGCCGCCATCGGTGAGCGGCAGCGGCTCGCGAATGCCGACGACGCCGCCCCAGGTCCGTTTGCCAATTAATTTACCCAGGCCAAGCGTTTTGAAGCGGAATGGAAAGATGTCGCCGTCGGACGCGGAGAATTCGTCGATCAGCGCCACCATCGGGCCGGTGAAAGTCTGCGGCGGATTGGTCCCTGGCACGCCATTGCGAAACATGTCAATCATGACCAAGGCGCGCTGGAGCCGCTCGATCACAAGCGGCGAGACAAACCCGCCGCCATTGCCGCGCACATCGACGATAAGCGCTTTTTTGCGAATCTGCGGGAAGTAGAGCTTGGTGAACTCGTTCAGCCCCGGCTGTCCCATGTCGGGAATGTGAACGTAGCCCACCTCACCGCCGGTTTTCTTGGCGACTTCATCGATGTTCTTTTGCACCCAGGCGCGATAATAGAGCGGCGCCTCATCGGCAGTGGGCACAACAGTGATGTCGCGTGCGCCATCGTCGCTCGGTTTGGAATTGACTCGCAAAATGACTTGTTTGTCGGCAGTGCCGATGAGCGCGTCGTAGAGATTCGATAGAGTCGAAACCGGCGTGCCGTTGATCGCCAGCAGATAATCGCCTTCTTTCACATTCAAGCCGATTTCCCTGAGCGACGAGCGGGTCTTCTTGTTCCAATTTTCGCCGGGCAGAATTCGGTCGATCCGATATGCGCGCGTAGCGGCGTCGCGTGAAAACTCGGCGCCGAGCAGGCCCAGCTTGATGCGCGGTGTTTCGGGCCGTTCTCCGCCGGCCACGTACGTGTGGCCGCTGTTCAATTCGCCGATAAGTTCACCAACCAGATAGGTGAGATCGTTTCGGTGATTTACGAACGGGATGAGCGCGGCGTATTTGTCGCGCATGGCTTTCCAATCGACGCCGTGCATGTTTGGCGCGTAAAAGAAATCGCGCATTTGTCGCCAGCACTCTAAGTAGATCTGTTTCCACTCGGCGCGGCGATCGAGCCGCATATCGAGGCCTTCGAGCTTAAGCTTGTAATCCTTGCCGCTCTTCTCGTCTTTGATCTCGATCTTGTCTTTGGGCAGATCGATGACGGCGTAATCCTTGTCGATCTTGACGAGCATTTTCTTGCCGTCGCGCGTGATCTCGTACTTGTTGACGTCGCCAAGCACGGTCTCCTTGCGATCTTCCAGGTTGTAAGCGCAAAGGTGGTATTTTCGCTTGTCGGGCTCGCCGAGTTCCTCCTCCTCGTCTTTCTCGTCCGCGACTGTGCGGCGGAGATAAAAGATCCGATCGTCCACCAATCGAAGATTGCTGTAATCGGCCGGCTGGATTTCAAGAGCCACCAGCCGGTCGTGAATGCCGTCGGTGTCGATCTTGACAGAAACCGGCTTCTTCTCCTTTGCGTCTTTTGATTCGCCTTTTTTATCCTCGGGCTTTTTCTCGTCCGCTTCCTTTTCCTTCTCTTTTTTCTTCCTGGGTTTGCCGACTTCGTCGCTGCGCGGCGCTAGCGGTGATTCGGTCTCCTTAGCAAGCGTGACGAGGTAAACGCGGTCCATGTCGCGATACACATT
>Ga0307278_10001602_pt1 | contig 11206 bp, 10 predicted proteins | sample ER_DNA_117_FD_194482 | JGI IMG/M metagenome (GOLD analysis project Ga0307278, IMG submission 194482) | Bulk soil microbial communities from the East River watershed near Crested Butte, Colorado, United States - ER_DNA_117 | ecosystem: Environmental > Terrestrial > Soil > Floodplain | place...
CACCGCGATCCGAGCTTCCTGGGCCTCAAGGGTCGCCTGCACCAGTTGAAGGGAAGCCCTGCCGGCCTGGCGTTCCAGGGCCGAATAGCGAACGTTCAGAGCCCGCAGCTCGCCGCGAAGCTGGGCCAGCCTGACGAGCTTGGCTTCCCTGTCTGCTCGGGCCTGTGAGAGCTGCTGTCCGATTGGGGATGCAGCGGCTGGCGCCGAGACCAAGGTGGCCGTGAGCGCGACGATCAGGGCGAAGCCCCTCGTTCGCATTCTTCCCCCGCCTCGTTCGCCCCCTCCATGATGGGCGCACGAGGGGCCCAGCGTAGAATCGGTCGTACCGCCATGGCAACTACCTCCGGCCGCCCGTCCAAGAGCCTGTTTCGATGAAGCGCATCGGCGTCCTGACCGGCGGAGGGGACTGTCCGGGGCTGAACGGGGCCATCCGTGCCGTCGTCCGAAGCGCCATCGGGGGCCGGGGATGGGAAGTCGTGGGGTTCCGCAACGGCTGGCGCGGGGTGATGGACGGGGACGTCCTCGAGCTCTCGACCGAATCGGTCCGCGGGATCTTGCACCGGGGAGGAACCATCCTGGGCAGCTCGGGGGCCGATCCGTACCACGAGGGCGGCATCGACAGGGTCCGGGCCACGTTCGAGGAACTCCGGATCGAAGGGCTGATCGCCATCGGCGGAGAGGGGACCCTGGGGGCGGCGGCCAGCATGACCGAGGAGGACCTCGCGGTCATCGGGATCCCCAAGACCATCGACAACGACCTCTGCGGCACGGACTACTGCATCGGATTCCACACGGCCGTGCAGATCGCCACCGACGCCATCGACCGGCTGCACAGCACGGCGGAGAGCCACAACCGGGTGATGCTGGTGGAGGTGATGGGCAGGAGTGCCGGGTGGATCGCCCTGTTCGCGGGCACGGCCGGCGGCGGGGACGCGATCCTGATCCCCGAGATGCCGTTCGACCTCCGGGACGTGACCGCGCACCTGCAGCGGCGACATTCGCGGGGACGATCGTTCTCCATCGTGGTGGTGGCCGAGGGAGCGGTCCCCAAGGCCGGCACGCTGACTCTTCCCGAGTTCCCGGTGGACGAGCGGGGATTCCCACGGTTCGGGGGGATCTCCGCGATCCTGGGTCCGGAGATCGAGCGGATGACCGGATTCGAGACACGGGTCACCGTCCTCGGCCACGTCCAGCGGGGTGGCACCCCGGTGGCGACCGACCGCATCCTGGCCACCAGGTTGGGCATCGCCGCCGTGGACACCGCCGCGCGAGGAGAATGGGGGACGATGGTGGCGGCGAGGGGAAACGAGATCACCACCGTGCCACTCAAGGAAGCCATCGCCGAGGTCCGGCGAGTCCCAAAGGCGCTGTACCAGATGTCCGAGGTGTTCTTCGGATGAGGATCGGCGTGCTCACCGGCGGGGGCGACGTCCCCGGGCTGAACGCCTGCATCAAGGCGGTGACGAATCGGGCCGCCGAGGAGGGGCACTCGGTGGTGGGCATTCGCCGAGGATGGGCCGGGCTCCTCGAGTGCGATCCGGACGACGGCCAGTCGGTGGCGGCCAACACGGTGGCGCTCACGCCGACGGTGGTGCGGACCATCGACCGATCGGGCGGGACGTTCCTGCACACGTCCCGAACGAATCCGGCCAAGGTCAGGGCCAAGGACGAGCCGTCGTTCCTGCGGACCGAAGGGCCGGAGGACGAACCCCGTGACCACACGTCCCACGTCCTGAAGGCCCTGGAGCGGCTCGGGATCGACGCCATGATCCCCATCGGCGGCGACGACACGCTGTCGTTCGCCCTCCGGCTCCATGACGAGGGCGTGCCGGTGGTGGCCATCCCCAAGACGATGGACAACGACGTCCACGGAACCGACTACTGCATCGGGTTCTCCACGGCCATCACCCGGACGGTGAACTTCGCCCACCAGCTCCGCACGAGCGCAGGCTCGCACGAGCGCCTGGCCGTGGTGGAGGTGTTCGGCCGGTACAGCGGGGAAACGTCGCTCGTCTCGGCGTACCTGGCCGGCGTGGACCGGGCGATCATCTCGGAGGTCCCCTTCGACATCGAGCGCCTCGCCGGGTTGCTGATGCAGGACAAGGCGGCCAACCCGAGCAGGTACGCCATGATGACGATCTCCGAGGGCGCCACCATCGTCGGCGGCAAGATGGTGATGGGGAAGCACGAGGATGCCTACGGGCACCGCAAGCTCGGGGGCATCGGCCAGATCACGGGCGAGGCCCTCAAGCAGATCACCGGCGAGGGGATCATCTACCAGCAGCTCGGGTACCTCATGCGGTCCGGCACGCCCGACTCCCTCGACCTCATGGTGGCCATCAACTACGCGGTCATGGCGGCGGACCTGGTGATCGAGGGGAACGTGGGACGCCTGGTGGCCATGCGCAACGGCAACTACGTGAACGTGCCGATCGCCGTGGTTCGCCAGGGGGTGAAGCGCGTCGACGTCGGGGCGCTGTACGACGTCCAGAACTACCGGCCGAAGATCCAGCACGTCGACGGTAAGCCGATGTTCCTGTACTGAACCTGGCCCATATACTGCCGGAGCATGGGCGCCTACCTGGTCGACCTGCGATCCGACACCGTCACGACGCCTTCGCCAGCCATGCGAACGGCAATGGCCCAAGCGAAGGTGGGTGACGACTGGTTTGGCGACGACCCCACGGTGAACCGGCTCCAGGACCGGGCGGCCGAGATCACCGGCAAGGAGGCTGCGCTGTACGTCCCCACCGGGACCATGGCCAATCAGATCGCGCTCCGATTGCACTTCCGAGGGGCCGGTCACCTGGTCGTGGCGGAATCCCGGGCCCACGTGACCACGACGGAGGTCATGAGCGCCGCCGCCCTGTCGGGGATCGCCTTCAAGGCCCTCGCCGGCGACGGCAGGGGACAGATCTCGGCGGATCAGGTGCGCCGTTCGCTGGAGCCCGACGAGGCCTACGACGTGGACGTGGTGGACCTCGTCTCGTTGGAGAACACCCACGGGCACGCCGGAGGGACCGTGATGTCGGTTGAGGACCTCCGGTCCATCCGCAAGGTCGCTCAGGAGGCCGGGGTCCCGGTGCACCTGGATGGGGCGCGGATCTTCAACGCGGCGGTGGCGAGTGGGACCGACGTCGCCGAGTTCTGCGCCGAGGTGGACACCATGATGTTCTGCGTCTCCAAGGGACTGGGCGCGCCGATCGGGTCGCTCGTCTGCGGGCCGGCCGACATGGTTCGGGAGGCCCGTCGGCTGAAGATCCTGTTCGGGGGGGCCTGGCGGCAGGCCGGGGTAGTCGCCGCCGCGGGCCTCGTGGCCTTGGAGGATGGCCCCACGCGCCTCCACGAGGACCACGTCCGAGCCCGCCGGCTCGCGGAGGGCGTGGCCGAGGCGATGCCCGGCGCGCTCGATCCGGCAGCGGTTGAAACGAACATGGTCTACGTGGACACCGAAGCGGTGGGGATGGAGCCGGACTATGCCATCGCTCGATTGAGGGAACAGCGCGTGGGCGCGACCTTCGTGTCGGGGAAGGTGCGGATGGTCACCCACGTCGATGTGACCGATCGGGACATCGAGGCGGCCATCGCGGCGTGGCGAACGGTCGCGGGGGCTGCGCGCGAGGAGGGACGATGAAATTGTTCGGCCAGCGGTACCCGGAGGAGATCGCCAAGCGCATTCCACCTGGGCAGCGGCTGGTGAAGGGGTGGCCCGTGCTCCACTACGGGCCCATCCCCACGTTCGACGAGGCCGGCTGGGACCTCGAGGTGTCCGGGGCGGTCGCAAACCCCTACACGCTCACCTATAGCGAGCTGAAAGGCCTCGGTCCCGCCGACGTCCAGGCCGACATGCATTGCGTCACCGGGTGGTCGACGCTCGACAACGAATGGACGGGCATCTCGTTCCGGGTACTTGCCGAGAAGGCCGGGCCCAGGCCCGAGGCGAAGTGGGTCATCGCCCATTGCGACTACGGGTACACCTCGGACCTCTCCCTCCAGGCGATGCTGGACGACGACGTCCTCGTGGCCTGGGCTCACAACGGCGAGCCCCTCGCGCCCGAGCACGGGTTCCCTCTCCGCCTGGTCGTTCCCAAGCGCTATGCGTGGAAGAGCGCGAAGTGGCTGCGGGGACTCGAGTTCGCCGAGCAGAACAAGCGGGGATTCTGGGAGGTCCGGGGGTACCACGTCCACGCCGACCCCTGGCGCGAGGAGCGGTACTCCTACCAGGAAGACTCGCGAGCCGAGCTCCAGCCCTAGCTTTCAGTCGGTGGCGAGGCGGCGAAGGGTCGCGATGTCGCGCGCGTGATCCTCGAGTCGGCCCGGCGTCTCGACGACGAGCGCGAGGTCCTGGACCTCGGGACGGTGCAGGATCTCGAAGAAGCCCTCCACCCCGATGCCGCCCTGACCGATGTGTTCGTGCCGATCCCGGCGGGATCCCCGTCCGTACTTCGCATCGTTCGCATGGATGAGGACGAGTCGATCGTCCAAGCCGCTCGTCCGCAGCTCCTCGAAGCAGGCCGCCACCCCTTCGGGCTCGTCGAGCGCGTACCCCGCGGCGAACAGGTGGCAGGTGTCGGCACAGAGCTTCAACCGGTGGTCGTCCACCGCGTCGAACAGGCGGGCTGCCTCGGGGAACGTGGCGGCAACCGAGCCGGCGGTACCCGCGGTGAGCTCAACGACGACGTCGCAGTCGCCCTGTGGCGGAACGGCTCGCAACGCCGAGACGGCCCGGTGGAAGGCCTCGGCGGGCTCGCCCGGACCACCGGACCCGGCGTGCACGACGTAGCCATTCGCGCCGACGCTCGAGGCGGCCGCCACCGAGCGGCGCACGACGTCGATCGAGCGGTCCAGGAACTCGGGAACGGGCGACGCGAGGTTCACCACGTAGGGGGCGTGCACGAACATCGGACCGAGACCGGACTGGGCCCATGCTTCGCCGAACGCGTCTGCCTCCTTGGCGGAGATCCGGGGCGCGGCCCATGCTCGCGGGTTGGAGATGAAGACCTGGATGGCGTCCGCGCCGCACTCGTGCGCGGACCGGATGGCCGACGGCAGGCCGCCCCTGGTGGGGACGTGGGCCCCGATCCTCACGCCACGTAGAGCGTCACCGTGGAACCGGCCCGGACCCTGGTTCCCCCTTGGGGCAGCTGGCCTCTGACCGTGTCGCCGTTCGAGCCCGGCACCGGGATGATCGAGGCATGCAGGCCGAGGGCCTGGATCGCCGCGATGGCCTCGGTTCGGGTCTCCCCCACGAAGCTGGGCACTTCGAAGAATTTCGGCCCGAGAGACACCACGATGGTGACGGCTTCGCCGGGCTGGAGCTTGGCCCTGGGGTCGGGGTCTTGGGCGATCACCTGGCCACGGGGGGCGCCGTCGGAGTACTCCCCTTCTTTGTTCACCACCCAGGGGGTCAACATGTGCCTGGCCTGCTCCTCGGACCTTCCCACCACCTTGGGCACCGGTTGAGGCGTCGGGCCCTTGCTCAGGACCACGTCGATCGCGCTCCCTTGGGGGGCCGTTCCGGTCCCCGGCTCGCTCTGGCCGATGATCCGACCCTCTGGGAACCGGTCGCTGAATCGCGTACTTCGCTTGCCAAGCGCGAGGTGGGCCTGCCTCAGGAGGTCCCGGGCCGCGGGGATCGTCTTCCCCACGAGGTCGGGCACCGGCACGGGTCGAGGGCCAAGGGACGGCGTCAGCGTCACCTTCGTCCCGGTGCGAACGACCGTCCCGGGAGGTGGCTGGACCTGCAGGACGCGGCCCGCCGGCACCTGGAGCGAGTACCGACCGGCACCCACCGAGACCTCGAGGTCGTCGGCGAGGCGAGCCGTGGCGACGGCAACCGGCAGACCGAGGACCCGTGGGACATCCACGTTGTGGGGGATCAGATAGGTCCATCCGCCCCATGCCGCGGCCGCCAGAGCGAGCACCCCGAGCAACGAGCCCAGGAGCCATCCACCGCGCCGCCGCCGTCCGGTGGATTTGTCGCGGGGGATGACCACAGTGGGGGCGCGTCCCGGGTCACGCTGCTGCGACGATGGAGGTACCTCACGGACCAGCTGCTGGATCGGCGGCGCGGCCGGGAATGTCGCGGCCTCGGCGGCGAGGTCCCGACGCGCTTCGGTCGCCGACTCCGGACGGAGCTCCCGGTCCTTCTCCGTCATCGATCCCACCCAGCCGTCGAGGCCCTTCGGCACCGATGTGTTTCGGGCCGAGGGTCGCGGGACGCGATCGCGCAGATGCTTGTACGCGATGGCCACCGACGTCTCGCCGTTGAAGGGCGCGCTCCCCGTGAGCAGCTCGAAGGCCACGATCCCAACGGAGTACAGGTCGGTGCGAGGATCGGCCGGCTCGCCCAACAGCTGCTCGGGCGCGAGGTAGTGGGCGGTCCCCGAGATCGTCCCTGCCTGGGTGGAGCGCGCGTCCGCGTACGCGTGCGCCAGCCCGAAGTCGGTCACCTTGGCCACGCCGTCGCGGGTGACGAGCACGTTCTCGGGCTTCACATCGCGGTGAACGATGCCCTTTCGGTGTGCATGCTCGAGGGCCTCGAGCACTTGCAGGAGGACCTCCGCGGCCTGGGCCGGGGCAAGCAACCCTGCGGCGGCGAGGACGTCGCGAAGGCTCTGGCCCCGAACGAACTCCATGACCATGAAGTACACGCCGTCGACGGCCCCCCAGTCGTGCACCGCGACGATGTTCGGGTGACTGAGCCCCGCGGCGGCCCGAGCCTCCCGGCGGAACCGGTCGACGAAGCCCGGATCCGAGGCCAGATTGGGATGGAGGACCTTGACGGCCACCTCGCGTGCCAGGACGGCGTCGTGGGCCCGGAAGATCTCGCCCATGCCCCCCGCGGCGATCCGCTCCAGGACCTGGTACCGACCGTCGAGCGTGGTTAGGGTGGATGTGGTCTCGGAGATGCGGACCGTGCGATCCGGTTCTGTACGGCTGGACGTCGCTGGACCTCCCGCGCGCGGGCGACGTGTGAAGGGCCGGGGCCCATCGTAGCGTGGAACGGAGGCCGGATGGGCGAACCGGGCGGTCTTCTCCCCGACGGGGAGGACTATCAGGACGCGTTCGCCCGCATGGAATCGGCCGTTGATGCGGGTCGGACGGACCTCACAGGGCTCGGATTCTGGCGGCTGCTCCGTCGAGTGAAGGTCGAGCCCGTTCTCGCCGAGCACTGGGCGGACCAGGCCGGCCGGATCGACCGCAAGGCGTTCGAGACGAGCGTCCGGTTCCGGTTCCCGGTGTGGTTCGGGAACCTTGTGCTCCTGATCGGCATGTTGTTCGGAGCGGCGGCGACAGTGTACGGGATGCTGTGCGACAACCCGACCGTGTCCGGATGGGCCTTCGTGGTGGCGGGCGTGGCGTGGTTGGTGTGCGTCCACGACCTCGCGCATTGGGCAGTTGGTCGGCTGGTGGGTATCTCGTTCCTGGCCTACTACATCGGGTTCCCTCCGTGGCCCGGGCTGAAGATCGACTACGCCTCCTACCTTCGGGCATCGCCGGCAGCGCGAGCCTGGATGCACGCGTCCGGCGCCCTGGCCACGAAGGTCGCGCCGTTCGCGGCCCTTGGGTTCTGCCTCGCCGCAAACGGCCCGGCGTGGGCCGTCTGGGTCCTGGCCGGCATCGGCGTCTTGCAGATCGTCACGGACATCCTGTTGTCGAGGACGAGGAGCGATTGGAAGCGGGTGGCGCGGGAACGGGCCTTGGCTCGTGCCCAAGCCGGCCATCGACGATAGCGACCTATACTGAGGTGGAACCACCGGGGAGCTCGGGACAACCGGGCTGAGAGGCCGGCTCGTGGGGCTCAAGCAGCGAAGCGTTAGCCCCAGAACGGGGGCTCAAGCAGCGAAGCGGTAGCCCCCCGAACAAAAGCGCCGACGACCCGAGGAACCTGATCCCGGTAATGCGGGCGGAGGGAACGATGGGCCGGATAGATCCGGAACGGCTTCGGGTCCATGTCATCACATCGAGCGGGCTCGTCCCGGACCGTGGGCACATCGAGGTGGCGGATGCGGCGATCGAGGGTGGCGCCGACGTGGTGCAGCTCCGCGCCCCGGAGCTCTCGGACCACGAGCTGCTGTCTGTGGCGGTGGAGATCGAACGGCGCTGCCGGAGGGGCCAGGTCCTGTTCGTCGTGAATGACCGGATCGACATCGCCGTCGCGGTCGGGGCCGGGGGGGCGCACGTCGGCCAGGGTGACCATCCAGAGAGCGCCCGCGAGAGACTGGGGCCACAGGGAGTGCTGGGGATCAGCGTGACGACGCCGGAGCAGGCCGAAGCGGCCGAGAGGGCCGGAGCCGAGTACCTGGGGGTCACCGTGTTCGCCACGCCGACCAAGGCCGAGGCCGTGCCGATCGGGCTCGACGGACTTCGATCCATCGTCGAGTCGACGTCTCTGCCGGTCGTCGGGGTCGGCGGGATCGATCCCTCGAATGCGCGGAAGGTCCTTGCGACGGGGGCCGCCGGCGTCGCGGTCGTCTCCGCGGTAGGGACGGCGTCGGACCCGGTCGCGGCCACCCGGCGGCTCGTGGAGGCCGTTCGGACGGCGGAATCCGTGCCGGGAGGCTGAGACCACATGTCGGAGCCGCGTCTGGGCAAGGCCACGGCGGAGCTGTTCGAGGAGGTCATCCTGCGCCGGCTGGGGGCCAAGGATCCCGACGTCCTGGTGGGCCCGGAGCACGGTGTCGACGTCGGCGTGGTGCGGGTGGCCGATGGCGTGGCCATGGCGCTGACCGCCGACCCCGTGTTCGTCGTCCCGGCCTACGGCTGGGACCGGGCGGCGTGGTTCGCCGTGCACATCCTGGCCTCGGACGCCGCCACCAGCGGCCTTCCCCTTCGGTGGATGGCCGTGGACCTGAACCTGCCACCGGAGGTCACCGACGAGGAGCTGACTACCCTGTGGGATGCGTTCCATCGGACGTGCCGGGACATCGGGATCGCCGTCGTGACCGGACACACCGCTCGGTACGAAGGCTGCGCATGGCCCATGGTGGGCGGGGCCGTCTGCATGGCCGCGGGACCGGAGGACCGCTACGTGACGCCGAAGATGGCGCGACCTGGCGACGCGATCGTGGTCACGAAGGGCGCGGCCATCGAGGCCACGGCGCTGTTCGCGGCCACGTTCCCCGAGCGTCTGACGCGGGGCCTGGGGGAGGACGTGGTGAAGGCGGCCGACGCCCTGTTCGAGCGGATGACCGTCGTGCCAGAGGCGGCCGTGGCCCGGGAGTTCGGCCTTCGGGACGTGGGGGTGACGTCCATGCACGACGCAACGGAGGGCGGCGTGCTCGGTGGGCTCACCGAGGTCGCCTCGGCCTCCGGCGTGGGGATGCGGGTCGAGCGAGCCAGGATCCCCCTGCGGCCAGAGGTCCGTGCCGTGTGCGAGCACGTCGGGATGGACCCGTACACGTCGATCTCCGAGGGGACGCTGATATGTACGGTGGTCCCGGCCGGAGCCGACGCGTTCGTGTCGGCGCTCGGGGACGCCGGTATCGATTCCGCGATCGTTGGGCAGGTGACGGAGGCCGAACGCGGTGTCGTCCTGGTGACCGATCGGGGCGACGAACCGCTCGAGCACCCCGGGCTGGATCCGTTCTGGGGCGCGTTCGGCCGGTGGGCGGAGGAGGCCAAAGGGATCCGCGACCGGACCTGAGCACCCCGGGCTCATCGAGCCTCGCGATAGGGTTGTCCGGCCATGGACCTGGTCACTGTGGGCGACGTGATGGTCGACGTCAGCGTGGAGGCCACGGCGCTGGCGAAGGGAGGCGACGTCCACGGGCGGGTGTCGGTTCGACCGGGGGGCAGCGCGGCGAACGCCGCCGTCTGGGGGGCGGCGACCCGGGCTTCGGTCCGGCTCCACGGGCGGGTCGGCAACGACCTGAGCGGTCGGCTGCTCCAGGAATCGATCGCCGAGCACGGCGTGGAGACCGTCCTCGCCGTGGACGCCCAGGCGCGAACGGGATCGCTGCTGGTGGTCCACTCGGCGGGGGAGCGATCGATGGTCGCCGACCGGGGGGCGAACGCTCGCCTGTCCCCCGCTGACCTCCCCGCCGAGATCGAGGCGACTGCGGTGTTGGTCTCGGGGTACCTCCTGCTCGACGAGGGATCGCTTCCCGCCGCGATGGCCGCCCTGAAACGGGCGAAGGCTCGATACGTGGCCGTGGACGCCGCCTCCTGGCCGCTCCTGCGGGAGTTCGGCACCACCCGGTTCTTCGCCGCGACAGAGTCGGCCTCGGTCCTGCTGGTGAACGAGCTCGAGGCCGAGGTGCTGTGCGGCCGGCGGGGAGAGGACGCCGCCGAGACCCTGGCCCAGCGATACCAGGTCGTGTGCGTGAAGCGCGGCCCGCGCGGGGCGGCGATGTCGTGGGAGGGGCTGCTCATCCGCTACGAGGGCGAGCCCGTCGTGGAGGCCGACCCGACCGGCGCGGGCGATGCCTTCGACGGCGTGTTCCTCGCCGCCCTGGCGACGGGGGCCTCACCCGGGGAGGCGCTTCGCGTGGCGTGCGCCGCGGGCGCCCGGGTGGCCGCAGGCCCCGACCTGTGGCCCACCGCGGGATGACCGGCCCGATCCGGCTCTCGGAGGAGGTGGCCGAGGCCCTCGCCGGCGGACGGTCCGTCGTCGCCCTGGAGACGAGCGTCCTGGCGCAGGGCCTGCCGGTTCCGCAGAACGACGAAGCCGCCCGCACCATGGCCGGCGCCATCCGCGCGACGGGCGCCGTGCCCGCCTGGATCGCCATCGACGGCGGTGAGGTTCGGATCGGAGTCGCGGACGCAGACCTGGCTCGCCTGACCGTGCCGGGTGCGGCGGCCAAGGTCGCCCGGCGGGACCTGCCAATGGTCGTGGCCTCGGGTGGCCTCGGGGCGACCACGGTCTCGGCGGCATCGTGGGCCGCCCATCGTGCCGGGATCGACGTCCTGGCGACCGGCGGGATCGGCGGGGTGCATCGCGGCTCCGGCGACGTCTCGGCGGATCTGCTCGAGCTCGCCGCGACGCCCATCCTGGTGGTGTGCTCCGGTCCCAAGTCGATCGTAGACCCCGAGGCCACCATGGAACGCCTCGAGGAGCTGGGGGTATCGGTGCTCGGCTACCGGTCCGACCGGCTGCCGTTCTTCGTGGCCGGACACGCCGACGTTCCGCTGGAGCACGTCGACACTCCCGGAGCGGCGGCCGCCGTGATCCTGGCGCTGCCGAGGCTCGGCATCGGCTCGT
>Ga0307278_10001603_pt1 | contig 11200 bp, 9 predicted proteins | sample ER_DNA_117_FD_194482 | JGI IMG/M metagenome (GOLD analysis project Ga0307278, IMG submission 194482) | Bulk soil microbial communities from the East River watershed near Crested Butte, Colorado, United States - ER_DNA_117 | ecosystem: Environmental > Terrestrial > Soil > Floodplain | place: USA...
CGCATGCGCCGGTTCCGCCGCCCGCCCCGCACCCTGATCGCCACCGTCGCCGTCCTGGCCGGGCTGCTGCTGGCGGCGACGCCGGCCTCGGCCGCGCCGGGGGACTGGTGGCAGTTCGGGTACACCGCGGCCCACACCCGGGCCAACCCGAACGAGTCCACCATCAACCAGCAGAACGTGGCCACCCTCGGGATCGCCGCCCAGCAGCGGCCGAGGCTCGAGATCGACCTCGGGGCCGGCCATGACGCCGCCGACGCCGGCGCGCTCGCCGTGGCCAACGGCCTGGCCTACGCCAACGCCTGGAACTACGAGGGCGGCACCTCGGCCCTGCTCGCCTACGACACCGGCTCCTTCCAGGCTCCGGCGGCCTGGCGCCAGGAACGGGTCGGCTGCGCCGGTCGCTCGCCAGCCGTCCACCTCGGCATCGTCTTCGTGGGCAGCTTCCCCTGCCGGCCATCGGCCGCCAACGGCGCGCTGCGCGCCTTCGACGGGGCCAGCGGCCGGCTGCTGTGGTCCTACACGGCCAACGAGGAGGTCGGCACCGTCTCGGCCACCGGCGGCGTGGTCTACGTCAGCGCCTCCGACTCCCTGTACCAGACCTCCTACGACCTGCTCGCCCTCGACGCCCGCAGCGGCGCCGTGATCTGGCGGGTGAAGCCCGGGCAGCACACCGGCGACCCGGCCGTGGCCGGTGGGCGGGTGTTCGTGGCCACGGCCGGCGGCCGGCTCCAGGCCCGGTCGGCCGCGACCGGGGCGCTGCTGTGGAGCCGGCCCGGGGCCGGCCTGCTGGGGTCGCCGGCGGTGACCGGCGGGGTGGTCTACAGCCTCGGCACCGAGAACGGCGCCTCCCGGCTGTTCGCCCGCCGGGCCGGCACCGGGGCGCTGGTCTGGAAGCGGCCGCTGCCCGGCCAGCTCACCGGCGCCTGGCCGGCCGTGGCCGGCGGCCGGGTGCTGGCCTCGACCAGCGCCGGGATCAGCGCCTTCGACGCCGCCTCGGGCGCGTCCCGCTGGCGGGCCACCGTCGCCGGGGCGTCCTCACCGGCGGTCGCCAACGGGCTGGTGTTCGCCGGCCTGGCCTCGGGGATCGGCGCCTGGCGGCTGTCGGACGGGGTGCGGCGCTGGACCTACGGGACGATCGCCTACGGCGACCCGACGGTGTCGGGCGGCCGGCTGTACGTCCCCGCCTTCACCGCGGCCGGCGACCAGCCGTTTGTCCTGCTCGACCAGTTCGCCCTGGGGGCGGCGGCTCCCGGGGCGGTCAGCTGACCGGGACGGTGTCGGGGACGCCGAACCTGCGCCAGTAGTCCTTGCCCGCGTCGGGGAGGGTGCGGATCGGGTCGTAGTACTCGTAGCGGCGGTCGAGCGCGTCGGGGTCGTCGAACTCGATGCCGGTGCGGTAGTTCTTGGTCCAGTAGGAGATGCCCTTCTCCCGGTCGTAGGCCTCCACCTGGTGGACCCAGCGCTTGCCGACGAAGGGGATGTCGGCCACCACCCGGGGGGTGGCGAAGCCGGGCAGGTAGCCCATGATCGCGTGCTGCAGCTCCTGGGCCTCGGCGATCGAGGTCCGCCAGTGCTCGGAGTTGGGGATCAGGTCGCAGACGTAGAAGTAGTACGGCATGACCTTGGCCCGGTCGAGCAGGGTGAAGCACAGCTCCAACAGGTCCTTGGGGGTGGCGTTGACCCCGCGCAGCAGCACCCCCTGGTTGCGGACGTCGCGGAAGCCCATGTCGTGCAGGGCGCCGGCGGCCCTTGTGACCAGTGGGGTGAGCTGGTTGGCGTGGTTGACGTGGGTGTGCAGGGCCAGGTCGACCCCGCGCTGGTTGGCCTTGGCGGCCAGGCGGGCCAGGCCGGCCAGCACGTCGTCCTGGAGGAAGTGCTGGGGCAGGCCCATCAGGCCCTTGGAGGCCAGGCGGATGTCGCGGATGCTGTCGATGTCGAGCAGGGCCGAGACGAACTGCTCCAGCACCCGGATCGGCAGGTTGGCCACGTCGCCGCCGGACACGACCACGTCGCGGACGCTGGGGGTGCGGCGCAGGTAGTCGAGGATCTGCTCGTGGCGGGTGGGCTGCTTGATCTCGAACCTGTACTTGGCCACCTGGGGGGTGGAGTTGCCGACCAGGTCCATCCGGGTGCAGTGGCCGCAGTACTGGGGGCAGGTGGGCAGCAGCTCGGCAAGGACCTTGGTCGGGTAGCGGTGGGTGAGGCCCTCCACCGCCCACATGTCGGCCTCGTGCAGGCTGTCGCGGGTCGACAGCGGGTGGCTGGGCCACTCCTGGTCGCGGTCGTCGAAGGCCGGGAGCATGTAGCGGCGCACCGGGTCGTTCCAGAGGTCCCGCTCGTCCATGGTGTTGAGCATCTGGGGCGGGAGCAGCATCGACATGGTGGCCCGCTCGGCCTGGTCGCGCTCGACCGAGGCCAGCAGGTCGGCCGGGAACAGCTCCCCGAACACGCCCAGGAGCTGGCGCAGGTTCTTGACGGTGTGGGCCCGCTGCCACTGGGCCGTCTCCCACTCGGCCCGGGTGACGTCGCGGAAGCCGGGCAGCCTGGTCCAGTCCGGCTCGGCCCACTCGCGCTGGAGCGGGTAGGTGAAGGGCTGGGAGGCGGCGTGCGCCTTCGGGACACGGGAGAAGAAGGGCCCGGGATTGGTGGTCTGCGCCATCGGCGGTGCCTTTGCGTCCGCAGGTGCCTGCTCGGCCTCCCGGCAGGGTCCTTCGAAACCTGGGCCCGCTGGGGCCCAAGGCCGGCGCGGTCCCGGGACGGTCGTTCCCGTCGACTCGGGGGCGGCGCGGCCGCACGCTCAGGTTAGCAGACGGGACAGGGGCGCAGAACCACCCACGCGATGACCTGCGGCGGCGCCTCCCGGAAGGCTAGGCCGAGCGGGAGGTGCCTTCGTCCGGCTCGATGCCGTGCCGGCGCAGCAGCTCGGTGAGCCGCTCGACCTCCCCGGCCAGCCGGACGATCTCGTCGTAGAGGGCCTCGATGCCGGCCACCAGGCCCTCCTTGGACGGCTGGGCCGGGGCCGCCGGGTCGCCGCCGAGCCGGAGCTGGCGCGCCACCTCCTGGCGGGCCGTGGCCAGGTCGGCGCCCCGCCCGGCCAGCACCCGCGCGGCGACGCCGTCGCCCTCGCGGACCAGCCCGAGCAGCAGGTGCTCGGTGCCGATGTAGTTGTGGCCCAGCTGGAGGGCCTCGCGCAGCGACAGCTCGAGGACCTTCTTGTTCTGCGGCGCGAACGGGAGGTGGCCCTCGGGCGCGCCCTCGCCCCGGCCGATGCGCCCCTCGACCTCGACGCGCAGCTCGTCCGGGGGGATGCCGAGGGCGGCCAGCGTCCGGGCGCCGACGCCCTCGGGGACGGCGAGCAACCCGAGCAGTAGGTGCTCGGTGCCGACGACGGCATGGCCGAGGCGCCGCGCCTCCTCCTGGGCGAGCACGACCGCCTGCCTGGCCGGGTGCGTGAACCGCTCGAACATGCCCATCCTCCGTCTGCTCGTCAGTTGCTCCAGCCAGGCCGCCAGCTCGTCGACGCCGACCCGGCCGCCGGCCACGCCGGCCAGCCGTTCCCGCAGCGCCGCCGGCGGGCCGAGGTCGCCGGCCTCGCGCCCGTGCATCGACAGCAGCTGGAGGGCGGCCACGAGGGCGACCTCGCCGCTGCGCGGCCCGAACACCAGCCCGCGGGCCAGGCCGTGCAGCAGGGTGGCCGCCTGCCGCTCGGGACCGCCGGAGGCGTCCCGGGCCAGGGCCACGACCGACGCGGCCGCCTCCAGGTCGGCCAGCTCCAGGACCGCGGCCTCGTCGAGGCCGAGGGTGCGGCTCGCCACCAGGACCAGGCCGGCCAGGTCCAGCGAGGTCACGGGCCGGGGTCCTCGTCCCGCAGGGCCTGCAGCAGTCCTTGGTGCCTGGCGACGTTCTCCTCCAGCAGCCGGAGGAAGCGCTCGTCCCGGCGGCGCTCCTCGACCAGCCTGGCCACCGCCTCGCGGAGCACGTCGGAGACCGAGCGGCCCTCGACCTCGGCCACGGTCTGGAGGCGCTCGGCCAGCTCGGGGTCGAGCCGCAACATGATGTTCTTGGTCCCTGCCGGTCGCTCCGCCATCTTGATATCAAGATAGCACGATGCTACCCGGCGGGCCAGTGGGCGGCCGCCTCGGCCAGCGACCCGTAGCGGCCCTCGAGGCGCCAGCCGGCCATCACCGCCGGGGCGACGAAGCGGAGCCGCGGCGGGGCCAGGGGACGGGCGACCCGCAGGCCGAGCAGGCTGGCCGCCAGCAGGACCCGCCGGGCCGGCCCGTCGCGGACGCCGTAGAGCCGCCGCAGCGGCTCGGGCAGGGTCTGGAAGGCCAGGAACGAGATCAGCCCCCACAGCGGCCGGCGGGGGACGTCGCGGGGCGGGTCGCCGATCAGGTCGGCCACCCGGCGGGCGCCGTCGGTCATCCGCAGGATGCCCGAGGCCATCACCTCGTCCAGGTAGGCCCGGAGCGCCGGCACGGTCGGCGGGACCCGTTCCCGGGGCAGCCGCAGCAACTCGGCCCCGACCATCGACTCCTCGTGGAAGGCCTGGCGGCCGGCGTCGTCGAGCCGGCCGACGGTCAGGCGCTCGAACTCGAGGAAGCTGTCGACCAGGCAGGCGTGCACCCACAGCAGCAGCTCCGGGTCGCGGGCGTCATAGCGCAGCCCGGTGACCGGGTCGACCCCCTTGATGCCCCGGTGGACGTCGTCGATCCGTCTGGAGGCGGCCAGCGCCTCCTCCCTGGTCCCGAACACCACCGTGTAGGTCTGGCGCAGGGTCCGCTCGAGGCGCCGCCACGGCTGGTTGGCGTACATGCCGGTCTGGCGGGCCCCGGCCACCACCAGCGGGTGGGCCGAATGCATCAGCAGCGCCCTGGCCCCGCCCAGCATCACCGTCGCCTCCCGCTGCACCCGCCAGGAGACGGACTCGGGGCCGAACAGCCCGGGGTCGATGGCCATGGAACCAAGATAGCGGGCAACCGCTTGGAGTCGGCCTTCGGCCGACAGCCACCAGGCTCCGACCGGCAGATTCGCCGGTCGGCTAGAGCCGGTCGAGGACCTGGGCGTAGCCGCGGTCGTAGCTGACCACGTCGGGCAGGAGCACATGGAAGGCGGCCCCGCCGCCCCAGCGCTCGTCGACCCAGGCGTGGCCGCCGTGCAGGGCCGCGAACCGGGCCACCAGCGACAGCCCGATGCCGACGCCCCGGGCGTGGGCCATGGTCGGGGCCGGCCCGGGCCCGCTGGCGCGCCGGAACGCCTCGAAGATGGTGCCGGCCAGCTCGGCCGGCACGCCCGGCCCGGCGTCCTCGACGATCAGCTCCAGGTCGGCGCCCCTTGCCAGCGCCCTGACCCACACCCTGGTGCCCGGGGGCGTGTGCCTGGTGGTGTTGAGCAGGAGGTTCTCGACGATCCGCTCGACCTTGGGCCCGTCGATGAACGCCTGGAGCGGCTCGGCCTCGATGTCGATCGGCCAGCCGGCCAGCTGGTCGACCTCGGTGACCACCCGGTGGACGAGCTCGCGGACGTCGGTCATCGAGCGGTTGGGCTCCAGCACGCCCTCCTCGAGCCGGTTGAGGTCGAGCAGGTCCTTGAGCAGCCGCTCCAGCTTGCGGGTCTTCTCGACCAGCATCCCGACAAGGTCGAGGGCCTGCTCGCGGGGCAGGTTGAGCCGGGTCCGCTCCAGGGTGACGGCGACCCCGAGCATGGCGGTGAGCGGGGTGCGCAGGTCGTGGGAGACGGCGCGCAGGAAGGTGTCCTTCATGGCGTCGGCGGCCCGCAGCCGGTCGGCCGCCGCCAGCTCGCGCCGCAGGCCGTCCTTGAGCTCCTGCTCGCGTTCCGAAAGCTGCTGCACGGTGATCCGCAGACGGGCGTTGAGCTGGCGGTTCTCGATCAGGGCGACGATCTGGCGGGAGATGACCAGCAGCCCGATCATGGTGCCGGTGTAGACCAGGAACGGCTCGAACTCGCCGGTGACGATCTGGATGACCAGGGCGGTGACGGCGGCCACGACCAGGGGCGCGTAGGGGAGGGCGAGCCGGGTGATCGACGGCTCGAGCTCGTCGTCGCTGCGGCGCAGCTCGGCAACGGTCGGCTTGAGGGCGGTGACGCACAGCAGCAGCCAGCCGACCACCCAGCCGGCGTCGGCCAGGTCGCCGGTGCCGTAGCTGCCGGTCGGCTTGGCGTAGGCGAAGCCGAGGTCGGCCAGCAGCAGCGCGAACACCGAGCCGGCGATCATCGACAGGTGCACGACGCCCCGGCCCCGGGAGCGGGTCAGCAGCACCAGCACGATGGTCCCGGCCACGATGTCGCCCAGCGGGTAGGCCAGGCAGACGGCCCGCTCCAGGGTGGAGGAGAGGCCCTGGGAGCGGAAGGCGTTGCCGAGCACGGTCGCCCAGCCCAGGAACAGCAGGGAGGCGGCGATCAGCAGGCCGTCCAGCAGGGTCCGCAGCCGGGCCGTGGCCCGCATGGGGGCGGTCGGGAAGGCCAGCACCCCGGCGATCAGCAGGGGCAGGGCGGCCAGGTAGCCGACGTCGGCCAGCGACGGCACCGGCACCGTGGCGTCGTTGGGCAGGCGCAGCTCCTGGACGGTCCAGACGACCTGGCCGAGGCCCCAGGCCAGGGCGGCGGAGCCGAGCAGCCGCCAGGCCCGGTGCAGCGAGGCGGTCCAGGCCCGGCCGAAGCCGTAGGGGTTGCGGCGGGCCGCGTTGAAGCAGGCCGAGGCGGCGACCAGGGCGGTGGCGGCCTGGAAGAGGTCGCTGACCAGCTTGGTGACGGTCCGCCCACCGAGCCCGAGCTCGATCCAGACCAGGAAGAGGATGGCCAGCGCCACCGAGCCGGCGACGAACAGGCGGAAGCTGCGCAGCTCTCTCCGCTTCTTGGCCTTGACCGTCACGGTTTCACCACGGTGGCCCCACGAATGAGCGAGCTGGCAGTTCCCGAACGCCGCCGAAAAGGTGCAAGGCGACTCCACACGATACACGAGCAGAGGCCGACGTTCCCGTCACCTGGTCACGAAGAACTAGCCCGGTGGCAGGACCGCCCCGCTTCGCCATGGCCTTCCTCTCCCCACGTGCAGCCGCCAAACTCTACAACGTCGCGACAAGGGCGACCAAGACGCTTGGGTCGTGTCGCGACATTGCCGTCGTTGCGAGCTTGGGAGCGCATTCTCGGTCATGACGTGCCAACATGGAAGGCCGCGCACGCCCTGGGAGCCGCCTTTTGCACCGACCGCCACCGCCGTCCGCGACCTTGGTCCGCCGCCTGCGGGCCGGGGGCTTCGGCGTGATGGCGCTGCTGGTCTGGGCGGTCGCGGCCCCTGGGTTCGTCCCCGGCGGCGCCCTGGCCACGGGCGCGCGGTCGGGACCGGCGGCGGGCGTCGCCGCCGGCGCCGAGCCGAGCGCCGCCGAGGAGGCGCGGCTGCGCACCCTGGCCTGGCAGCGGGGACGCGAGGCGGCGGCCTCGGCCGACCGCGACGCGGCGGCGGCCCGGCGGGCGGCCGGCGGGGCCGGCGCCACCTCGACCCCGGCCGCATGGGTGGTCCCGGCCGGCGGGGGCGCGACCATCCCCGCCCTCACCCTGCGCGCCTACCGCGAGGCCGCGGCCTGGGCTGCCGGGTACGACGCCGACTGCCGGCTCCCCTGGACGGTCCTGGCCGGCATCGGCCGCATCGAGTCCAACCACGGGCTGTTCGGGGGGGCGGCGACGCGGTTCAGCCCGGGCGGCACGGTGAGCCCGAGGATCACCGGGCCGCCGCTGGACGGCAACGGGGTGGCCAGCATCCCCGACAGCGATGGCGGACGCTGGGACGGGGACACGACCTGGGACCGGGCGGTCGGGCCGATGCAGTTCCTCCCCGGGACCTGGCGGTCGCTGGGCCGTGACGGCAACGGCGACGGGGTCGCCGACCCCGACAACCTGTTCGACGCGGCGGTCAGCGCCGCCGCGTACCTGTGCCTGAGCGGCGGCGGGGACCTGACCGACCCGGCCCGGCTACGCCGGGCGGTCTACGCCTACAACCACTCCTGGCCGTACGTGGACGCGGTGCTCGGCTGGGCCCGCCTGTACCAGGGCGGGGTGGTGGCCGGCCCGGCCGTGCCCACCGGACCGCCCGCGCCGGCCACCACCGCCACCACGGCCGCGCCGGGAACCACCGGGCCGCCCGGCGCCGGCCCGACCACCACCCGCCGGCCGACGACGACCCGGCCGCCGGCCACCACCGGGCCGACCACCACCCGGCCGACGACCACGGGCCCCTCCACCACCGGCGCCCCGACGACCACCGAGCCGTGCCAGCCGACCACCACCAGCACCACCACGGACGGCTCGACCACCACCACGTCGTCGACCACCACGACCACGGCCCCGGGCGGCTCGACCACCACCACCACCACCACGACCCTGCCGCCCTGCGGCTAGGCCGTCAGGTCCAGGCGGCCAGCTCGGCCTGGAGCCGAGGCCTCGCCCAGGAGAGGAACACGGCCAGCATGTAGGGGGTCTCCGGCCAGGTGCGCCAGGCGGGGCGGGTGAGGGTGCCCCAGAGGGAGCCGCCGAACCCGGCGCCGTAGACGTCGTTGAAGCGGTCGATGCGCCGCACCCAGCCGCCCCACCAGGCCGGGTCCCAGGCCAGGTGGCCGCCGTCCCGGCCGTAGGCGAGGCGGTTGACGGACGCGAACGCCCGCCAGCGCCAGCGCATCCCGGGCGGCCGCCCGGGGCGGCCCAGGTAGTAGGCGCGCAGGGCGGCCGAGAGCGGCTGGCCGGCGGCCACGGCCCACTGGGCGCGCACGGCGAACACGTCGATGTCGCCGAACAGGTCGGCATCGGGCGCCGACATCCGGTAGTAGGCGTCCCGGTCGGGCGCGGCCAGCCCGCGCGAGACCCTCGGGTCGGGGGCGCCCTCGGCGTGCTTGGTCGTCCAGACCGAGGCCATGCCGACGTCGGCGACCCATCCGGTGGCGTCGATGTTGGGCACCCCGTAGGCCGAGAAGGGCACGGTCGTGCGGGGGTGCAGCAGCGCCTCGAGCCCGAGGAACAGGTGGCCGATGTCGACCTGCTCGCCGGAGGGGAGCAGGACGTAGGGCGCCGGGTTGTCGCCGACGCCGTTCTCGTCGGCCCGGGCGGTCAGGTGGCGGTGGGCGGTCCGGCCGAGGCGCGGGTTGCCGTGCAGGGTCCTGGTCCCGTGGGCGCGGGCGTCGGGCAGGAGCTGGGAGACCAGGAAGCCCGAGTAGTAGGTGTTGCGGATGCGCGACAGGAGGTCGGCGGGGGAGTCGCCGGGAAAGGCCCGCTCGGCCTCCTCCAGGTAGCCGACGAAGCGGTCGACCGGGATGATCGCCTCCCGCCCGGTGAGCGCGGGCGGCGGCCAGAGGTGCCTGGGCCGCCGGTTCCAGCGCCGCGACCACAGGCGCGAGGCGGTCTGGCGCCGGCTCAGCTCGGCGGCCCGCTTGGTCGCCGCCCACAGCGCGAGGGCGCGGCCGGCGGCCGAGCGGTCCGCCTGGACGTGATGGATGGCCGGGAACAGGGTCCAGATGGTCGCCGCCGGCGGCTGGGGCGGCAGCCCCGTTCCCGCGGCCTCCGGCAGCGCGACCAGGCGCAGGGGCGCGAGGGCGACCGGGAGATCGGCCAGTGCCAGCTCGGCCTGCTGCTTCATCGCAGTTCTCCGGCTCGGGGTTCCCACCAAGGGTCCGGTCGACAGACCCTTCTCGGACAAGCATGCCGATCAACGCTGAATCAGGCAATCCCGTAACGGGAAAATCTTCTCCGCCAGGTGTGACAAGCCCTCCCAACAGGATCGGGCAGATGATCCTCTCGTCCGGTGAGCAACCCTTTGTGCTTGCAACCTTGGTATCACGGTGGCACAATCGCCAGGACCGAAAGGCTGGGGCCGTCATCCGGGGTCGCCCGGCCGATCTGACCTCCCCCGAAATGACCCGGTCGATCAGACCGAGCGGGTCGCCTGACCAGCAACCCGTAGCTCCTCCAAGAGAGAGGGAGTCACACCATGACCGCAGGCAACCGGAAGGCCATGACGCTTCGCCTTCCAGAAGACCAGGCCAGCACCCTTGAAGCGGTCGCCCAGGTCAATGGGGTGACCGTGGCCGAAGAGGTCCGCGAGGCAATCCAGGCCAGGATCGACGCCCTGCGTGCCGACCCGGACTTCCAGGCCCGACTCCGCGACCACCTAGAGCGCAACCGGGAGATCCTCAAGGGGCTGGCCTCCACCTAGGAGGCACGATGCCCACCCCGCCGCCCGACGACATCCAATACCTCGACCTGGCCGACTACCTGACCCTTGCCGGGGCCGCGCTCGATCTGGCGCCCGAGGCGGTGTTCGATGTGGCCGACCTCGGCTTGGCCGAGTCGGCGCTGTATGCGCCAGCCGCCGCCTTCGGCGCGGTCGAGTTCTGTCCCGACCTGGTGACCAAGGCCCGCGTGCTCGTGGTCCACCTGACCAGGAATCACGCGCTGCCCGACGGCAACAAGCGCGCCGCGTATCTGGCCATGCTGGAGTTCTGGCCCGCAACGGGCGCCGGTTCGTGGCCGCCGACGTGGACGCGACGGTCGACATGGCGGTGGCGGACCTCGGTGGCCGGGGCTCCGCACTCGGCACAATGCGACTGCCGAGCGAGCGCGGCCGCCCGGATCTCGCGCCAGGTCTTGCGTAGCCCCCGCTACACCAGACGGCGGTCGCTGGCCCAGCGGGTCAGCTCGTGGCGGCTGGAGAGCTGGAGCTTGCGCAGCACCGACGAGACATGGGTCTCGACCGTCTTCACCGACAGGTGCAGCCGGCGGGCGACCTCCTTGTAGGTGAAGCCGCGGGCGATGTGGCGCAGGACCTCGCGCTCGCGGGCGGTCAGCTGGTCCAGCTCGGGGTCGGCCACGCCGGTCAGGTCGCCGTGGAAGGCGTCGAGCACGAACCCGGCCAGGCGTGGGGAGAACACCGCGTCGCCGCCCTGGACCCGGCGGATGGCGGCGGCCAGGTCGGGCGGGGAGATCGTCTTGGTGACGTAGCCGCGGGCGCCGGCCCGGATCACCCCGATGACGTCGGTGGCCGCGTCCGACACCGACAGGGCCAGGAAGCGGATCTCCTGGTCGGTCTGGCGGACCGCCTCGAGCACGGCCCGGCCGCCCCCGCCGGGCAGGTGCACGTCCAGCAGCACCACGTCCGGCCGGGTGCGGCGGATGCCGTCGACGGCCGCGTCCACCT
>Ga0307278_10001604_pt1 | contig 11191 bp, 10 predicted proteins | sample ER_DNA_117_FD_194482 | JGI IMG/M metagenome (GOLD analysis project Ga0307278, IMG submission 194482) | Bulk soil microbial communities from the East River watershed near Crested Butte, Colorado, United States - ER_DNA_117 | ecosystem: Environmental > Terrestrial > Soil > Floodplain | place...
AGTCTCGAACCACGGCACCTCGCGAGCGTTGACGACAAACCAACCCTCTCCGGAAGGACGTACGCCGGTCTCTACCCGCTCGAGGGGCGCCTCAGGAACCACCGTCTCCAGCTTAATCGAGGGGTGCCCCGGTGAGAGCCTCCAGGAGTGGAGGTACGCCTGCCTGCGCAAGCGTGCTCTCGCCTGAGCACCTTCTTTGCGGGCCAGCATGACACCTCGAGTTCTTGTCGCGTTTCCGCCAAAGTGCGACAGCCCCGTATCTGTGGGCAGGAGCCGTGGACCTTCGGCAGGGGTCGTGCTGGCAGCCGTCGGCTGTGAGCCTGGGGCCCCGAACGGGCGATGATGCGAGGCGAGACTCCTCGCCGTGCAGGTTCGACTCCCCGATCCAGCCCTCCGCGCCGACCTACGGGAGTTCTTCCAACGCTGGGGCTGCGTTACCTACGAGGTCGGCGATGACACGCTTGAGGTGATCGTCCCCGACGCTCCCGCCGAGCGCCAGGGGCGCCGCGAGCTCCACCTCTACCTCGAGACCTGGCGAGCACATCACCCAGGTCTCGAGCTGGAACTCCTCGACTGATCCGAGTGAATCGCCCTTGAGTCGACGCCACTACGCGCTCCCGCATTGCGACCCTTCCGAAACGGTCTCGCGGGACATGCCTCCGGCCGGAATTGAACCAGCGCACGCGGTTTAGGAAAACGACGGCTGACGTTACGGTCCCCCGGATTGCTCAGGCGAGGCCGAGTAGTTCCTCGAGCCTGCTGCGGACGTCATGCTTCGATATGCATGCCACGGCACCCGCCGCGACGGCGTCGGCCGCGCGCTGCGGCTCTACAGAACCGGTGACGGCCACGACGATCGGCTTCGGCGAGGCTCGGCTGATCTCCCTGATCGCCTCGAAACCGTCGACCAGCGGCATGTCCAGATCCACAAGGACCACGTCTGGGGCATGCTCCTTTGCGACAGCGATCGCCTCGGCACCGTCCAGCGCACACGCAACCGGCAGGAGGCCCAGTTGCGGCAGGAGCACAAGCATCGCCTCAACAAACAATGGATCGTCGTCCACGACCACGACCCGAGCGTCCTGCTCGAACGGCATCGAGATCCCCTCTCGCTCTCGGTGCGCGACGCCGGCGTCCGATATGTGCGTCCACGTCAGGCTGACCGCAAGCTGGCGGAGGGCGCGGAGGGCCGATCATAGCTCGCCAAGCCAGGAAAGTTCAGGACGACTCCGCTCTCCCCCAGAAGCCTCCGGCCCACGACGTCGTGAGCGCCTGTCGTACTCCACGAGGCGACTGACCTGTAATCGACGGTGAACCACATCTGGCGCCTGCATCCGCTGCGGGCGTACTGCGTCGGTTGCGACCATGCCCAAGGGGGCCCCGCTCGGTCGCCCTTAGTCTCCCCAGGATCGGTCGATGCGGCGTTGTAGCTCAGACGCCGCCCCTCGGCGGCTAGTGCATGGCGCAAGAGTCGAGTTCGAGTTGCGTCTGACTAAACGGATATCGGCGGCGCGGTCTTCGATGTGCGTCCGGCCGGCACCCGTCATGTTGAAGTCCGCAAGCGGCTCGATGAGCAAGACCGCTTGTACCACGTCGTGCCGGATCTGCGCAGCATCGTCCGCAAGTTGAGTCTGTCTGGCCACGTTCCGAAGTTCACGGTTGAGTAGGAAAGGAAGCTGATGGCCACCGTTTACATCGTGTGGGATCGTGACAAGAGGATTGCTGTTCCGGGCACGTTCCCAACGTCAAATGGCGCGACCGCCCATGCGAACCGGCTCGCGGCAAGAGAGAACCGCAGCGGCAAGGCCAGTGCGCGGGATGCTGTAGCGGTCACGGTCTGACATGTGACTGCTCTCTCAGAAACAGAACGGCTTCGGGATCTGCTCCGCATGTACCACGGCAACGAAGGAGCGAAGTTTCTCTACACATCTTGGAGGCTTGGCTTCGTTACCGATGAGGCGCTGCGCGACGTCATTCTCGAGACCTGGAAAAGCTCCTGGCCGATGTTCGCCCTACGGCAACGGGATTGGCTCGCGATGTTTTCCGCGACTGGATTTGTCAGTGCGGCGACGCCGCAACCGACTGAGCCGCTGACTATCTATCGTGGCGCAGAACTTTCAACCCGTGGCCACGGGATGTCTTGGTCGTTGCTTCGCGGGATCGCGGAGCAACACGCCGAGATGCAGATGATGAGCCTGTCCGGGTTCGTGGCCGGCGTGTTCGAGACAACGGTTGCCCCTTCGGCGGTGTTGGCAATGATCGTAGAAGACGCCGGGGAAGATGAAGTGATCGTCAATCCCCATCGTCTTCGCGGCTCGAGTACACCGAGGCTGATCGAGGATGAGGAAGTGCACGATCCCTTCTCCGGACTGAACTTTTCCGGACTTCGCTGGGACGCACTTCTTAAGCGAGTCGAGTTCGTGTCGCCGTGCGCGGCGGATTCGCCGACACATGGCCGGGATCATTGGCGGCGCGTTGCCGAGGTTGGGCTAGAGCTTGCCCGTGAAACGCCTGGCGCCGATCCGCGGGTCGTGCTTCTTTTCGCTCTCTTCCACGACTGCTTACGCCACAGTGAAGATGATGACCCTGAGCATGGTGTCCGCGCGGCCAAGCTGGTAGAGGATCTTCCTGGCCTCGCAAAGCCGCTCAACGAAGAGAAGCGCCGCGAACTGTCTGAAGCTCTTGCCGATCACGACCGTGGACTGACGACGACCAATCCGACGATCGGTTGCTGTTGGGACGCGGACCGTCTTGACCTTGGCCGTGTCGGCATCGAGCCCGACGCGGAGCTGATGTCAACCGATGCCGGACGCAAACGCACGCGCGTAGTCGAGGCTGTGGGGGAGAGCCCGGGAAGCGAGGCTTCAGAAGAACCGACCGAGGGCTGCGGCACCCCACGGCCAGTCATCCGGGCCTCCCCAGAAAGAAAGGTTCGTCTCGACGGGCTGGACCGACTACCCCCAACGGGGTTAACTTCAACGTCATAAAAGCTTCGCCGAACCCGTCGAAACCTGTGCAAGGCTGATCTGGCGCCTGCCCTCGACGGGGAAATCGAAGTGCGCTAATCAACCGGATGGGGGACGAATCAACCCGCCGCCTTGACCGATGCTCCGCACGAGCGTGGTGGGGCTCGATGCGGCGGAGCCCTCACGCGTCTAGCAAAAGGGTCCTCGTGAACAAAGTCCTGCCGCGGGGCTTTGCTCAGGAGGACTCGAGGCGGCTGAACTACCTGCGGCGACATGCGAATCCGAACCGACACAGCGGCTTCTGCCGCCTCCCTAGCTGACTACTTGCGGCGATGCGAGTGCATCGTCGAAGTGATCGACCGCCGGATCATCGATGCAACGGCAAGGCCACAATCCTCTGCGGCTCCCCACGCAGACATCGAACTCGAGGGGTATCTCGCCGTCTGGCAAGCGATGCACCCTGAGTGCTCGATCGAACGGCTGACCCCGCTCGCCAACGGCTAATAGAAAGGGGGCGAGCCCCTTGGCTGTCACCGTGTCGGAGGGCAACACGCTAGAGATCAGGGTGTCTGAGGGTTATGTCGCTATTTGCGAAGAGAAGCTGTTGACACCTTTTTGGTAGGGGCGCACACTTTCGGGGGCGCACAGTGCTGAGCGCTATGGGCGGGCGGCGGAGCGGCCGCCTGAATCGGTTTTGGGGAGAGCCGTCCTGCGGTTTCAATAAGTCGCTCTGCTGCTCCTTTCGGTGGAAGCCGCAAGGAGAGGAGCATCGGAACTCGTGAGCGTTCCGCGCAACACCGTGGCAGGGCTCGTTCCCGACAAGCCGAGGCAATCTCCTCGCCTGGCGACCCTGAAGGACTGCCGGTACGCGTTCGGCGGTTCCGCAGCGCCGGGCGCGCTCTAAGCCGGCAGTAAAGGGCGGCGCGCTGGATCTCCCCGCCGGTGCGCCGTCCCGAGAACGCTGGGCGCGCAGAGCTTGCGGGCGGCGTTCCCTCGTGCGTCCGAATGGCGGCGGTTCGAGCCAGAAGTGCGGCGGAAGGCCGCCGACCAGGCCGCCCTCGAGCGGGAACGGCAGGAACGCTTCCAGGTCGCCTGGGCTGAGTACAGGTCGCGTTGGCGTCCGCCCTCGCGACCAGTACGAGGCGGCCTTGTTGAACGAGCATGAACGAGCATGACGCACCGCGGCTGCCACTCACTCGCGCCGACATGCACAGCCAGCTCGACGAGATCGCCAAGCGTGTCGTCGCTGCAGGCGGCGGCACCCAGGCCGTCACCGACGCGACCGACCTGCGCACCCTTAAACAGGTCGCCCATCTGATCGACCCGGCGGTCCTCATCCGGGCCTTCGACAACGACGCGCTTGAGCCGCCGCAGCCCCGCTCGCGCTCAAGCCGTGGCCTCGACCGCGCCGGCTCGTCCACGACGCGGCGCTGATTCGACGCAGGGCCGCCGGCGAACCGCTACGCCAGCTCGCCCACGACTACCACGTCAACCACACCACCCTCAGCCGCTACTTCGCCCGAACCGAAGTCAAGCGGCAGCTCCAACACACCCGCCGACAGCTACGCCAGCGGCGCTTTCAGACCGGAGCTTCGACCTCCGGCTTAACGCACCACGAACGCACCAGCCTCGCGAAAAGCGACCCGACACTTTTCCGACCCCGTCTCCCCCGCAAACCCTGATTCCTCCCCGAGTACGCGCCGCAGCGGCCACTAAAATGTCGTCTGGTTACCGGCTGACATGTGACCTTACCCCGGCGGAGTCAGCATCGAAGGGCCCATCGAGCGGCAGCGGAGGCTCAGCTTTCGGCTATCAGGTACGCGATCTCGACTTCCCACTCCGAGGGGTCGGGGACGACCGAGGGGTCGGTGAGGTAGCGCTCCACGCGGCAGCGCCACGCCGAGCCGCTATCGGTGTCCCAGCTGTCCCACACGATCCCTTGCTCCTCCGCCCACTCCTGGAGCGCTGCGTTGCTCGCGACGAGATCGTCATACGGGCCGACATGGAGGAGCGTTACGTACCGACCTCCCGGGAGGACGTCGGCGCGGAAGCGTCCGTCGCCCGACACGCCATCCGCAACAGGCACCGCCAGCTCGATCTCAAGCTCGCCCGCCATGTCGATAACGAGGAAGCGGATGAATGGCGCGCCTGCGGGCGCAACCCCGTGCTCCTCCAGCCAACCGAACAGTTCGGAGAAGCCGCTCTCTACCTCCTCGCCGAATCCCCCTTCCATCGTCACCGTGAGCGGGATCGCAAGGTAGCGCTGGTCGGCACGTTCTTGGATCCGTGGTTGATGCTTCATTAGCGGATGCGCTTACCGCCTTGTCGGCTCACACTCATCACGAAACCGCATCATCTTAGAGGCGGCGTCGATAGGCGCTGTCGAGCAAACCGCCGAGCAGGATGGCGGGTGGGAAGATCGCGGGTGGCTACCCCGCGAGACGCTTAACGTCTTCCTGACCCTGGAAGCCGCCGGCCGAACGCCTCAGCGAGCGACCGCGCAGGCGATCGCCGCCGCTGTGCTTCGACCAAGGACGCGTCCAGAGAGCGGTCCAAGTCGCGACACTCCAAGCATCGAAGCGAACCGGCATGACGTAATGCCGGCTCCATTCGACCGCCACATGCCAAACATCGCGCGCGTCTATCCGCGCGTGCTTCGCCCCGAGTCCAGCTCGCCACTGCCGCAGTTCCTTTCCGTTCGCCGCCGTTCTCGCTCAGGCTATGTGGATCGAGGCGCATGGGCTATCCCTCGTTCAAGGGCAACTGGGTGCGAGCGAGTCTCTTGGTCGTTCGGCCTACGCGTCATCGCACCGTGACGTTGCATCCTCGCCTCCTGGTCGGCTACTTCTGCGGCCGAGTTGGCTGGGAGCCGGGGTCGTCCCCTCGTCGGTCACCCCTCAAAGCGTTTAACGCGAGATCGCGAATGGCCCGCAGCCTCGTGGTGACGTCCTCAGCAAGATCGTTCCGTTCGAGCATCGACTCCGCGATTCCTGCGATCGAGGCGAGCGGAGATCCGAGAGGGTAAGCAGAATGAGCCTCGGTTTCAGGCATGCCGCTCACGGTGATGCCACGTCGGTCGGTTGGAGGCAATAGGCCGAGTCGTCCTCGCACGATGGGCCTTGTCAACACGGCTTAAGCGGAAGGAACGAAGATAGGCCGTGAAGGGGTCGCCAGACCGCGACGGCCACGAGGCGACGCACTCCTCGTACGTCACCCGTCCGAGCAGGAGCGCGTCGCTGGAGAAGAGCTGGTCGGTCTGCCACTTCGCGATCTCGTCGTTCCAGTAGGGGACCGTCCTGCCGCGGTGTTCGAACGCCCCGGGCCGGGGTCTTCGGTCACGCCGTCTAGTGACAGGTGCTCCGCTGCGACGGTCCTTCTCACTGCACGCTCCGTCAGTCGACTCGTGCGCGGGTAGAGAAAGAACAAGCCGTGCACTCGCGATGCGGCATCTTGGCCGCCCCTGCGCCGGTGGCGCTCGCCGGATTCGGACATGCGCGAATGCCGGCGTTGCGTCGGATCTCCCCCGCCGTGCGGTGCTTGCTATTTGACGCCGCGGAATCTCAGATGCGTCGCGAATTGGATTCCACGACCTCGGTCCGCTCCAGCTCGATTGGGTCTGAGAGGTTGTCGAACGGCTCTGGTTTCTAGCGCGCTCTATTCAGCCGCAGCTCAAGCTCGAGCTCGTGGGCGATCGCAATCCCGTTCGCGTCGTGTTCAGGGATTGAGGGCTTGAGGAGGCGTCGAGCATCGGAAACGGCGTGCCGGTCCATCATCCCTGCGCGGCGGAGCCCGTCTCTCTGGATGAAGATCCTCGACCCCGGCGGGCTGCCTAGCACCCCACGAGCAGCGAGCGCGTCGCACTTCCGCCAAAGCACGACAGCGGACGGAACGCGCGGCTCCAGTGAAGGGCTGAAACGGCATTCTTCAGAAATCAGGATTCGAGCGCGAAGCTGACGACTACGCGCCGGCCCGTGGCGAGGCGTTAGGGAACTGTTGGCATGGCGCAGGGTTTCTCGCTGGAGAGCGTCTACTCATAGACGCAACTCGTCTTTGGGGGTCTCGCAGGCAATGACGAAGCTCTCCGTTTTGGTACTCGCCGTCCTCTGCGCGGCGGTCGCCTCGTTGGCTCCGGCAGCGACGACGACGCTGGCGATCACGAAGAACGGTTATGTGCCGAAGACGCTGGCGATCGTGACTGCCGACGCGGTCACGTTCGCGAACCAGGACTCGGTGGCGCATCAGGTCGTGCTCAAGCCCTCGACCGGGTTCACGTGCACGGCCGGCTTGGTGATTCAGCCGGGCCAGAGCTCCACGTGCACGTTCCATACCGTGACGAAGTACTCCGTGACCGACCCGAACCTGAAGAGTTCGGCCTTTAAGGGGACGATCACGGTGAAGGCCGGCCCGCCCGGGAGCACGCTCTCGCTGACGGCGACGCCGAAGCTCGTCCCCTATGGGGGCCAGTCCACGCTCTCGGGGCAGCTCGCCAGCGGCCAGTCCGGCCAGAAGATCGAGCTCTTTGCGCAGGAGTGCAACGCGAACGCGATGACCGGGCTGACGACGGTCACGACGGCGACGGGCGGCGCGTACACGTTCACCGTCCAGCCGAAGCGGAACACGGGCTATCAGTCGAAGTTCAAGTCATCGTCGAGCGCCGCGGTTGTCGTCAAGGTGAAGCCGAAGGTGCTGCTGCGCAAGCTCGCCGCGCGGAAGTTCCGCGTGAGGGCGCTCGCCACTGACTCCTTCGCCGGCAGGTTCGTCCTCTTCCAGCGCTGGAGCAGCGTCAAGGCGCGCTGGATCACGGTAAGGTCGGTCGTTCTACGGGCCGGCACGTCCGTCACGACTCCGATCAACCCAACGAGCGTGTCGACGGCGACCTTCCGCGTGAAGCTCAGGGCGCGACTGAGGGTGCGTGCGCTGCTGACGCAGGCGCAGGCGGGCACCTGCTACGCCGTCTCGGCGAGCACCACGATCCGCAGCTAGTCATGCAGCTAGTCATGCCGTAGGCCATCCGCTTTCCCTGTTTATCTCCGCGGCAGCAGTACCGATCGTCGTGCTGTCGCGCTTTGGCGGAAAGGCGACAACGACTCGAGTGCCATGCTTGCCGTAGAGAAGAAGCGCGGCTTGCCGCCGACGCCCAGAGGCAGCTAGCACTCCTAGCGACGAAAGCGCCAGGCGCGGGGGGCCGGGTCAGCGCGCGTCTCGCGCGCACGTCTGCTAGGACGGTAGCCGTGATCGTCTCACTTCACGTGGCGACGGGCGCCGCGGCTGGTGCCGCGAGTGGGTCGCGGGTCGCGGCGCTTCTTCTGGGCCCGATCCTTCACCTCGCGGGCGATCGGCTGCCGCATCAAGACATCGGCTCGCGCCGCTTCGAGATCGGCAGCGGTCTCGCGGGCCTCGTCCTCCTCGCGGCACGCCGCGGCCCGCTCGATCCGGCGACGATCGGCGCCGGGGCGAGCTCCGCACCCGACCTCGAGCACGTCCTGCCCTTCTTGCGCCCGCACGGCCGCAAGCTCTTCCACGGGCGCCGAGGCTGGCACCGCTCGGGGCGCTTCCCGGCAGACCTGCAGCTCCTGCTAGCCGGCGCGATTCTCGGCGCGCTCGTCGCGCCACCGAGTCGAGCTGTCTAAGAGAGACCCGAGTCCTGGTCGCGTTTCCGCCAAAAACGCGAGGGGGACCACTCTCTTCGCGTCATCAAAGAGGAGCCCTTTGCAGTTTCTCGTTTCTCTCGCGCGCGCGACTACCACAACGGGGCCGCACTGAGGCCTATACGCCGGGCCGCCCCGGAGCGATCCTGAACATCGACAACAAACGGACGACGGTCGAAGACATGCTCGCTTCGTTTCCGCTCAAACGTCGCGGGCTGATCGAGATTTGCGGTCGAGTGACGGCACGCTCGCGCATGGGAGTCGTCCACTTCTTCGACACGTTGCCTGCCGGGGTTACAGAACGGGGGGATCTTCTAGTGCAGGCTTCGGCTCACGCCTACGGATCGTCCAGGTCGCGAGCCTCCGGCCCCAGCCACCCGGGTTCCGGTGGGCCTTGATACTCGGGCCAGCTTGTCGGCGGCCACAGGGGGAACCGCCAGCCTGAGCCATCCGCTCGCCACGCGGCGTGGTCTCTTCCCGCCGAATACACCGCTTCAGGATCCGACCCGAGCCGGACGAGAACCATGTCGGCCCGCTCACGGCCCCACGCAATGGCCTGCTTTACTGAATCGAATTCCGCTTCCTCCTCGACCTCCGCTGTTCCACCGGTTGTTGCGACCCACTCAAGTTGGCCTGGGTCGCGGCGACGGCGGATCCATTGCTGTGGAACGTCGTAGTTGTCCTCGTAGCAGCGATCGATGTAGACGACAGGGGGCGATGTCACGCCCTGATCGTAGACGCGTCCTCAAGCTAGACCCCGCAATGACTGGGCAACCTTGTAGCCGCACGTAGGCGTTAGCGACCGGGCTGGCGGATCACGGCATCACGGCACAGGAGTTCTTGTCGCCTTTCCGCCAAAACGCGACAGTTACGCGGTCGTCGAGCCATCGCTCGAGGCGTCGAAAGAACGAAGAGATCTGCCGCGAGCGGATCGAGCCGGGCCACGACCGCGTGATCGAGGCGCTCTTCGACAAGATCGTGGCGACAATCCAGATCGGCATGAGGCTTCCAGACAGCGAGCATGAATCGCCCCGCTGGCGTATCGCCGAGATCACGCCCGACTTTAGGTTCGAGGACGTGTGGACGCTACCGGCGCAAGGCAGTGCCGAGGACTTCGGAGCCTTACTTGAGGTGATGGCGTCCCTCGACCCGGCCCACGGAGAGTCCGCGTCAACCCGCGTGCTCTTCTCGATTCGCTACCGCCTCGGCGGCTGGTTCGGCTGGGACGACGCCACGCGAGAACTCCCAATCCCGGGCTATGCGGAGACGACGTTGAGCGCCCGGCTCCCCGTAGATCTGCGCAACACCGCGACGGACCTGGATCGGAGCTCATACGGCTTTCGCCCCCTCTATCGCACCGATCTCGAGTGGGCCGCGGAACTCTCGAACCGGACGGTTCACGCCGTCATGCACCTCGCCTGGGTCGACAAAGGGGAGGGCCGCTACCAAGGACAGATGGGGGTGTACGTCAAGCCTCGCGGCAAGCTCGGGGCGGCCTACATGGCACTGATCAGGCCATTTCGACATCGAGTCGTCTACCCGGCCCTGATGCGGCAGATCGAACGAGCCTGGAACACCAAACTCGCGCAGCAGCCCGAGTAATCACCAGTCCGCACGGTCGACGGAATCGCCGCTCAGCGCACATGCCCCTCAACGTCGCCAACCGCACCGCACGCTGAACTGGCAGACGTTCGCCAATAGTTCGGACCAGTCCCGCGCGCTGACGCTGAACGAATCGCATCCGCTCCACCGAATCTGATGAACCGCTACGAATCTGATGAACCGCTAGTCAGACGAGAGCACGCTCGCGCAGGGGGCGGTCTTGTAGCCCGGCAGCAGCCCGGGTCACCGCGGCAGCGGGTTCGGGCCGGTGGCGGTGACCAGCCGCTGCGGCACCCAGTCGTCGACGTGGCTGAAGCCGTCGAAGCGCGCTCCCTCGAGGATGACGCCGTCGTACAAGGAGCGGCGATAGAACTTCACGTGGGTGAAGTCCTCGAACAGGACGTAGCACGGCTCGACGGAGGGACTCTGGAACTGCTGGCCAGTTAGCGCGGCCCGATGCACTCGTGAGAAGTCGTCGATGTCCTCACCGACCACGACGCCGAGGTGCTCGAGACCCATCCGGTAGACGCGCTGGTGAACAGGCGGGATGAGCTCGATGAGCGAGACCGGAGTCCCGTCGAGGACATCGAGCGGCTCGGCGAGCACGATCAAGGAGATCGGACGCCCGTTCCAGACGTTCTCGCTGTTCGCCCTCGCATGGCGCTCGAGAAGCGTGCGCTGGTGGACGTAAAGGTCCCAATCGGCGACGCGGACGGCGAGGTGGCTGAGCGGGTAGGGTGCGATGTCGATGCCGCGGGCAACAAGACGGTCGCGCTGCATCGCCGCGAAGGCTCGATAGTCCCCGATGATCTCGGCGATCGGATCAGACGTCGCCACGTGGCATCCTCCTCCGCCATGGTACGAGATGCACGGCCGAATACACGGTCCCGGGTTAGTCTCACGTAGGTAGTCAACTCCCGGGCGCTCTGAGGAAGCACTCGACCTCGGCATCCGAACGGAGCCGGACGACGTCGT
>Ga0307278_10001605_pt1 | contig 11185 bp, 11 predicted proteins | sample ER_DNA_117_FD_194482 | JGI IMG/M metagenome (GOLD analysis project Ga0307278, IMG submission 194482) | Bulk soil microbial communities from the East River watershed near Crested Butte, Colorado, United States - ER_DNA_117 | ecosystem: Environmental > Terrestrial > Soil > Floodplain | place...
GGAAGTGATCTGCGCGGGCGTCGACGGCCAGTTCGCTCTGGACGACGCCTACTGCGCGGGCCGGATCGCCGAGCTGCTCGGCGGCGAGCGGACGGACGGGGCCGAGGCGGCGGTGAGGATCGCCCGATCGTTCCCAGCTGCCGAGGACGCCTTCCGTGCTTCGGTCAACCCACACCACCGGAGCATCGAAGGGGACCTTGTCTGGTGCGCTCGCGAGAACGTCGCGAGCGCGGTGCCTCGCTTCGTGGCGATGCGAGGCCCGGCGGCTGAGATAGTTCACGCATGAAGGGCATCCTGCTCGTCGTCCTGCTGGTGCTGGCGGGCTGTTCCTCGAGCGAAACCGAGACCGTCGAGATCACCACGACGGTCCAGGCGACGACGACGGTCGAGGCGGTGGCGCCGACGGTCGCCACGACCACGACCGCGCCCGCGGGTAACGATCCCGACGACGTCGACGGCCAGCTCGACATCCGCAACCTGAACGCCACCCGGACCGACGACCTGCTGGCGGTGTCGCTCACGACCTACGAGCCCTGGAGCTCGAACGTTCTCGTCGGCCCTGCCTTGGGGGAGCAAGGGCCCAACAGAATCACGATCTTTTACGACGTCGACCTCGACGGGCGGGCGGACTACCGCGGACGGATGATCTGGGGTGACGGCGAACTCGCGCTGCGCCTGAGCGGTAGCGGCTCGGAGTTCGAGCCCATTCCGATCGAGCGTCCGGACAACGTGACGGCGCAGTTCGTCCATCCGGTCGACGTCTTCTTCGTTCCTTCGGGCGGATCGAGCGAGGTGGACATCCAGATTCGCGCGAAGAGCCTCTACAACGGACGGGAGGACAGGGTGCCCGACGCCGGCAAGTGGCTTCGGGTTCCATTCAACCCGTAGGAGATGGCACGCGTCCCCTATCGGCGAAGGAAGCGCCGAAGGGGGCGAGCGAGGAACGCCGGCATAACCGTCCTATACTCGACGTATGACAGCGCCTTGGCGCTGCTTTTTACGATTGCCTCCCGGTCACAAATGGGCGCAGGCGTGGTTGGACGAGCGCACATACCTCCGGTGTGAGCGCTGCGGGAAGGAAAAGTGGCCCGTTCCCTCGGCTCCCATAGAGAAAGCCATAAGGTGGTCGTGGATTCCCCGCTCTGGCCGCCGGAAGCCTTAGGATTTGGCTTAGATAAAGCAAGAGGCGCTTAAAAGCACGACTGCGGATTTGCGCTGTCGCCGTCCGTGGCTTGGAGCGCGTGGCCCTTCACGCCGACCTACGATGCTGGCTCGGCTCGCGCAGGCGCTCAGTCGGGCGCGGGCCGTTCCGCTCTCTTAGATAGCGTCCCGCGTAGATGGGAAGGAGCCACGGCGGTTCGTTGCCAAGGCTGAAGCTGGCCGTGGCTGGCGCATCTGGGACAAGACGCAGAAGCGATGGTGGGGGCCGAGCTTTTCGACTCAGCCGGATGAGGTTCTTGCTGAGCTGAACGGCGCGAAGCGCCCAGAGCGACTGACGGAACTTCTCCGCAAGCCTTCCTGAGTCATAGTTCGTTAAACCCTCCTAGCCCGTAATTTCGCCACCCTCCTGGAGGGGTTTGGCGAATAGACCATTCTCTCTTCGGCGTGATTGGATTGAGGCGTGGATGTCGGATTGCATGCGCCTATTCCGATCCTGCGGATGTTCGATGTCGAGGCCACCAAGCGCTTCTATCTCGACTACCTCGGGTGCCAGCTCGATTGGGAGGAAGGTGAGGGCGACTGCCCAGTGTTCATGCAGGTGTCGCGTGGGCCTCTCGTCTTGAACCTTTCGTCGCACCACGGCGATGGCACTCCCGGAACCGCAGTCCTCGTTGTCATTGACGACGTCGAGGCTCTCCACGCCGAACTGAGAGACAAGGGCTACCCGTTCATGAGCCCAGGCATCGAACCTCATGGCGTTGGACGCGAAATGGAGCTGCTCGACCCCGCCTCCAACCAGATTCGGTTCTTCCAACGGGGCGGGCTCGGCAAGGTGGATGAACCGGCGTAAGCCGGTTATTTCGTCAAACCCTCCTTGACAGGAGAACGTGTGTTCGTGTAGAACATACGTTCCCATGATCGCATGCCTGAACATTTCAGCTTTCGCACTGCGGGCCGCTCTCCGGGATCGGCCTGAGCTTCGCAAGGCACCTGTCGCTCTCGCAGCCGCGCCTGGAGAGCGGCCGCTCGTCGGTTCGTGCACACGCGCGGCCGAAGAGGCGGGGGTGCGCCCGGGAATGAGGCTCTCCGAGGCGCTCGCCACCTGCCCTGATCTCCACCTGGTCGAGCAGGATCCGGCCGGCGTCGAGGCGGAGTGGGAGCGGATCCTGCGCCGGCTCGAAGAGGCCGGCCTGGCCGTGGAGCCGGCCGAGCCGGGCTGTGCCTATTTCGAGACTCGCGGAATCGAACGGCTCGCGGGGGGAGTGCAAGCTGCTGTGCAGCGGGCGCTCGACGCCGTCGGGTCCGTTTGGGAGCCCCAGGTAGGAGTGGCTGAGCGGCGATTCGCCGCCCTTGCAGCCGCGAGCGTCGCTCCTGCTGGACGCGCTCTCGTCATCGACGACGAGGAGACAGAGCTCTTTCTTGCGCCGCTGCCGCTCCATCTTCTCCCGCTCGGTCCCGAGCGCCGTGAAGAGCTGTCCGAGCTGGGGGTCAAACGGCTGGGAGACCTCGCCCGCCTTCCACATGCAGCGGTCGCCGATCGTCTGGGTGCGGAGGGAGGGAAGGCCTGGCGGCTCGCCAACGGGGAAGGCGACGCACGGATCACGGCCCGGAGGCCTCCTGCGGAGATCGCCGAGGCGCTCGAGTTCCCCGAGCCGGTGGCAAACGAGCTCACGCTCGCGCGGGCGCTGTCGGCGCTCCTCGATCGTCTTCTCGCCCGCGACGAGCGCGGCGGCCGGATGCCCCGCCGTGTGGCGGTCTCCGCGAGGCTCGTGGGCGGGGGCTCCTGGCGGCGGGTGGTAACCCTGCGCGAGCCGACCGCCGAGCGGACACGGCTCCGGCAGGCGCTCGCGCCGAAACTTTTAGAACTGCCCGCGCCGGCGGTCGAGCTTCGCCTCGAGCTGGGGGAGCTGACGGAGTCCGTGGGGACTCAGGCCGAGCTCGTCCGCCCGCGCGGCAGTCGACTCCGGGGCCGTCTCCGCGAAGGGCTGCGGCAGGTACGTGCGGCTGTCGGGATCGACGCCGTCTGCACCGTCGTGGAGGTTGCGCCGTGGTCGCGCATTCCCGAGACCAGGGCGATTCTCGTGCCGCGCGACGACTGAACGAGCCCCGTCCGGTCGACGTCGAGGCGCTCGAAGGGGTGCCGACGGCGGTCGGCGGGGTGGTGGTTTCGTCCCTGCGCGAGGAATGGCGCGTGGCCGACCGCTGGTGGACCGACGAGCCGATTCGGCGGCGGTACTTCGACCTTGTCCTCGAGACGGGCGAGAACGTCGCGGTCTTCTATGACGAGGAGCGGGAGAGGTGGTTCAGGCAGAAGGCCTAGTGGTCGCGACTCGCGGTCGTGGCCACTTATCTGAGGGCCTGGTCGGCCAAGGCGGGCCAGCGGTCGGCGTGTGTGTGCGGGACGGCGACCCACTCCTTGAACGGCCGCCCGCGTTCGCCGGGGTCAAACAGGGCCGCTCCGTCGAGGGCGAGCGCCTGCTCTCGTTGGGCCGCATCCGGAAGCTTGAAGACCATCGTGTTCTTCCAGAAGCCGACGACGAGCTTCCCGTTCCGCTTCACGGACGGCATGCCCATCATCTGCGTCTTCTCGAGGTCTCCGTTTTTCGCGAGGACGTCGTCGACGATCTCGTCGAAGCGGGTCTGTGCGTCCACGGTTTCAACCTCCAAGTTAGTGGGGCCACCCCGAACCACCACCCGCTATCAGCGTATCGCTGGAAGGCGCGCGGGTGGCGCGCGGAACGTAACGCATGAGCTACATCGAGCTCCACGCCCACTCCGCCTACTCTTTCCTCGACGGCGCCTCGCTTCCCGAAGAGCTGGCTGTGCGCGCGGCCGAGCTCGGCTATTCCGCGCTCGCGCTCACCGACCACGACGGTGTCTACGGCTCGCTCGAGTTCGCCCACGCCGCCAAGGCGGTCGGCGTCAAGCCGATCACGGGCGCGGAGGCGACGCTCGCCGACGGCTCCCATGTCACCCTCCTCGTGGAGTCGCCGCGCGGCTACGCGAACCTCTGCCGCTTGCTCACGACCGCCCACGCGCACGAGCGTCTGAACCCCCGTCTCGACCTAACCCTGCTCGCCGAGCGGAACGAGGGCCTCGTCTGCCTCTCCGGCTGCGCCCGCCACGGCCTTGCCGTCCGGAATCCGAACGCGGCCGCGCGCCTCGCGCGCGCCTTCGGCCGCGACCGCTTCTTCGTTGAGCTGCAGCGCCCGTACTTCCGCGGCGACACGCGCCGGAACGCCGGTCTTCGCGACCTCGCCCGGGAGCTCGGAGTCCGCACGATCGCGACCGGTGACCCGCACGCGCACCATCCACGTCGCGTCCACCTGCAGGACGTGCTCGTTGCCGTGAAGCACAAGGTCCCGCTGGAGGCCTGCGAGGCGGAACGGCATGGGAACGAAGAGCGAGCCCTCCTACCCCCAACGGAGGCCGCCGCCCGCTTCCCCGACGACCCCGGCGCAGTCCAGGCGACCGCCGAGCTCGCCGAGCGTCTGGAGTTCGATCTCACCCAGGAGCTCGGCTACCGCTATCCGGACTTCTCCGACGGCCTCGATCCCGCCGACGTCCAGCTCGCGCGAGTCTGCGACCGAGCTTTTCGGGACCGCTACAGGAATGCGCCTGCTTCCCTGCGCACCCGAGCGGAAGCCCGGTTGCGGGAGGAGCTGGCGTTGATCGCCGAGCTTGGCCTCTCGGGCTTTTTCCTTCTCCACTGGGAGGTGCTCGAGCTCGCCCGCGAGGTCTCCTTCGAGGTGAGAGGGCCCGGCTCCCCGCGCCATCTGCTTCCCCCTGGAAGAGGGCGAGGAAGCTCGGTCGGCTCGATCGTCTGCTTCCTCACCGGCCTCTCGCACGTCGATCCGGTCTCGGCCGGCCTCGCCCTCGGGCGCTTCCTCAATCGTGAGCTGGTCGCGGTGCCGGACATCGACCTCGATTTCCCCCGCGACATCCGCGAGAAGCTGATAGTCGCCGTGATCGAGAAATACGGCCCCGAGCACACCGCGCTCGTGGCGAGCTTCTCCACGTACCGCTCGCGCGGGGCCATCCGTGACGTGGGGAAGGCGCTCGGGCTCCCGCCGGCCGAGCTGGAGCGGCTCGCGCGTCTCACCGAGGGCAGCCCTCGCCGCGTCGCCGAGGAGATCGAGCATCTGCCCGGGGCGGCAGCCAAGCTCCGCTCGCCGCGCTGGCGGGCGCTCGGCGAGCTCGCAGCGGAAATAGGCGGCCTCCCGCGCCACCTCTCCCAGCACCCGGGCGGAATGGTCATCTCCACCCGGCCGCTCGTCGAGATCGTCCCCGTCGAGCCTGCGGCCATGGAAGGGCGGCGTAACTGCCAGTGGGACAAGGACTCCTGCGCCGATGCCGGCTTCCTCAAGATCGACCTCCTCGGCCTGGGCATGCTCTCGGCGGTCGAGGAGTGCGTCGACCAGATCGTCCGCCTGCGCGGCGAGACGATCGACCTCTCGCGCATTCCGTTGGACGACCAGGCGGTCTACAGGGAGATCCAGGGGGCGGACACCGTCGGTCTCTTCCAGATCGAGAGCCGCGCCCAGATGCAGAGCCTCCTCCGCACCCGACCGGAGAACCTCGACGACCTTACGGTCCAGGTCGCGCTCGTGCGCCCGGGGCCGATCCAGGGGAAGGCGGTGCATCCGTACGTCGAGCGCCGGCAGCGCAAGCGGGAGGACCCGGGCTACGCAGTCCCTTACGATCACCCGCTCCTCGCCGAGTGCCTCGAGGACACCCTCGGCGCGATCATCTTCCAGGAGCAGGTGCTCGACGTCGCCATGGCGCTCGCGGGCTTCAGCGTGGGGGAGGCCGAGGGCCTGCGACGAGCGATGAGCCGCAAGCGGAGCCACGACGCCATCGAGGCATATCGCGAGCGCTTCTACGAAGGCTCTGCGAGCAACGGCGTCGACCGGGCGACCGCCGAGCTCGTCTTCACGAAGATCAACGGCTTCGCATCGTTCGGCTTCCCCAAGTCGCATGCGGCCGCTTTCGCGCTCCTCGCCTACCAGTCGGCTTGGCTGCGCCACCACTATCCGGCCGAGTTTCTCTGCGCCCTTCTGAACGCCCAGCCGATGGGCTTCTACCCGCCCGCCAGCCTCGTCCGTGATTCACAGCGCCGCGGGGTCGAGGTGCTGCCTCCGGACGTGAACACGAGCTCCGACAAGTGCCGGATCGAAGGCGACGGCGTCCGGGTCGGGCTGGGTTACATCAAGGGCCTCGGCGAAGGGCCGGCGAAGGACTTCGTCGAGGAGCGCGAGCGTGCGGGCTCCTTCCGCAGCGTGATCGAGCTGGCCCAGCGTGCACCGCTCGACCGGCCGGCGCTGGAAGCTCTGGTCGCGTCCGGAGCATGCGATTCGTTTGGATGGCCACGGCGACAGCTCCTCTGGCGGCTCGGGCTGGCTCCACGTTCGGCGAGCGTGGGAGCCGGCGGCGCGGAGAGGCAGCTGGCTCTCCCGCTCGAGCCCACGTCGGAGATCCCCGACCTCCCCGAGCAAACCCCGTGGGAGCGGATGCTGGCCGACTACCGCACGACGAGCCTCTCTGTGGGTGTGCATCCGCTCGAGCTCCTCCGGCCGCATCTCCCCGCCCAGGTCCTGACGAGCCTCGACCTCGAGCATGTGGAGAACAGGAGCCGGGTGACCATTGCCGGCCTCGTCGTCGCGCGCCAGCGCCCCGCGACTGCGAACGGCGTCGTCTTCATGCTCCTGGAGGACGAGCACGCCCAGGTGAACCTCGTCGTGCCGCCCGCCGTGTACGAGCGCTACCGGGCCCTCGTCCGCGGCGAGCCGCTCCTGCTCGCCCGCGGCCGCTTCGAACGCTACGAGCGCAACAAGAACCTCGTCGTGGAGGAGTTCACGACCCTCGGCCCGCTCGCTCGGCAAGCGGCCGACGAGGCCGAGGTCGTCGCGGCGATGCCGGGAGCGCACCACTTCGGAGGCCGCTAAGGAACCATCCGGCGCCGCGGCCAGTCTCACCGGCATGAAGCTCGTTTGCCTTCTCGCCGCCGTCACGGTTCTGACCGCGTGCGGCGGGAGCTCCGCAGGCGGCGCAGACTCCGGCATTCGCGGTCGCGCGCTCCTCGGACCGGCATGCCCCGTCGAGCCATGTTCGGTTTCAGAGCCGCCCTACACCGGCTCCTTCGTGGTGCGAAAGGACGGCGCCGTCGTCGCGAAGGTGAAGACGGACGGACAGGGGCGGTTCGAGGTGCGCCTCGGGCCGGGCCGGTACGTCCTGGAGTCGGAGTCCGCAGGACTGCCGTTCCTGAAGCCCGTCGACGTCACCGTGCGCGCGCACGAGTTCACGGACGTCGAGCTGGCGTTCGACAGCGGCATCCGCTGAGTGCTCGGTAGGGTTGGGCGAATGGCGGCGGCCCGCTCCCTGTGGCTCCAGGAGGCGCTTCTCGGCGAGGAAGCAGCCGAGACTCCCGAGCTCTTCAAGACCATCGAGGCCGATGTCTGCATCGTCGGCGGGGGCTATACGGGGCTCTGGGCGGCGCTCCGCATCAAGGAGCTCCAGCCTGACGCCACCGTCGTCTTGCTCGAAGCCGACATCTGCGGCGGCGGGCCTTCCGGGCGAAACGGCGGCTTTGCCCTCTCCTGGTGGCCGAAGATCGAGACGCTCCAGAAGCGGCTGGGGAAGGCGGAGGCACTCCGGCTCGTGAAGGCCTCTGAGGCTGCGATCGCGGAGATCGGAGAGTTCTGCGAGCGCGAGGGGGTGGACGCGCATTTCCACCAGGGCGGCTGGCTCTGGACGGCGACCTCTCCCGCGCAGATCGGCTCCTGGGAAGGAGCAGTCGCGGCTGCAGAGGCGTACGGCGAGCACCCGTTCGAGCTCCTGAGCGGGGAGGAGGTGCAAGCGCGCACCGGTTCGCCCGTGCACCTGGGCGCCGCCTACGAGAAGAGCGCGGCCACCGTCCAACCGGCGCTCCTCGCGCGCGGTCTGCGTCGCGTCGCCCTCGAGCGTGGAGTGCAGATTTACGAGCGCACCGCGATGATCGACCTCGAACGCGAGGGGGGAGTGGTGCGCACGCCTTCCGGGGCGGTCCGCGCCGGCGCCGTCGTCCTCGCGCTGAACGCCTGGGCGATCAAGATCCGCGAGTTGTCCCGCGCCCTCGTCGCGGTCGCGAGCGACGTGGTGGCGACTGCACCGATGCCTGAGCGGCTGGCCGAGAGTGGCTGGACCGGGGGCGAGGCGATCTCGAACTGCCGTCTGATGGTGCACTACTACCGGACGACGAAAGACGGTCGCGTCGCGTTCGGCCGCGGCGGGGGCCGGCTTGCGTTCGGCGGGCGGGTGAACTCGAACTTCGATTACAGCGGCGACCAGACCGAGGAGCTGAAGGCCGACCTCGTCCGCCTCGTGCCGGGCGCGGAGGGCGTGCCTGTGACGAATGCCTGGGGAGGGCCGATCGACCGGACGACGGACGGGCTTCCCTTCGCCGGGCGTCTCCCCGGCCGCGTCCCGATCGTCTACGGGACGGGCTATTCGGGAAACGGCGTGGCTCCGTCGCTCACGTTCGCCAAGATCCTCGCCTCGAGCGCGCTCGGGCTCGCCGACGAATGGTCGGGAGCGGGGCTGAACCGGGGCGTCCCCTCCCGCTTCCCGCCCGAGCCCGTTCGCTTCCTCGGGGGTCTCGTCGTCCGCGAAGCGGTTCGTCGGAAGGAGGGCCGCGAAGACCGCGGCCTCACCTGCGACCCCGTCACCGGCGCCGTCGCCGGACTCGCCCCCCAGGGCTTTTTCCGCGTCAAGCGCTGATGCGGGGCACTTACTAGAGCTCGAGCCCGAAGCGAGGCAGGCGCCGGCGGACGACGTCGTTGAAGACGTCCCGGTACTCCTCGGCAGCTTCGTCGTCCAGCGATGTCGCGTAGTTCTCGCGCAGGTCGATCAGCTCGTCGGTGCCGGTTTCGACGAGGTCTAGAAAGTCGCCGTAGCGCTCTTCAGCCTCGCCGCGTGGTGCATGGTCATAGGCTCCCAGCGCCGCCTCGACGTCTGCGATCAAGCCCGCCTGCTCGGCCGCGAAGAGATCGAGTTGCCGCCCCACGAGATCGACGAAACGCCGGGCCACGTTCCTATGCTGCCCGCGCTGTGAGCCTGCTCGTCCGCACGTGGAACCTCTATCACGGACGCACGTATCCGAAGACCGGGCGGACGTACCTGGAGCGGATGGTGAGGCTGGTCAGCCTGGACGCGCCCGACATCGTCGCCCTGCAGGAGGTGCCGCTCTGGTCGCTCGGGCGGCTCGAGCGTTGGAGCGGGATGCAGGCCGTCTGGGCGGTGACGGTTCCGAGCCTTCTCGGTCCCATCGCCCGGATCGTCAGCGACTTCGATCCGGTGCGCGTGCGCTTCACCATCGCGGGGCAGGCCAACGCAGTCCTCCTCAACCCGCACTTCGAGGTCGGGAAGCACGACGCCTACGTGATGAACCCCGAGGTGTCGCGTTGGGAGGCGATCACGGGCCGTCGTCAGCGACGCGTCTGCCAGGTCGTCGAGATCGGGATCGACCACCGAAGCCTCGTCGTCGGCAACCTGCACGCCACGAACAACCCCGAGCGCGCGAAACTCGAGGTGGGGCTCGCGGCGGAGTTCTTGCGCGGGGCGGAGGGCGTCGCGCTTTGCGGGGACTTCAACGTGCCCCGTTTCACGGTCCCGGACTTCTCGCCTCCGATCGACGGCATCGACCAGATCCTCGTCCGGGGTCTCGAGCTCGAGCGCGGCCCGGACCGATGGCCCAAGGAACGTCGGCGCGTGAACGGCCAGCTTCTTTCCGACCATGCGCCGGTCGAAGCGGTGATCGCATGGAGCTGAGCGCGATTCGAGCGGAGCTCCCCGTTCTCGAGCGCTTCGCCTATCTGAACGCGGGAACCAATGGTCCGCTGCCACGCCGGACAGCGGACGCGATGGCCCGCGTCCTCGAACGCGATCTCCTCGAAGGGCGGTCGAGCAAGGAGTACTTCGAGACCCTGCTCGAGGGGCGAGAGAAGCTCCGGAGGGAGCTCGCCCGCTTCTTGCACACCGTGCCGGAGAACATCGCGCTCGCAAGCTCGACGACGGAGGGCTGCAACGTCGTGCTCACAGGCCTCGGAATCGGCCCCGGCGACGAGGTGGTGACGACAGATTCCGAGCACCCGGGCCTCTTCGGCGGGCTGACTGCCTCGGGCGCTGCGCTCCGGGTCGTCGAGGTCCGCGACCTGCCGACCGCAGAGATCCTGGACGCGCTGGACGCTGCGATCACGGACAGCACGCGTTTGATTGCCCTCTCCCATGTCTCCTGGTTGACAGGAGCGGTGCTGCCCGTGGTGGAGCTCGCCGGCCGAAGCGCTCCGCTCCTACTCGACGGGGCTCAGGCGGCGGGCGCGATCCCGGTCGACGTCGGGGAGCTCGGCTGCGACTTCTACACCGTCTCGGCGCAGAAGTGGCTCCTCGGCCCGGACGTGACCGGTGCCCTCTACGTGCGGCCGGAGCGGGTCGAGGAGCTGCGCATGACGTTTCCCTCCACCGGCTCCTGGGACTGGGAGGCCGAGGTGCGGTACACGCCCAAGGCGGGCGCTGCCCGCTTCGATCCCGGCTGGATCCCGCTAGGTTCCGTTGCCGGACTGCTCCAGTCGCTCGCGTTCGCAGAGGAGGCCGGGGAGGAGCGGTTCAGGCACGCTCGTGCACAGGCGGGGCGTCTCAGAGACCTCCTCGCGGAGCGCTACGAGGTGATTACGGAGCCCGGCCAGGCCACGATCGTCACGTGGAAGGCGGAAGGTGACTCGGCCGAGGTCGTCGCGCAGCTCTCGAAGGCGGGCGTGATCGTCCGCGACCTCCCGAGCCTCGGCTGGCTGCGCGCCTCCTGCGGCTTCTGGACGAGCGAGGAAGATCTCGACAGGCTCCTCGCCGGGCTCGGCTAGGCGGCGGTCCGCAGGCCGAGCTCGCCGGCGATCGGCCGCATCGCGGCGACGACGTTCCGGATGTGGTCGTCGAGTGCGACCCCGAGCTCCTCGGCGCCGCGGTAGACCTCGTCCCGGTGCACGCCGGCGGCGAA
>Ga0307278_10001606_pt1 | contig 11179 bp, 11 predicted proteins | sample ER_DNA_117_FD_194482 | JGI IMG/M metagenome (GOLD analysis project Ga0307278, IMG submission 194482) | Bulk soil microbial communities from the East River watershed near Crested Butte, Colorado, United States - ER_DNA_117 | ecosystem: Environmental > Terrestrial > Soil > Floodplain | place...
TGCCACTGCGCTTTGGTGGCGTCGGTGTTGCTGTTGAGCTGGAAGGGGGCACTGAAGGTCACGCCGCTATCGGTAGAACGGATGTAGAAGACGTCGCCGGGGTCATTGTTGCCGGGGTTCGAGGCGGCATAGACGAGGCTGACTACGTGGTTGAAGGCGGCAGGCTCGCCCCAGCCCATGGCTCGCCAGTAAGCGGGGTTATTGTACATGCAGGCGAAGTAGCCCGAATTGGTGCGGTGCGCACCTTGGAAGGTGGGCCCGGTATAGGTGTTGGTCCAGGTGTTGCCGCCGTCGGTCGACCTGTAGATGAGGTTGTTACGACTGAAGTTGCCGTTGCCACCATTCTCGTTCATGGCGGCGATGTACACGTCGCCGGTAACCTTGTCGGCAGTGATCTGAACGTCGCGGACGAAACCGGGGTTGACCGATATCGGGGCGTGCCAGGTGGTCCCGTTATCGCTGGAATAGGTAACGAATAGGGCGCCGCCACCGACATTGAAGTCATTCCAGGAAACGTACATTCGGCCGAAGAACGGCGAGGCTGGGTTGTTATCAGCATAACCAGAGTTTCGGTCGTCAGCGGAGTTGTTGTGAACGCAGAAATGAGTCCAGCTAGCCGGGGAAGGGTCCCCGGGAGTGGTGGACTTGTACCCCCCGAGGCCCTGAGCGCCGCAGGCAGTGTCCAGCCAGACGGTGAACCAAGTGCCAGTGGGTTTGTTGTACAGACCAACGGGGTCGCCCTCGGTACCGACGAATGGGCTTTGACCGTTGGCGGCGGTGAGGCGGGTGAATGTGGTGCCGCCGTCGCTGGAGAACGATGCGCCGGAGATGTTGATCGGGACGGCGTTGCGGCCTCGTGAGTCGTTATAGGCGACGAGGACCTGGAGGGGGTTATCTGGGTTAGCAAAAGAGTATGTCTCCGACTGGGTAATGTTCGGAGAGGTCTCGGTGCCGGTGATCAGGTTGACGTCGGCTGCGCCAAACGCCAGGGGCATCAACAGTTTTTTGATGAAGTGGCCGACGGGACCGAGAGTGGAAGTCGCAGAAGTCGAAACGCCAGGTGTCTCGCCGCAGGCAATCATGATGGCGCCGGCCCGGAAGTTTTCCTGTTTGTCGATGCCCTTCTCGTGAATCGTGGAACAGTCAAATCCAACGGGGACGAGAGGGTCCTGGGACTGGGTGATAATCTTACCTTTCGTCATCGCTTGGATGACGCCCTGAGCGGCTGCGGAGAACACGCCGATCTGTGCCAGCGCCAGAACGACGCCGACCAGGACGATACAGAGGCCGATTAAAACACGAAGGTTAAAGAATGCAGATTGTGAAGTGGATTTCTTTTTCATGGGTTGTTATGGTTGATATGGATAGAATTTTGGACCCGGGAGTGGAGCCGGGAGTATCGTTTGTAGCAGAAGTGCAAGAATAGTGTCAATACTTTTTTTAGATTTTTTTCGATTTTTTATTTTTCCTCGTAGTTCCTGGGAAGGAGCGCACGTTTTAGCTGAACGTGCAAAAGCGTGTCAAAACTTTTTTTGAAAGAAATTTGAATTTTTTTCTCAAAGACCTGAACATCGCCCGGGGTCATCCTGTTCCCGCGCCCGCGGAAGAAGGCATCGTCTTCGGAGAAGTCGATCCACCTCGTTGCGCGCGTCCGAATGGATCGATAACCCACGGCCACTCTTCCGATTTCGCGCACAAACCCGCAGCCACAGGATTCTGCCGGATGTAATTCAGCTTCACCGAGAGTTGCTCGCCGCGCTCGTCAGCCCGCAGACGGTGATCGAAATATCCCTCCTGCCAGATGACGCCATTGGTTCGCGCATGAAAACGTTTCCAATCTCTGATGACTTCGCTCATCGATTCATTGCGCGCGAAAGACAGCAGCGCGTGCAAATGATCAGGCATCACAAGAAAGAGTGTGATGTGCCATCGCACCTTCGCTTCATAGAACTTTGCGGAATCGAAAATTGTCCGCCACAGGACAGATTCGCCGTGGCGAACTTGCGCCAGTGCAGGATCTGTTAACGCTCTTTGTTCTTTCTCACGATCAAGGGCGATACGGATGTGAAACAGCGCGCCTGGTTCAACCCAGTGCGGCACAGTGTGGTGCAAACGTCGCGGGAACCCTCGATAAATTTTCATTCCGATGAGTCTAAGGGGCGAAGCGCGATGTCCGAGTAAATATTCGCGCCTGCGGCGATTGATTTGACATCGTCTTCGCCACCTCCGCCGAGGCTACGGCGTGCCAGGGGAGAAGCCGATCCACCAAGTGCGCGGGTGGAACGCGTTGTCCTCAACGCGTTGGCAAACAGATCCCCGAAAGCTTTCGGGGCTAACATTTTGACGGGCGCGCGCTTCTGCGCGTTCTATCCGCCCGCAACCGGGACCACCGATCTGGGCTACACCCTTATCCGCCCGCGGCACGGATCGCTTTGAACGTGCCACTCTTCGACGGTGTGCCTCCGACGAGGGGGGAGAATTCCACCTCTCCCGTTATCGAGCCATCTGTTCCAAATTTTCCTTTGAACATCAATGTTCCCGCGTCGCGTCCGACGTTGCCGATCGGAAATTCCACAGTACCCGAGAACGTCACAGAGTTTTGGTCCGCTGGAGCCCACTTCGCTTCCGAAGGTGTGGCAGGCCCCCACTTGCTCAACATTGGGTCCAGCAACAGGAGAGTCCCTTTTCCGGCGTTTTGAGCGTCAAAGCGCAAGGAGCGCTTGGTCCCGTCGGCGAACGCGATCTCCACGTTCCATCTGCCGATCATGTTTGGGGATTGCGCCTCGAGCAAGGCGGCGCAGCATGTTTGGGCGATTACGATCAGAACCAATGGCTGCATTGTTTTCACGTTTTCCTCCTAATCTCGATTTGGCTTGTCCTGGCTCCTGTTCCTCTCTGTTTCTAACATCCGCACACGATCACCGAACTAGCTTTGTTGGCCACGTCCAAATAACATTGCATGCCTGCCGGGCAAGAGGAACAGGTTTTTTAAAACTTTGATATCTTGTTCTTAGTTCTGAATCGAGCGCTCTTTCACCCGCGTCATCCAAAGACATTTGGGGTTAATACCTTCTCAACAGGACTAACAAGATCGGGCTTCTCGTCCACGCGCGCCGCTCCCGCGACTCCGTATTCTCGCCCTACCAATAAATCATCGGATTCCTGTGTCGCACTCCCATGCGACTTTTGTCATCTGGCCCGCGACAACATCAACAGGAAATGGGCCGAAGTGGCCGATGCCGCGTTTCTTGCCCTCCTTGGATACTGTGTAGTGTCCGGGCGCAAGGGGAACCCGAAATCGCCCCTGGTCATCCGTAGTGAACGACGCGACTTGCGCTCCCTTTTCGTCCTCCACGACGAAAGTGGTATTCGCGAGCGGTTTCGAACCGGGAGTGTCCGCCCTGATTGGCCCGGCCTGAGTTGGGCCAAACGTAATCACTCCTTGGATTCCTGTTCCCGATCCGGACTGTGTTTGCCCCGAAGAAAAACATGCAGCCATGACCAGTAACACCAGAATGATTGGGAATTTTCGGAATGCCATTATTTAATTACTCTCACCGGTTCGAATTGGGTCAAACGATTTGCGTGGGTGCTGGCAAGCGCAACCGGAAGTCAGGCTTCCAGCCTGACTCGGCAGGTGGGCATCTTGCCTGCCTTCTTGCTCTGCAGGCTGGAAGCCTGCCGGCCGGGAGAGGCTGGGAAGCCTATCTTCCGGCTCCGGAATTTAACGCCTCAACGTTCTCAGAACGACTTGACGACTGATTTGTTGCGCCGAAACTTCTCGCGCTCACGCCGATTTATGAAACGCTATCTGCCTTTTGTTATTGTTGCTGTGATCGCATTGGCCACGCTCGGCAGCGGAGCGATGCTCTATCGGGCAAAGCGTCCGCAACTCCTCACTATTCCCGAAGACAAGATGCTATCTGGAAAAGGCGACGCCGAATCGGTGCACATTCGCGGCAACCCGGATGCGCCGGTGACGCTGGAAGAATTCGGCGATTTCCAATGCCCGCCCTGCGCCAATTTCGCCGGTTTCAGTGACGCGCTGGTGAAAGAGTATGATCCGCGTTTGCGCATTGTCTTTCGCAATTTTCCGCTCAAGAACCATCAGCACGCGCGGGAGGCCGCCCTGGCTGCGGAAGCCGCCGGGCTGCAAGGGCGTTTTTGGGAGATGCACGACGTGTTGTATCGAGAGCAGGCGGTCTGGACCAAAGCCGGCAATATGCGCGAATTGTTTGAATCCTACGCGGGAATGATCGGGCTGAATCTCGATCAGTTCAGAAAAGACATGGACGGCGAAAAAGCGAGAGCTCGAGTCGATTCCGATCACAAACGCGGTGATTCCCTGGGGATACAACTTACTCCGACCCTGTTCATCAATAATCGCCAATTGGATCCCAAAGATAAGAACCCAGAGGGCATTCGCACCGTGATCAATGCGGCGCTGAAGGAAAAGTCGTAAACGTGTGCCGAGTTTTTTGTGTGCCCGCGAATCACGCGAATGAACGCGAACAAGAGGTGACAGAGATCATTTACAAGCGCGAGAACTACGCGGGCTGATCCCATGACCGTATCGCGATTTCGCACGATTCTTTACATGGTCGCCGCGATCGTTTCGCTGGCGGGACTGGCGGACGCAACTTATCTGGCTGTGCAGGCGTTAACCGGCGAGACGCTCGGCTGCGGAGGATCGCCAGATTGTTTCCGTGTGTTGGGCAGTGCGTACGCGAGGGTTGGCGGAATTCCCGTGGCGCTATTCGGCGCGCTGGCTTACTTTAGCGTTTTCAGCTTCGCCACGTTTGCGGCTTTTGGATACGCACGAGCCCGAACGTTTCTCGTTGTGACAATTGGCGTGATGTTCCTGGGTACGCTTTGGCTGCTGTATGTGCAGGCCTTTCTGCTGCACGCGTACTGCCGCTACTGTTTGTTCTCGGCGGCAATCACATTCTTGCTTGCCGGGCTGGTGATTGCTCTGCCGCCCTCGAAGGAAACGTCAATCGCATAAGTTCAATGACTGATTGTTGAAAAGCTCCTGTGTGCGCCTCCTACTCCTACGCCTGCTCTTGCTCTTCAGAACCGGTATGGAGTATGAATGAGCAGGAGCATGAGTAAGAGTAAGAAAAGAGGGAGCGTTTACAGTATTTCAACAACCCCGCAGGACGCATAGGCCTCATGCGAATTCTCGTCATCGAGGACGAAAAGAAAACGGCGGCTTTCCTAGGCAAAGGACTGCGGGAAGCCGGATTTGCCGTCGATCTTGCGCGTGATGGTGAAACTGGCCTGGAGCTCGCGCGCGCGACCAAGTTCGGCCTTCTCATTGTCGATATAATGCTGCCAAACAAAGATGGTTGGCAGGTGGTCGCGGAACTCCGGCACGACGGGATTCGCACGCCTATTCTTTTTCTTACCGCCCGCGACAGTGTGCGCGACCGAGTGAAAGGCCTCGAATTGGGCGCGGACGATTACCTGGTAAAGCCGTTCGCGTTTTCGGAATTCCTAGCCAGGGTGCGCTCGGTATTGCGGCGCGCTCCCCAGCGACAGACAGAACGTTTGCGCATCGACGATTTGGAAATCGACATGCGACATCACAAGGCAGTGCGTTCTGGCGTGCCGCTTAATCTCACGCCGAAGGAATTTCTCCTGCTCACTCATCTGGTTCGCTCGGCCGGCGAAGTTGTATCGCGCGCTGAAATTGCGGAACACGTGTGGGACATCGGATTCAAAACCGATACGAATGTCGTGGATGTGGTGGTGCGCCGCTTACGGGCGAAGGTGGACGATCCGTTCAAGACCAAACTGGTCCATACCATCCGCGGCGTGGGTTATGTCCTCAAAGCGCACTGAACCGCGCTCGATCGCGTCGCAGCTAGTCCTGCTTTTTACGCTGGCCGCGACCCTGCTGCTTTCCTGCGGCCTCGGTGTGTTTTATTGGATCATGGTTCGGCACGCCTTCGCTGAAGACAATGCCGTCCTGACCGACAAAATTTCCGGATTACGCGCAGACTTTAAAGAGAGCGGTCCAAGGATTTTGGGGGAAGAATTGAAGGCCCGCCGCGCCGGCGAACACACACCTTATTGGATAAGGGTGCTCGATTCGGGAGGTCGCACAGTAACCGAGACACCAGGAATGGATCGTTTGATTTCCCCAACCATTTTTCCTCCCGCGCAAGGATCGACTTCGTCCATTCGCAGCCCGAAAGATTACCGCACCGGCGCGAAGTTATTTTCGTTAGTCGCAGTGAATGAAGAAACCGGCGGCCAAACTTACACAATCCAGATAGCGCAAGACCGGTCGAGTGACGAACAAGTCGAAAGAGAGTTCAGCATTTTGCTCTTCGTCGTGCTGCTGGCCAGTATCCTCGCCTCGGTTCTAATCGCAATTACGGTTGCACGGCGCGGCTTGCGTCCGCTGGGAGAGATGACGCGTTCGCTCGAACGCACCGGACCGGCTCATCTCAGCGAACGTGTGGCGCCGGCCGATTGGCCGCGCGAGCTTCAGCCGCTCGCGGTCGCTTTCGACGACATGCTTGCCCGGCTCGAGGATTCCTTTACACGGCTCTCTCAATTTTCCGCCGATCTCGCCCACGAACTGCGCACGCCGGTTGCCAATATCCTCGGCGAAGCGCAGGTCGCTTTAACGCGCGAGCGCAGCCCCGAGGAATATCGCGAAGTCATCGAATCGACCATTGCCGAGTGCGAACGGCTGTCGGGAATCGTCGATAATCTGCTCTTCGTCGCGCGCGTCGATGCGGCCCGCGAATCCGTCGAGCGGAAAGAGTTTGATGGCCGGGCCGCCGTGGAAAAGATCGCAGCGTTTTATCGCACGCTTGGGGAAGATCGACATGTGGTCATCAATTGCACCGGCGAAGGCGAAATTTATGGCGACCCCGTTTTGTTCGGCCGTGCCGTGAGCAACCTCGTCGATAATGCACTGCGTTTCACGCCGGATGGCGGCACAATTCAAATATCGGTTACAGTGAAGGCCGTGCGTTCCAAAGTAACTGTCAGCGACAATGGCTGCGGAATAGCCCCAGAACATTTGCCGCGTGTATTCGATCGCTTTTATCGCGCAGATTCATCGCGCAGCTCCGACGGCGCCGGGCTGGGTCTGGCACTGGTGAAATCGATTGTCGATCTTCACGGCGGGGCGGCCAAAATCGAGAGCGAAGTGAATCGCGGCACGACAGTCACGCTGACTTTCCCGAAGAAACTGTAGTCCGGCAGCTGCCCGGATGATCCGGGAGGCCCGTGCTGTCGTTTCGTTCCAAGCCAGGTCACCGATCCCGGCTACAGGCAAAAAATTTGTCTTGCCAAACATTACAATTTTGTAATGATCCAGGCCTATTGCCTGAAATACCTATGAGAAAGTTGCTTCCGTTGCGTCGCCATCTGCTCGTGAGGTGGCCAGCAGTTTGAAATCGCCATGGCCGCCTTAGCCTTCCATTCTTTTTCCAAGACGATTGACATTCCGGCGGATCTTCGGGGCCAGCCATTGGAGGCGTGGTCCGGCCCCGAAGGCGTTCGGGGGATCAGTGTTCGTCTGACCGGTGTGTTGCGCAGGTCGGGCGTCAGCGTGCTCGGCGACCTTCACGGACGGAAGGTGGACGATTTTGCGTGGGAGAGAAATTGTGGATTCAAGACGCTGCACGAGTTGGATTGGCTTGCACGCCGCGCGTCCCGCGATTGCGGGAGGGCGGAGAACAGTGCCGGAAATGGGTCTTTACGCCCGCCGGGATCATCCGGCAGCTACCGGACTACAGCAGACGCGCAACAAGACGGAGCTGGCTTTGCAATTCCAGAATCGGTTTGTCAGCTGCAGTTCCACGAATTGCCGATAACGAAACGTTTGGCAAATGTTGTCCGCTTGATCGGAGCCCAGACCGTGGGCGATCTAAAAGGGCGCAGCGCCTTCGAGTTGCTTCAATACAAGAGCTGTGGCTGGCGCACTCTTGGCGAGATTCAACAGCTCATTGAGCGTGCAATCTCGGGAGAATTTGATGAGGCGCAGATCGAAGACTCTACTGCAGCGGCGGAATTGTTGAGTTTACTCGAGCAAGGAATGGCGAAACTGTCGCCGCGTGAAAATCAGTTTCTTCTTGCCAGAATCGGAGGCGAATCCCGCGCCTGCGGGACTTGCCTGACCTTCGAAGAAATCGGCCTGCGATACGGGCTGACACGGGCGCGGGTTCAACAGCTCGTTGCAAGAGCGCTTGATACTCTGAGGAAGACCTGGGGCCCACGAATACCCCGGCTTCTCGAAATGATGAAGCTGCGTTGCCTGTCGATGGTGTGCCCGCTGACTCCGGCATTGCTGGTGCAATGGATAGGTGAATCTCCCAGGAGATTCCGATTATCGACAACGGCGCACGTGCGTTTGATAACGGCACTTGATGAAAATATCCCTTGCTGGCCGGAAAAGCATCATAGAGCGGGGCGCATCGACTATTCCACGCGCAAGCTCGATCTTGATCTGGCGAATCTCGCACGCGAAGCCGGCGGTCACATCGCTGTTGCGGAAGCTTATCGCAAGCTCACACACGAACGTCGTCGCCGGCTTACAACTGGAGAGTATCTTCGAATGCTCCGGCGCGTCCGATGCACCGTAGTAGAATTTAAGGATCCACATATCCCGATTGTCCGACTGCGCGCCCGCCCTGCGGGGCTGCGGATCTCCGTATGTAGGTTCGGGACAAAAGAGACAAACCATCAAACGCAGGCAAAATTTGTTCACGAGCGATTCAACGGTTCGCCACAAATAGCATCTTCTTCCGACGTGAAGCCGTCGGAGCACGCTGTAGTCCGGCAGCTGCCCGGATGATCCCGGCAGGCCTTGCGCCGTCGTCTCATCCTCGGGATCACCCATCCCGATTAGAGCTAAAATTTCATCTTGCCAATAATTACAATTCTGTAATGATCGCGCGCACTATGACTACAAAACATTTTTCCCGCGGAATTGCGCCACAGCTTGTTTCGCTTATCGGATGCGCATGTTTACTTTTTCTCGCTTCATCCAGCTCGGCCCGCGCGCAAGCGGCTGCTTCCGAGCAGGAGATCGTCATCACCGGTGAAGAAGTGCCCACCGCTTATGGCGCGCCTCCCGGATTTTCGCGCAGCCGTTTCTCCAACACAACGCAGGCCTATGTATTGCCACCATGGGCGTTTTTCTTCGGCGAGATTTACGAAGGCCAGGGCTTCCGTCATGGACCGCCCGATCACCTCTTCACTCAGGAGATTGAAATGGGTTTACCCTATCGTTTTGGGGTTGCCGCGGAAGCAAAATTTGAACGATTCAATGGTGGCGGCGGCGCGGAGACAGTGAGTCTAGAAGCACGATGGGCTCTTGCTGATTGGAACAAGATTCCGCTCAATCCAACGCTCTTTGCAGAATACAAATTCGGTGTCGGCACTATTCGACACGAAGAAGGACCGCCACCGCCTCCTGGAGAGGAAGAAGAGGAGGAAGAAGAAGGTGGTCCGCCGAAAGTTCCGGATGCCTACGAATTTCGTTTGCTCCTCGCCCAGGAATTCGGCGGGCGCTTTGAGTGGGCCATGAACTGGTTCTTTGAAAAAGAGAATACCGGCGACCGCGGCCGCGAATGGGGCTTCTCCCAGAGCGTCATGACTCCCATTCTCTTGCCTAACGAGCGCCTGAAAGTTGGCGTAGAAATGGAATATAAGAATTTCACCGTCAAAGACACGCGCGGCGATCCCATGAACACCTTTGTCATCGGTCCAACCATCGCGTGGAAACCGACATCGCAAACCCGCCTGGATGTCTCGCCATTGTTCGGCTGCACCAACGACTCGCCGGTGGCTAATGTTTTTGTTGCGTTTTCCTGGCTCTTCGGTGGCGAACGCGCCGAAGCCGAAGCGCCTGTGTCCACGCGGTTCCGTTACTACACCGGCGCTGGCCTCGCCGATAGCCGTTCGGGAAAAGATTCGGAAAAAGAAATGAAGCAGGTCGCGCCGCCACCGTGTCCCCAATGGTACGGCGACAACGAATGGAATGTGAATCTCTGGGGCACCTATGCTTTCACTAACACCGAGTACAATCCTAATCTTTGGCTGGTGGATGTCGTACAAAGTACCAGTGAAGGCCACCCAGTGCTCGGCACCTTCGACCATTACATTGGTGGCGACCACGCCTGGGGCGGAGGCGGCGACATCAAATATTTTTTCCACCGCTACTTCGGCGTTGGCATTGAAGGATTTGCCCTGGACGCCAGCAAAAACGGCTTCGATATCTTCGAGGATCCGACGGTCCCGATTTTTACTACTGAAAAAATCAATCACGACCATACCATTGGCGCTGTTTTGGGAACATTTACATTGCGCTATCCAATTCCTTGCACACGTTTTGCGCCCTACGCCTGGGCCGGTGCCGGTGCGATTTTCGGCGGCGGCGAAAGGGATGTCCTCACCACACAGGGGCCGCCGGACGCGTTCGCAGTCCATGCCCAGACACATCACTTCGGTAGCGAAACCAAAGCGCTCGGCCAATTCGGAGCCGGTCTCGAATTCCGAATCGCGCGGCACTTCGGTTGGACTAACGACTTGAGCTTCGGCGTGATCGACGGACCGAAAAATAATTTCGGCATGTTTCGTAGCGGCCTCAACTTCGCCTTCTAGCATGGCAACGACTAGGAGGCGTCACAGCCAGCGCTTCGAGAAACACCTTCAGGGCTGAAAGCCGCGGCAGTTTCCGCGGTTTCTGAAGTGGAGATGCCGCAGACCCGGTGGATCGGGCTGCGGCTACACTTCTGCTATCGGGACGGGCGCATATTGCCCGATGTGTAGAGGCAGCTGAGCTAACTGCAATTCTCACTTTCCGCAGGCGACACGCCTACCACTACAGGCGTTTGGCACAAACGCCGCTATTCCAGGGACATTTCTTAATCGCGCTGGTCATTCCGACCGCGCTGCGGCGACCGAGGGATTCTTACAACTTATCGAGCGATTCCATTTCTTGACCGGCTTGTATTCGATCCGTTCACAGCAGTATTCCTGCTGTGGCGGGGGTCTGCGACCGTTGGGCGAATAATCCGATGCTCATGGCGACAAGATCGGGTGGAAAAACGCTACTAACATTACAAAAATGTAATTAAAAAGCTTGCATAGCCGGCAAGAATCTTTTTTCATCCCGCCATGTTTTCGCGAATCAATCTTTCACTCGGAACGG
>Ga0307278_10001607_pt1 | contig 11176 bp, 11 predicted proteins | sample ER_DNA_117_FD_194482 | JGI IMG/M metagenome (GOLD analysis project Ga0307278, IMG submission 194482) | Bulk soil microbial communities from the East River watershed near Crested Butte, Colorado, United States - ER_DNA_117 | ecosystem: Environmental > Terrestrial > Soil > Floodplain | place...
ATAAGCCACGTCTCGAGTCTGGTTCAGATAAAAACACATCAACGCCATTCGAAAAATGGATCGAAGCGCGAGCAAAGGAAAAGATGGGTGAGCATGGAACAAAGATGGGGCTGTTTATCGCGACGCTCTTTAGCAATCTGCCTTACATGATGCTGTGCTGTATCCCGCTCTTTGCTTTTGTTTTGAAAATGCTCTACATCCGCCGCCACATCTTCTACATCGACCACCTGGTGTATGCGCTTCACATCCACACATTCGCTTATACCGGAGTTATGCTAATCGTGCTCGCGACAATCGGACTCAACCACATCGCTCCAGGTACCATCACGGGTTGGATTATCGCGCTCCTTTGGATCGCGTTCGTAGTCCAAATTTTCTTGTCAATCCGTCGCGTTTATCGCCAGGGCTGGTTTATCAGCATTTTCAAATTCCTTTTTGGCGGATTTACGTATCTGATCGTACTGGTATCCGCGCTTGCCGTGACGTTTTTCATCACAGTCGCATTACCATGAGAAAACTGATCCCCTTCGCTTTCGCGTTAGCCAGCTTTTCTGCCACCGCATTTCCTGCCGATCGCCACATCGCTTTCGAACGCAATAATGCCGTTTACATCGCTAATCTTGACGGCACGAACGAGAAAAAGATCGCCGATGGAATTTTTCCAGCGATCTCGCCTGATGGAACTCGTGTGGCGTTTAACACCGTGGAAAAAACGAGCGAAACGACTTACGTCCGTCACATGGCGGTGGCAGACGTCGCGACTGGGAAGGTGAACGTGTTTAAGGACGTCCCAAGCGAAAATTCGTATTACCCGACCTGGACGGCTGACGGTAAACAAATCCTTTTCACTACGCGTCCGCACGAAGTCTGGGATCTCGTCGCTATTAATTCGGACGGCACGAATTTTCATGTGCTGAAGCCCGGTGTTCAAAATGAAGTGACGCGCTACTCGCCGATCTGGGCGCGCGACGGCCAATCGGTTTTCTGCCAGGACATGACGAACATTTATCAACTCGGACTAGACGGCGCGGTTCGCGCCCAATGGATGATCGACAAGATCGTGCCAAAAGGTGATATGAGCGGCGACGGTCGGATTGACATTTCGCCGGACGGCAAGCGACTGCTTTTGAGCATCGACATGGGCGAAGAACCGGGCCGCAAAGACTGGGACGCTCCGTTGCCGGCGCTGTGGGCGTTCGATCTCCAATCGCAAAAGGCGACGAGGCTCACGCCGAAAAAACTGTTTGGCTGGGACAGCGTTTGGATCGACAACGACAATATCCTTTTTCTCAGCCGCGCAGACGGCGAAAAGGACGACTCAATTTATCGAATGTCTACGAACGGAAAGAATTTGAAACGCCTGACCAAGAATGGCCGTTTTCCGTCTGTCAGCGCGCCATAAGCTAAGCCAATGAAACCGCTCACGCTCTCTATCTTTCTTTGCATCGCGTTTTCCGCGCTCAGTCATGCGGCGCAGCGCAAAATTGCGTATGAACACGGCACCAACATCTTCGTTGCTGATGTGGATGGTACGCACCCGAAGAAAATTGCGACCGGAGCGTTGCCTGAAATTTCGCCGGACGGCACACGCGTCGCGTTCAACACTGAAGGCGACGCAAAAACGCGGCCCGGCCCAGAACGTCACATCGCAATCGCTGATCTTGGTACCGGCAAGGTCACAATTTTAAAGGATATCCCGAGCGACAATTGTTTCGGTCCTGTCTGGTCGCTGGATGGATCGAAGCTCGCGTTCTCAATCATGGCGGAAAAGGAATGGCATCTCGGTTTGGTGAATGCAGACGGGGCCGGTTTTCGTTTTGTGAAAAATGCCGGACTGAAAAGTGAAGCGTTCGGCGCGCCGGCGTGGGCACGCGACGGCAAATCAATTTTTTGCCACGATCTCGACAACGTTTACCAGATCGATTTGGACGGAAACGTTTTGAAGAAATGGGCGCTCTCGAAAATTTTAAGTGACGCGGGTATGAACGGCGGTGATCGACTTACTGTTTCGCCGGACGGGAAGGCGCTGCTAATGGATGTCGATTACGGCGCCGAGCACGAGCGCAAAAACTGGGACGGTCCACAACCGGCGATCTACAAGTTTGATCTCGCGGGCGAAAAAGCAGTCCGGGTCACGGGCAAGAATGATTTCGTTTGGGAGCCGTTTTGGCTGAGCAACGACGAATTCCTTTGCATCCTCCAGAAGGAAAACGAAAACGAGCCATCGATTTACCGAATGTCGATCGACGCCAAGAATTCTAAGTTGCTTGTGAGACACGCGCGAACCCCGAGCGCAAGCACACTGTGATCGCAATTTAGCTCAGAAGCTCTCGCGCTTTTGCGAGCGCGTCCGCGATCTTGCTCGCGTCCTTGCCCGCACCTTGCGCGCTCTCGGAGCGTCCGCCGCCTTTTCCGCCAACTATCGGCGCGATTTGCTGGATGATTTTGTTAGCCTGAAATTTCGAGGTGAGTTCTTTCGGAACCGCAGCGATTAACGCAACGTTTCCATCTTTGGCGCCAGCGAGAAAAATTGGGCCATTGATTTTGGACTTCAATGCATCGGCAACTGCTTGCAGTAGCTTTCCGTCGCCGTCTGGCACTTCGGCCACACAGAATTTTTCTTCAGCATGCGATCGCGCCAGTTCATTGGCGATTTGAGCAGCCCGACTTTTCAATTGTGCCTCTGCAGTTTTAGCGCCTTGCTTTTCCCATTCACGAATCTCGACCTCGAGCTTCTCTAGATACGCCGCACGCGCGTCGATCTGTTTCAAGATTTCAGCGGTGTACGCTTCGGTTTCAAAAGCAGGCAACGCCGAAATCTCAGGTTTCTTGCGCGCGAGTGATTCAAATTTCTCCAGTTGACGCACGGCTTCCTGCTTCGCCCAACTGCGCGCCGCGTTCCCGGCCACGGCTTCAATGCGGCGAATGCCAGCAGCGATGGCTTCTTCCTTTACGATCCGGAACGGGCCGATCTCACCCGTCGATCTGACGTGAGTTCCGCCGCAGAGTTCCATGGAGTAACCGTTGAGCGCGCGCGGTGCACCACCGATCTGCAGCACGCGCACTGTGTCGCCGTATTTCTCGCCGAAGAATTGGATGATGTCTTTTCGCTGTTTCACTTCTCCGTACGGAATTTCAGTCCACGAAACGGGAGCATTCTCCGCGATCTTTTCATTCACTAGTTTTTCCACGTCGCGCTTTTGCTGCGGCGTAAGCGGTGCGCTTGAAAAATCGAAGGTCAATTTGTCCGGACCGACATAGCTCCCTTTCTGCGACGCATCACGCGAGACAAGTTCGTGCAATGCCCAGTGCAACAGATGGGTCACAGTATGATGCCCCTGAATCAGTTTGCGTCGATCAGCATCAACTGAGATGCGCACCGCCTCGCCTGGCTCCGGCGCGCGACCTTTTACAACCGCCGCACGATGAACAAACACATCGCCGCGTTTTTGCGTGTCCATCACGCGCAACTGACCAACTTCAGTCCAATCATGCCCTGGAACGTGCAGCAATCCCCGATCCCCAACCTGCCCGCCCATCTCGGCATACAAAGGTGTGCGATCGACAATAATATTTAGTTCATCCGGTTTTTTGCCCGGGAGAACAGTTTCGACGACTGCTTCCGCCTCCAGAAAGTCGTAACCAAGAAATCTTGTCGGCGCGGCTTTCAGCTCGCCTTCTTCGACGCTGATTTCTTCTTTCTTTTGGGCCTTACGTGCGCGCTCCCGCTGTTCTTCCATCAATCTCTCAAAACCGACAACATCGACAGTGAGCCCGCGCTCCCGCGCCATCAGTTCAGTGAGATCCAAAGGAAAACCGTAAGTGTCGTAGAGTTTGAAGACAGCCGCGCCTTCCAACTGAGGTTGCTGCCCAAAAACATCCCGGAGGTGTTCTTCGGTTGTATTCTGAACAACAATCGTCTTTGTCGGAAGTAAAGGCGGTCCACTGAAAGACTCATGTCCCAGGATGCGGGCGCGCGAGTCCGGCAGGGGAAGGGGCAAAGGGTAAGTACTTTCCAATTTTAGATTGAATTGACTCGAGAACGGTCCTCTCCGAAACAGCCGCCAAATCGCATCAAGCGAAGCCTTGTCGAATTCCTCAATTCCTTTGTCCAACGTGTTATTAAACGCTTCCTCTTCACGTGCAATGATCTCTTTTACGCGCGCCTGTTTCGTGCGGACTTCGGGAAAGACGTTGCCCATGGTCTGTGCCACGACATCGACTAGTTTAAAGAAGAATGGCTCGTGAAATTCGAGCGAGCGGCCATACCGAACAGCACGACGAAGAATGCGACGCAAAACATAACCGCGCCCCTCGTTAGATGGAATGATTCCATCGGCGATTGCAAAGCTCAGAGCGCGGATGTGGTCAGCGACTACACGAAACGCGACATCGATCTTTTCCTGTTCATTATCGCCAGCGGTCTCGTGTTTTGGAATCGTCGATCCATATTTCTTGCCGCTCAGCTCCTCCAGCTCATCAAAGATTGGGCGAAAGATGTCTGTTTCGTAGTTCGAAATCGTGCCCGAAAAATCGGTGAGATCTTTTGTGCCTTGAATAATCGCGGTCACCCGCTCGAAGCCCATTCCGGTATCGACATGACACTGCGGGAGCGGCGTGAACGAGCCGTCTGGATTCGCGTTGAACTGGATGAAAACAAGATTCCAAATCTCGATGCAACGCGGGTCTTCCTTGTTTACCAACTCGCCACGCGTGTCGCCGTCTGGTGTGAGATCGACATGTACCTCCGAGCACGGTCCGCACGGGCCGGTGTCGCCCATCATCCAGAAATTGTCGGCCTTGCCGCTATCTAGAACGTGAATCTTTGGATCAAGATCGGCTTCGCGAAACAAATGGGCCCAGTGCTCATATGCTTCCTGATCAACCTCGCTCGGCTCACCTGGGCCGGGCTTGTACACGGTCGCGTAAAGCCGTTGTGCCGGAAATTTCCAGCGCTCGACGAGTAATTCCCACGCCCACTCGATCGCTCCCTTCTTGAAATAATCACCGAAACTCCAGTTCCCGAGCATCTCGAAAAACGTGTGGTGATATGTGTCGAGTCCGACGTCTTCGAGGTCGTTATGTTTTCCTCCAGCCCGAATGCACTTTTGGGTGTCGGCCACGCGCGGAGGAGTCCACTGTGGCTTTTGTTGTCCGAGGAAAATCGGCACGAACTGATTCATACCGGCATTGGTGAAAAGCAAATTCGGCGCGTCGGGCAGCAGCGACGATGATGGCACAATGGTGTGCTGTTTCTCGCGAAAAAAATCGAGAAAGGATTGCCGGATCTGCGCCGAGGTCATCAATCGAAATTAAGCGCTACATCTCGAGGGATGCGAGAACTACTGCAATTGCATTCGAAGCAGGCGTGCGATCTTTTTCTTGGGCGGATGGAATAAAACGACGCTAGACGAGTCTCGTTAGATAGATGGCTAGCACATGGTTGGACTGTGCTGCGCCGTAATATAGCTCCAGAAAATCCACTATGGCTTTGGCACTGAAAGCGCAGCATACTTTTGAGACTGAAGATTTTGAATCGCGTCGGAAGGTCGTGAAGTTCACCGTACTCAAAAAGGCCGACCCAGATCACGCTGACAGAGCGGAGCTGGCATCTTTTGAAGAGACGATGCTGCCGCATCTCGATGCCGCGCACAATTTAGCCAGGTGGCTATTACGCAACGAACAGGATGCGCAGGATGTTGTTCAGGAGGCATATCTGCGGGCGTTTAAGTCTTTCGGGGGATTCCATGGCTCCAATGGCCGGGCTTGGTTGCTGACGATTGTCCGGAATACCTCTTACACGTTGCTGAAAAAGAACCGCGGGGTCGATCTAACCACGACTTTTGACGAAGAGATCCATGCGCCTGGCTACGAGTCTGTCAGTCCCGCGACGATTCTCGAGCATAGTGAAGACGCGGAACTAATTAGGGAAGCAATGGATGAATTGCCTGCGGAATTCCGTGAGATCTTGACGCTGCGACACCAGGAAGGCCTATCCTACAAGGAAATAGCCGACATCGCGCAGCTTGCGCCCGGCACGGTCATGTCGCGGCTCGCCCGCGCGCGTGCCAAACTTAAGGAATATTTGGCGGCTCGGATCGGTAAGGAGAAATAGATGACCTGCGAAGAAGCTACACACCTGATGGATGGTTATTTGGATGGCGAACTGGATCCAATGACCAGCCAGAAAATCGAAGAGCATTTGCGGGAGTGCCATAAATGTGAGCAGGCGTATGAGGCGCACACAGCGCTGGCTCGCGCGATTAGCCGTGGCGCGCCGTACTATAAAGCTCCGACTGAACTGCGTCAGCGGATTCAATCTTCGTTGCGAGAGGAGATTGCGGAACGGCCCACTCGAAATGTTGCGCGAGATGCTCAGCCGCCGTTCCCAAGAAGGCAGCCAGAGGTGCGGACCATTCTTTTTGGCGCACCATGGAGTTGGCTGGGTCTCGCCGCAGCGATCATTTTCGCTGCGATTGTAGCTTTGAACTTGGTGCCCCGATTGCAGCGGCCGGAGGCCGATCAGTTTCTGGCGACGCAGCTTATCGCCAGTCATGTGCGTTCGCTGCTGGCAAACCATCTCACGGATGTGGGTTCCTCTGACCAGCACACGGTAAAACCCTGGCTGGACACGAAGCTCGATTTTGCCCCTCCGGTGGTCGATCTTTCCAATGAGGGATTTCCTCTGATTGGCGGCCGCCTGGATTATCTGAATAACAGGCCAGTGGCGGCGTTGGTTTACGGACGGCGCAAACACTTTATCAACCTTTTTGTTTGGCCAGCAGCGTCGGACGCAGCAAAAGCTCCGAAAACGATAACGCGCCAGGGATATCAGCTTCTGCACTGGGCTGACTCGGACTTTAATTACTGGGCTGTTTCGGACGTGAACGCTAACGATTTGCAACTTTTCAAGCAGCAGTTCGAAACGCGGACGCCGCGTCACTAATGACCTCTCTGGTCGTTAGTAGGACGATAACACGCTAGCTCATCGTCAATAGTCACGTCCTGCTCCGTCGAGCCGGAGGGATTCTTCCCCGCAACTTCTTCGGTTGCGGAAACCGTCTCCGCTCGAGCGGGAATATTCGCTCACCAAATCGGTATGAGTTGGTGGAGGTAATTAAAAACAAAACAATGAAAACAAATCACAAACATACTGACAGCTACCCATCTAGGTTCACGCCACTTCTGAGGTACGTGACCACAAGAAATCTGGCGGTCGCGATGTTTGTTGCCGTAGCGCTTCTTAACACGACGCGCGGCGATGAAACAGAGAAAACCACGCTGGCTAAGGGCGAGGCGAAAGCAGGACAGTTATCGCAAGGCTCGCTCGTGGTTTATTCGGCCACGGATGCATTCGATGACGGTGACGTGCCTTACAATGCACATAGCTCGTACGCGATCTACACGACTAACGAAAAGCTATTTAAGAATGTGGAAAATCACATTTCGAGTAGCGATGAAATTCCCGAGGTCGTGACACTGCCAGTGGGATCGTACGTGGTCGAAGCTCGATCGGAGAGGGACGGCTATGTCCGAGTGCGCATCGTCATCAAGACCGGCCGGCAAACAATCCTCGACTTGCATTCGAGAGACAAGCAACCCCCCAGGGGATAGCACGCAACTGAGTGTCGGAAAAATCTCCGCAAGGATTTCACAAAGGATCGCATGAACCCGTTTGACCTAAAAGCCGCCCTGTTCGCGAAACACGCGCAACACCCGGTAATCATTCACTTTCCGATAGCGCTCTTCATCATCAGTGTGGCATTTGATCTCCTCGCAATCTGGAAAAGTAATCCAGTATTGGCGAAGGCCGCATTCTATAATCTAATCGGTGCGGCGCTGACTGCTCCAATTGCCATTGTGAGCGGCTTGACCGCATGGCAATGGCAATTGGAAGGGTCGAAGCTTAAGGGAAACTTGCTTCTGCACCTGCTCTTTGCCCTGGCCGCGAGCGGGATGATTTGGCTCCTTTCCGGGTGGCGTATTTCCCAGCGGAAACTCCCGCAACGGACGCCAGGACTCACCTATATCCTGCTTGCGCTTGCCACGGTCTTGTTGATCGCAATTGCCGGGCATCTGGGCGGGTTTATCAGCGGAGTTGAAAGTGGTGCGATTTAATTTCGGGAATAAAACCCCACCGAATCAGTAAGGACAAGTGGAGGCAATATCAAACAAACAAACCTAAAAGGAACCAAACATATGTCCGATTACATTTCTCATGATCACGAGCACGACGGGATTGATCGCCGCGGCTTTCTTCAGTGCATGGCCTGGGCTGGGACCGGCCTGCTTTGGACGGTCAGTGGCGGCGTCCTCGCGTCAAAAACCCTTGCTCAAATTGCGAAGGCTGGAGAGCTATTGCCGGCTACGGACCTTAGCTTTCTACAAATTAGCGACAGCCATATTGGCTTCAACAAAGAGGCTAACAAAGATGTTACGGCAACTTTTAAGATTGCGCTGGATCGAATCAACGCGATGCCTACTCCGCCGTCTTTCCTTATCCATACGGGAGATATCACGCAACTCTCAAAGCCGGAAGAGTTCGACACCTTCGACGAGGTTCTCAAGAGCTGCCGGACCAAGGATGTTTTCTACGTTCCTGGGGAGCACGATGTGCTCAACGATGGCGGAAAGCTTTACCGTGAAAGGTATTTGAAGCGCGTCGAAGCCAAGGGCTCCGGTTGGTACAGCTTTAACAAAAACGGAGTCCATTTCATAGGACTGGTCAACGTCCTTGATCTTCAGGCCGGTGGTTTGGGACAGCTCGGCGATGAGCAGCTCGAGTGGCTCAAGGCCGATGTGAAAAATCTCGGAACGAGCACGCCGATTGTAGTGTTCGCACACATCCCGCTTTGGACAGTCTATCCCGAATGGGGCTGGGGCACGAGCGATAGCGAACGCGCTCTGGGATATTTGAAACGCTTCGGCTCGGTGACAGTACTAAACGGTCACATCCACCAGGTGCTCCAGAAAGTCGAAGGAAATGTCACTTTCCACACAGCGATGTCCACTGCCTTCCCACAGCCCGCACCTGGAACTGCGCCATCTCCTGGACCACTGAAAGTGCCAGCTGAAAAGCTGCGCAGCCTGCTTGGTCTAACGAGCGTTCAGTATAAACAAGGCAAAACAGATCTCGCCGTCGTCGATTCCAACCTCAGCTAACCGAATTACACCTAACTATGACTACACTAACTCCAAGAAACAAAACCATCGCACTACTGTGCGCGATCAGTTGTCTCAATCTGTCCGCCTTCGCACTCGCTGGCGAGATGAACGACGCTGATGGCACCAGCAGCAAGCAAAACACAATAGAGATCAAAGACTTCGCCTTTAATCCGCAGACCATAACCGTGAAGTCCGGAGAGAAGATTACCTGGACCAATCGGGACGAAGAACCGCATACCATTGTGAGCGTCGAGAAGCAGTTTAAGAAATCATCCGCGCTCGACACGGATCAAACGTTCACGATTACAGCTGGTGCTCCTGGCACGTACACCTACTTTTGCTCAGTTCACCCGAAGATGACTGGCACAATCGTCGTGCAGAAGTAATAGGTCGCGACTGATGCCATTTGTAGCGGTCTGTGTAAGTCATGAGACTGTTCCTCGCGCATTCGCATTCCACGAATCCCTTCGATGTGAAGGCCGCGCTCCTCGCGGGACACGCGCAGCATCCGGTCATTATTCATTTTCCGATTGCGCTTTTTATCGCGAGCGTTGTCTTTGATGTACTGGCGATCTGGCGCAAACAACCCGCTCTCGCATCCGTCGCTTATTACAATCTTCTGGGCGCAGCGCTGACTCTCCCTCTGGCGATCGCGACCGGCTTCGGAGCGTGGCGGTGGCACCTGGAAGGCGCGACACTGAAGGGCAACTTACGGCTGCATCTTATCTGCGCGTTGACCTCTGCCTCGCTAATCTTCGTGCTCTGCTGGATGCGTTTGCGCCTCTGCGCGAAAGGTAGCTCGCCGCGTTTCGCTTATTTCGCAATAATGAGTCTGACACTGATGGTGATCACGCTCACCGGCCATCTCGGTGGAATCCTTAGCGGCGTTGAAACGTCCGAGTAATAGCTAGCTTTTCTCTTCGTCCAGCTTCGCTTTGACCGCGGCCTCAATTTCGTCGTAAAGCGCCTTGTCGTTCTTCAAAACTTCTTTCGCGGCGTCGCGGCCCTGGGCCAGTTGCGTGCCCTTGTAGTTCAACCACGAGCCGCGCTTTTCGATAATTTGCTTTTCCAAAGCAAGATCGAGAAGGGCGCCGGTCGAGGAGATTCCCTCGTTGTACATGATGTCGAACTCGGCCTCAGTAAACGGCGGCGCGACCTTGTTCTTCACGATCTTAACTCGGGTGCGATTCCCAGTGACGATGCCATCCGTCTGCTTAATCGCGCCGATGCGCCGAATATCGACGCGCATGCTGGCGTAAAATTTCAGCGCTCTTCCACCGGGCGTCGTCTCCGGATTTCCAAACATCACGCCAATTTTTTCGCGGATTTGATTTGTGAAAATGCAGCAGGTCCGCGCTTTTGAAATGAGCGACGTGAGTTTGCGCAATGCGGCGCTCATCAGTCGCGCCTGCGCGCCGACGGTGGCATCCCCAATCTCGCCCTCGAGTTCCGCCCTGGTGACCAAAGCCGCCACGGAGTCCACGACAATTACATCGAGTGCGTTCGAGCGCACGAGTGTCTCGCAAATGCGCAGCGCTTCCTCGCCAGAGCTTGGCTGGGAAACGAGCAGGTCGTCAAGATCGACCCCGAGCCTTTTGGCATAGGCAGGATCGAGCGCGTGCTCGACATCGATAAATGCCCCCAGCCCGCCACGTTTTTGTGCCTGAGCAACGACCGTCAACGCAAGTGTCGTTTTTCCGGACGATTCAGGGCCGAAGACTTCCACCACTCTGCCTCTTGGAAATCCGCCAACGCCGAGCGCGCGATCGATCAAAATGTTGCCGGTGGGAATGACATCGATATCGACAATTTTCTCGTCGCCAAGGCGCATGATCGCGCCTTCCCCGTAATCTTTGGCTATCTGCTGAATCGCCAGATCGAGGTTCTTATTTCGTGCCGCGGTGAGTTTGTCGGTGGCTGTTTTTTCTTCGGTCTTCGTCGCCATATCAAGATGACTCTAAGTACGACTCAGGCGACGATTCGCCAAGCAGAAAAGCGAGAGCCTTCGACC
>Ga0307278_10001608_pt1 | contig 11172 bp, 8 predicted proteins | sample ER_DNA_117_FD_194482 | JGI IMG/M metagenome (GOLD analysis project Ga0307278, IMG submission 194482) | Bulk soil microbial communities from the East River watershed near Crested Butte, Colorado, United States - ER_DNA_117 | ecosystem: Environmental > Terrestrial > Soil > Floodplain | place: USA...
GGCCGCGTCACGCGCCCTCGTCGATGCGTTGAACCGGCTTAAGCCTCACGACACGGGACAAAGCCGCTTACGGTCGCAGACGACTGCACCAAACGATTAGACGAACTGGCGAGCGCGTTTCACTCAGGGAAAGACGTACTGCGAGTCATTCCGATCGAGCTCGATGAGCGGGACGTGTCGGCGAACTAACCGCTTCCGCGACAGCGCGCGGCAATTTACAACGCGACTCGGCAGGGGCTGGCCCTGCAGTCAAACTCCGTCGCCTTAGGCTCCTCGCGTCGCGCGCACTGCGCGTTGGTGGATTGCGGGCTTTGGGCCGGGACCTCTCTAGCCGGAGGTCAAGCCGGTGGTCCGGCGAGCACTAGCTCTTCCCATGCAGGCGGGAACGCCTCGCCGTCAGCGAGGGCGCGGACTACATATGTGCGCCACCCAGGAGGTCCCCAGTTCGAGCGCGCTAGCTCAGCGCGAGGAGGATCACGCCAACCGCGATCGCAACTCCACCGCCAAGGATCATCGCAGATCGCTGACGAGCGAGCAGATCGGCAGTTCGCGGTCCTGGGGTCGCCGCCTCAGGGACCGCCGCGAGACCGAACAGAAGCACCGCTAGACCTAGCGCGACGATCACGAACGGGTTCTTGCCGATTTCCTTGGCAAGGATCTGTGGCGCCAGCGCGGTGACATCGACGCCGAGAACATGCTTCGTTCCGGACGGCGAGGACGATCCAGCAGCTGCCGACCTTCCCTCGACCACGGTCGGGCCGAAACCAAGAGCGGACGAGAACGAGAACGATGTGGTGGCCCCGCAGACGTTGCGTTTCCTCGCCGCCGTGACGGCTGAGGGCGACCCGACGACGGAGTCGAAGATCGCAATGGTGACGCGGAGCAACCTGGCGCTTTTCGTCCGCAGTCCGATCTGATACGTCCCGGCGGGCAGCCGCCTCCCGTGCACGCGACCCTTGAAGCGGAAGCGGTTGATGCCGGCGTGGCCGCGCACTGTGAACACGCCGACGACTCGACAGAGCGGGAAGACCTCGACCACCGTAAACCGAACGCGCCCCGCGTGGCGAAGGTGGAACACGAGAATCGCGGACAGCCGCGCCTTCGGCCCGTGAAGGACGAGGAACGGTCGGGTGCTGTGAAGGCGCGTGACCGCTGGGGACGCGGCAGTCGGGCCCGAAGAAGCGCTGAACAGACTGGCGGACGCCGCCCCCGGTGCGGCCGAGCCGTTCCCGCCAGACAGGAATGACCCTCCGTACTGCAGCGACGGGAATATGGCTCCGAGGTCCGCCGACAAGGGCGAGGTCGCTGCTGTTGTGGTCGCGGTCGTCGGATCTGTCTTCGGAAGCGTGGTGGTGGCTTTCGGCACCGTTGTGCTGACCGGAAGCGTGGTGGTGACCTTCGGCATCGTTGTGCTGACCGGAAGCGTGGTGGTGACCTTCGGCATCGTTGTGCTGACCGGAAGCGTGGTGGTGACCTTCGGCACCGTTGTGCTGACCGGAAGCGTGGTGGTGACCTTCGGCACCGTTGTGCTGACCGGAAGCGTGGTGGTCACCTTCGGCACCGTTGTGCTGACCGGAAGCGTGGTGGTGACCTTCGGCACCGTTGTGCTGACCGGAAGCGTGGTGGTCACCTTCGGCACCGTTGTGCTGACCGGAAGCGTGGTGGTCACCTTCGGCACCGTTGTGCTGACCGGAAGCGTGGTGGTGACCTTCGGCACCGTTGTGCTGACCGGAAGCGTGGTGGTGATCGTCGGGAGTGCCGTAGTAATCAGAGCCGGCTCTGCAGACCGCCCAGGAACGGCTGTACTGGCGAGAAAGCCGAGGAGAAGAAGAGGGGTGAGAGCGGCCGCACGCTTCACGGCTCTTGAGTACCCGATTGGCCACATCACAATCCAGTTCGAGCGCAAGCGGCCCTCTGAGCCTCTATGCCCCAGATCGCGCATCTTTCGGAAATCGTTCGGCAGGGCGTGGCAGTTCGTCGAGTCCTGCTCGTATCGAACCAGGAACCCCTAAGAGCGTTCTGAAACCTCGCTAAGAAACGCTCAAGAAGTCGTCCATCTTGCGGTGGAGCCGGAACGCGACATGCAGCCAGCGCGCCAGTGGTAGACCAGGGTGAGGCCGCAGAGCGCCGGCCCGGCAAGCGGTAGTTCGCTGTGCTGTGTCGAACTGCGTCGCTGTCGCGTTTTGGCGAAGTCGCGACAATCGTTCGCGTCGGACTAGTTTCAACGTTTCGCGGCGGTGCGGTGCGAGGCGCGCTCAACTCGCTCAGACGCCACCGCTGGCGTCCGGGTCGACACTAGAGCGATCGAAGGAACTCGCCGAGGCCCCACGCGAAGAGCGCGAGTGAGACCGCGACCCCCAGTGCAATCGTCATATCTGCTGGATGCTTGGCGGACGCTGCGCAACGAGCCATGGCGCAGGTATCGACATCGCTTCACCACGACTAAAGAGCGCGTGAGACTAACAGGCGGCCTCTGGTTGTCGCGGAAGAACCGAGAGACGACACCGAGGGGCGATCGCATCGGGTATTTTCAGCGTGGGCCGCGTGTGCGGAAACGTCGCACTTTGCGGTTTACGCTCCGACGGTTTCTGCGCGTTGCTCATGCAGGGCTTGATCGCCTGTAGCGTGGGTGGTGGCAGCGAGAGGTGGTTTCCGACGCCCGAAGCGTCCACGCGAGGGCCAGCTTTCACTTTTCATGTCCCGAAGCCCTCTTCCGAGCAGCTTCGGTCCCGGCCCTCGGGGCGCAGCGTCGCCCCGTGGGCACCAGAGCCGAGGAAAGGAGAAGTATGTCCTCGGAACAGAACAAAGCGATCGTCCGCCGCCTCTTCGAGGAACCCTGGAAAGGGAACCTGAAGGTCGTCGACGAGCTCGTCGACCGCAAGTACGTCGGTTACGACCCGTCCCTCCCCGAACCACTGCACGGCCCCGATGGTTTCAAGGAGTTCGTCTCGACCTATCGCGCGGCGTACCCGGATGCCCGGATCACTGTCAACGATCAGATCGCCGAGGGCGACAAGGTCGCGACTCGCTGGACGGGTCGCGGTAAGCACGACGGTGAGCTAATGGGCATTGGCCCCACCGGCAAGCAGGTGACGGTCTCGGGTCTTACCCTCTCCCGCCTTGCGAACGGCAAGGTGATCGAGGAGTACACCAACTGGGACACGTTCGGGATGATGCAGCAGCTTGACGTTGTTCCTGAGCTCGCCCACGCCTAACCCAAGGCCTGGCAGTGCCGAATTCAGAGGGCCGCCTTCGGGCGGCCCTCTGATCTTCCTCGGGGCCTGGCGGCCGGTTTGGCCTTAGTTCGCCAGCCGCCTTTCGCTTTACATCGGACTGTCGACACCGGGCGCGTCGCGTGCAATGTCTATACCGGTGGCGTTCGTCACCCAAAGGGATCGCGCACCGTTCTGTCCGATAGAGGGCGCGTGTCGCGGTTCCGCCAAAGTGCGACGTTCGCGCGGTGTGATCGCGTGTAGGCGTTAGGGGACGGGGCGAAGCAAGGTCACGCGAGGCAGCCCGCTGCGGGTGATCTCCAGCACGTCCCACATCCCGCTTCGCTGCTGCCCGGGCACGAGCGAGGCGATCCGATAGTGCCCGCGCGGTGGACAGGTGTCGTCTACCAGCGTGTTGGTGGCCTTCCGATTCTGCATGCCGGGAGCTTCCGGCTGCCGCCGCTCGACGGTGACGACGGTGCCCAGCGCGCAGTTCGGCGAATGCGCCCGCGCGATATTCTGATCGTGATGTTGGAGTATCGCCCCAGCGTCAGCCACTTCCCGCGTAGAGCATTGCCACTGCGGCTGCAACGATCAGACTTCGGCCTCGCTAGGGACATTTCCCTACGCCTGGATTATCTTGGGAAACTACCGGATTACAGCGGCGTGACCTTTCGACCCGCGGGACCAGCGAGCGCCACTCGTAGCACTGAACCTTGGCATGCGCGAGCGTCCTGTCGCCGGATTGGGCGCTCTCCCTATTTACTACGCGCGCGCGAGGGATCGTTCGTGTAGAGCCCAGATGGATTCGAGCACTCGCCGCCGCCGCGGTTGGCGCAGCGGCGCGCGTGCCGCACCTGAATGCCTTCCCGCCGCCGGCGAACCTGATTCCCAACGCCGGTCGACCCGGGCTCAGAACGTACCACCACGAGCGACACACATAGCTCTGACGAGCGCCACACAGCAACTCTGCGCGACAATTGCGCGATCGTCCCGCCATCCGCACGTCCGCCCGCCCGGCCGATCTTGATCAGCAGCCAACACGGCGGACGCAATCTCTGGCGGGCCAGAAATAGCCCGAGGGCAGGGAAAAAGCTAGACGGAGCGGCACAGGAGTCGAACCTGCCTAGCGTTGGTTTACAACGCCGTACTGGTTTTGAAGACCAGTTGGGGCACCGGCCCCAGCCGCTCCGCGGCGGACACTAACCAGACGTAGCGCTCGAAACGACGCTCGATAGGTGGAGGGACGTGCGCACGATCTCGATGACCGCCCTGCGACGGCTCGTCATCGGCGCGCAGGGATACGCAACTCGTTCCCGTCGCGGCGGTTGTGCGGACGAGCTAGACGGGCAACCCGTCTTCGACCCAACCGCGCGTGAGGTACAGCCAGAACGCCAGGCCTGCCCAGTCGCCGTAGCGCTTGAAGCGCCGCTCGATCGTCGCGTCCTTCAGAGCGCCGCGGGCGCCGGAGAGCTTGCCGTACGTCGGGCGAGTCCACGAATCGAGCACGAGCCGGGAGTAGCGGCCGAGCGACGTCAGCATCACGTGCGCCGCGGCGTACGGTCCGACTCCGGGCAGCGCGAGCAGTCGCGCCGCGGCTTCCTCGTCCGGGAGCTCGGGATCGTTGAGCTCCTCCAGGTCGATCGTCCCTTCGGCGACATCGGTCGCAAGCGTCTTGAGATACGGACCCCGGTAGCCCGCGCGCACGACGTCGCGGTAGAACGTCAGATCCGCGTCGGCCATCCCCTCTGCCGTTGGAAACGTGTGTCCCCCGCCCGGCGCCTGGACGCCGAGGTTGTCGACGAGCGCGTGCGTCATCTTTCGCGTTCCCGACCATGCCGTGTTCGTCGTGCAGATCGTTTTGACGACGTCTTCGAAGACCGTCGGAGCCCGGAGCATGCGGCCCGCTCCGCGGGACACCCACGAGAGGTCGGGGTCGTTCGCAACAAGGGCATAGAACTCCGACAAGTCCCTGTCGAGGTTGAGAATTTGACGGACAGCCGCAGTCAGGTCGCGAGCGCCTCCTGCGCCGAGCTTTCTTCCCTCGACCTCGACCCGGGCGAACCCCGGACGGCCGCCGAGGACTCGAATCGTGCGCGGCTGCGCCGAGGGGAGCGCGAGTGTCGTCGTATATGCCGCTGCTTCTTCGTCGACGTGGCCGGGCGGGAGGTCGGCGACTCCGTGAGACATGATCGTCCGGAAGAGGTCGACCGGCTCGCCTTTCGGCCCTCTTAGTGGAAGCTCGAGCGCGGTGTCCACGGGAAATAAATGCCAGATCGGGCGTGCCGACGGCAGGGTTTGTCACTTGCCCGCCCAGGCGGGACACTTAGGGAGATGACCGCGACCGACGTCCGGTGCCCAAGCTGCGGTGAGGTAAATGCGCCGGAGTCGCGCTTTTGCAGCAGCTGTGGCGCGAGGCTCGAAGCGTCGGGGGCGCTGCGCGAGGAGCGAAAGCTCGTGTCCATCCTTTTCGTCGACCTGGTGGGCTTCACTACGCGAGCCGACGGCGCCGATCCGGAGGACGTTCGCGACGCTCTGCAGCTCTACCACGCCGATGCGAAGGAGAGAATCGAGCGCTACGGCGGCAAGCTCGAGAAGTTCATCGGGGATGCCGTGATGGCGGTGTTCGGTGCTCCGGTCGCGCACGGCGACGACGCGGAACGTGCGGTTCGCGCGGCACTGAATGTGCTCGAGGGCATCGACGAGTTGAACCGCGACCACGGTCTCGAACTGGCAGCCCGCGCGGCCGTCAACACGGGCGAAGCGGTGGTTTCGCTGGGTTCGTCCCGAGGCGAGGCCCTTGCAATGGGCGACGTGGTGAATACAGCCTCAAGACTGCAAGACGCTGCGCCCACTGGGCACGTCATCGTCGGAGCCGAGACGTATCGGGCGACAAAACAATCCATTCGTTACGAGGCAAGCGAAGCGGTCGCCGCCAAGGGCAAGGCCGAGCCCGTCGAGGCCTGGCTTGCAGTCGAGCCGTCGACGGCGCCGGCTGAACGGCCCTTAGCCACGCGCGAGATCGTCGGACGTGATCGCGAGTTGGAGCTCTTGAGATCACTCTGGACGCGAGCGAACTCGGACCGCCGCCCGCACCTGGTGACGATCGTCGGACCACCGGGCATCGGCAAGTCGCGCCTGTGTCACGAGGGAGCTGCGCTCATTGCAAGTGAAGGCGGCAGGGCGCTTCGCGGACGCTGCCTGCCGTACGGGGAGCAAGCCGGCTACCAGGCCTTTTCGTTCCTCGTCCGAGATGCGTGCGGGATCCTCGCGTCCGATCCGGCGGAGCTCGCTCGGGAGAAGCTCGAGCGCACCGTGGGCGAGACAATGCCTGACGCGGAGGCATCCGAAACGGCCCGCTATCTCGCGCTCCTGCTCGGTCTCGCGCCCGACGACGCCGTGAACGAAGTTCGGCTCCTCTTTTTCGCTGCCCGGCGCTTCCTCGAATGCCTCGGTCTCGCACAGCCGACGGTTCTCATCTTCGAGGACGTGCACTGGGCGCAGTCGAGCGAGCTCGAGTTGCTCGAATACCTCGCCCACCACCTTCGAGACTCCCCGCTTCTACTCATTGCGCTGGCGCGTCCCGAGTTGCTCGACGCGCAGCCGAGCTGGGGCAGCGGCCTCGCCGGCCAGACGACGATCCCTCTCGATCCACTGGAAGCCGCGGATGCTGCCGCGCTTGCAGCCCAGGTTATCGCGGAGTCGACGGAGCATTCAGTCGACGTCGACCGGCTCGTGGAAGTCGCAGGAGGAAACCCGCTCTTCCTCGAGGAGCTCGCCGCATCGGTCGGGGAGGTGGGCGAAGGCGCCGATCTGCCGGTCACCGTTCGCGAGGCAATCGCGGCGCGTATCGATGCGATGCCGCAGGACGTTCGCACGGCGTTGCTGTCCGCCGCGGTGGTGGGAAGGACGTTCTGGCGGAGCGTGCTGCAGGCGGTCGGAGACGTCGGAGACATCGACGACGCACTACTGGTTCTCGAGTCGAGGGACATCGTCCGGCGTGACCCCTCGAGTCAGCTCGCCGATGACGCGCAATTCACGTTCAGGCACATTCTGATCCGCGAGGTTGCCTACTCCATCGTGCCGCGCGCCGTGCGGCGCGACCGTCACGCCGCCGTCGCGCAATCGATCGAGCGCGTGCTCGGCACTTCGGCGGACACACTCTCTTCGATCCTGGCGTACCACTGGAGCGAAAGCGATGAGCCTGCCCGCGCCGTCCATTACCTCCTGGTCGGGGCCGACAAGGCGCGGCGCGGCTGGGCGCAGGGTGCGGTCGTCGACCTCTACTCGAGGGCGCTGGAGCTCGCCGAGGGAGACGACCTGCGGCGACGCATCCGCCTGCAGCGAGGTCTCGCATTGGTCGAGCTCAATGAGTACGAACGTGCGGCCGAGGAGCTCAGCGAGCTCGTGGCCGAGCTCGATGGCCACGAGAAGCTCGACGCTCTGATTGGCCTTGGGCACGCGATGGTGTGGACCGAGCGCGACGCCGAAACGATTGCGACCGCGGCGGAGGCGCTCGCACTTGCCAAGCAACTCGGCGACGAGTCAGGTGTCGCCGCGGCGCTCGCGATGCAGAGCCAAGGCCTCGCGATGCGCGGTGCCGAGGGTGATCTCGACAGTGCACTCGAGCTCGGTGACCGCGCCCTGGAGCTCTGGCCGCCGGGCTTCAGGGGATACGACCGCTCCGACCACTTGCACCTTCACGCCGAATGCACGTACTGGGTCGGCCAGTACGAGCGCTCGGCCGACCTCTCCAGGGAGGCACGAGCCTTGGCGAGTGACGTGTACAGCGCCGAAGCGTTGCTGCGCGGGGGAGGGACCGAGGCGCTCGCGCTCACGGCGCTGGGGCGCCACGAAGAGGCGTTTGCAATCTGGACTGAGCTCTTCGAGCTTGCCCTCGAGCACGGCCGGACCTTGCGCACCCTTTTCAACTATTCATCGATTGCGTATCGAGAAGTGCTCGATCTCGAGGAGGCTCGCCACCGCAGTGAAGAGGCGCTCGAACTGTCCCTCCTAGGGACATTTGGCATGCCGATTCGCTTCGCCAGGTCCGACCTGCTCTTGACCCAACTCCTTGCGGGGGACGTCGGTGGTGCCCAGGCGGCCTGGCCCGCCCTGTGGGAGGACGCCGGGAACGCGACCGGCTGGACCACATGGCTGATCGCGGGACGCCTTGCTGCTGCTCGAGCCGAGATCGCGGTACATGCCGAGTCCGCTGAGTCGGCGGTCGAGTGGGCCCAGCGCGGAATCGAGATTGCACGCCGCACGAGACGGAGGAAGTACGAGGCGCGTTCCTTGACGTTCCTCGGTCAGGGGCTCGCGAAGCTCGGGCGCGGCGACGACGCTCTGCAGTCGTTGCGGGCCGCGGTGGCAATTGCCGACGACCTCGTCGGACCGCCCGCCCGCTGGCATGCGCAGGCGGCGCTTGGCGCTGTGTCGTACGCACTCGGCGACGACGACGCGGCCGCCGCAGCCTATACCGAGGCGAGAGACCTGATCGAGTCGTTCGCGGGCACCCTTGCCCCGGCACGCTCGGCGCGGCTTCTCGCGGCGCCTGCGATCAGTGAGATCCTCTCGCTGGCCTGACGCGCACCGCCCGCGTCGTCGTCGAGGGCGAAAGGTCGGCGCGAGGGCTATCCGAGGCTGAGGAGACCGATACCGCCGGCAATGACCACCGCCCCCGTAATCCGCGCCCAGCCGACGCGCTCCTTCAGGAAAACGGCCGCGAGCGCGATCGCGATGACGACACTCGTCTCGCGGACCGCTGCGACCGAAGCTGCCGGCGCCCGCTCGAGCGCGGCGAGCACGAGCGCGTAGGCGCCGAATGTGGCGAGGCCGGCGACGACAGCTGCCGGGTTTGTCTCGGCCCGGAGCGCGGCCAGCCCCTTCGCTCGGCCGACCGCGGCTGCGTAGGCAATCGCCGGCGGCATCATCGACAGCTCGAGGTAGGAGACCGGCGTCGCGTAGCGGATGCCGTACTTGTCGATGAGCGTGTAGCCGGCGATACAGCAGCCGATCGTGAGGCCGAAGGCGACGCCGCCGCGCTTCATGCCGTGCTGGAAGCCACGGACGAACACGATCCCGCCGGCGACAAGGGCGACGCCTACCGCTTGCTGCCACGAAGTCGAGGCGCGTAGGACGGCGACGGCGACGACGAGGACGAGCACCGGTGCCGATCCGCGCGCGATCGGATAGACGACCGAGAATTCGGCGCGCCGGTATGCAGCGGCCAGCAACGCGAAGTAGACGAGCTCGAAGGCGGCGCTACCAACGACGTACGGCCACACCCGCCCGTCGACGTGCCAGAAAGCGGCGGCGGGTAAGGCAAACACAGCAACGGCGACGACAAGCGCGACGGCGGTCGCCGCTTCGATGTCGCGTGCACGCGCGAGCAGGAGGTTCCAGAGCGCGTGAACGAACGCGGCGGCAAGCGCAAGTGCGAGCGCGGTCAGAGGCACGCGCCGACGATAATGCGCCGCGCCCTTGCCTGTCCGAGCCGTCATCTTCGACTTCAACGGGACGCTCTCGCACGACGAGCCGATCCTCTGCGAGATCTTCTGCGAGCTCTTCGCAGAGCACGGGCGGCCGCTCTCGGCGCAGGAGTACTTCGACGAGCTCGCGGGGCTGTCCGACCCGGAGATCGTGCGCACGTGGCTCGGTCGCGACAATCCGTCCGTGGACGAGGTGATCGAGCGTCGGATCGAGCGGTACCGGGAGCTGGTCGCCGACGGCTCGAGCGTCCCCTACTCGGTGCGTGAGGCCGTGCGTTACGCGGCGGAGCGAGTCCCTGTCGCGATCGTCTCGGGCGCGGCTCGGGAGGAGATCGAGCCGGTCATCGGGGCAGCCGGCCTCGCGGCGAGTATCCGCACGATCGTCGGCGCGGAGGACGTGGCGGACGGGAAACCGGACCCGGCCGGCTACCTGCGCGCACTCGAGCTCCTCGACGGCGGTCTCGGGGCGAGCGAAGTGGTCGTCTTCGAGGACACGGAGGCAGGCATCGCCTCGGCGAAGGCTGCTGGCATCCGCTGCATCGCCGTGCTGGGAACGCTGGCGCCGGAGCGGCTCGCGGCGGCGGACGAGATCGTGCCCGCGATCGACGTCGAGCTGATGCAGCGTCTGCTCGGGTGATGTGACGCCGCTCGTCATCGCCCACCGTGGCGCCTCCTGGGATGAGCCGGAGAACACGCTCCCGGCATTCCGGCGGGCGATCGAGCTCGGCGCCGACTACGTCGAGTTCGACGTCCATGCGACGAGGGACGGCCGGCTCGTGGTCGTGCATGACCGACCCCGGCCGTCAGGCGCCTACCCAACGCTCGAGGAAGTGCTGGAGCTGACGGCCGGACGGATCGGCGTGATGGTCGAGCTCAAGCATCCCTACCGTTACCGGCGCTACGACGTCGTCGGGCGGACGCTCGAGCTCGTCGACGACGATGCGGTGATCATCTCGTTCGAGCCGGGAGCGCTCCGTGCGGTTCGCCGGCTCCGCCCGGGAATGCGAACCATCCAGCACGTCGGCTTCGGCGTCACGATCAGGCGTGCCGCGGGCGCGTGGGCGGTTGGTTTTGCGAATGGGACTGCGACGCCGCGCGCGGTCGCGCGCGCGCGCTCCGCCGGTTTCGCCACGACGGTCTATACGGTCAACGAACCCGCGCGCATGCTCGACCTGGCCGCGCTCGGTGTGACGGGGATCTTCACCGATCGCCCGGATCTGGCTCTTCGGACGCTGGCTCCTCGCTGAGGCTGAGCAGCCGCGTGCCCGCGGCAGGCACGTGGACGACCACCCGCTTCCCAATCGGCAGCAAGTCGACCCGGACCGTCGGTACATCGGCGATCAGGTCCGCTTCCGGCCCGGCGATCTTGAGCCTGGTCACGGATCCAAGGAACGTCTGCGTGACGACCTCGCCCGTCAGGGTATTCGCACCGCCGCCGCCGCCGCCGTCTGCGGACGGCTCGAGCACGA
>Ga0307278_10001609_pt1 | contig 11170 bp, 10 predicted proteins | sample ER_DNA_117_FD_194482 | JGI IMG/M metagenome (GOLD analysis project Ga0307278, IMG submission 194482) | Bulk soil microbial communities from the East River watershed near Crested Butte, Colorado, United States - ER_DNA_117 | ecosystem: Environmental > Terrestrial > Soil > Floodplain | place...
ACAAATAGCGAAATTGCAAGCAGTGAGGTTATTGCGAAGGCTAGGACAAATGGTAGGAGGCGCTCAATCAGCAGCCTGTAGACCTTACGCCGAATGGCATCACAATCAACTCTCTTGAGGTTCAATGCAAGCCAGAAATGTTCACGCTCTATACGGTCCATGCGATCGGTGATTTGCGTAATGATCTCGTGAGCCAGGCCGGCCCAAATTTCCTCACTCTTCTGGTGCATCCATGGATTAAACCATACAGTCGGTCGCCAAGCATCGGCGCCTTCAGGCACACCAATATCATCTGCTGGGTCGACCTTTTTCTCGGGGGAAGTCGTCTCACCGTTTATTCTATCTGAAGCCACATTCGATGCTTGCCTAATCCTCCTTAGCAGATCGTGCACCCTTAAAGGCCGAGTGCTCGATCCCTGGGATGAACCTTTATTGGGGTCTTGTGATGGTGTGTGAACTTGCAATGCCTTACGGCCCAGTGCGCTTAAGAGGATCTTTCCCCGATCTGCGATTCGAGTACGCCTTAGTCCCCGTTCTAGAGGTGCAGGATCTAGTCGATTCTGAACCATCCGCATCAGCGAGGTTTTTCCTGCTCCCCAGGGTGCCTTAATTCCGATTGCTAGTGGAGGGCGAGTATCCGGATGGCGGATGAACGTTGCTATTGCATCCGCATGCGCGGCATGGCCGAGTTTATCCTCTATCGTCCAGAAGTCGCTCGTTAGGATTGATTCCGGCTCATAATAGGGTTCAGCAGATGGTTGGGGCTGAGCCGCAATGATAGCGGCCGAAGGGATCATAAATGCAGTCTTAGTCTCGGAGGACCTATCGGCGGCTACGATCATGCCGACGACGCCCCCCAGATCCTTGTCCCATATCGGTGCACCGCTAAAGCCGGTAAGACCTCGTCCTGGTGCTTGGAAAAGTTCTAGTTGCATCCAAGATCCACCAGGCCCAGAGGGGCCTAATAGTCGGCCACGTGCCCAAACTCCTTCTTCGTAACCGGGTGGAAACCCAAAGGTCGTGAACTCATGGCCCCAGGTCGAGCTGGGAAGTCCTAGAGGAATAGGGGCGGCCTCAGCAGGTGGAGCCTCGGTGAGTTCCAAGACAGCGATGTCTCCGGCACCGTTGTCCTTTACGGGGATCCAAGTGATTACACGAGCCGCGTACAATCGCGGATCGCCTGTGATTGGAAAATGAAGGCGTATGATCTCTTCAGGTGGAAGAAGCCTTGAAGAATCTCGAGTGCCAGTTGCATGATCGACTACATGGGCGCAGGTGACAATAGTCTCTTTGGTGGTTAGGAACCCAAGACCAACTGTTAAATGATCGTCGTTCACCACCCGTACGACCCCGCGGCCGATGTTAGAAGCATCGATCGTCGCCATGTGGAATGTAAGCCCCCCTCTGAGTCTGTGGACTAGTAGGCGACTTGGGGATGTGGCGGGCATGTTTCTGGGGATGATGTTGGACCAGAAGCGACTCGTCCATCAAGTGATGGACGTTTGTTAGCGAGGACTGGCTCCTCCCGTTCCTCGGCCACAAGCTCCTCCGGCACGGCGGGCACAGCCGCCAGTCGCTGGATCGAAGCCCCCGCCCACCACGACCACGACGGACCGCGCTACGCGACGGGAAGGTATGGCTCACCTGCGTGCCGCACCGCTGGCACGGCGCCTGCCGGACCCCGGGTCCCGCATAGCGGTCTACCTCGTTGTTCTGCAACCCGAACGCCTTGGGGCCTTCGCCTGTAGGCGGTTATGGCCGGTGGTGGGGTCGGCTGTCCCAGCGGTAGCAGGACAGGCTCGGCGGACCAGCGGCATACGACTTCTGGGCGCGGCGCAGGGACCATCGCCTCGACGAACAGCGAAGCGCCGGCGGCAGGAGCGTGCTCAAGCGTGCTTGACGAGCTTCGCGTCGATCGCCAAGGTTCGTGGTCGTGGTGAAGCCGAAGCACATCGAGTGGTTCTCTAGGGGAGCTCGTACTCTGCGCGCAGTGGCGCGTGATCGCGGGTTCGAGGACGCCTTCCCTACGGACGAGGACTGGTACCTCTGCCCAGTCTGCCTCGATGTCCTACTCACTGTTGAAGAGTTCGCCACCGAGCAATTGAGCGTCGAACATGTTCCTCCGGAGGCGCTGGGCGGCAACGAGCTCGTGCTGACATGCAAAAGGTGCAACAACGACGCCGGTCGCCACTTCGACGCGGAGGCCCACAAGCAGCAACGGCTTCGGCAGTTCCTCTCTGGCCACAGCCAGCAGTCTGAGACCGCCACATTCACGGTCGGTGACATTATCACCAGGGTCGAAATGCACCTCGCGGGCCAATCGGGCATGTTCCTAGTGGAAGTCCCGAAGATCAACAACCCGGCCGACCTGGAGCGCATGGAGGCGCACATGCGCACGCTGAGTGAGACTCGGAGCACTGACTTCCGCTTCACTGTCACTCCGCGGCTGAGGTACTTCGCCGACCGCGCCCGGGTCTCGTGGATCCGAACCGCATACCAAGGAGAAACCCGGATGCTGGACTCACCAGAGGGCGTTTGCCCAGGTCAGGCAGGGTTCAAATATCCAGCTACTTCCGTACTCTTTAGTATCTCGCCGCCTTCGCGCTTTTCGGCTGGAAGTACATCCTGCGGCCGTCGCTCCAGCCGATCCGTGAACAGCTCATGAACCCATCGACCATCACGCTTCCGTTGCTCAGCATGTACGACCCGAACGGGGATCCTGGCCGTCACGAGATATGGGCCATCAAGCAGCCGACCGAGCATCGGAGCTTGCTCGTCATTTCTGGTCAGCAGGGCGTATTTCTGCCTGCCCCTAATGACCCGAGGAGCCTCGAGGAACTCGCTCGCAGCCTCGGCGCTCGCGCAGACGAGCCGGTCCACTACACCTTCACCGGGGACATGTTCCCGTGGCCGTCGAGGCCGGAGCACCTGCTTGATCCGGCACCCTTCATCACTTACTAAAGGGAACGGAAGTAGCTGGATATTCGAACCATGCCTGACCTGGGCAAACGCCCTCCAGCGAGTCCAGCGTTCAGCTTCTCCTTGGTAAGAGGTATGAGTCGTCCGTCGGTGGCGGCTGACGCCACCCGCAGTGATCAGGTTGGCCAGAGCGACTAGGCTGCCTGACGTGCCGCGCGCCGGCGTTGGCTTGCTGGCCAAATAGCTCCACACCTATCTGGTTGCTCGGGCTACTGGTCAAGGTTCACAGACGGAGGGCCCACGAATTGTGATCTTTAGGCGTGTGTGACGGCTTCAGCGGTCTTTCACGATGAGCGGCAAAAGGCGCCACTAGTGCTGCCACGAGCCTGAATCATCAATTGCATCTTCCCCAAGCATCGCTTAGAGTGTGCGGCGCTCAGATCACCGGGGGGCGAGCGATAACGATGATTCCTAAGAGAATCGTCACCACGACGGCAATGGTGGCCACACTGCTAGCCATGGTGACAGTCACTTCTGGCAGAGCGACCGGCGACCGCTGCCGGCGAGACGTTCTTTGATCAGGCCTTCTCGATCCATACCGACACCGGGGCTGTCAGCCTGCGGGGATCACCGGATGGCTCGGGTTCCCTATACGTGGACGACGTTCTCGACGTTACCGTCACCCACGCCGATGGCACCAGTGTAGCCCGTGTCTACGACTTCAGCCACGGCTGCTCTGGCTCAATCGAACGCATTCCAGAATACGACCTCTCGTCGCTGTTGGAGCCGGGTTCCAACAGCGTGCGCATCGTGTTTCGCGACAGCTGTGGCTTCAACGAGGGCAACAGCGACATCTACATGAAGGGAGACTTCACCTCGGAGGGTGGCGGATCGCCACCGGGGACCGAAATCTGCGCGCCATCCGGTTCCGGCGATCCCACCGACGGCTGGGCCTATACCGCCGTGATCACGGCATCCGAGGGCTTGGTCATCAAGGACCTGCGATTCGGGCCGCGGCTGGTCGCCAGGATGATCAGCGTCCCCTATATCCGGCCGGTTGGCTTCGGCCTGGACAACGGGGGACAGCGAAGCAGCGGGCATTTGAGCACGAGCCCAGACACCCAAGATCCTGATCTGCGGTCGACTCTCACGGGATATAGCTGCGACGCCGCCGACGACGCCCACCACAGTGGTGTCTCGGCTCGCTACCGGGTCACCAGCCAATCGACTGGGCTCACGTTCATCGTCCAGCAATCCTATCGCTTCGGCCCATTTAAGCGGTCCGAACGGTGTGAAGCCACGGAGAGCATCAATTGCGTGCGGTTCTGGCCAACGGTCACCTGGGCGCTGATCGGCGCTGCGCCGCCGGAGCGCGACATCGGGCTCAACGTGGTTCAACGATTCGAGTTCGACCCTGACGCCGTTGGCTCCGGCGCTGCCGACCTCATCGCCGACACCTTCACCAGGGGCAACCTCGGCGTTGACGACCTCGCCCGCAACGGCCGCCTACGGCGCGAGGATCTACGCCAGGTCTTGTTCCGCGGGGATACCCCTATTGGGAGAACTACCACCAGACCGGCCGTTCTCGGGTTGGGCTGCCCGGCCACCCCGGGCCTGGGGGCAGACCCGGCTGCTCTGAGTGCGTCCACTTCCACTGGTCCTGGATGGCCAATCTCAGTAGCACCCTTCTGGCCGCAGCCAACATCGCGAGTTGCGGGACGTGGCGCTGCTGGACCGACGGCAAGCCACAGATCCTCGAGGGATCGCGGCAGGACGCGATCGCCGGGTGGGTAAAGTGGAAGGAGGGCGAACAGCAGCCGACGAACTGGGAGGCGCTGACCAGGGGCGGCGACCGGGAGATCGATCGCGACCGCCTCGTCTTCTACTGGGACGCCGAAACCACCGCAAGCGGATCCCCTAGCGCCGGGGTGAGCGTAAACGGCGCGGACTACGCCTACGGCGATTCTTACTGGCCCCAGCTGGGCAGCAAACGCCACGGCGGCAACGGGTCCATGTTCATCGTCCCGGCGCGGCGCTTCCAATCCGTCCACCGCCTCCCGAACCCCTTGGACCGCTCAGAAGCCAACGTGACGCCCCTGTACGACGCCGTAACGAGATCCTCGGGCCGGCCACATCGCCTGCCCGCCGGATGGGTCCTTCCAGTGAAGATCTCGCTAGTTGACTCGACCGACCAGGGCCCCTACTACCTGCGCGTGCGCTCCACCGCTGGACTGCTAAACCCAGCGCCGCTGTACCGCGCCAGCTCCGGCGGTGCCCCGTGGGTGCTCATCTACGACGACACCCTGCGACGGGAGGGTACCGACTGGCGCCTGGCAGACGACGTACCGCTCCAGCGCTACAACGGCCGACGGAGGTACATGCTCGCACTCGCGGTGTTCGCCGAGCGGCCGACGGCCGCTAACAGTTCGTTTCAGCTCAACGCCGCACCGGATGGCGACGACGGCTATCGGCCCGCGACCGGGAACTGGTGATCGCGCCCATGTCCAGGCGGCCAGCAAGGCCTCGGATCCGGCCCGTCTTCATGGCGGCCTGCATCGCGATGGGGGCAATCGCGATCGGGGTCCTCCAGCCGGTCGGAGCTGCAACGGCCCTCACCGCGGGGGATGTCGTCTACACGCGCTCCGGATATGGGCTCTTCGCCCTGCATGCGGTGGACGGGAGCGTCAGCCAGATTCCCAACGCATCGGACGGGTACCACCCAGATATCTCGCCCGACGGCGGCAGGATCGCCTTCGCGGGCGTGTGCGATATCGGCCTGGTCTGCATCTACACCATCGACACTGACGGGTCCGCCAGGACACAGGTGACCAGGAACGTCCCGGTCGACCCCGCCAACGCGAGCTTCGGCGACCACGACAACCACCCTCGATGGTCACCGGACGGCCAATGGATCCTGTTCCTCCGGGACCATTACGGCACCAGCTACAAGCAGGACATCATGAAGGTTCGGCCCGATGGAAGCGGCCTGACGACGCTCGTGGCCGGGCTGGTGGCGGACGCGTCAATGCGGGCTTCGTGGTCGCCTCCGGACGTCGACGGCAACGCCCGGATCGTTTACAGCCAGTGCGTCTGCCCCGAGAATCCCGACGCGTCCGACTATCACGGCGTGCAGCTATTCATCATGAATGCGGACGGAACTGGAAAGCACCTCCTCGCCGGGACCTACAGTGCCTTCAGCCAGAGCGAGCCGACGTGGTCGCCGGACGGTCAGCGCATCTACTTCACCAGCGACGAGAAGGCCGACGGCAGCAGGGGATACCAGGGCGAAAGCCTCCAGTATTACCGTTCGACCGACAGCTTCTCCTCCAGCTCCGTCAGCAAAGTCGTGCTGCTGTACGAGCTCGAGAGCACCGAACCTCGGGTGAGCGCCGACTCCTCGATGATCTATTTCACCTCCAGGCTCCACTACAACAGTCGGGAGCTTGCTCGGATCGATGCCGGTGGAGGCGCACCGACGACGATCCTGAGCGACAGCTATGTGAATTGGGACCCGGTCCCGGTCGGAGCGCGCTTCACGCCGCCGCCCAGCACGACCACCACGACGACGAGACCGCCGACCATGACTTGTGGGACTGTGAAGTTCTTCGGGCTCCGAGGGTCGGGCGAGACCTATGACCTGGGAGAAGGCCTAGGCGCGATCGTGGACGCCACCAAGGACGCAATAAAGCGCCGGATCCCCGGCCTGTCCTTCTACCCGGTCCCCTATGACGCCGTCGCCGTTGATATCTTCGACCCGGATTACTGGTCCAATTACGTCCTAAGCGAGCAGGGTGGCAAGGATCAACTCGACAGGCTGCTAACGCGGTTCTTTGCTGACTGTCCCAAAACATATGCCGTTCTGGCGGGATACAGTCAAGGCGCCGACGCCGTCGCGGACGCGTACCAGGAGCTCACCAATCGGCAACGGAGCCGGGTTACTGCGGTGATCCTCTTCGCAGACCCCAAGTTCAACCCTGCGCAGGGCGGCGGGGTCAATCAACTGGAGCACGGAGACAGGAGCCGGCTCTCAGGCGTCTTCGTCAAGTTCGCCGGGTTCCCACCTCACGTCGTGCCATCGCGATGGACGTCGGCTGTCCACAGCTACTGCTACAAGAAGGATCCCGTCTGCCACTACTCTCTGAAGTATCTGTTCGCCTGCCGGAACTTCCCGTCCACTCCCGCGTCGTGCCCGCACCTGCTCTACATCGACCGGGGCTCCACCGGGAGGGCGGCCATCTGGGCGGTGTCCCGCTGGAAGAGACTACCCAAGCTTCGGTAGTTGACATGCGGTCGATCGACGGTAGACGACCCGCTGGCCAGGGTCGCCCGGGCCAAGAAGGCCGTGGCGTGCCTGCTGTATGCCAGCGACACGCCGCTGGACGTGCTCGAACGCCACCTCACCCAACCCCAGCGGGAGGACGGCGGGGTCGCCGGGGCCGTCCGGCAGGCCGCGGCGAGAACCCGGGACATGCTCCCCACCGTGGTCCAGGTCGCCGAGTTCCTCCACCCGCAGCTGGACCTCGGCGGCCTGGCGGAGCGAACCGCGATCCGGCTTGAGCTGGGCATCCCCGCCGACCTGGTCGAGCTGGGAGAGCTGCTCGGCGGCGAGCTCAGCAGGGCCCAGTACCTCGTCCTGCTGCACGCCGGGCTGGGCGACCCGGCCAGCATCGACCAGGGCACGCCCGAGGACCTCCTCGCCTGCCTTGGAGACAAGGATCGGGTCGCGCTCGTCCTGGAGCGGGTCGGGCAGCGGCCCGAGGCCGGCACCGTCACCGCCCCGCTGTTGCCGCCACCAGCGGAGTAGTCCGTCGGCGCCCAAGCGTGACGGCCACGAGGACGACGAGCCAGGGCTCGTGTCCACCCTTGAGCAGCTTCAACGGGTTGCTAGGCTGGTCGGCCGCGTCACCCAGGTCCCTCGGATCAGCCCGCCCCCGAGCCCCCAGCGAACTCGGCCTCGATGTCGTCGGCGTCCCGGCAGCGGGGGCCAGGGGCAAGCACCCGCTGCAACCATCCCCGGCGGGGTAGGTGCGGCTCGACGGCCTGGCGGGCGGCGCCACGCTCGGCGGCCGTCCCGGCGCCGTAGCGAGCCTGGTAGGCGCGAAGCCGATCGGCGAGCAGGTCGAACAGCCGCAGGGTGGCCGTGGGGTGCAACACCGCGACCCTCTCGCGGGCGGCCCCAGCGGCGTCGGGCTCCATCTCGCCAGGGGGGTGACCAGGACGCCGAGCACGTGGTGGCGTGGGGACCGCTGTCGTTCCTCCTCGAGCTGACCGAGGACCTGGTTGACGTCTTCGCGCGGGACCCGGTCCGGGCGGGTGCTGGTCTTGATCTCGAAGACCCGGCGCTGGCCCCTGGTCGGGGTCACCCAGGTCCAGCGGACGTCGGTGGCGCTTGGGCCGCCGGGGCGGTCGGCGTGCGCCCCGCATAGCCGGGCCAGCACCAGCAGTCCCTCTGGCCTGCTCGTTGTGGGTTCCCTGCAGCTGCTCCCGGGCCCTGGTGAGCTGGGCCAGGACCGACGAGCCTGCTTCCCGCAGCCACTCGTCCCAGGCCAGGAACAGGCCGTCGTGGGCGCCGTCGTCGACGCCTCGGCCCTCCAGCTCCTCCAGGGTGCGGCCCAGCCGCACGAACCAGGCCGTCCGCGGCCCGTTGGCGATCGCCTCCCGGATCGCGGCCCTGGCGCGGGTGATGTCCGCGGCCCGGCCCCGGTTGTAGAGGGCGTGGGCCTCGACGTAGCGCCAGAACGCGCTGTGCTCCGGCTCACCGGCCTCGGCGAGCTGTGCAGCGGCTTGTGCGGCCTGCTCGGCGGCCCGGTCGTGGTCGCCGAGCCAAACGGCGGTGGCCGCGTCCACCTCGGCCGCGCCGCTGTCGGCCCGGTGCGCCCCGGCGACCTGTCGCCCGGGACGCCGCCGCCCTCCCGCAACGGCCAGTTCCGGCTGCGCGGTCCGCTCCCAGAACGCCTTGGCGGCCGCGTCGAACCCCGGCCATCCTTGCCCGTGCAGGTCGAGGGCGCGCCGCACGATTGGGCCGACCTCGGCGGCCAGCGCCGCCCGGACCGCCGGGTCGGCCAGCCGCTCGGCGAAGCCAGGGTCCAGGCCCAGGTACAGCGCCCAGTCGCGCTCGCTCCGGTTGGCCCGCCCGAGGGCCTGGGTGACGCGCTGCCCGATGCGGTGGCGCATGAAGGCGGCGTCGCCGAGGTAGGCGACCACGAACCGCTCGAACTCGGTGCTGGCCGCCGGGATGCTCGGCAGGACGACCAGCCGGCAGGCGTCGTCGGGAAAGTCGAGCCCGTCAAAGCGCCCGGCGGCCACCAGGTCGCCGGCCGGCGCCTGCCGCCACGCCTCGATCGCGCCGTCGTCGCCCGGCCGCAGCCGAAACACTCGCCACCCCGCCTGGATGAGGAGTGCCTGCAGCTCGTCGGCCTCGGCGTGGCTGGCGCACAGCCAGGCGGCCCGCCCAGCCTGGCTGGCCTGCCCGAGGACGGCGTCCACCACCTCAGGCGCCAACGCCGGCAACTGCGACGGGTTCAGCAGCAGCAGGCGCTCGCCGGTGTTGGCCGCCTGCAGCTCGGTGGGGATGGTGATCGGGGTGACCGGCTTGACGCCGAGGCGCCGTTGTAGGTCGCCCATGGTCCCCAGCGTGGCGCTGAGGTAGACCCGCTGGCTGGAGCGGGCGTAGCCGGCGACGGTCTGGGTGGGCGGGTGGTAGGGCCGGATCTCGATGGCGCTCGGGCCGATGAGGACGCCGCAGCGGTCCAGGCGGCCGCGGAGCGTCGGCCACACCCAGCGCAGCTCGCCGGTCTCCACGCTGGCCGAGCCCTCGACGGTCGCCTCGGCGGCCTCCAGCACCCCGGCTCAGTCGTTGAACGCCAGCAGCTCCGGCGGGGTCGAGAGTGGGGCGGCGCCGTCGCGCATCGCCCGCAGGCTGGCGTAGGCGCTGGTACGGCCGAGCACGAGGTCGCAGAGGGCGCCCGGTAGAGCCTGGCGTCACCGGAGTGGGGGATGCGCAGGGTGAACAGCCCGCTCAGCGGCTGCTCGGCGATGTGGGCGTCGTCGAGCAGCAGCACATCGGCCGGCGCCACCCGCGGGCTTGAGTTGAAGTACACCCAGTAGTTCATGACGCCGATCGCCTGCGCCTGGTGGTAGTCATCCAGGGCCGCCCCGGGATAGTGACCGCCCGAGAAGCGGTGCACCGTCAGCCCGGGCAGGCCATGTGCCTGGGCCTCGACCTGCTCGGCGAGCTGGTTGGTGCCGGTCAGGTAGGCGACCGACTTCCCCTGGTCCAGCGCCCAGTCGCCGATCAGCAGCGCAATCATGGTCTTACCCTCGCCGGTAGGCAGCTCAATGGCGACGTCCGCGGTGCCGGTGTGCTCGCTGCTGTAGACCTCGAGCACGTGCGCCTGCGCCGGGCGCAGCCGGCGGTACACCTCCGAGCCGAAGCCGGCCAACCGGTCGGCGAAGTCCGGCACAACCACTCGGTCGTCTCCTTCAGGCGGTACGGCGCGGTCAAGGGGCCGTAGGATAGCCCGGCCAGGCTTCCAACTCGCCCACCGCGAAACGACCGGTGCCTCGGGAGGGTGGCATGGACCGTTCCTAGATCGACTGGGTCCGCCGCACGCTGCGGCGGCGGCCCAAGCCACCCTGGCGCGTGCTGTGGCGGCCTGGACCCCCCGAACGGTGGACCACCGCCCAGGCGACGCGGCCACGGTGACGAGGGTGACTGACGCGGGTGCGGGCAGGTTGGGCGTTGCTGTGGACAGAGCGGCTACGCCGTGACCTTGCCTCGATCTACCGGCTCGTCGCCTGCCGGCGCGGCCGCCACCGCGACGCCCACCTGCTCGCCGACGACATCATCGGCAGCCAGCTCGCCGACGACTACCCAAGCTGGCCGTCTGCGAGACCTGCGGCCGAGCGGTCAACTGGCCAAACCGGCAAGCCAAGCATCGAGGCCTGGTAGGCGCCTGGCATGCTGGACCGCGAATGGAGGGTGCCGCGCGGCGCAATGTGCCCGAGTAGTTGCTGGAGATGTCGCCGCCGAGCTGCTGTCGGATGCGAGGGTTGGCCTCGACGAGGCGGTCGGTGAACGCCACCATTCGCTGATCCTACCGGCCCCCACAGCCAGGAAGGGGGCGCTCGGTGAAGCGGATGCGGGCGGAGCTTCGGGTGGGCCGCAGGTGGCTGGTCCCCAAGATGGCTCGGCTGCGACCCTGACCGTCGTGTCTGACCGCACCGATGCTCGGGCGAGCGTCCGGGTCGC
>Ga0307278_10001611_pt1 | contig 11167 bp, 11 predicted proteins | sample ER_DNA_117_FD_194482 | JGI IMG/M metagenome (GOLD analysis project Ga0307278, IMG submission 194482) | Bulk soil microbial communities from the East River watershed near Crested Butte, Colorado, United States - ER_DNA_117 | ecosystem: Environmental > Terrestrial > Soil > Floodplain | place...
AACGCAAGCGAAACGGCGGGGCGCAGCTTTCTGGCGGCGAGCAGCAGATGCTCGCGATCGGTCGCGCGCTGCTGACGAATCCCGATCTGTTGATCATGGACGAGCCCTCCGAGGGACTTGCGCCGACGGTCATCGAGGCGCTGACCGTCACGTTCCGGAAGCTCGAAGAGGAGGGGCTGCGCATTCTCTTGATCGAGCAGAACCTGGCCGTCGCCACGTCGCTGGCCGAGCGACAGCTGATCATGATCGCGGGCGAGATCGCGGCGGAGACGACGGCGCACGAGCTCGCTGCGAATCCGGAGCTCCAGCGGCGATACCTCGGCGTCGAGCCGGTCGAGCACACCTAGCAGGCCGCGTGCGCCGGTTCGTCCTGCTCGTCATCGTGCTGTTCGCTGTCGCCGGTTGCGGCTCGGGCGCTGCGCCGTCGATTGACCTCCTGTTCGTCTCCCCCCGGGACGGCGACTACGCGATCTACGGCGTCGCCAAGGACGGCGGGCACGAGCACCGTGTGACCAAGGGACGAGGGGATCCGTCGAGCCCGAGGGGCCTGTTCTTCGCGGTCGAGCCCGCGTGGTCTCCGAACGGCCGGCTGATTGCCTTCGTGAGCAAGCGTGACGGCGTGTCGCACGTGTACGTGATGAACGCAGACGGCACGGGCGTCCGTCGGCTCACGGATGCAAGGGTGGAGGACGGCGGCCCGGCGTGGTCTTCTGACGGTCGACGAATTGCGTTCGCACGCGAGGGCGCGCTCTTCGTCGTCGACTCGGCCGGCGGTCCTGCGCGGCGGCTCGGCCGCGCTTTCGCCGGTCGGGTCGCCGACCCGGCGTGGTCGCCCGACGGAAAGTCGATTGCCTTCGACTATCGGCCCGACGATTTCCAGGACATCTGGGTCGTCGGCGCTGACGGCAGTCACGCGCGCAGGGTGACGAGGCTGCGGGCGCTCAGCGGTTATCCGTCGTGGTCGCCCGACGGCCGGCGCCTCGCCTTTCAGAGCAACGCCGAGGGCGGCCACTTCGAGATCTACTCGATCACCCTCGCGGGCGGCGCGGTCTTGCGCGAGACGATGTCCTCGATCGACACGATCGAGCCTGCCTGGTCTCCGGACGGCAAGGAGATCGCGTTCTCGCGCGACGGTGCGATCTGGACCGTCGACCGCGCCGGCAACGAGCGCAAGCTCACCTCGGGGAACAACGACTCCGCTCCGGCTTGGCGGCCCGCCGGCACAGGGTCACAGGAATAGACTCGTCTGCCCATGGGCGACACCCGCGCGTTCCTCGCGTCGATCGGCCTTCCGCCCGGCGACCTCAACGAGCTTCCCGACTCGCCGCTCCGCTTCGCAGACGGCGCGCAGTACCGGATCGAGATTCCGAGTGTCGAAGGGCCGGCGTGCCTCGAGGCCGTGCTCGAAGAGGCGGCGCGACTCGACGTTCCCGTGCATCGCGTGTCGCAGGGAAGCGGCGTGTTCCTGCAGACCGACGACGAGCTCGACGCGATGGCGCGGGCGGCAGCCGACGCTCGCATGGAGGTCAGCCTCTTCGCTCGCCCGAACTCGGCGTGGGACACGTCCGCGATGGCCCGCTCGCCGGCGGGTGCGGTCGTCGCGCCGACGTCGCGCGGGCAGGAGCAGATCGTCCACGGTCTCGAGGACGTGCGGCGCGCCGCGGCCCACGGCATCCGCAGCGTGCTGATCGCCGACCTGGGCCTGCTCTCGGTGTTCGGCGCCATGCGCGCGGCCGGCGAGTTGCCCGGTGACATGCAGGCGAAGATCTCCGTGATGCTGCCGGCCGCGAATCCAGCGGCCGCCCGCGTGCTCGCGGAGCTCGGTGCGAACACGCTCAACCTCCCGACCGACCTGACGCTGCCGCAGATCGCCGCGATCCGCGCGGCGGTCGACCTGCCTCTCGATCTCTATGTGGAGGCGCCGGACAATGTCGGCGGCTTCGTCCGCCTGCACGAGATTCCGGAGCTCATTCGCATCGCCGCTCCGGTCTACGTGAAGTTCGGCCTGCGGAACGCACCCGACGTCTACCCGGCCGGGACGCACCTTGAGGCCACGACCGTCGCGCTCTCACGCGAGCGGGTCCGGCGTGCGCGCCTCGGCCTGGAGCTGCTGGCGCGGTCGGGTTACGAACCGGCGACGTCGGAGCTCGGCGCCGCCGGCCTGGCCGTCCCCGTCCTGGCGGCCGCCTAGCCGTGGCGCGGCCGGTCACGCTGTTCACCGGACAGTGGGCCGACCTGCCGCTGGCCGAGCTCGCTGCCAAGGCGGGCGACTGGGGCTTCGACGGGCTCGAGCTCGCCTGCTGGGGCGATCACTTCGAGGTCGACAAGGCGATCGCCGGCCCCGGCTACGTCGACTCGCAGAAGGAGCTGCTCGAACGCCACGGCCTCCAGGTCTTCGCGATCGGCGCTCACCTGGTCGGCCAGTGCGTCTGCGACCCGATTGACGAGCGCCACCGCGCGATCGTGCCGCCCGAGGTCTGGGGCGACGGTGAGCCCGAGGGCGTGCGGCAGCGTGCGGCCGAGCGGATGAAGGACACGGCCCGCGCGGCTGCGCAGCTCGGCGTGCAGCAGGTCAACGGCTTCACCGGGTCGGGCGTGTGGCACATGCTCTATTCGTTCCCGCCCAACGACTTCGGCGAGATCGACCGCGGTTACGCTGACTTCGCCGAGCGGTGGGGCCCGATCATGGACGTGTTCGCGCACGAGGGAGTCCGGTTCGGCCTCGAGGTGCATCCGACGGAGATCGCCTACGACTTCGTCACGACAAGGAAGACGCTCGACGCGATCGGGCGCCGGCCGGAGTTCGGAATCAACGTCGACCCGAGCCACTTTGCGCACCAGTTCCTCGACTCGGCCACGTTCGTCGACGAGTTCGCGGACCGCATCTACCACGTCCACGTGAAGGACTCGCGCAAGACGCTCGACGGCCGCAAGAGCATTCTCGGCGGACACCTCAACTTCGGTGAAGCGCAACGAGGCTGGGACTTCGTCTCGCCCGGGCACGGCGACGTCGACTTCGAGTCTCTCTTCCGCGCCCTGAACAGAATCGGTTACACCGGACCGCTCTCGATCGAGTGGGAGGACTCGGGCATGGATCGGGACTGGGGGGCGCCGGATGCGCTCGCGTTCGTTCGCCGCACGGACTTCGCACCGTCGGCAATTGCCTTCGACGCCGCGATGCAGCGCTCAGGCGAATGAGCTACCGCTGATTGCCCCGGCGTAAAATCGCGCGTTATGGCGCAAATCGCGGCACAACCGTCGAAGGAGGTCGCACGCTTGAGGCGAGAAGGGCTCTTGCTCGAGCAGGGCTACGTCGGCGGGACCTGGGTCGAGGCGGACGCGGGAGGAACCTTTCCAGTCGTCGACCCTGCCACTGGAAGCGAGCTTGCGCGTGTGCCCCGCATGGGAGCCGACGAGACGCGGCGCGCGATCGACGCCGCGAGAAACGCCTATCCGGGCTGGCGGGGGACCCTCGCGAAGGAACGTGCGCGGATCCTGCGTCGCTGGGCCGACCTTATGCTCGAGCATCGCGACGACCTGGCACTCCTCTTGACGACCGAGCAGGGCAAGCCGCTGCACGAATCGAGTGTCGAGATCGAATACGCGGCCTCGTTCCTCGAGTGGTTCGGGGAAGAAGGCAAGCGCGTCTACGGGGACACGATTCCGACCTACATGCAGGACCGGCGCGTCGTCGTAACCAAGGAGCCGGTCGGTGTCACCGCGGGCATCACGCCCTGGAACTTCCCCGCCGCGATGATCACGCGCAAAGCAGCGCCCGCGATCGCGGCGGGCTGCACGATGGTGCTCAAGCCGGCCGAGCAGACGCCGCTGTCGGCGCTCGCGGTCGCGAAGCTTGCCGAGCTGGCGGGCCTGCCTGCCGGAGTGTTCAACCTGGTCACGGGCGACGCGGAGGATGCGCCGGCGATCGGCGGCGAGATGACGTCGAACCCGCTCGTGCGCAAGCTCGGCTTCACGGGCTCGACGGAGGTCGGGAAGCTTCTGATGGAGCAGTGTGCGAGCCAGGTCAAGAAGGTCTCGCTGGAACTCGGCGGCAACGCTCCCTTCATCGTCTTCGACGACGCGGATCTCGAGGAGGCAGTCGCGGGAGCACTGCTTTGCAAGTACCGCAACTCCGGACAGACGTGCATCTCGGCAAACCGCATCCTCGTCCAGGACTCTGTGCACGACGAGTTCGTTCGCCGCCTGACCCAGGCGGTGAACGCGCTGAAGGTCGGGTCCGGCACGGAGCCCGGCGTCAACGTCGGCCCGTTGATCGACGAGTCGGCACTCGCGAAGGTCGAGCGGCACGTCGCCGACGCACTCAACGGGGGCGCGGAGCTCGTCACCGGCGGCGAGCGCCACGAGCGCGGCCACACTTTCTTCCAGCCCACGATCCTCACGGGCGTTACCGCCGCCATGGTTATGAGTTGCGAGGAGACGTTCGGGCCGGTTGCCGGAATCGCGCGCTTCGCAAGCGAGGGCGACGCGATCGAGGTCGCGAATGCCACACCGTACGGGCTCGCCGCGTACTTCTACAGCCGCGACGTGGGGCGCATCTGGCGCGTGTCGGAGGCGCTTGAGTACGGAATCGTCGGGATCAATACCGGGTTCATCTCGACAGAGGTCGCGCCCTTCGGCGGGATGAAGGAATCCGGCATCGGCCGCGAAGGCTCGAAGTACGGCATCGAGGAGTGGCTGGAGCTGAAATATCTCGCCATGGGCGGTGTCGACGAGTGATCGTCGAGCAGCGTGACTACCACGTGTTCACGGGCAAGCTCGTCGAGCTAGTTCGTCTGTACGAGGAGGAAGGCATCGCGCTGCAGCAGGAGCATCTCGGCGGCCTGATCGGAGTCTTCACCACGGATATCGGCGCCCTCTCCACCTACACGAGCCTCTGGGGCTACGACAACTTCGCCGAGCGGGAGCAACGGCGCGCAAAGCTGCAGGCAGACGAGCGCTGGCGCGATTTCCTCGCGCGGATCCAGCCGCTCATCCATACGCAGCAGAACCGGATCCTCGTCCCGACGGCCTTCTCGCCGATCCGATGAGCGACACCCTCGCGGGCAAGGTCGCGATCGTCACCGGCGCGTCGCAGGGAATCGGCAATGCAATCGCCAAGGGTCTCGCCACCGAAGGAGCGAGAGTTGTGGTCGCGGACTTGAACCGCGCGGAGGAAGCCGCGCAGGAGTTCGACGGCGGGATCGGGCTCACGGTCGACGTTGCCGACGAAGCGCACGTCGAACGCATGGTTCGGGAGGTGGTCGAGCGGTGCGGCAGCATCGACATCCTCGTGAACAACGCCGGGCTGTACGCGTCGCTCCAGATGCGTCCGTTCACCGAGATCCCGGTCGACGAGTGGCGCCAAGTAATGGACGTCAACGTCCTGAGCATGTTCCTGACGACGCGGGCCGTCGTGCCGCACATGCGGGAGCACGGGGGCGGTCGCGTCGTGAACATCTCGTCGGGTACGCCGTTTCGCGGAGTTCCGTTTCTCCTGCACTACGTGACGAGCAAGGGCGCGATCGTTGCGTTGACTCGTGCGCTCGCGAAGGAGCTCGGACGCAACGAGATCCTGGTCAATTGCGTTGCGCCGGGGTTCACGATGAGTGACGGCGTTCGCGAGCACCCGGAGGTGATCGAAGCGCTCCGTGACGTCTCCGTCTCCGCACGCACGCTTCAGCGCGACCAGGAGCCCGAGGACATTGTCGGAGCCGTCGTCTTTCTCTGCGGGCCCGGTGCCGTATTCGTCACCGGTCAGACGATCGTCATCGACGGCGGCCAGTACTTTCATTGATTCTCGCGCTCTACGAGCACCCGCACGGCGTGGAGACCGCGAGCGGGAACGTCGCTGCTTACGACCTCGACAGCAACAGCGCGCACTTCGGCGCAGCGTCGGTGCGTGGTCGTGCATTGGTCTGGAAGCTCGAGGACGAGGCGGAGGCGGGCGTGAAGTTCGAGGCGCCCGTCACGCTCGACGCGGACATCGAGTGGCTGCTCCGTTGCGATCGCGTCGACTTTCCGCCCGGGGGCATCGCCTACCGGCACACGCACCCGGGCCCGGGGATTCGGTGCCTCCTACACGGGTCGATCCGGATCGAGAGCCGCGGCGAGAGCCACGTGTACCACCCGCTCGAGCCGTGGTTCGAAAGCGGCCCCGAGCCCGTGCTGGCGTTCGCCTCGGAGGACGAGGTGACGGCCTTCGTGCGGGTGATGCTCGTGCCGCGCGAGTGGGAGGGCAAGCGCACGATCCGCTACGTCGATCCGGCTGACGAGGGCAAGCCCAGGCTGCAGCGCGCAACGGTCTTCTTCGACGAGCCGATCGAGCTGTGACGCGGACCGGGGCGAGGGTCCTCGTCGACCAGCTGGTTGCTCACGGCGTCGACACCGCCTTCTGCGTTCCGGGCGAGAGTTACATCGCTGTTCTCGACTCTCTCCGTGACGCTCCCATCCGCCTCGTCGTCGCGCGACACGAAGCCGGCGCCGCGAACATGGCGGAGGCTTACGGGAAGCTGACCGGCCGTCCGGGGATCTGTCTCGTCACGCGGGCGCCGGGCGCGACGCATGCGGCCACCGGGGTGTACACCGCCTTTCAGGACTCCACACCGCTGATCTTGCTCGTCGGCCAGGTGCCGCGGGAGCACCGCGGACGGGAGGCGTTCCAGGAGCTCAACTACAGCGATGCATTCGGCGCCATGACGAAGCTGGCGATCGAGGCCGAGGCGCCCGACCAGTTCCCGGAGATTGCAGCACGCGCTTTTGGGACGGCGCTATCGGGACGTCCTGGGCCGGTGGTCGTGGCGATGCCCGAGGACGTTCTTGCCGCGGAGGCCGACGTCGAAGACGCAACGCCGCATCCTGTTGCGCGCGACGTCCCCTTGAACGGCGACCTCGCACGCGTGCGCGAGTTCCTTTCCACTGCCGCCCGGCCGCTGATCGTCGTCGGAGGCGGGGGGTGGAGCGCGCAGGCGGCCGAGGATGTGCGGGCCTTCGCCGAAGCGTCGGTGATCCCGGTAGCGACGTCGTTTCGCCGGCAGGACTACATTGACAACACGTCCCCGTCCTATGCCGGTGTGCTTACGGTCGGACACGACGCGGCACTGGCAGGACGGCTGCGCGAGTCGGACGTGCTCCTCGTGATCGGCTCTCGTCTTGGCGACATCGCAACGCGCGGCTACACGACGCTGGAGCCGCCCAGAATTCCGCAAACACTCGTGCACGTGCACGCCGACCCGAAGGAGCTGGGTCGCGTGTACGAGCCCGACCTCGCGATCGTGGCCACCTCTCCTGAGTTCCTCGCGGCGCTCGAACCGATCGACGGCCCACACCGCACCGACTGGTTCGCGTCGGCGCACGCGGACTTTCTCGCCAGCCTGCGTCACAAGCGCGGTCCGGGAGAACTCGACGTCGGCGATGTCATGCAACACCTGCGCGAACGTCTCCCGGCTGACGCGCTGCTGACCAACGGGGCCGGCAACTACACGGTCTGGTGCCATCGCTTCTACGCATTCCGGCGGTACCGGACCCAACTCGCTCCGTGCTCGGGCGCGATGGGCTACGGCATCCCGGCGGCGATTGCCGCGAAGGTCGTCCATCCTGAACGCACCGTTGTCTGTATCTCCGGCGACGGCGACTTTCTGATGAGCGGGCACGAGCTCGCTGCCGCCGTTCAGGAGGAATTGCCGATCGTCGTGTTGGTTGTGAACAACGGCATGTACGGGACGATCAGGATGCACCAGGAACGTCTCTTCCCGGGCCGCGTCGTGGGCACGGAGCTCGTCAATCCCGACTTCACCGCCTGGGCTCGGGCCTTTGGCGCCTACGGCGAGGTCGTGCTGCGATCGGAGGACTTTCCCGATGCGTTCGAGCGTGCGCTCGCAGAACGGCGGCCAGCTCTGCTCGAGCTCCGCGTGGACCCAGAGGCGATCACGCCGCGGCAGACGCTGTCGGAGATCCGAGCCGAGGCGAGCGCGCAGCACTTAGGCTCCGCGTCGGGATGAGAGCTGCGGTGATCAGCGAGCTCGGCCAGCCACCGGACGTCGCCGACAGGCCAGAGCCCTCGGGCGAAGCGATCTTCGAGATCTCGGCGGTGGCGCTCAATCCGATCGACATCAACGTAGGCGCGGGGCGCTACTTCGCCGGCCATCCGGAGCTCCCGTACGTCCCCGGCTGCGAGGGCGTCGGCCGCGCGCCCGACGGCACGCGCGTCTACCTCTTCAGCGACGGCCTCGGCCTTTCCCGCGACGGACTGCTGGCGGAGCGCGGGGCCGCGCCGGCCGGCCTCGGCATCCCCCTCCCGGACGCAGTCTCCGACGAGATCGCCGCTTCGTGTGGCATTGCCGGGATGGCCGGTTGGATGTCCGTCGCGTGGCGCGCGCCCGTGCGTAAGGATGACCGCGTGCTGGTGCTCGGCGCGACCAGCACTGTCGGGCTCGTCGCCACCCAGGCCGCGAAGCTTCTCGGCGCCGGGCGCGTCGTCGGGGTCGGCCGGAATCCCGAACGTCTGAAGCGTGCGGCCGAGCTCGGGGCCGACGTGACCCTGAGCCTCGAGGAAGACGACCTGGCCGCCGCGTTCAAGGAGGCGGCGGGCGGTGACGGCCCGACCTACATCGTCGACACGCTCTGGGGCGCGCCGGCCGCCGCCGCGATTCAGGCCGCGTCACCCAGCTATCGCGTCGTCCAGCTCGGCCAGTCCGCAGCCGCAGAGGCCGCGCTGGCTTCTGCGGCGATCCGCGGCAAGATGGGCGAGATCTACGGGTACACCGACTTCGCCGTGCCGGCGAACACGTTCCGCGAGCAGTACCTACGCCTCGTCGACCATGCGGCCGCAGGCGAGATCGTCTTCGACATCGCGACGTACCCGTTCGATCGCGTAGCGGAAGCCTGGGAGCGGCAGGCCGCCGGCGCGAATGCGAAGCTCGTCATAACACTGACGTAAGCGGCTGAGCAAGAACGCACAGTTTCGCTTACGGGCTGGAAGTCCTGGAGCGAGCCGGTTCGAACGCTTTGCCTCGTGGCGCTGAAGACGGGAATGCGGCAGGGAGAACTGTTCGCCCTTCGCTGGGCGGACGTGGATGTTGAAGAGGCCGTCATTCGCGTTCGTTCCAGCTATACGGGCGGCGCACTCAGCACACCAAGAACCGCGAGCGCAGAGAGCGGTGCTCAGATCACGTGGCTCTCGCGCCACCTCGGCCACTCGTCACTCAAGGTCACAACCGACATCTATGGCCATTGGGAGCGTGCAGAGCGGAAGCTTCAGCGGCCAAGATGGAGGATGCTTCCCCGTGTGAGGATCAGCCCATACTGAATCCGTACTGGCAGACCACAGGTACTTCGAAACCGTAGTGGGGCGGCTCACCGATTTGCAGGCACTTCTCGGATGGGCCGGGCAGGTCTCGAACCTGCGACCTTGGGATTAAAAGTCCCCTGCTCTACCAACTGAGCTACCGGCCCGCGACGGCCAGTGTAGACGGGCGTCGCGGCTATTCTGCATCGGCCGCCCCCATCGACTAGCGGCCCAGGTCGCCACCCTTTCAAGGTGGTAGCGCGGGTTCGAATCCCGCTGGGGGCATGACCCACCACCGCTAAGGCAGCGCACGCCACATTCAGCCGCCTCAGGCGTAGAAGCCCGGGAAAGCCGCTTTATTCTCCCTCGACGACCTCTGCCAGGAACCGTCGAGGCGAGCACTGACCCGGGCTTCCTAGAGGAGATGCGCCACGGGAACATTGCTTGCGAAATGCGGCGAACCCATTGCATTGCACGCACCTTCATAAAGGTCTTAGCTAGACAGAACCGCCGGACTTAGGACGGTGGCGGCCCACCTTCCGACGGCCCGGCGGTTCTGTTACGGGGGTTACCGCCTTTCCCCTGAAACCCGTTGGGCGAGCGTACGACCGATGCCATGACTCTGCCTATGGCCATTCGGCTAGCTCGCGGTCTAGATCTGGGCGACGTTCTTCCATATCGATCAACGTCACGTCGCCCCAGCCGTCGAAGTACTTCACATGGCTGCCGGTAACACGGAATCCCGCGCGTTCATACACCTTTCGTGCGCGGTGGTTGAAATCAGCGACGTCGAGAATGACTCGTCGCCCCGGAAACCGTTCGTGAGCGAAGTCGAGGCCGAGCCGGACGAACCCAAGGCCGAGGCCGCGGCCGGTGAGGTCGGGTCGGATGCCGAGGCCGTAAAAGAGCCCGGTAGAACGGGTCTCGAAGTACAACGATCCGACGAGGCGACCGTCGTCGTCGCGGACGGCGAAGAAGCGCTCTGGATTCCTAACTGGCTTGCCGTCGTCGTCGTAGAAGTCATAAGGCGGCTCGTATCGCCAACCCGCGACCTCCTTCAGCGACTCGGCGGTTGCCGGTTCGATGAGCCACGTTGAAATGTCCACTCGACGCCTGCAGTTTCGCACCGCATGCGTTTTTTGCAGGCCCCGCCGCGTTAGTCGTCCGCCGACCGCAGACCTGTCACGCTGATTGGTCTGGCTGACCTCGAGCTCACCCGGAACCCCGTCGACCGCGCCTGGCGTCAGCGCTACGCGCTCGCCGAGGGTGACCGCGAGCTCGCGATCCTCGACGGCAAGAGTTGGGGCCGGCGACCGGTCAAGGTCAGTGTCGACGACCTTGGCGCGATCGACCCCGGTCTGTTGCTGTTCGCCGCGTTTGTCGTCCGGGGGTTGGCTGAGGGCGCCGAGTCAGCTGCCGGAGCCTGCGCATCTATGTCGGTCTCCTCGAGCGGCTAGCCCCTCGGCGTCAATCACGCGTTGCGGCAGCGTCCGCGTCAGCTTGGTTCGTGCTTCGGTCGAGTAGCGAGTTCGCCCGCATCTCCCTCAAGGGAAATTGGATCAACTTCCCAGGCGAGACTGTCGTGCCTGTGCGTCGCGATGACCCGGCCGTCAGCGTCGAGCTCGACGACCTCGGCACGGACGGCGTTGGCCTCGTCTTCGGTGCGTTTGCCGTCGGCGTCGTAGAGGAACGTTTCGATCCTGCGCGGTTGGTCGCTGTCACTCATGGTCATCGCCCTCGATTCACGGGGACTGATCCCACTGGCGCTTGAACTCTCACCCTGCCGGAGCCCACGAGCACATCTTAGGCCTCGATAGCTCGGCGACTTGCTGGCCCTGCCGGCTTGAATCGCGAGGGCCCTCCCCGTCGTTGGTTCCACGATCT